>Ga0233416_10000367_pt1 | contig 13867 bp, 10 predicted proteins | sample Sediment_Towuti__2_FD_188638 | JGI IMG/M metagenome (GOLD analysis project Ga0233416, IMG submission 188638) | Sediment microbial communities from Lake Towuti, South Sulawesi, Indonesia - Sediment_Towuti_2014_0_MG | ecosystem: Environmental > Aquatic > Freshwater > Lake > Sediment | place... | reverse complement strand
GCCCAACTCATTGTCGATACGCGCAATGCTTTGGGAAAGATCGGTCGTAATCACCCGAAGGTAGTCAGGCTCTAGTGGCAAATTATCTTGTTACTGGCGCGGCTGGTTTTATCGCATTCCGGGTTATCGAAATGCTCCTGGATAGTGGGCATACCGTCGTGGGGCTGGATAACATGAATGACGCCTACGATGTGCGTATGAAAGAATATCGCCTGGGGAAGTTGCGCAAGCGAGAGGGATTTACCTTTCACCTGGTAGATGTCGCTAACCGGGGCCAGTTGGTGAAAGCTTTGGATATTTCCTCACTTGTTGCACCAATTGAGGCAGTGATCAACCTGGCTGCCCGAGCCGGCGTCCGCCAATCGGTTGAGAACCCGTGGGTGTATATTGATACCAATGTCACCGGTACGTTAAACCTATTGGAATTGTGCCGGCAGCGGGAAATCCCCAAATTCATCCTGGCTTCAACCTCCAGCATTTATGGTGAGGAGGCGCCATTACCAACTCCAGAGGAGGCAGACAGCAGTTATCCTCTCCAGCCTTATGCTGCCAGTAAGAAAGCCGCCGAGGTGTTGTGTCACAGCTACCATTATCTTTATGGGATTGATGTGACGGTTTTCCGTTACTTTACGGTATATGGACCGGCGGGACGCCCGGATATGAGCATGTTCCGCTTTGCGAAGTGGATCAGCGAAGGGATGCCGGTTCTGATTAACGGAGATGGAGAGCAGACGCGCGGTTTCACTTATGTCGATGATATTGCCCGTGGAACGATTCTGGGGCTTAGGAATATGGGGTACGAGATTATCAATCTCGGGGGTCACGAGTCGATCCGGATCAATGATTTACTCCATATGTTCGAGGAAGCCATCGGGAGGAAAGCACAGGTCCAATATCTGCCCAGACACCCTGCAGATATGCTAGCTAGTTGGGCGGATGTCAGAAAAGCCCGGGAGCTCTTGGGTTGGGAGCCTCAAGTTCGTTTGAGAGAAGGGGTGGGGAATCTTGTCCAGTGGTACCAGGTTGAACGCTCCTGGGCAAGCCAGCTGATGACCTGAGAGAACAGATGTCTGGGTTTATGCGTTCCTGGAGACAGGATCAGTACCTGGGACGGATTCTCCGGAACAGTGGCTACCTGTTTAGCAGCAATTCCATATCTACAGTACTCAGTGCCATCCAGGGGATTATCGCTGCCCGGCTTTTGGGGGTAGAGGCTTATGGGCTGGTAGCCGGGACGGTCATCGTGTTTGTGTCCAACATCAATCGCCTGCTTTCATTTCGCATGAGCGAGGTGGTTGTCAAATACCTCGGTCAGGCCATCACCGAGGGAAAGCAGGAGCGGGCAGCGGCCATTGTGAAAAGGGCTGGGTTGACAGAGGCGATTACATCGCTGGTTGCTTATCTGGTACTCCTCCTCCTGGCGCCCCTGGCTGCCCAATACCTGGCAAAAGATCCGGCAGCTGCTCCGTTATTCGCCTTTTACGGTTTGGTGATACTGGCAAATGCCGTCTATGAAACCTCCACAGGTGCCTTACAGGTGACGGGAAGGTTTGATCGACTGGCATTGGTCAATTTGATTCAAAGTGTTGTCACCGTCTCTTTGATTGGATTAGCTTTCCTGGTTCAGGGCAGCGTTGTGGAGGTACTTGGGGCTTACCTGCTAGGTAAATCCCTGGCTGGGGTGATGATCTTTGTCTTTGCAGTCCGGCAGTTGAACCGGACTTTGGCAGCAGGATGGTGGCGTATCCCTTTGAGGGTGTTCCATGATTGGAAAGAGGCTGCCCGTTTTGCCGTCAGTACCAACCTGAATGGAACGGTCAATTTGATCGTCCGCGACAGCGAAACCCTGATTATTGCTGCATTCCGGCCTCAGGCTGAGGTGGGATACTTCCGGATAGCACTCAGCCTGATCAACCTGGTGATGATGCCTATCGAGCCATTCATCGGGCCGACCTATGCGGAGATCGCCCGAGTTCTTTCCCAGTGCCAGTGGAGGCTGACCCGGGGTTTGCTCAAGCGGGTGAGCACAATTTCTGGAATTTGGACGGTTTCGATCGGCCTGTTCCTGGTGATTGCAGGCCCATGGCTGATCGCATGGTTGTATGGAGCAGATTACTCCCCGGCATATCCGGCTGTGTTAATCCTGCTCGTTGGGTATGGCTGGGCTAATACCTTCCAATGGAATCGTACCCTTATGCTGGCTCTTGGAATGCCTGTGTTTCCGCTGCTGGTCTCAGCATCGGTAGGCTTGTTTAAGACCGGCTTCAGCTTAGCCCTTGTACCTGCTTATGGATATCTGGTTGAGGCATGCATCCTATCGGTATATTTCTTGATTTCAGTCAGCACGATCATGTGGAGAGGGATGCGCGAATTACACCAGAGGGAGAGCTCTGCCGAGCAGCCTATCCCGGTAGTTTCATAAAGCCTGGAATTGCTTAATATGAAAATCGTTTGCATCGCAACCTCTCAGATCCCCTCTTCCGCGGCGAACAGCATCCAGGTGATGAAGGCCTGCCAGGCGTTGGCTCAACTGGGGCATCCGGTGCACCTGCTGGTTCCTGGTAAAGAGGGAGTCTCGTGGGAGAAGCTAGCGATGCATTATGGCCTGGAAACCCGGTTTGATATCCAATGGCTGCCTTCTACACCCCGCTTACGCCGGTATGATTTTTCTCTCAGGGCTGTTCTCCGAGCTCGCTCTCTGAAGTCGGATCTGGCCTACATTTGGCCATTACAGGCGGCGGTTTTTGCGCTGTTGTGGCGCATGCCAGTTCTCTTAGAGTTACATGGCCCTCCCGAGGGGAGGTTCGGGCCAGCCTTGTTCCGCCTATTCCTGAAGCTGCGCCCTGTCTTGCGCAATGGGGTGCTTGGAAACAAGAGATGCCTGCCCATCACCGGAGCATTGGCTGACTACCTGGAGAGGGTCTATCGCTACCGTTTTTCTCCTGGAGAGGTGGTGATTTCACCGAACGGGGTGGATTTAGAACGCTACCGGGATTTACCCGAACCCAGAGAGGCGCGCCGGCAATTAGGTTTGCCAGAAAAGTTGACAGCCGGTTACACAGGACATCTCTATGCAGGGCGGGGGATGGGGTTGCTCCTTGAGCTGGCGCGGAGTTTCCCTCTGGTCCAGTTTGTGTGGGTCGGGGGGCGCCCGGAGGATGTGGCAGAATGGAAGAGGCGGCTCTCTGGGGAAGACATCAGCAATGTGTCCCTGCTTGGATTTATAGAAAACAGCCAATTGCCTCTCTACCAGGCGGCAGCAGATATCTTGCTGATGCCCTATGAGAGAGTTATCACAGGCAGCGGTGGTGGAAATTCGGCAGAATATTGCAGCCCAATGAAGATGTTTGAGTATATGGCATGCGGAAGAGCCATTTTATCCAGTGACCTGCCGGTTATCCGAGAGGTGTTGAACGAGAGCAATTCTATTTTATGCCCACCTGAGGATGCGCCTGCCTGGGTCAAAGCCTTCAGCGAGCTGGCTTCTGACCCTCAAAAGATTGCCGCATTGGGGACCGTCGCCCGAAAGGAAGCCGAGCAATTTACATGGAAAGGGCGCGCCCAGAGAGCCCTGGAGGGCTTTTTAGGTGGGTAAAGGCGCGATGAGTAAAATGTTTTCTGCCCTGGATCGCTCATCGGGCAGATTCTGGATCCTCCTTGTTCTAGGGGTTGCGCTGATAGAGCGGATTGTATTGGTATGGCTTTACCAGGTTATTCCATATAGTGATACTCCCAGTTACCGCCGTCTTGCCCAGGCAGTGGCAGCAGGATTTAGCAAGTACGATGGAACGCGAACGCCGGGTTACCCGCTCTTGCTCGCAGTGATTGGATCTGACGAGAGAGTGTGGCTGGTCCAGATGCTGATGGGGGTTACTATCACATTCTTGTTAATGTATATAGGCTGGCAAATCAGTGGAAGGATCTGGTTTGGCAGTATCCTGGCTTTGTTGCACACGTTAAATCCTGGGCAGTTGTTCTTTGAAGCTAACTTATTAAGCGAAACCGCTACTACCTTCTGGCTTATTTTGACAATTGCGGGTATGGTTTACTGGATTTATCGCCCTCAGCGACAGAAGCTCTGGCTGGGTATCGGGATAGGAGTGGCGGTTTCAATGACCTGGCTCACCCGTCCTCTTTTCATCTATCTGCCATTCTGGCTTCTTCTCTTCCTGATTCCCTGGAAGAGGGGAGAGGAATGGCATGTAAATAAAAGTGCACTGGCTGGAATAGTTGTCTTCACTGTCATCTCCCTGGTTGTGATCCTGGGCTGGGTGGGATTTATCCACGACCGCTACCACCAGTGGGGCCTGACCACCATGACGGGATACCATATGATCCAGCACACGGGTGAGTTCTTTGAATATGTCCCAGATCAATATGCGGATTTACGTGACACTTACCTGAAGTATCGGGACGCCCGCATTGCTCAGTATGGCACCCAGGCAAACACCATCTGGGAGGCGATCCCGGCAATGCAGGAGGTCAGCGGGAAGAGCTTCTATGACCTTTCGCGCCTGCTGGTACGCATATCGGTTGACCTGATCCGCCAGCATCCGCTGTTGTATATGAGAAATGTGATCGAAGGGTGGTGGATGTTCTGGCGCGTTCCGGTTTATTGGTCGCCGGAAGCGTTGCGGTGGGAGGGTTTGCTCCCTGGATTGCGCCTCTTGATATTCATCGAGCGCCTTGCCCTGTTTGGATTTAACCTGATCTTTGTGGTAACCTCGCTCCTGGCAGCCTTCTGGCGGAAGGCGCGTTCGGCATGGCAAGTGAACGCGGCGTTGTGGTGTATCCTGGGGACGGTGTGGATAGGGTCGATTTTGCAAACCCTGATGGACCATGGGGATAACCCGCGGTTTTTAGTGCCCATGCAGTCTTTGGTGGTCTTGTGGGTACTATGGGTATGTTACCAGTCACTTTTGAATTGGACGAAAAGTCAGCCATCCGGTGAGTAATGATGAGATGGTTTGCATCCCGTAAGAGGTTTGTCCTCGGCCCAGTAATTGTGCTGGGTCTAGGATTGTTGCTGGCGTTAATAGATGGGACAGGGCACTGGGTGCAAGGGTGGGTAATTTACAGCCTGCTCCTGGGCCTGGGTTTTGCTGCTGTTTATGGCGGGGCTGTCCTGATTGGGGAGCGCATTAAGGATGGCTTCTCGCCAGGCATGAAAGCGGCAATCTCGGCTTTCTTCATTCGCCTGATAGTTGGTGTTTCTTTGACTCTTCTGTTGCCGATAGCGGGTTACCAGGATAGCGAGGTGACAAGGGCAGGTTATGTTTTCAAAGATGCTTATTTCCTGGATGGGCGCGCCTGGAAACTGGCTGCCTCAGATCGACCGTTGGGAGTGGCATTTACCCCCCAGTTCGCAGGCGATCAATACGGTGGGTTACTGGCTTTGAGCGCGGGAATCTATCGATACCTGAGTCCAGATGCTCATCGACAGATGCTCATTTTGATCCTGACGGCCAGCGCGGCTACCCTGGGCACATTGTTCTTATGGAAGGCAACCCGCGGCTGGTTTTCAGAATCGGTCGCTGCTGTATCGGCCTGGATATTTGCCCTCTACCCTGAAAGTGTCATTCTGGGCAGCAGCCAGATGCGCGAAGCGTTTGTCATCTCAAGTGTTGCACTGGCTTTTTGTGGATTAGTTCAGGCCCAAAAGGGAAGCCGGGGGTGGCTAGCCGGGATTCTTCTGGCCCTCGGTGTATTGCTGGTCATACAACCGCCCATTGCTCTGGTGACGATATTGGTCCTGTGTGTGCTTTGGTTCCTTGAGCCTGGACGGATACGATCCTGGAACCGCCGAGAATGGGTGCGAGCGGGTATATTCCTTGGAATAGTGCTCATGCTTGCTTTGGTTGTCGTTTCTATCTGGGCAAGGCTCCCCTCGTTACAAAAATCTGGCTCATTCGAAGTTGTTTTTTCCTGGCTGCAAAACAACTTCAATTTCCAATCTTATAAGCTGGAACGCGCCTCAGGCTGGATGCAGAAATTGCTGGACGAGGCTGGAGAGAGGTGGTGGCCTGCGATTGTCATCTCTTATGGTATCGCCCAACCAGTGCTGCCGGCGACAGTGTTTGAGCCGGCTGCCAAGATCTGGACAGGGATCAACTTCACCCGTGCGCTCGGGTGGTATCTGTTGGCTCCAGTTCTGATATATGCGCTTTTTGCGTCTTTTCGCGTTCCCTGGAAAGAACGGCGCGCCCAGCTCATCTGGCTGGGGCTGTTTACCTGGCTGTGGGTCATCATCTCCTCAGCCAATGCAGGTGGGGATTTGATTGACAATCCTCGCTACCGGGTGATCTTCCTCACCTGGCAGGCTCTCCTGGCTGCCTGGGCCTGGGAATGGGCCAGGATTCGTAAGGATGCCTGGCTGAAGCGCTGGTTCCTGATCGAAGCGATCTTTGTGCTTTTCTTTGCCGAGTGGTACGCCAGCCGCTATACCCGGCTGTTCTCCAGGTTGCATTTCTGGGAAATGATTGCCGTGATCGTTGCCCTGGGCGCAATCGTGCTGGTCGGGAGCTGGCTATGGGATCGGCGAGTAAAGAGCAGAGACAGCCAATAAGCATTATTAGTGAAACCGCACTTCGTAGGATGGCTTTTCGGTTTATAATTCAATAATTGAATTTTGAATATAGGGAAACGAGCGTGAAACTTTCGATCATTATCCCGGTATACAACGAGACGGAAAGCCTGGATTCCCTGCAAGAGGCCCTTCACCAGGCGATGGGTGGCCTTTCGGTGGATTGGCAGGTGGTGTATGTGGATGATGGCAGCTCAGATGGCAGCCAGCAGGTGCTGGAAAAGCTGGCTGAGGCAGACCGCGATCACACGGTAATTGTTATCTTACGCAGGAACTTCGGGCAGACTGCGGCAATTGCCGCTGGGATCGACCATTCGGATGGCGATGTGATCGTCTTGATGGATGCAGATTTGCAGAACGACCCAGCAGATATCCCCCTTATGCTGGAAAAGATCAACGAAGGGTATGATGTGGTCAGCGGCTGGCGGGTCAATCGCCAGGATAAGTTTATTACGCGTGTTCTGCCGTCTCGCATTGCCAATTGGTTGATTTCCACGGTGACGGGCGTTCATCTGCATGATTACGGGTGTACTTTAAAGGCTTACCGCCGAGAGGTGTTAGAGGGATTCCGCCTTTACGGGGAAATGCATCGTTTCATCCCAGCATATGCCAGCCAGGTCGGTGCAAAGATCATAGAGATGCCGGTGCATCACCATGCCAGGAAATACGGCCGGACGAAATATGGGCTCAGGCGTACTCTGAAAGTGATTTTAGATTTATTCACTGTGAAGTTTTTATTGGATTATTCTAAAAAGCCGATCTACCTTTTTGGCGGGGCGGGTGTTGGTTTGATTGCTTTAAGCCTATTAGTGCTTATCTACTTGGTTATCATGCGCATCTGGCAGAACGAACACCTGATCCGCTCGCCGCTCTTACAGATGAGCGTAATGCTTTTCATCCTTGGCTTTCAATCAATCCTGATGGGCCTGTTGGCTGAACTCCTGGTTAGGACTTACCACGAATCGCAGGATAAGCTCACATATACTGTACGCAGAGTGGTAAATGAGAATCCGCCTCAACTTTCCCAGCCGGCTACGCATCTTTCTTCTACTCAGCAGCCAGAAGAATAAAACCCTAGGCATACTTGATCCACTGCCCAAAATAAATTGTTCACCTCATAGAGTATTAAAGTGCGTATCCTTGTCCTTACCCATGAATTCCCTCCCGTGGGAGGTGGAGGCGGGAAAGCCGCTGAGGATATCTGCCGTTGCCTGGCAAAACATGGGCACGAAGTTAAGGTTCTCACTGCATACCTTAAGGGATTACCCAAAGAGGAATCTTTGGATGGTTTCCAGGTGCAGCGTATATCATCCATGCGTAGACAGGCTTACAGAGCTGACCTTAGAGCGATGAGCGGCTACATCTTCGCAGGTTTCTTTGCCGGTATACGGAAGATGCGCCTCTGGCGACCGGATATCCTCCATGCCCACTTTGCGGTTCCCTCTGGTGCCTTAGCCTGGTTGCTCAACCGCCTGACCGGGATACCCTACATCATCACTGCCCATCTCGGAGATGTGCCTGGGGGTGTGCCAGAGAAGACGGGTCGCTGGTTTCGTTGGATATATCCATTTACACCTGCCATCTGGCGTTCGTCAGCCCAGGTTGTTGCCGTTAGTGAATTCACTCGCCAACTGGCACTGTCGCATTATCCTGTGGATATCCGGGTGATCCCAAATGGAGTCGATCTTGAGCGTTTGAATCCCTCGGAAATCCGCCTTAGCCAGCCGCGGCGCTTGGTCTTTGCGGGCCGATTTGTGCCCCAAAAGGCTCCGCTTCAGCTGGTGCAAACCCTGGCGCACCTGCGCGACTTGCCCTGGACGTGCACGATGCTGGGGGATGGGCCTTTGCGTTCTGAAGTCGAGAACGAAGTTGCGCGGTTGGGGCTACAGGAACGCATACGCCTCCCTGGCTGGGTCACCCCAGAGGAGGTAATCACAGAGTTTGCGTACAGTGATATCCTCTTTATGCCATCTCTCTCTGAGGGATTATCGGTGGTAGGTGTCCAAGCCTTGGCGATGGGGCTGGCGATTGTCGCCAGCCAGATCGGGGGATTCCTGGACCTGGTAGATCATGGGGAGAACGGATTTCTGCACGTTCCGGAAGATCGAGAAGGATTTGCAGACTCTTTGAAAAAGCTGCTGGATGACCCGGAACTTTTATATCAATTCCGGCAGAACAGCCGATCAAAGGCGGTTGCCTTCGACATAGGCCAGGTCGGGAAATCCTACGAGAAAGTGTTCGAACAGGTGGTTGGAAAGCAGGATGGCAACTAATACGCGTAAGAGGTTGTGGCTTGCCCTGCGGCTGCTGGTTTCGGTTGGCCTGTTGGCCTGGTTGGTCTGGCAGTACAACTGGTACCTGACCTGGCAGGCTCTGCTCCATGCTTCTGTCTGGGGAATCACAGCCCTCATCGGCGGAATTCTTATTAACCGCCTGATTGCTTTTTACCGCTTTTGGGTCCTGTTACGTTCGGAAGGAGCAGACATCGGTTTGCAGGTGGCGGCGCGTTTGGGATTCCTGTCTGCCTTTGTGACGAACTTCCTGCCCAGCACAGTGGGAGGCGATGTCGTCAAGATCGGGTGGCTGGGTTCTCAGGGGTATGCCATCTGGCGGGCAACTCTATGGACGCTTTTTGACCGGCTGTCGAATATGACGGCGGTTGGGTTGATGATCCCCTTTTGCCTGGCAATACCGGCCGTGGCTACGCAGGTGGATGATCGCCTGGGGTGGAAAGTGAGTCCTGGGATGATCTTTTACCTCTCGCTTGGTTTGGGGGCTGTGTGTGCGGTAATCCTGGGGTCCGGCTGGCTGCACCTGAAGAAGCCAGTGGAGACAGATGCACCTCGATTGGACGATGAGCCTCTGACAGCTGAGACGCCGCAGGATGTGGATGTAAACGAACAAGCGGAGGCGATGATAAAGGGAGGGGTTTTATATCGATTGCAGGCGGTATGGATGAAAGTGCTGGGACGGCGGGGCATCTTTGGCCTGCTTGTCATCATCTCCTTGCTCTCGATCTTGCCGAATTTAATTGGGACGTGGATACTGGCGCGCGACCTGGACATCCCGGTGACATTGATCGAGGTCACGGCGGTGTATGTGGTTCAATATTTTGTCACCTTGCTCCCAATATCTCTCAATGGGCTTGGCCTTCTGGAGGTGGGCACGGCGGTTCTCTACCAGGATTTGGGCGCTACACAAGCCCAGGCATTGGCGATGGCTGTCCTGCTGCGCTTTGCTATCTGGCTGACTTCGTTGCCGGGAGCAATATGGCTGGGGAGGGGAGTCAAAACCGAGGCTCTCCGCCTTCCTGGAAAAAGGGTAAACGGTAATGCCTGACAAACCTGGCCAAAGCTCCTGGATGCGGATATTGGCGTTTCTGGCTGCCTGCTGTATTCCTGCCTTGTCCTTATGGGTTCTGTGGAACTGGCTCCCGAACGAAGCCTGGTTGCGGTGGGGGATTGTCCTGCTTGGGGTTGCAGGAACATATGGGCTTGCCAGGATCTTGTGGCGAGGGATGAGCAGCGTTGAAGGATTGTACATCAGCGTTTTGGGTGTGGCTGCCTGGTTTACGGTCATGTCCTACGCCCAGCTTGTGACCAACTATCCCTTCAAGCTCTACTGGTCGGAGGGGAACCGCTTTTATGATTATTCTCTGATTTTTGCAAAGAACCTCTACCAGTCGAATGTGCCTGTTGCCCCCTTGTACAATGAACCGGGCCGCTATGCTTTGTGGGGAATCCTGTTCGCTATCCCAGGTCTGCCGATCTGGGTGCACCGCTTGTGGAATGCAATCTTGTGGATTGTTCCCCTCCTTCTGGTTGGGATCTTACTGGCACGCTGGCAGCAGATATCCAGGCTTTACCGCCTTTTCTTCGTGGTTTGGGTATTCCTCTTCCTGATGCAGGGGCCGATCTATCCTTCGCTGGTGATGGGGGTTATCCTGGTTTTGATGACAGCGCGTTGGAAGCACCTTGCGCTGCGGATGGTCGTGGTGTTTTTGGCGGGTTATTACGTGGGTTTGAGCCGCTGGACGTGGCTGGTCGCTCCTGCAGTTTGGGCAGGCTTGCTAGCACTGTTGTGGCAGGAGGATGATCCTGACAATCAGCGATGGGGCTGGCTGCCGGTTTCCCGAAAAGCCTTCTTGGAGGCAGCCTTGTTAGTAGCCAGCAGCGTTTTGGGGGGCATCCTGGCCAAGCCGGGGTTATTCTCAGCGCCAGAGGAGGCGACAGGCTTTGCCCTCAAGCAACCCCTTTTGTGGTACAGGCTGTTTCCAAATGCAACCTATTCATATGGCCTCCTTTTAGGAGCTCTTCTCGCTGCTGGCCCGCTGGCGATGATCTTGATCTGGTTGGTTTGGACCAAGCGCTGGCGTCTGAACTGGCTGCAATGGCTTTCAGCCTTGTTGCCCTCCCTGGCCTTTTTGGCACTTGGGTTGGTTGCCAGCACGAAGATCGGGGGAGGAAGCAATCTGCATAACCTGGATATGTTCTTGATCACCCTGGTTATACTGGCGGGGCTGGCGTTGCGTGTCTTGATCAACAAGGGTATGGCTTTACCTGCTGCATGGCCCAGATTAGCCCAGGCTTTGTTTTTGTTGGTGATTTTCTTGCCAGCCCTGGAGGCCTTTAAGTCAGGAAGCCCTCAAAAGATACCCTCGCAGGAGGTTGTCCGCAATGCTCTGGATGTGATCCAGACTGAAGTGAGCCAGGCAGGACAGGCAGGCGAAGTGCTCGTCATGGACCAGCGCCAGTTGCTCACCTTTGGCAATATCCAAAACGTGACGCTCGTGCCGGAGTACGAGATGAAATATATGATGGACCAGTCTATGGCGGGTAGTCCGGCCTCATTTGCCCGTTTCTATCAAGACCTGAGAGATCGTCGCTTTGCCCTGATCGTCAGCTCAATTCTAAAAGTACAGAGCCAGGGGGCAGAGCATGATTTTGGCGAGGAAAATGACGCCTGGGATCGTTGGGTTGCCTCGGCGGTATTGTGTTATTACAAGCCTTTGCAGACTCTCAAAGAGGTGCGAGTGCAACTGCTTGTACCGCGAGCTTCACCTGGAGAGAACTGCCCGTAGAATGAGGGCGGATTCTCGCTTCGAGGCTTAAGGAGATCAGGCAGAGATGTATTGGAGCCGTACTGGAAGTGAGTTAGCCGCGTTGAGCTGGCTGGTTCTCTGCCTCATCTGGTGGGTAGGGGGGTGGCTGATCTGCGCGCATGCCTTTCGCCTGCATTCCCGTGAACGTATCCTGGCGGGCTTAGGAACGGGGATGCTGCTCTTCATCTCCTTTAGCAACCTGTTCGCCCATTTTATTGGGCTACCTGTCGCACTTTGGGTGGGGGGTAGCCTTGTGCTGGTAGTTGGTCTGATCGCCTCCTGGCGAGTGGGTGGCCGTATTTACCTGGAAAGGGCTGATTTGCGCGCCTGGCCACAGGTTCTCGTACTGGCGGTTTTGTTGGTGCTGTTTGTCCTGATCAACCGGGGGCTGGCAATCTTCGATGATTACCATAACCTGCCCTTGATCTCTACCATAGCTGCAGGGGATGTGCCCCCTCATTTTTACTTGAATACAGCCAATCGGATGGCTTATCACTATGGGTTACATCTATTTTCTGCCAGCATGGTGCGCCTGGGGGATCTGTTCCCGTGGAGTGCCTTTGACGTGGGGAAAGCGATCAGCCTGGCATTGGCAGCGCTCCTTGGGTGGCAGTGGTTCCGGCGGAAGACGCGCAGCAACATAGCTGCTCTCCTGGGAGCTGGGTTGGTTTTGTTTGCGGGCGGGTCGCGCTGGTTGCTCGTTTTCATACCCACGGGCGGGCTGGAGCGAGTGAGCTCTGCCATCCAATTGCAGGGGTCTTCAGCATATTCCGGTTCAAGCCTGTATACCAACCTGAGCCTCCCGTGGTTGATCGAGGGCGCCGGGCCAATACCTTTCCCCTTTGCCTTTGCAAATGGAATATTCACGCCAGGGATCATGGCATTGGGAGGCAGTGGCGCTCTGCCCCTGGCTACAATCTTCTTGCTGCTGCTCCTTGCCAGAAGGGATTGGAAATGGGGAACGTTTCTGATCTACAGTTTGCTCCTGGCAACATTGGGGTTGACTGCCGAATACCTGTTTGCACCGATCGTCGCAGGGCTTTTCCTGGTGATCGGGATTGGCTGGATTAGCTCATGGCTTTCCAGGAGGAAATTACAAGGAAGTTCCTCTCCCTTAGTCAAGCAGAAGTACCTTCGCCGGACAGCAGAGTGGGCAGGGCTGGCTATCTTAAGTACGGTTCTCGTTTTCCTCTCGGGAGGCTTGTTTACCGAGGCGTTTCGCAGGCTGGTGGGGGTCCTGGCAGCAAATACAGAGGTGACCGGTTCGGGTTTTATTGGCTTTGCCTTGAGGATGCCTCCAGCCCTGGTGTCAGCTCACCTGGGTGAGTTGTCTTTGCTCGATCCTCTGCAGCTCCTGGTTGGCCTGGCGGAGATCGGTATCGTGATATTCATAGCTCCATGGGTAACCTGGTGGTCCCTGACGCAAATCCGCCGCGGCAACTGGATGATTGCCGCGCTGGGGGCAGCAGCCCTGATGGGCTTCCTCTTGCCTATGGTCCTGGAATATACCGGCAGGGACCGCGATATCACCCACATGTCTGGGGCTGCCGTTTTTCTCTGGCTGATCCTGGGATTCCCGCTGGCCTGGTTTGCCGTACGCCGGGGGCGCTTGTGGGTGCGCATCCTGTTGGGCATCAGTTATTTTATTCTCGTTTTTGATGGCCTGGTTTTATTCGCTTTCCAAATCCTGGCTATCCAGCGCCCACAATTAACAACCTTCGTCCTGGAGCCAGACGTGCAGTTAAGCAGAACCTTTTGGAACCGGTTGGATGAAGGTGCACAGGTGCTGGACAACCTTCCCCACCGTGCGATTACTTTGTTCGGGCGGGGCGGAGGGCAAGCCTACAGGGATTTTTTCATGCCTCTGGAAGCCTGGGAAGATTTAATTGCTAACCCTGACCCTGCTCAGATCGCCCGATCCGGGTATTCATATGTCTACTTTGATAGTGAGTGGTGGACGAAGTTAACGCGTGAGCAGCGCCAATTATATAAACAGCCTTGTGTTCGACCTGTCGAGGTGTTTGTTTATGAAGGCATCGATACTCGCCGGTTGCTGGATGTCAGCCAGTGCAAGTAACTTAATGAGGTCGTGCTCATGAATCTGAGGTATATCTTTGCGCGAAGTGTCCGGCACTTTATGCCGGACGCCTGGGCGCGTTATCTCTTGAGGCGTGGGCTAATCA
>Ga0233416_10000366_pt1 | contig 13880 bp, 12 predicted proteins | sample Sediment_Towuti__2_FD_188638 | JGI IMG/M metagenome (GOLD analysis project Ga0233416, IMG submission 188638) | Sediment microbial communities from Lake Towuti, South Sulawesi, Indonesia - Sediment_Towuti_2014_0_MG | ecosystem: Environmental > Aquatic > Freshwater > Lake > Sediment | place... | reverse complement strand
AAGGGCAGCGCGGGCAGCAGCCCGGCGCGCACCAGGCTGGACTTGCCGGAGCCGGAAGGGCCGATGACTGCCAGAAAGCGTTGGTCCTGGAGGATTTCCAGCAGGCGGTCGGTGTGGCTTTCCCGGCCAAAGAAGATTTCTCCCTCCCACGACTCGAACGGCCGCAAACCGGGATACGGTCTGGTCACCTCCCGAAACTCAAGCATGACTCGACTCGCGCAAGGCGTTTACGAACTGTTCGATATGGCTCTGTTGCGGCCCATCGCGGCAGTCCAACATCATGAGGTTCCTGGCGGCGACACCATGTCCCGGCTTCTCACGGGGCGGCCCATCCAGGAGTGCGCCCCACAAGCCCTTGCGCTGTTGCGCCTGCGCCTTGCGCGCCCGCACATATTGCGCCTGCACCCAGGCCGGTGTGGTTTGGCCATAGACGATGATCACACCCTCGCTGCCCGTTAGGACTTCATCCAACTGGGCGTTGAAATCTGTCGGCGACTGACCGGGAATGGGTTCGCTCGGTGCGGTGAGTGCGTCGGCCCCTAGATCGACCAGCATGTCGCGGACGCGATCGCCAAGATCGCGATCAGTTTTATTGGCGTTGATACAGATGGCGAGGGAATCGCCCGCATTGCCAATTTTCGGCGAAGGAGTTTCGGGAGGTTTGATGAGATCACGGACAGCGACCAACACGCGCTGACGAAACTCTTCGAATCCACAGGCGATGGCGCCCTTCAAAAGCTCCCGATGGCTTTCATCAGCAACACTTTCCAACGTAAAATCGTGACTGCGCCATTGTAGAAATGGGATCTGTCGGGTCTTTGCCAACTCCCTTGCCAAAGTCCATTGAAGAGCGGTGAACGTTACGTCACCTTCCTTAGGTTTTCGACCTGCATGGGGACCAAGCAATTGAACCAGCATCTGAGCATTAGCCAAGTCGGCTTTGACTGATCGCTCGAAAGCGGATTCACTACCGCGCTCATAACAATCTGGACCAACTGGCTTTATTGCAATACCGGCCTGCAGTAAGGCATCCATGAGAGATCGCCAGTTGCCGATAAGGTCGTCGGTAGGTTCGGCAATCCAGATCATTGAACTACTTCCTGCAGATGCCATCTCTCCCGCAATTGCCCCCGCCTCCTCCTGGGTACGGAACGCTTTAAGATGCTTGGCCAATAGATGGGCTACCTGATTTACCCCAGCCCAATAATCACGATCAGACTCAGGATCAGGAACTGGATGCCCAAGCTGCAGAGCTTCATCAGTTCCAGCCTTTAAGTCATACATCCTCACTGGAGTTAGCTCTCTTAACCGATGATGCCAATCATCTCGATCCACTGGCTGTAACTCGATTATGAAAACGCTTTCTTTGTTTTTGATGGCCGCGTTCTGATTTAGAAAGGTGACAAGCTCCTTCTTGCACCAGTAGGAATTCCAATAACTTGGCGACATAAACATGACCAGTGTCCGACTCGCAGCGATCTGGAACATTAAAGTGTCGGTCACACGTTCATTTGGCTCCAAGCCCCGGTCATCCCAGATGGAGGGTCTCCGCCCCAACTTCTTGGAAACCTCGCGGCGCAGGTTGTCAACAAACGTACTCACCCAGCCTGCGCAACCTTTTCTGCAAGGTTCGTTGTCGATGTGAGCATAGCTGATGAAGATGTCGTGAACCGGTTCCGTAGTCACTTGCTTTCCCCCCTTAGCAACCTCACTCGTTTAACGAACCTCTGATTAAGTGCATTCTGCCGGAATTATTATTTTCCCCCTCACCCTGACCCTCTCCCGCCAGGGGAGAAGGGCTTTCCTTAATTATGTGCCGCTCGGTCAATTCGTGGGTAATCGATCCGGCTTCTCCGTGGGTTCTGCCTGTGGTTGCGCCGCCGGGGTCTTGGCATGGAACTGCCAGAATAATTGTTGTTCTTCGGCGATGACCGTCTCTACCCGTTCTACCAGCAACCGGTAGGCGGCGTCTTCGTCGGGAGCACCGGAGTAAACATCCGTATTGTTGAGATAGAGGCGGTATTCCCGCTTCATGTTTTCGGAGGCTTTGCGATAGCCCTGCCAGGTTTCGCCGGGACGCAGCAAGGTGTCGACCGCACGCAGTACCGCGACCAATGCGCCAAGCCCAGCGGTCACCCACGGTAACCACCGCGCTTTATCGAAAAGTTGCAGCACCGTAATCACCGCCCCCAGCACGATCACCGTGATGGCAAAAAACAGGTGACGGCGTTTTTGTATCCCGGCTTTTTCTGAATACCACTCCCACTGACCTTTAAGAATGGTTTGGAAATAATAGTCCGCCCGTTCCTTGCGGCTCTCGATGGGGGAAACCCATGGGGGCTCGGTAGTGGCAGGCATGGATTTGCTCATGACTCTGATCATAGCCGAGATTGCCGAGAAGATACGGCAAGTACTGAAATGCCGCTTGTGATGGAACAGTTATGGAAAACTTTCCATAATTTTTTTTATGGAACGGCCAGAATTATGAAAAGTATGCTGTCTCGGGGCAGCAGTAATTGACTGATGAATCAGCGGATTTATCGAAATACGCCCTGAATTTACTTTTCATCATTATGCTGCCGCCCTTCAGGGCAACAACTGGAGGAAAGCAGCATGCTGACACGCTATCTCAAAGATCCCCTGATACTGGCGAAGCATCGGCAAGGACCTGCCGGTGCAATTTTGGACGAGTTCGCTGGTTGGCTTGAAGGGCGAGGCTATCGCCATCAGAGTATCCGCCGCTATATTCGGGGTGCTCAGCGCTTAGCGCTCTGGGCAAAACGTACTGGCTTGACCCTGCCCCAGCTTGATTCGAAGGCGCTGGAAGCGTTTGGGCGCTACCTACAGAAAAAATACCATCGCTTGAAATATCCCGGCGGCCACCATACCGCAACTTTTTTAGGCGCTTGGCAGCTGATCGCTTTTCTTGAAGCGAGCGGACGTCTAGCACAACCACTCGGGCGATCAACGTCTGCCTCCGAGCCCGAACTGCTGTCCGGGTTTTGGGACTGGATGAGAACTCAGCGCGGTACGACTGAGTCGACCCTCAACGGTTATCGGCCGACGCTTACCGAGCTACTGCAGAGGCTTGGAGATCGACCCGAGCAATATAGTGCTCAGGCGTTGCGCGCCTTTGTTTTGGACCGCGCCAAAGGCCAAGGCACGGGTAAAGCCAAACTCATAGTGAGCGCAGTGCGCATGTTCCTGCGCTTTCTGATCGCCATGGGACGCTGCACCCCAGGACTGGACAATGCTATCCCGACGTTCGCACGCTGGCGTCTAGCCTCGTTGCCGAAATACCTCTCGGCCGAGGCGGTGGAGCGTCTCATCGCGAGCTGTGATTTCGGCTCCCCGATTGGGGTGCGCGATCGGGCGGTGTTGCTGTTGCTCGCGCGCCTTGGGCTACGCGCCGGTGATGTCGCTCGCTTGAAGCTGGAAGCGCTCGACTGGCCGGCGGGAACGGTGGAGGTCACTGGCAAAAATCGCCGGAAAAACCGCTTGCCCCTGCCACAAGAGGTGGGTGAGGCGATACTCGCCTACCTCGACCTGCGACCGCAGGTGAACTGTGAGCAGGTGTTTATCAAGGCCATTGCGCCCTTCAGGGGCCTGTCCTCTCAGACCGTCGGTCAGGTCGTCAGGCGGGCAATCCACCGTGCCGGGATCGAAGCCCCGATTCAGGGTGCGCGTGTCTTGCGCCATTCCGCCGCGACCACAATGCTTCGCCAGGGGGTGCCGTTGCCGGCCATTGGCGCTGTGCTACGTCATGCGTCTATCGAGACGACGGCTATCTACGCCAAAGTCGATTTGCTCCTCCTTCAGCAAGTCGTCAGGCCCTGGCCGGAGGTGACGTCATGCTGATCTCCGCCGTTGAGACCTATCTCGCCGTGCGACGGACAGCCGGCTTCCAACTGAGGCTGGTCGAGTGGTACCTGCGCGGGTTCGCGCGCTTTGCAAGCGTGCGCGGCGAGACCCATGTAGCGGCGCAAACCGCGATTGACTGGGCGACCCTCGGGTCCTCTGAGGCCGACCGCTACCGGCGACTGAGCATCGTGGTTCGCTTTGCCCGCTTTATGCGTGCTGAGGATCCCCGCCACGAGATCCCACCCGATGAGATGTTCAGTGGGCGGCGCCAACGGCCGACACCCTACATCTTCAGCGATAAGGAAATCCAGCGCGTGATCGCTTGTGCGCGACAGCTCGGTCCCTCGGGTTCGCTGCGGCCGCATACCTATAGCACCTTGTTTGGACTCCTTGCTGTCACCGGCATGCGTGCCTCGGAAGTCCGGGCACTGAAGCTCAGCGATATCACACCCGATGGACTGGTCATTCGTGAGAGCAAGTACAAGAAAAGCCGCTTGGTACCGCTTCATCTCACCAGTTGGGCGGCGCTCCGTCGGTACCTCGATCGGCGCCGACAGGTGGCCGGTCATGATCCCTGCCTGTTTGTCTCCCGCCGGGCTGGGAAACTCTCACCTACGGTGCTCACTGAGACCTTTCAGAGCGTGCTACAAGCGGCCGGCATCCCCGATAAGCCAGGCGAACGTCGGCCGCGGCTGATGGACTTGCGACACAGCTTTGCTGTGAAAGCGCTGGTCGCCTGCCCTGATAACCGCGATCGAGTGGGCCAGCATATGCTGGCGCTGAGCACCTACCTCGGTCACTCTAAGGTCGAGAGCACATTTTGGTATCTGGAAAGTGTTCCCCAGTTGATGGCCAACATTGCCCGTCGCTGCGAAGCGTTCGTTTATGGAGGTGCTCGATGACGCCGATTGCACCGCATATCACTGCCTTTTTACGCGAGCGGCTGCCACTCCAGCGAGGGGCGAGCGCCCATACCTGCGATAGCTATGCCTACAGCTTCCAGCTGTTGTTCGAATTTGCCAGTCGACGTTTTGGCGTAACACCCTCGAAGCTGTATCTGGAACAGATCGATGCGCGGCTGGTGATGGACTTTTTGGTTTATCTGGAGTCAGAACGGAACAACAGCCCCACTACGCGCAATGCGCGCCTGGCGGCGATTAAGTCGTTCATGCGCTTTATCGAGTACCGCGTACCAGCGCTACTCGCACAGGCCATGGAGATCCGAGCCATCCCCACCAAGAAGACCGATCAACCCCTGATCCAGCATCTGTCGCTTGAGGAAATACAGGCCCTATTGAATACCCCGGATGTCCATACCCGTTCCGGTATCCGCGACCGGGCGATGCTCCATGTCTGTTTCGCGGCAGGGCTACGGGTGTCGGAGTTAATCGGGCTACCGCTCGCGGCCATCAGCTTTCAGCCAACGCCAACGATCCAGATCCAGGGTAAAGGTCGTCGGCATCGCACGTTGCCTCTGTGGCAACAAACGGCCAAGGATGTGCGAGCCTGGTTGGCGGTACGTAGCGATGTGTCAGTACCGGAGCTCTTCGTCAGTGCCCAGGGTCGAGCACTGACCCGGGTGGGTTTTGCCTACGTGCTGCGTAAATCCGTACAACGGGCAGCGAAGGCTTGTCCCTCGTTAGCCAAAAAACACGTCTCCCCTCATGTCCTTCGTCACTCATGCGCCATGATGATCTACCAGGCTACCGGTGATCTGCGCAAAGTCGCGCTGTGGCTGGGACATGCCGATATGCAAACCACCGAGATCTATCTGCGGGCCGATCCGACCGAGAAGCTTAAGGCCATTGCAGCAGTGACACCACCCTCGCTTCGACGGGGTCAGTTCACAGTCCCTGATCGGTTGATCGCCGCTTTACGGGGTTAAGCGTTATGACAAGTGAATGAGGCCGATACGCCCGAGCCTATCGGCTCCAATCACCCGTGACTTTTCATAATACCGATGCTTACATAAGAAGAGTATGAAGCCCCCCAGCCTTGTCGAGACAGGTTTGCGCGCACCCTATTCGACACGCCCTCTGCCCAGCCGCACCGCCAGCAACTTGCCGATGGTTGCCGAGAGATCTGCCGGAACGGGAACCGCCACGTGCCTGAGCCGTGTAGTCCAAATGGGATTGGGGAAATGCGGATCACTGATGAATCGGGGGATCACGTGCCAATGCAAATGCTGCGTGAGATTGCCCAGGCTGGCGAGGTTGACCTTGTCCGGGTGGAGCAGGTCGCGCAAGGCGGTCTCCACCGCAAACACGACTTCCATGAGCCAGGCGCGATCCGGCGGCACCAGGTCCGTCATTTCGCGTACGTGTTTATGCCAGATGACCCGGCAGAACGCGGGATAATGCTCATCTCGGACACGCACCACTCGGCAGTCACGGTCTTGCCATAAGAGTTCTCCGCCGATGGATTCGCAAAATTCACAAGGCATTTCTTGATCTACCAAAAGAACAGCACGTTCACGTCAGGTACTATGCGATAGATATGTCAGACATCCTGGGCCTTGCGGTTGCTTGAACCTTTTCAGGACACGCTGTGAATACCTCCCTGTCCGCTCGGCGGCCGCTCCTGCGGCCGACGGTCCTGGAAAGGTTCAAGCAACCGCCCATGACTTTACCAATGACTTTTTAGTACCTCGAAGACTGTTGCTAATCGCGGTCCTCGATGCGTTTGCCGGCGGCGAACAGGGCCCTGGTCAATACGATCACCATCAATACCACGACCGCGCCAAGGAACAGTTTGCTATTCAAGAGCCTGGCGAAATCGAAGGGGGCCTCGGAAACGGCGGCGGCTGCGATTTCACCACCCAGGCGCGCCTCCACCGGCTGGTAGCCGGTGCGCAGGGTGTCCAGGACGCGGGCGGTGTCGTAGCGGGGAGCTTCCAGTTCATCGGCGCCGTAGTGAAGGCGGTAGGTCTTGCCCGGCGCGGCCAGAAACACCAGGCGATAGCCGTTGCCCTGGGCGCGGATCCCCGTGATGTCGAGCGGCGGATTGTCGTCATTGCGGATGACGATCCGGTAGGTCTCCTGCCGTTGCTCCGGGAAAGCGATGGTCAGTTGCTCGCGGTCGATATCGCGGAAGCGGAGGCTTTGTATCGTCGCGCCGCCGATCTCCCGCCAGCGGGTTTGCACGCCTTCCCGCAGCGGTATCTGTACCGCGGCCGGGCGGCTGAAGTTGCGGTTCGCGGTTTGCAGCGACAGTCCGGTGAAGGGCTCCCGCCTCGTTTGTACGGTGACGATGGTCGAATGGGTATCGGTGTCGGTCTGGGCCGCGAAGGAAACCACCGGATAGTCGAATTTCCGCTCGGCGGTGCGCAACGGCTTGGTGACGTTGTGCCACCACTCTATGCGGTCTATGCGCAGCGGCACCCGCTGGATATCCGTGCGTTCGCGCCGTTCCGTCTCCGCGCCCTGGCGCATCCGGCGGGTCAATTCCAGGAATTCCGGCTCGCGCGTCTGGACGGCCTCCTCGATGATCACCTTCAATTGCCGGTAACTGTTCGGGGGCAGGGGGACGTCACGATTGCTGACGTCCATGTGGCGCGAGTAATCGAAAATGGCGGCGTTTACCACCAGCGGCGACCAGTTCTGGCCGTCCTGGGAACCGAAGACCGTGACCTGGTGCTCGTAGTTCTTCAGAGGCGTGTCCACGCTCAGGCCGTCGGCCGTTGGCGCGTCCTGGTCCAGGCGCAGTCGGATTTCCAGGCGATTGCCGTGTGTATTTTCCAGAGAAATCACTTCACCCTTGCGCCAGTCTCGGGTGGTTTCGTTGCGGGTCTCCTGGACTTTTTCCAGCAAATACGGCGTTTCAACGCCGTGTTCGTCCAGGACGCGCAAATCGGGAAAGCCGTCGCGGCTGGTTGCGTAGACCTGGCTGTCCAACAGCGCCGCCAATATTTCATCCTGGGCACTGGCGGTTTTCTCGATCGCCTTGGCGTAGCGAAAGGCGGCCGGTTCGGCGGCCAAGGCGGACGAGGCCACGGCCCATAGCAGGCCCGCCATCCATTTCGTTGTTGGAGTCATCACTGGGCTTCCCCTCCGGTTCGGGCGATGAACACCTGGCGGTATTTCATGTAGGCGAAGGAGCCGCTCAACACCAGGACACCGAGGACGATGAAGGCGAGGATGCGGTAAATCTGTTCCAGCCGTGCCAGATCGATGAAAAACACCTTCCAGGCGACCACGGCGAACAGCCCCAGCCCCGCGAGCCGCAAGGCGCGGAGGTCCCGATGGATCCCTGCCAGCACGAGGCCCAGGGCGAACAGCGACCACAGGATCGACACGCCGCCGGCACGCAGGCCGGGCACATATTGATGCAGCACGGTGTTGATCTCCAGGGTCAGATAGACGAACAGCAGCGCCAACGCCATCGCCCCGAAAAACCGGCGGGCGACCTCAACCTCGGCGCCGCGCCTGGACATGGCCAGAAAGGCGAAACTCAGGAAGGCGATGATGGCGGCGAAGTCCAGCAGGCGCATGGAGGCATAGAGGAGAGAATATTCCCCACCGTACACCATCGTCGTCGAATAGCCTCCGCTCCATGCGGAGGCCATGAAGTCCCAACTGGTCAGATCTACGAACATCAGTTTGAGCAGGACAATGGCTACGAGCAGCAGCAAGGCGTTCAAGCGGAAGGGGCTGGGCGCGGCCAGGTAGGTGCGCAGCATGACCAGGCTTGCGCCCAGCCAGAGCAGGGTCAATAGCGGCCAACGCAAGGGCGGGAACAGATAGGCACAGGTCCGGTTCAGTTCCAGATTCAGGAAGATGAACAGCAGCACCGCCGCTGCCAGGATTGCCGTCCGCACCGCCCAGCGCTCCTGGATCCACTCATTCACGTCATTCGCCTTGTCGCATGCCAGGGAGGAGGCGGCGGACATGGGCTCTTGCAAAAGCCGGTAAGCCCAGCCAATGGAGGCGATGGGCACGCCGAAGGTGATCAGCCGCTCCAGCCATTGCAGGGCGAATTGCGAGAACGGCAGATCCACGAGCGCCGCGCCGCCGCGCCCGTATTGCCCCGGCAGATCGATGAAGCCGAGGCGCATCAGCACGATGCCGTAGAGCAGGTATGAAAGCTGGCGGAGAAATCCGCTGCGCAGCTTGCCGGCGATCCATAACATCACCAGGGCCTGAATCGCCCAACTGACGGTGATCCACTGATCCGACAGGATCAGAGGTACGCTTACCGTCACGAAAAAGGCGGCGAGACCGGTGAAGCCCAACAGCATTTCCTTGTCCAGGAGATGCCGGGCGAGGAAATAGTAAATATGGGCCACGTAGAAAGCCGCGAGACTCAGGGTGACCGCCGCCACCCAAATCTGTCCGTAGGCCTGTTTCACCAGCACATAGCTCTGGGCGAAAAAGATCCCGGCGTTCACCAGCAAGCCCAGGAGATCCAGCAGAGTGGACTTGGCCCGGTTGACCAGGCAGAACAGGAAAACGAGGGTGGAATACAGGATGAAGAATGCGGTCAGGAAAGGCATGACCTTCCAGAAATCCGCTACGCCGTAGTTCTGCATGGCCCCGAAAAACAGCAGGTAATTGAACAGGAAGCCCAGGTAGTTGAGCAGGTGCCAGCGCTTGTAATAGCTGATGCCCAGGATGCCCGCGCCCAAGAGCAGCATGTAAGAGAACAGTCCCACGAAATTCACCACGCCGGTGGAGAGCAGGATCGGCGTGGTATAGCCGCCGACGATGCCGAACACCGCCACCAGCATGGAATCGAAGCGCACCGCCAGGCCACCGGCGCAGACGGTGATGAAAGCCATGAGGGCAAAGGCCGGGTAAACGTCGATCAGGCGATAGAAATTGAACGCGGCGAACACGCTGAAATACAGCGTCGCGATGCCGCCGCCGATCAGCCCTTGGCCGAGCAGATGATACCTGCCGCCCAAGAGCCGCGCGCCCCCGGCCACCATGCCCACGCCGGTCAGTAGCGACAGGGCGACGCGTGCCTGTTCGCCGAGCAGCCCCACCTCGATGGAGTACTTGAGGAAAAAGGCGATGCCGGTCACCATGATGATCACGCCGAGGCGCAACAGCCAGTTGCTGGCGATGGCGTATTCCATGGACACGCCCTCGGGGCGGTGTTCCGCACCGACGATGATCCAGTTCCAGATCCCCCGGAGGATTTCCTTGGCGGCGAGTTCGAAGCGGTTGGGTTCTCGCTGCTTGGCCCAAGTACTCTCGGACGCTTCCCCGTCGGTCCACTGATCGCTGGGAGTTGCCCGGGCTTGATCCGTCTCCCAAGTTCCCGAACCCGCAGTCTGGGGCAAGGGAACCGCTAGCTGCGCCGCATCGTCGGCGATGCGCGTCTCCACGGGCGGCGCGGATGCCCCCGTCTGAGGGGAGGCAGCCCCGGATCCTTCGGTCAGGCGCAGCAACAATCCGTGGTTTTCCGCCAAGGCGTCCTCCAGTTTCCGCAGGGCGGCGGAAAACTCGGCACTGTTGCGCCGCTGCAATTTCAGTGACTGTGCCAACATGACGAAGGAGGCGATGGCTCCCGCCACGATCAATAACAGCAACAGTCCGAATTCAAACAAGGCGGAAATCCTTTCGACGGGGCAACCGTCTAGCGTAGTGTCCTGAATACCTTTCGGGCGTTTTCCAGCGTGGCTGCGATGTCTTTCTCTCTATGGGCGTTGGAGACAAACCCGGCCTCGAAGGCGGACGGTGCCAGATAGACCCCTGCCTGCAGCATCCCGTGGAAGAAGCGCTTGAATCGTTCCACATCGCAGGCCATGACCTGCGCAAAATTGGTCACGGCCTGGGCCTCCGTGAAGAAGAAGCCGAACATCCCGCCGACCTGATTGGCGGCGAGAGGGATGCCCGCCTCCACCGCCTCTCTCCGAAGCCCCTCCACCAGCTGTGTGGTCATGGCCGTGAGTTGTTCGAAGACCCCCGGCCTTGAGACCAGCTTCAAGGTGGCGAGCCCCGCCGCCATCGCCACCGGATTTCCCGAGAGCGTCCCGGCCTGATAGATGGGCCCACTGGGCGCCATTTTGTCCATGATCTCGGCGCGCCCGCCGAAGGCCCCGACCGGGAGTCCGCCGCCGATCACTTTGCCGAGCGTCGTCAGATCCGGGTGTATTCCGTAAAGCCCTTGGGCTCCTTGGAACCCCACCCGGAAGCCGGTCATCACCTCGTCGAAGATGAGGAGGCTGCCGTGTTCGTCGCAAAGTTGCCGTAGTCCATTCAGAAAGCCGGGGACAGGTGGGACACAGTTCATGTTGCCGGCCACCGGCTCGACGATGACCGCGGCGATCTGTCCGCCGAATTGGGCGAAAGCTTTCTGTGCTTGTTCGAGGTCGTTGTAGGCGAGAGTGAGGGTGTGTTGCGCGAGGGCGGCGGGAACGCCCGGCGAGGTGGGCACGCCCAGGGTGAGCGCACCGGACCCGGCCTTGACCAGCAGTGAATCGGCGTGGCCGTGGTAGCAGCCCTCGAACTTCACGATGGTATCCCGCCCGGTGTAACCGCGGGCAAGGCGGATGGCGCTCATGGTGGCCTCGGTGCCGGAACTGACCATCCGCACCCGTTCGACCGACGGCAGATGTTCGCAAATAAACTTGGCCATGGCGGTCTCGATGGCGGTGGGCGCGCCGAATCCCAGGCCATTCTGTGCGGCGTCCTGAACGGCGGCCACCACCTCGGGGTGGCTATGCCCCACGATCATCGGTCCCCAGGAACCCACGTAGTCGATGTAGCGCTGTCCGTCTTCGTCAATCAGATAGGCCCCCTCACCGCGCTTGAAGAAGACCGGATCGCCGCCGACCCCCTTGAAGGCCCGGACCGGGGAGTTAACCCCGCCGGGAATGTAACGCTGGGCTTCCTGGAAAAGTTCTTGGGAACGGGTCATGGTTTTGGTTTCCTTTGTTATGAAAATAATCGCGCGTAGCGAGCCGCTGCCTGTCTCACATCGGCTTGGCCGAAGACCCCACCGATCACGGCCAGAAAATCCGCGCCGGCCTCGATTAATTTTCCCCCATTTTCCGGGGAGATCCCTCCAATGGCGACGATAGGGACCTTGAGACGATGGCGCGCTTCCCGGAGCAGGGACGGTGTGACCTCAACCGCCTGTGGTTTGGTCTTGGACGGGAAGAATCGCCCAAAGGCCGCATAGTCCGCGCCCATAGCCTGGGCCGCGAGGGCATTATCGAGGACATTGTAACAAGAGATCCCGATGACGGCCTCGGGTCCGAGGAGTTCCCTGGCCTCCTCGTAAGGCCCGTCGTCGCGACCGAGATGGACGCCGTCGGCTCCGGTCTCAAGCGTCAGTTTCGGGTCGTCGTTGACGATGAGCGGCACGCCATGCCTATGGCAGATCTTGACGAGCATGGCGGCCCTTTCCAGCCGTTCCTTCCAGGACGCCATTTTGTCGCGGTATTGGATTAGTACGGCGCCGCCCAGGATGGCCGCCTCGACGGTTTGCGCCAGGCGTTCCGGAGGAATGAGGATGCTGTCGGTGATGGCATAAAGCCCACGGCTTGGCAGGCGTCCCGCCATTTAGAAGGGCTTCACCACAGCCAGGATGACCACGGCGATCAGGATCAGAACGGGGAACTCGTTGAGCCACCGGTAGAAGAGGTGGCCATGGCGGTTCCGGTCCTTGCGGAAATCGAAGAGCAGCTTGCCGAGATAGCCGTGGTAGCCAATCAGAACGGCGACGAGGGCCAGCTTGGTATGGAGCCAGCCCGCGCCCAGGAACTGTTCGCGGTTGGCCACCATCATCCAGACGCCGAACAGGAGGGTGAGCAGGGCGCCGGGGGCCATAATGCCGAAGAAGAGCTTCCGCTCCATGAGTTTGAAGCGCTCGATGCTGATGGCGTCCGTGCTCATGGCGTGATAGACAAACAGCCGGGGAAGATAAAAGAGCCCCGCGAACCAGGTCACCATGAAGATGATGTGGAAGGCCTTGAGCCAGAGCACGGAGGTTACTTTCGCCGGGGATCCGGGTCTGGCAGCCTGGGAGGTTTCCCCAGCGCGTGGGTGTTCTCATCTTCCGCCGGCTTGCCCTTGAAGAATCCAGCGATATTTTGCACCACCCGTTTGATGCCTCTCCAGAGCCTGGGCAGGAGCCAGGCCGAAATCAGGATAAATGCCGCCAGAAAGACCAAAAACCACACCGGATGATTGAGGGCGGTCCAGAGGCCGCCGATCACCATGAAGTCCTCGGTAAAGGAAGCGGTCCAGTTGCTGACCGGCTCGGGGGAGGTGTTGATCAGCACCCGGCTTCCGGCCTTGACGAAATGACTTTGGGCGGCAAGTGCGCCGCCCACCAGGAAAGCGGCCAGCTCCGCGGCCTGGTTGACCTCACCCACCGCGCCCATGGCCAGGACGGCCCCGGCCGGGATGCGGATGAAGGTGTGGATGGCGTCCCAGCCCGAGTCGGCGCCGGGGGTTTTATCGACGAAGAATTCAATGAAATACATCAACGCCGCGATGAAGAGGACGATGGGGTCGGTGAGGACCATGAGATCCGGCGGGAGGTTGAGATAGCCCATGGCGCCCAGGATCCCCAGCATGAAAATGGTTGCGTAAAGATTGATCCCGCTGGCCCAAGCTGTGCCCATGGTCAGGGCGATGGTGTTGACGATTTCCATGCGTGCGCGCCTATTCCACCGCGCCTGCCTGCTCCACTGCCTTCTCTTCCACCTCGATGGTCAGCTCACCGTCCTTGACGGTGACGGACACATGCCCGCCCTTTTCCAGCTTCCCGAAGAGCACCTCTTCGGCGAGCGGGCGCTTGATTTTGTCCTGGATGAGTCGCCCCATGGGCCGCGCGCCCATGATGGGGTCATGTCCCTTCTCGGCCAGCCAGGCCCGTGCCTCGGCGTCCACGTCCAGGGTGACCTTCTTGGCGTCCAGTTGACCTTCCAATTCAACCAGGAACTTGTCCACCACGTGGGCGATGGTCTTGGGATCCAGGGAATTGAATTGGATGATGGCGTCCAGCCGGTTGCGGAACTCGGGGCTGAAGACCCGCTTGATCACCTCCGCGGCGTCGCTGGTATG
>Ga0233416_10000364_pt1 | contig 13887 bp, 12 predicted proteins | sample Sediment_Towuti__2_FD_188638 | JGI IMG/M metagenome (GOLD analysis project Ga0233416, IMG submission 188638) | Sediment microbial communities from Lake Towuti, South Sulawesi, Indonesia - Sediment_Towuti_2014_0_MG | ecosystem: Environmental > Aquatic > Freshwater > Lake > Sediment | place... | reverse complement strand
CGGTCGCGGTGCGACGCGAGACCCTAGCCGCGCCGCCGTGCGATCCGCTGGCCGGGCGCTGACTCGGACCGCGCGGCAGCGGGCCGATCTCGCATCGGGCTGCCGCGGATGGGCTCGTTGGCTTCACCCCGGGGTGATGCTCCACAGTTCCCAACCCGTATCCGGCGTCCTGGCAGAGAAGAGGACCACGCCTCCGGCGTCCGTGAAGCACTTCGGACGCGAATCCTTCACGCCGGGGTAGAGATCCGTCACCATGACCGTCCCGGCCTCGGTCCCGTCGGAGTTCCACAGCTCGCGTCCGTGCGTGCCGTCGTCTGCCCTGAAGTACAGGGTGCCCCCCACGTCGGTGAGGTAGATCGGGAGAGACCCGTCAGATCCCGCCCAGATGTCCTTCACCAGCACGGTCCCTGCCCCGGTGCCGTCGCTCTTCCAGAGCTCGTATCCGTGGTGTCCACCCCTGGCCCTGAAGTACAGGGTGCCCCCGACGTCGGTGAGCCAATCTGGGTAGGACGGGCCCACCCCTCTCGTGTAGATGTCCTTCACCATCACGGTCCCGGCCTCGGTCCCGTCGGACTTCCAGAGCTCATACCCGTGCGTGCCGTCGTCGGCCGCGAAGTACAAGGTGCCCCCGACGTCGATGAGGGAGTACGGGTAGGACCCGGCCACTCCCGGCCAGATATCCCTCACCATGACCGTCCCGGCTTCGGTCCCGTCGCTCTTCCAGAGCTCGTATCCGTGCGTGCCGTCGTTGGCCTCGAAGTACAGGGTGCCCCCCACGTCAGTGAGGGAGAACGGATCCGATTCGCCCGATCCCGGCCGGATGTCCCTCACCATGACCGTCCCGGCTTCGGTCCCGTCGCTCTTCCAGAGCTCCCATCCGTGCGTGCCGTCGTCGCCAGTGAAGTACAGGGTGCCGCCGACGTCGGTCAGCCAGGACGGATACCCGTAGGACTCGGACGGGTAGCCGACGTACCCGAACCCCCCCTTCACCAGCACGGTCCCGGCCTCGGTCCCGTCCGATTTCCAGAGCTCGTCATCCCTGACGAAGTAGAGCGTTCCTCCCACGGCCGTGAGCAACGGGGGCGGGGAGATGACCGGATCTGCCCAGTTAGGTCCTGGGACGATGTCCGTCCCTGCCTCGGTCCCATCGGACTTCCACAGCTCGCGTGCGTGTGTGCCGTCGTAGGCCGTGAGGAAGTACAGGGTGCCCCCAACGTCGGTGAGCCACTTGGGCTTCGAATCGTTGTCGCCGGGGTTGAGGTCCTTCACCAGTACCGTCCCTGCGTCGGTCCCATCGGACTTCCACAGCTCCTTCCCGTGCGTGCCGTCGTCGGCCGCGAAGTAGGAAGTGCCGGCGATGTCGACCGCGCACGACATCCTCGAGCCCTTGACGCCCGGTCGGATGTCTTTGACGAGTTCCACGACCGGCGCAGCCGCGCCGAACGGAACGGCGAGCATCAGGATCACGAGACCTGCGAGGACGAGCGCACCGCGACGCATCGGACCCTCCCTTCCGGCGGGTGCGTGCATCGTGCATCCACGAGCGTGAAGGCGCAAACGCTCCGGGCGGTGCTCGTCGGTATGCTGCGGGAGGCTCGACGGGTGAGATGTGGGCAGGATGTGGGCAGACCGGACACTCGCACCGACCGGGATCGCGAAACCGCTGGTGAGTGGGAGGAGGAGGATTCGAACCTCCGTAGGCTACGCCGGCGATTTTACAGACCGCTCCCTTTGGCCGCTCGGGCATCCTCCCGGATCCGCGACCAAGGATAGCAAGGGGACGCCTGGCGCCGTTCACCCGTACGATACGCGCGTGGCCAAGGCGGACTTCTCCTTCGACATCGTGTCCCACGTCTCGATGCCCGAGGTCGCGAACGCCGTCGACCAGACCCGGCGCGAGATCGCCCAGCGCTTCGACTTCAAGGACACGGGTACCTCGATCAGCCAGGACGACAAGCTCATCGAGCTCCGCTCCTCCACCGAGGACCGCCTCCGGGCCGCGCTCGAGGTCCTCAAGGAGAAGGCCGTCAAGCGCGAGATCTCGCTGAAGGCCCTGCACGTCGGACCGGTCCTGCCGGCGGCCAAGGGCACTTACCGGCAGGCCGTGAACGTGAACGTCGGCATCTCGGAGGACAAGGCTCGCGAGCTCGTGAAGTTCGTGAAGGCCGCCCACAAGAAGGTCCAGGTACAGGTCCAGGGCGACCAGGTGCGCGTGACCGGCAAGACCAAGGACGACCTCCAGGCCGTCATCAGGGCCGTCCGCGAGCACGATTTCGAGGTTCCCCTGCAGTTCGTGAACTTCCGCCCGTAGGGCATCCTCGGGCGTTTGTTGGTCCCCCGCCCGCCCAGGTAGATTGCCATCACACTGGAGGTGGTACCCGTGAGCGACGTCGAGCGCATGAAGGCCAGAGCGGCCGAGATCAGCGAGCGGGAGGCCAAGGTCCTGCTCGATCGCACGCCCGGCTCGAAAGCCCTGTACGAGCGGGCCGTGAAGTACCTACCGAAGGGTGTGGCCTCGAACTTCCAGGCCGCCGATCCCTACCCGACTTACCTGAAGCGCGGTCAGGGCTCGAAGGTCTGGGACGTCGACGGCAGCGAGTACGTCGACTTCCACGGCGGCTTCGGGGTCAACGTCGTGGGGCACGCGCACCCGAAGATCGTCGAGGCGATCCGCAAGGTCGCCGACCAGGGCATCCACTTCGCGGTCGGCACCGAGACGACGGTCGCCCTCGCCGAGGCCATCTGCGAGCGCTTCCAGCTCGAGCAGATGCGGTTCGTGAACTCCGGCACCGAGGCCACGATGGACGCGGTCCGCATCGCCCGGGCGGCCACCGGGCGCGACCGCATCGTGAAGATGGAGGGCTCGTACCACGGGCACACCGATCCGCTGCTGTTCTCCGTCGTGCCCGAGGCCGACGCGCTCGGGATGCGGTACAACGTCGGCGACGACAGCACCCCGTACTACACGACGCGGCCGACCTCCAAGGGCGTGCCGAAGTCGATGTGGGACGACACGATCGTCGTGCCCTTCAACGACGCCGCGGCCGTCGAGGCGGCTTTCAACGACCTCGGCGACGACATCGCCTGCGTGATCCTCGAGCCGGTCATGATGAACATCGGCCTCGTGGTCCCCAAGCCCGGATACCTGCAGGCGCTCCGGGACACCTGCGACAAGCACGGGGCCATCCTGCTGTACGACGAGGTGAAGTGCGGCGGCACGATCGCCTACGGCGGCACGATCGAGCGCTTCGGCGTTCGCCCGCACCTCGCGGCCTACGCGAAGGCGGTCGGCGGCGGTGTGTGTACCGCCGCCTTCGGCGGCGAGGCCTGGATCATGGAGCACGTGACCAAGGGCGCGGCCCAGCAAGGGACCTTCAACGGGAATCCGCTCTCGGCGGCGGCCGGGCTCGCGGCGCTGACCCAGGTCCTCACGAAGGACGCCTACGACTACCTCGGCAAGCTCGGGACGCTACTCGCCGAGGGTTGCCAGCGCGCGATCGACGAGAACGGCATCCCGGCCCACACGATGGACCTGGGCGCCAAGGGGTGCGTCTCCTACCGCAAGGAGCCGCTCACGAACTACCGCGACTTCCTCGAGACGATCCCCGAGTTCTTCTACGCGTCCTACACGTGGATGATCAACCGGGGCCTGTTCCTCACGCCCGGCGACGAGGAGCAGTGGACGATCTCGGTGCAGCACTCCGAGGACGACATCCGCAAGTACGTCGACGCCTACGGCGAGTTCTGCCAGGAGCTCACGAAGTAGCGACGCGCCGAGAGGACGCACGGAGGCCGGCTCGGTCGAGCCGGCCTCCTGCATGAGGGGAGCCATCGTGCAGATGCACCGCTGGGACGAGGAGATGGAGACGCTCGCCGCCGTGATCGTCCGGTACGCGGAGAACCGCATCGCGAACCCGCAGCCGCTCGACGGTCCTCGCACCGGCGCCGAGCTCACGGCGAAGGCCGGGCGCACGATCACGCCCGAGGGCCTCGGCGGGTTCGAGGCGTTCCGCGTGTGGACCGAGGTGCTCGCCCCGGCCACGATCTCGACCGACCACCCCTCGAACCTCGCGTTCGTCCCGGCTGCGCCGACGAGGGCCTCGGTCCTGTTCGATCTGGTCGTGAGCGCCTCGTCGATCATCGGCGCGGGCTGGCTCGACGGCGGCGGGGCGATCTGGGCCGAGAACGAGGCTCTGCGCTGGCTCGCCGACCTCGCCGGCCTGCCCGAGGCCGCGGGCGGGTGCTTCGTCTCGGGCGGCTCGGCCGGCAACCTCTCGGGCCTCGCGGCGGCCCGGAGCGCCGCGCTCGAGCGGCGAGGGGGCGAGCGCCCGGCCCGCTGGAGCATCGCGTGCTCCGACGGCGCGCACTCCTCGGTCCCCGCCGCGGCGAAGGTGCTCGACGTAGACGTCGTGACGGTCCCGCACGACGAGCGCGGCCGCCTCACGGGCGAGGCGCTCCGGCGCCGGCTCGACGAGGTCGACGCCGACGGGCTCTTCGCGGTCTCGGCCACCGCTGGCACGACCAACGCCGGCATCGTCGACGACCTCGCCGGCGTGGCCGAGGTCTGCGCCGAGCGCGGCCTGTGGATGCACGTCGACGCGGCGTACGGGGGCGCGGGCCTCTGCGCGCCCTCGGTCCGACACCTCTACGAGGGCATCGAGCGCGCGGACTCGGTGATCGTCGACCCGCACAAGTGGATGTTCGCCCCCTACGACTGCTGCGCGCTCCTGTACCGCGACCCCTCGGTGGCCGCACGCGCGTTCACGCAGGAGGCCGAGTACCTCGACGACGTGTGGGAGTGGGAGCGTGACGAGTGGACCCCGTCGAAGTACGCCTACCACCTGTCGAGACGCGTCCGTGGCGTGCCGTTCTGGTTCTCGCTCGCCACGTACGGCACCGAGGCCTACCGGAACTCGGTCGAGTCCGTGCTCGCGCTCACCCGCGAGACAACCGACGAGATCCGCCGGCGGCCGAACCTCGAGCTGGTGCTCGAGCCGGAGCTCTCGGTCGTCGTGTTCCGGCGTCTCGGCTGGTCGCCCGAGGACCACCGGGCGTTCTGCGACGACCTCCTCGCACGGCAGGTCGCGTTCGTGATGCCGACGTCGTGGGAGGGCGAGAAGGTCCTGCGGCTGTGCTTCGTGAACCCGCGGACCACGATCGACGACGTCCGCAAGGTGCTGGACGCAACATGAGCGTCTCGGTCGCGCTCCTGGACCTGTACGACACGCTCGTCGGGGCGGACTGGCCCGGCATGCGCCGGCGCCTGCACGCCTCGACCGGACTGGATCCGAGGCGCCTCGGCGAGGCGTTCGAGAAGACGCGTCCGGTGCGCAACTCGGGAACGTTCGGCACCATCGAGGAGGAGCTCGCGTGCGTGCTCGAGGCCTACGGGGCGACTCCCGAGCCGTCCCTCGTCGCGAAGATGGCCGAGCTCGAGCGGTCCTTCGTGGCCACCGACATGTTCCTCTTCGAGGACTCGGTGCCCGTGCTCCGGGAGCTCCGCCGCCGCGGCGTGCGCACCGCGATCGTCAGCAACTGCTCGCACGAGACCCCGGCCCTGATCGAGCGGCTCGGTCTCGCGGCCGAGGTCGACGAGGTCGTGCTCTCGTTCGAGGTGCGCTCGGCCAAGCCGGATCCGGGCATCTACCTCGTCGCGCTCGAGCGGCTGGGAGCCAGGGCGGAGGAGGCGGTCTTCGTCGACGACCAGCCGCCCTTCTGCGACGGCGCGGCGGCCGTCGGCCTGTCGACCATGCTGATCCTCCGCGACCCCTCGGACCCGCCCGAAGGAACCGCGTCTCACCGGGTCGTGCGCGACCTGACCCCGCTCCTGGACTGAGCGCGAGGGGCTACGCGGAGCCGATCTGGCGGCGGATCTCCTCGAGCCGCTCGACCCGAGCCTCGGTCGGCGGGTGGGTCGAGAACAGGTTCGCGAGGGAGGCGGCCGCCTGACGCCCGCGGAACGGGTTCACGATGAACATGTGGGCCTCGGCGGGGCTCACGCTCGCCGGGACCGGGACCTGCTTCGAGGTCGCCTCGAGCTTGCGGAGGGCGCTCGCGAGGGCCTCGGGGTCGCGGGACAGGAGTGCACCGGACTCGTCGGCCTGGTACTCGCGCGAGCGCGACACGGCCATCTGGATGATCGCGGCGGCGAGCGGCGCCAGGATCCACGCGAACAGCACGCCGAGCCCGCCGCCCCGGTTCTCGTCGCTGCCGCCGAAGAAGAAGGCGAACCGCGCGAGGAACGTGATGCTCATCCCGATCGCGGCCGCGATCGACGAGATCAAGATGTCGCGGTTGGCCACGTGCGAGAGCTCGTGGGCGAGCACGCCGCGCAGCTCACGCTCGTCGAGGATCTGCAGGATGCCCGCCGTCACCGAGACGGCGGCGTGGTCCGGGTTCCGGCCGGTCGCGAAGGCGTTGGGCTGGGCCATCTCCGAGACGTAGATCCGCGGCATCGGCATGTTCGTCGACTGCGTCAGCTCGCGGACGATCGCGTACAGGCGGGGCTGCTCCTGCTCGGTCACGGGCTTGGAGCGGGTACTCGCGATCGCGATCTTGTCCGAGAACCAGTACATCGAGAAGTTGAACAGGAGCGCGAACACGAGCGCCATCACGGCGCCGCTCGTGCCTCCGAGCCACTGCCCGATGAGGACGAACAGGCCGCCCAAGGCGGCGATGAGGATCCAGGTCTTGAGCCGGTTGATGCCGATCACTGGGTCGATCCCTCCCTTCACGGGACCATTCGCCACCTGGCCGCGGCCGGTTCTAGCGTCCGACCAGCGTGGACAGCGGAGGGAAATGGTACAGGAGCTCGGGGAAGGCGCCGATCGCGAGGACGGCGACCATCGCCACCATCGTCACGCCCGTGACCAGGACCGGCGAGAGGAACGGCCGGGCGCGCTCGGGCTTCTCGAAGATCATCTGGCGCGGGATGGCCAGGTAGTACGAGATGCTCACGACCGAGTTCACGAGCATCACGATCGCGAGGACCACCCCGATCCCACCGCGGTCGATCGCGGCCCGGAAGATCAGGAGCTTCGCCCAGAACCCGGCGGTCGGCGGGATCCCCGCGAGCGAGATCATGAAGATGGTCATCGCGACCATGATGACCGGGGCCCGCTTCGCGAGCCCGGCGAAGTCCGAGATCGGCAGCGCCTTCGACTCGCGCGACAGGGCGATCACGACGGCGAAGGCCCCGAGCGTCATCACCGCGTAGATGAGGATGTACGTGACCCCAGCCGAGAAGGCCAGTCGGTTCGTGGCCTGATCGCCCGAGACGAGGGCGAACGGAAGGAGCATGTAGCCCGCCTGCGCGATGCTCGAGTACGCGAGCAGCCGCACCGCCTGGGTCTGCTGCAGCGCGACGAAGTTCCCGATCGTCATCGTGAGGATCGACAGCACCGCGAAGATCGGCGCCCAGAACTCGTACTCGGCGGGGAACGCGACGAACATCAGCTGCAGCAGACCGGCGAACCCCGCGGCCTTCGAGGCCGTAGCCAGGAACGCGGCGACCGGCACCGGGGCGCCCTCGTACGTGTCCGGGGCCCAGAACTGGAACGGCACGGCCGAGACCTTGAAGCCGAAGCCCACCGTGATGAACAGGATCGCCGCGAGGGCCATCGTCTCCTGTCCCTGCGGGAGGCTCCCGGCGAGCGCGATGCCGATCTCGGAAAGCCGGGTCGTGCCGGTGACGCCGTACATGAGGCTCATCCCGTAGAGCATCACGGCGGTCGAGAGCACGCCGATCAGGAAGAACTTGATGCCGGCCTCGTTCGACCGCAGGTCGCGCTTGCGGAGCGCGGCCATGAGGAACCCCGGCGCCGAGATGAGCTCGAGCGAGATGAACAGCAGGAGCAGGTCTCTCGAGGACGGCATCATCACGCATCCCAGGAAGGCCGTGAGCAGCAAGAAGTAGTACTCGCCCTGGTAGACCCGCCCGTCTCGGAAGTAGCGGAACGACACGAGCAGCACGACCGTCGCGACGGACAGGAAGAAGACCTTGAACAGGACGGCGAAGTCGTCGACCACATACATCCCGCCGAAGGTCACCCGGTTCGTGCCGATCAGCGTCAGCGCCGCGATGAGCGCCGCGATCACGCCGGCGAGCGCGAGCGGCATGGTGAGCCACGACCGCTTCTTGATCAGGGAGTCGACGATCAGGACCAGCACGATCGTGCCGGAGAGGATCAGCTCCGGCGCGATGGCGTGGTAGTCGATCGTCTGGGTCATCGGTTCCTGCCTATCCGGTGAACAGTTGCGTCAGGCTCGTGACAGCCCCATCGGTGATACCGATCAGCAGGCGCGGGAATATCCCGAGCGCCACCGTCGCGACGAGCAGCGGAACCCACGAGATCCACTCCACGCGAACGACGTCCGGGAAGGGCGACTCCTTCCACCGTTCGGGGATCGTGCCCATGTTCACGCGCTGCAGCATCCACAGGAAGTAGCCGGCCGTCAGGATCGTCCCGATCCCACCGGCGACCATGAACACCCGGAACATGCCCTCCTCGAGCATCGGGGCGGGGCTGTAGGAGGAAAGCAGCGCCATGACCTCGCCCCAGAACCCGGCCAGACCCGGTAAGCCGAGGGAAGCGATCGCGACGAAGGCGAACACGCCGCCGAGGTACGGGAGCTTCGCCATCACGCCCCCACCGATGTCGGCGATCATGCGCGTGTGGTACCGGTCGTAGAGGGAGCCGACGCAGAAGAAGAGCATGCCCGTGATGAGGCCGTGGGCGACCATCCCGAAGATCGCCGCGTTGATGCCGATCGACGTGAGCGTCGCGATGCCGAGCATCACGAAGCCCATGTGTCCGACCGAAGAGAACGCGATCAGTCGCTTGAGGTCCTTCTGCGCCAGGCACGCGAGCGCCGCGTAGATGATCGCGATCGCCGCCAGCAGACCGATCAGCGGCGCGTACTTCTCGGCACCGTACGGCAGCACCGGCAGCGCGATCCGCACGAACCCGTACGTGCCCATCTTCAGCATGATCCCGGCCAGCAGTACCGAGCCGATCGTGGGCGCCTCCGTGTGGGCGTCGGGGAGCCACGTGTGGAACGGCCACATCGGGACCTTCACCGCGAAGCCCAGAGCGATCGCGCCGAACGCGACGAGCTGGAACGTGTGCGTGAACCCACCGGCCGCCCCGATCTGCTGGAGGTCGATGATGTCGAACGTGTGCGGGGTGGCCTTGAAGTACATCGCCAGGAACCCAAGGAGCATGAACACGCTCCCGAACAGCGTGTACAGGAAGAACTTGATCGCGGCGTACTCACGGTTCGCGCTCCCCCAGATCCCGATGAGGAAGTACATGGGGACGAGCACCAACTCCCAGAAGATGAAGAACAGGATCAGGTCGAAGGCGATGAACGTGCCGGCCATGCCGGTCTCGAGCATCAGCATCAGCGCGAGGAAGGCCTTCGTCTTGCCTGGGCTCGGCACGAAGCGCCACGTGTAGATCGCGCACAGGAACGACAGCACGAACGTGAGCACCCACAGCGGCAGACTGATCCCGTCGATCCCGATGTGGTAGCGAGCGCCGATCGCGGGGATCCAGCGGGTGTTGACCTCGAACTGCAGACCGGAGCGCGCGCCGTAGTCGAAGTCCACGGCCACCGCGATCGCCACGAGCATCGCCACGGCCGTGAACAGGATGCCGAGGCCCCGGACCAACTTCTCCCGCTCCTTCGGCACCAGCGCGATCACCACGGTCCCCACCAAGGGCAGGAACGTGGCGATGGAGATTGCCGACTGCTCCCACCCGTTCATCGGTGCTCCCTCTCTTCGCTCATGTCAGATCCTCGTGAAGATGACGGCCAGGATCACCACGCCGGCGAACAGGAACGCGGCGTAGCGCTGGACGTTGCCGGATTGCAGGTACCGCAGGAGCCCGCCGGTGAACCCGGCGACCTGGCCGACGCCGTTCACGGCGCCGTCGATCACGTCCTCGTCGATGGCCTGGACACCGTCGGCCGCCGCTCGAGCGGCTCGGGCCGAGCCGTCCACGACGCCGTCGAGGACCCGCTGGTTGAACCAGTTGACGGCCGCCGAGAGCGTGTCCCGGGTCGGCTGGATGATGAACTTCCAGTAGAAGGTGTCCAGGTAGTACTTGTTGACGAGCAGCGTGGACACCGGTCCGAGCGCCAGGACCGGGTCGCGCTCTCTCCACCGTCGGTAGACGTAGTAGCCGGCGATCACACCGACCGCCGCGGCCGCGATCGAGATCAGGGCGACCCAGGGCACCAGCTTGACGGCCTCCGGCTCCTCGAAGAAGACCCAGTCGAAGAAGACCGCCTTCGCCGGACCGGCGCCCAGGAACCCGACGAACAAGGTCGCGCCGGCGAGCGCCACGAGCGGGCCGGTCATGCTGAGCGGCGACTCGTGCGGGTGGCCGTGACCGCGGTACTCGCCGGTGAAGGTCTGCATGACCATGCGCATCGTGTAGAAGGCCGTCACGATCGCCGTCGCCAGCATGATGACGAACACCACCGGGTGGCCCTTCGACGCGGCGACGAGCAGCTCGTCCTTCGACCAGAAGCCCGCGAGCGGCGGCAGGCCGGCGAGCGCCAGCGAGCCGATGAGGAACGTCCAGAAGGTGAGGGGCATCTTCTTCCGAAGCCCGCCCATCTCGCTCATGTTGTTCGTGTGGCACGCGTGGATGACCGAGCCCGATCCGAGGAACAGGAGCGCCTTGAAGAACGCGTGCGTGAACAGGTGGAAGAAGGCCGCGTCTCGACCCGCCGGGCCCGCGGACATCAGCGTGATCATGTACGCGAGCTGCGACACCGTCGAGTACGCGAGGACCCGCTTGATGTCGTCCTGCACGAGGCCGAGGAGCCCGGCGCCGACCATCGTGATGCCGCCGATGATGCCCACGAACTGGAGCACCCACGTGTTCGCGTGCACGAAGACCTCGTACATGCGGCCGACGAGATAGACGCCGGCTGCCACCATCGTCGCGGCGTGGATCAGCGCGGAAACCGGCGTGGGACCCGCCATCGCGTCGGGCAACCAGACGTGGAGGGGGAACTGCGCCGACTTGCCGATCGCGCCACCGAAGAGCAGCAGTGCGGCGATCGACACCACGGCCGGCGAGATCGAACCGCCGGCGACGATGTGACCGATCTCCTGGATGTTCGACGTCGTGAACCCGGTCGCCGCGACGAGCACGAAGACACCGAACATGAACGGGACGTCGCCGATCCGGGTCGTGATGAACGCCTTGATCGCCGAGCTGGAGTTGACGTGCTCCTCCCACCAGTGACCGATCAGCAGGTACGAGCAGACGCCCATGATCTCCCAGCCGACGACCAACTGGAACAGGTTGTCGGAGATGACGACGTTCAGCATCGCGGCCGTGAACAGCGATAGGACCACGTAGAACCACGTGAACCGCGAGTCGCCGTGCATGTAGCCGACCGAGTACACGTGGACGGCCAGCGACACGGCCGTGACGACGACAAGCATCACCGCGGTGAGACCGTCGACGTACTCGCCGAGGGTCATGTGCAGGGGTCCGATGGTGAACCAATCGACGGATGCGGTGTAGGTCCCGAACCCGTTCTCGACGAAGTGCCACAGGATGCCGAGCGAGAGCACGAACGCGGCCCCGACCGACGCGACGCCGAAGATCCAGCCCCTGCCCGGGACCCGCTTGCCGAGGAACAGGCTGAGCGGCGCCGAGACGAGCGGCAGGAGGGCGACGACCCACGCGTACTTCGCGAGGCCCGGTCCGGAGACCGCTTCGGCCGTGACCTCGGCGTGAGCGAGGATCGCGCCTACCACTTGAGGAGGTTCACCTCGTTCACGTTGATCGTCTCCCGGTTGCGGTAGATGAGGAGCACGATCGCGAGGCCGATCCCCACCTCGGCGGCGGCGATGGCGATCACGAAGAGCGCGAACACCTGCCCGGTCAGCTCCTTCCACAGTTGCGAGAAGCCGACGAGGTTGATGTTCACGGCGTTCAGCATCAGCTCGATCGACATCAGCACGAGGACGGCGTTCCGCCGCGCAAGCACGCCGTAGACGCCGATGGAGAACAGCGCCGCCGAGAAGAAGAGCACGAGCGGGAGACGGATCACGAGGGCTCGTCCTTCCTCGACAGCACGATGGCGCCGATCAGCGCCGCGAGCAGCACGAACGACACGGCCTCGAACGGCAGCACGTACGAGCGGAAGATCGACTCGCCCACGGCGCCCGAGGTCCCCTGCGCGAGCTCGACCTTCGGGTCGCTCCAGGTGAAGGCTTTCTGGATCAAGAAGACGAGACCCGCGAGGATCGCGATGCCGACCAGGGCCGCGAGCCCGCGGCTCTGGTTGTCGAGCGCCTCCCGCCCGATCGGCGCCTTCGTGAGCATGAGCCCGAACAGGAACAGGATCACGATGGCGCCCACGTAGATGAGGATCTGCACCCATCCCACGAACTCGGCGGCGAGCACCAGGTAGCAGGCCCCGACGCTCGCGAGGGTCACGACCAGGTACAGGGCGGCTCGCACCACGTTGCGGGCCGTCACCACGCGCACCGCGGCGATCGTCCCGACGAGGGCGAGAACCACGAACGCGTACTCCTGCGCGCTCACCCCTACCCCTCCGCCTTCTTGCGGGCCGCGATCATCGCGGCGCGGCGAGCCTGGCCCTCGGCTACGCGCCGAGCCGTGCCCTTCTCGAGCAGCTCCGCGAGCACTCGGTCGAACGTCTCCTGATCGAGGGCTACCTCCTTGCGCGGTCCCTCCTCGGCCGCTGGCGCCGGCGCCGGGGTCTGTCCCGACGGTGCGGTGATCCCGGGAGCCGGGGCGGCCGCCGCGGGCGCGGTGGAGGCGACAGCCTCGGGTGCCGGGACCGGCGCCGTGGCGACGGGTGCCGGAGCGGGCGCCACCGGCTCAGGTGCAGGAGGCGCGGCCTCGGCCGGCGGCTCGGCCCCCTCCTCGAGCGCGGGCGGCGGCAGGACCGTGTAGGTCCACTCCTCGAGCCGCTCCTTCTCGTGTGTGAGCTCGACGATGTCGTACTCGGCGTACTCGAACTCCGGGCTCCAGAACAGCGCGTCGAACGGGCACGCCTCGACGCAGATGCCGCAGTACATGCACAGCGAGTAGTCGATGGCGAACCGGTCCAGGACCTTCACCGAGCGCGCCTTGCCACCCGACGCCGGCGGGTTGGTCTCCTTGTGGGCCTCGATGTAGATGCACCAGTCGGGGCACTCGCGCGAGCACTTGTAGCAGACGGTGCAGTTCTCCTGCTTCAACGCGATGACGCCGCGGGTGCGGGGCGGCAGATCGGGCTTGGTGTCCGGGTACTGCTGGGTCACCGAGCGGTGCAGCAGGTGGTCGAGCGTGACGCCGAGGCCCTTGAGCAGGCCGAGGCCCGTCGGCGTGCCGCGCTCCGGAGCCTCCCGCACGTCCCGCTCGTCGACCGCCATCCCGTCGCTCCCCTCCGCCTACACCGCGACCTTGACGACCGCGACGACCATGATCTGCAGCAGCGCGAGCGGGATCAGCGCCAGCCAGGAGAACCGCTGGAGCTGATCCTCGCGAAGGCGCGGGTACGTCGCCCGCAGCCAGATGATGAAGAACGACAGCGCGCTGATCTTCGCCGCCATCCACAGCGGATCCGGGATCGCCCCCATCCCCGGCAGCGGCAGGAACCCCCCGAGGTAGAGCACCGAGGCGATCGCCGACATCGCCACGATGCCGCCGTACTCGGCGAGCAGGAAGAACGCGAACTTGAGGCCCGTGTACTCCGTATAGGCGCCGAAGATGATCTCGGAGTCCGCGATCGGCATGTCGAACGGCGGCCGCGTGAGCTCGGCGAGCGCCGCCACGACGAAGATCGCGAACCCGACGGGCTGCGTGAGCGCGAACCAGTACTGGCCCTGCGCTTCGGTGATCCCGA
>Ga0233416_10000363_pt1 | contig 13896 bp, 14 predicted proteins | sample Sediment_Towuti__2_FD_188638 | JGI IMG/M metagenome (GOLD analysis project Ga0233416, IMG submission 188638) | Sediment microbial communities from Lake Towuti, South Sulawesi, Indonesia - Sediment_Towuti_2014_0_MG | ecosystem: Environmental > Aquatic > Freshwater > Lake > Sediment | place... | reverse complement strand
ATCAGCTCGGCCAACGCCTCCGCCGACGTGGTTGCCTGTTCGACGATGCGTGCGCCGCCGGCGTTTTGCAGTGCGGCGGCGTTGTGCCACTGGTGGTTGTCGGCGGCATGCGGCAGCGGCACCAGCAGCGACGGCAGCCCGACGGTTGCCACCTCGCCCACCGTCATGGCGCCGGCGCGGGCGATCAGCAGATCGCCCTTGCCGTAGAAACCGGGCATGTCGTTGCAGAACTCGAGCAGTTCCGCCTCGATCCCGCCCGCTCCGTAGATGTCGGCCAGCGCCGCAATGCGCCCTTCGCCACGACCGCTGATGTGGGTCACCTCGAAACGATGGCCGCGCGCAGCCAGCCGCTGACAGGCGGCCGGCACCGTTTCATTCAGGAACATCGCCCCCTGCGAGCCGCCGGTGACCAGCAGGCGCGGCGGGTTGTGCCGCCGCCACTGCACGCCTCTCACCGCTTCCGGCACCACATTGCCCGTCGCCACGCTCTTGCCGGCGGGCAGGTAGTTCGCCGCTTCGGCAAAGCCGACCATGGTCCGCTCGGCTAACCGCGCCAGCGTGCGATTGACCAGCCCCGGTATGGCATTCTGTTCGTAGAGCACCACCGGGATCTTTTCGCGCACCGCCGCCAATACGGCGGCAACGCTGGCGTAGCCGCCCACTCCCACCACCAGAGCCGGCTTGCCGGTGGCGCGCCAATGGCGACGGATCGCCCGGATTGCGCGCGGCAACTCGAGCAGCAGCACGCGCAGCTTTTGCAGCAGCGTTGCCCCCTGCACCGCATGCATCGCGACCAGCAGGTGTGCCTCGCCGCGCGCAGGCAACAGCTTCGCCTCCAGTCCGCGCTCGGCGCCGATAAAGCGGACACTGAGATCCGGCCAGCGCCGACGCACCGCATCGGCGAGCGCCATAGCCGGCATCACATGACCGCCGGTGCCGCCGCCGGCAATGCAGAGCAGGGCGCGACTCATATCGCCACCTCCGGCCGCCGCTGCTTTTCACCCATCGGGCCCATATGGCGCTGCACCGAGAGCAGCAGCCCGATCAGGATCGCATTGCCGATCAGGGCGCTACCGCCATAAGAGACGAACGGCATCGGCATTCCCTTGGTCGGCAGTAGCCCCATCGCCGCACCGAGATTGATCGTGAAGGTGAAGGCGATCAGCAGCGTGCAGCCGAGCACCAGCAGTTGCCGGAAAGGGTTGTGGCAACGACCGCAGAGATAAAATCCGCGCGCAATCAGAACGCCAAAGGTAAGAATCACCGTCAGGGTGCCGAATAGCCCCAGCTCCTCGCCGATCACCGCCGAAATGAAGTCGGTGAATGCCTCCGGCAGGTAGAAGAGCTTCTGGATACTCTGCCCCAAACCGCTGCCGGTTATGCCGCCGGCACCGAATGCGATCATCGATTGCGCCAGCTGATACCCATTGCCCTGCGCATCGGCCCACGGATCGGTGAAGCTGGTCAGACGCGCCATCCGATACTCGGAGAAGGCGAGCAGCAGCGCTGCGCCGATCAACGCCGGCACCAGTAGCGCCGCCAGTTGGCGCGGCGGCACACCGCCGACGAACCAGAGGCAAAAGCAGGTGGCGCTGATCAGGGCGGCACTACCGAAGTCGGGCTGCAACAGCAGCAGAAAATCGGCGGCTGCGAGCACCACCAGCATCGGCGCCAGGCCGCTGACGAACTCCTTCAGCCGCTCGGGAAAGCTGGCCATGTAGAAGGACATGTAGAGGACGATCGCCGGCTTGAACAGCTCCACCGGTTGCAGCGTGAAGCCGAAGATGGAGAACCAGCGGCGGGCGCCGTTGAGCTCGGTGCCGACGCCGGGAATCAGCACCACCATCAGCAGAAATCCGCAGCCGAACAACAACGGCGTCGTCGACGCTTTCCACCACGCGACATCGATGCGCGACAGCAGCCAGATAATCCCCAGTCCGATCGGGATGTAGAGCAACCAATGGCCGATGATGCGCAACGGATCGCCGTAGCGCACCTCGGAGACCCCGACGCTGGCACTGGCCACCATGATGGCTCCGAAGAGCATCAGCAGCAGTACCGGTCCAAGCAGAAGCTTGTCGGGCGGGGCGAGGCGTGCGTTCACTCGCCGAGCTCCTTCGCCGCCTTGGCAAAGGCGCGGCCGCGCTCGCCATAGTTGGCAAACTGATCCTGACTTGCGGCAGCCGGCGCCAACAGCACCGGCAGCGGCATCGGATTGCGCGCCGCCAGCTTGACCGCCTTGGCCAGCTCGCCGGTCACGGTGTAGGGCACGCCCGCCTCGCGCAACATCTCGACATAAGGCTCCGGTTCCTTGCCAATCACATAGGCATGCGCCACGCGCCGACGCACGCTCGGCACCATCGGCGCCAGATCCAGCCCCTTGCGCAAACCGCCACAGATCCAGAGGACGCGATCGAAGGCGCCGAGCGCCGCAATTGCCGCATCGGGATTGGTCGCCTTCGAATCGTCGATCCACTCCCGACCGGCACTGCTGGCCACCGTTTGCAGCCGGTGCGCCAAACCGCGGAAGACCACCAGCGCCTGCCGGATCACTGACTGCGAGACGCCGAAATCGGCCGCCGCCTGTGCCGCCACTGCCAGATTGATACGCTGATGCGCACCGCGAATCGGCAGCTCGCGGCAGTCGATGAACTTCTTCTCTTCGTTTTGTGTCCAGAAGAGCTGCTCGGCATCGTCGACCATGCACAAACCGGCCGCCGCCTCTTCCGGCGAATCGCAATGGCCGAAACGCAACATGCGCACGCCGCGCCCGGCCAGCTCGGCGGCGTAGCCATCCCACTCGCCGCCCAGCGGGAGCAGCGCGGTGTCACCCGCCTGCTGCTGCGCAAAGATGCGCAGCTTGGCGGCGAGATACTCCTCGGGCGAAGCATGCATGTCGGCGTGGTCGGGCTGGATATTGAGCAGCACAGCCCAGTTCGGATGCACCTTGCTGTCGCGCTCGAGCTGGAAGCTGGAGAGCTCCAGCAGCGTGCGCCCCGGCTGCTCCTCGCTGGCACGGTCGATCAGATCGAGCATCGGCACCCCGATGTTGCCGCCCACCTCGATACCACCCGGCAGAACCCCCAGCAGGGTGCCGATCAGCGTCACGGTGGTGGTCTTGCCGTTGGTGCCGGTTACCACCAACAGCTCGCCGCGATAGCTCTCGGCAAACAGCTCCAGATCGCCATGCACGCGCACGCCGCGCGCCACAAGTTGCCGAATCGCCGGTGTGCTCCAGGCGATGCCGGGGCTGACCACCACGCGATCGAAACCAGCCAGCAGCTCGACATCGAGCGTCCCGCTCACCAGCGGCGCCTCCACGCCCTCCGGCAGCTTTTTCATGCGTTCGTCGAAGGCGGTGCAGTTGTAACCCTGGCGCTGCAGATAGCGCACGGCGGAGCAGCCGGTGATACCCATGCCGATCACGGCGGCGGTCGGTCGATTCGCTTGCGGTTGCATCGGCTTACCTGATCTTCAGCGTCGAGAGGGCAATCAACGCCAGCAACATCGAGATGATCCAGAAGCGGACGATCACCTTCGGCTCCGGCCACCCCTTCAGCTCGAAGTGGTGGTGGATGGGGGCCATACGGAAGACGCGCTTGCCGGTCATTTTGAAGGAGGCGACCTGCACGATCACAGACACCGCCTCCAGCACGAAGATACCGCCGGCAATCACCAGCAGGAGCTGTTGATGCACGGCCGAGGCGATGAAGCCGAGGGCGCCGCCCAGCGCCAGCGCGCCGACATCGCCCATGAACACCTGCGCCGGATAGCTGTTGAACCAGAGGAAGCCGAGACAGGCGCCAACGATTGCGGCGCAGAAGATGGTCAGCTCGCCGGCGCCGGCCACATGCGGAATCAGCAGGTAGTTGGCGAAATTGAGGTGGCCGGCCAGATAGACGATCGCCGCAAAGGCAGAGGCGACCAGCATGGTCGGCCCGACCGCCAGACCGTCGAGGCCGTCGGTGAGATTCACCGCATTGGAAGCGCCCACCAGCACCAGCACGACGAAAGGAATATACCAGTAGCCGAGATCGAGGGTGATCTTGGTGAAGGGGATATCGACCACCGGCTCGGTCAGCATGAACAGCCCCAGCGCCACTGCCGTACCGATCAGGAATTGGAAGACCAGCTTCCAGCGCCCCGCCAACCCCTTCGGATCGCGCAGGATCACCTTCAAATGATCGTCGTACCAGCCGATTACGCCGTAGCCAATGGTGATGAACAGGCCGAGCCAGATGAAACGGTTGGAGAGATCGGCCCACAACAGGGTGGAAACGGTGAGGGCAAAGAGGATCAGCAGGCCGCCCATCGTCGGGGTGCCGGCTTTGCTGAAGTGGGTGGAGGGGCCGTCGGAGCGGATCGGTTGCCCCTTGCCCTGGCGCTTGCGCGCCCACTCGATGAAATACGGCCCGATCAGCCAGCAGATCGCCAGCGCTGTCACCAGTGCATAGACGGCGCGGAAGGTGATGTACTGGAACAGGTTCAGGAAGCTGAGCTGATCGGCCAGCGGATAAAGCAGGTTATAGAGCATCGTTCGCCTCCGTCAGTGCCGGCAGTAGTTGTTCCAGCTTCATGCTGCGCGACGCTTTCAGCAGCAGCGTCTCGTTCGCCTCCAGCTGCCATGCCGCCACCAGCGGCACGGCTTCGGCGGTGGAGGCTGCCCACAAAAAGCCCGGCTGCAGGGCGGCGCGCATGCGCGGACCGATCAGCAATACGCGATCGAGCCCTGCCAGTTGCAGCGCCGCATGCAGCGATTCCGACCCCTCGCCGAGCTCGGCCATGTCGCCGAGGATGGCGGTGCGTCGACCGGGCAGTCGACGCAGGGTGTCGATGGCCGCCTGCATCGACACCGGATTGGCGTTGTAGGCGTCGTTGAGAATGCGCGCGCCGCTGCGCCCCGATAGCTCCTGCATGCGTCCGGCCACCGGTTGCCAGTCGACAAGCAGGGCCGCCAACCCGGCGAGCGCCGGCTGCGCTTTGCCGCTGCGCTCGGCCACCTGGCGCACGGCGGTGGCCGCCAGCGCCATGTTGGCAGCCCAGTGCTCGGCCGGCAGACGCAACGTCAGCTCGGCGCTCTCGTTTCCGCAGGTCAGCCGCAGGCGGCTGCCGCTCAGTTGCCAGCGCACTGCGGCCTGGGCGACATCGACATCGACGGTAGCTGCCGGCATACGCACCCCTTGCGCGGCAAAGAGCGTACCGACGCCATTGCCAAGGATGGCGATGCCGTCGGCCGGCTGCTCCTCCAGCAGTCGGCTCTTTTCGCGCACCACACCGGCAAGCCCCCCCAACCCCTCGCCGTGTGCCGAGGCGATGCCGGTGAAAAGAGCGATGTCGGCGGCGACAATCGCCGCCAGACGCCCCATTTCGCCCACCTCGCTGATGCCGCACTCCACCACTGCCACTTCGGCATCGAACGGCACCGCCAGCAGGGTTTGCGGTACACCGATCAGGTTGTTCAGGTTGGCTCGCGTGGCGGCCAGTCGATAGCCCAGCCCGCCCAGCAGGTGTTCGAGCAGCGAACGCAGGCTGGTCTTGCCGTAGGAACCGGTGATCGCCAGCAGCGTGCAGGTCGGCAATTTATCGCGCCAGGCGCGGGCAATGGCTCCGTAGGCGCGCAGGGTATCGTCGACGATCAGTTGTGCTGTCGGCAGTTGCTGCCACTGGACGGCGCCCGCCTCGTCGCCGATCAGCAGTGCTGCGCGCCCGGCCAGCTCGGCGGCAAAGTTGTGACCGTCGAAGCTGGGACCGCGTAGCGCCAGGAAGGCGGCGCCGGCGGGGAAATCGCGGCTGTCGCTGACAATGCACTCGACCGACTCCGGCACATCGCCGACCCAGCGGCCGCCGGTCGCAGCCTGCAACTCCTGTGCGGCGAGCATCATGGCTGCTGCTCCAGTCGGCGTCGCACCGCCTCTCTCGCCTCGTTCGTATCGCTCCACGGTAGCCGGTTGCCCGCCACCTCCATGTAGGGCTCGTGCCCCTTGCCGGCGATCAGCAGGGTGTCTCCCGGTTGCAGGGTGGCCACCGCCGCTGCAATCGCCGCCTGCCGGTCGAGCTGACGATGGATGCGGTAGCCGGCTGCGGCCGGCACCCCGGCGGCAATCTGCGCGACGATCGATTGCGGCAATTCGCTGCGCGGATTGTCGCTGGTCAGCCACACCTCGTCGGCCAAGCGACTGGCGATTTCGCCCATGATCGGCCGCTTGCCCTGGTCGCGATCTCCGCCGCATCCGAAGAGGATGTGCAGGCGGCCTGTGGTCAGACGACGGGCGGTGGTCAGACAACGCTCCAGTGCCTCCGGCGTATGTGCGTAATCGACGAAGATCTGCCACGGACCGATGCCAACCCGCTCCAGTCGCCCCGGCGGCGCCGAAATGCCGGCAAGCAACGTCGGCAGACGACGCGGCGCCACCTCGAAGCTGTGCAGCAGCACCAGCGCCACTGCCGCCAGATTTTCGGCATGGAAATCGCCCGGCGGAATATCGTCGATCAGGATCTCTTCGCCGCCGACCGCCAGACGCAGCATCCCCGGCAACTCCTGCTCCCAGCCGATCGCCAGATCGGAGCGATAGAGCCCCTGACCGTACCAGAGGATCCCCGGCACGCCGGCCAGCTGGTCGCGTACACCGGCATTGTCGGCATTGGCGATGGCGATGGCGCCGCGGCCGGCACTATCGACGATGTAGGAGCGCTTCAGGCGGGCATAGTTGTCGAAGCCGCCGTGATCCTCCAGATGATCGCGTCCCAGGTTGGTCCAGATGGCGGCGTCGATGGTCAGCCCGGCGATGCGCCCCTGCTCGATGCCGTGCGACGAGATCTCGGCGGCAATCGCCGGAATGCGTTGCCGCTGCGCTGCCGCCAACAGCCGATGCATGTTGAGCAGCGACGGGGTGGTGTTGCCCAGATCGACGATGGAGCCGCTTCCCAGCACCCAGCCGAGCGTTCCCATCGACCAGGCCGACCCGAGCTGTCGCTCCAGCGCCTGGCGCAACATCCAGGCAATTGAGGTCTTGCCGTCGGTGCCAGTGACACCGATCAGCTTGGTGGTCCCCTTTTCGGTACCGAACCAGCGCCGCAACACGCGCCCGGCCGCCCCCATATCCGGCAACGCGATCAGCGGCAAGGGTGCGCCGCTCATCGGCGGCAGGCCGACCGCCAGCGCCGCCACGGCGCCATTGCCTTTGGCCATGTCGAGGTAGCTGCCGATTTTGTTCAGGCTGCGCGGCAGACAGAGCAGCGCCTCGCCCGGCTGGATGCGGCGCGAATCGTCGCAGATGCCGACGATCTCGAGCTCCTGCGGGCATGGGGCGATGCCGGCCAGCAGCTGCGAAAGCTGGCGCGGCGGCATGGCCGAGGCGCGGATCAGGGGCAGATCGTTACTCATCGAGCCACACCTCCACCACCTGACCGGCCGCCAGATCGTTGTGCGCCAGCGGCTCCTGCCGCACCACCCAGCCGCTGCCGTGCGTATTCAGGCGCAATCCGAGTGTTGCCGTGTTGCGCCGGGCTTCGCGCAGCGACTGACCATAGAGCGAGGGCGTGCTGCTTGCTGCGGGAACATTGCTGCCGCTTGCCACCTGCAAAGGCCCGGCATCTCCGGGCTGCGATTTCGGCAGAATCCCGAGATAGGGCAAGGCGGCGGCGGCGATGGTGCGGAATACCGGCGCCGCCACCGTGCCGCCGAAGATCGATCGCTTCGGTTCGTCGACCACCGCCACAATCACCAATTCCGGCTTTTCGGCCGGCACCGCACCGGCGAAGACCGCCGTATAGCTCTCCGAATACCCCCCCTTCGGGTCGGGGCGCTGCGCCGTTCCGGTTTTGCCGGCCACCTTGTATCCGGGCGGATTGGCCAGCAGGCCGGTCCCGTCCGGCCCGGTCGCCTCGGCCAGCATCTTCAGCACTGTATGCGCAATGGTCGGCGACATGACCCGACGGGCGAAGGGGCGGGCGCTCTCCTGCACCAGACGCGGCGACTGATAGAGCCCGTCGTTGGCCAAAACGCAAAATGCCGTTGCCAGTTGCAACGGCGTGATGGCGATCCCCTGCCCGAAGGCGATGTTGGCCGTCTCTACCGGCCCCCAGCGCTCGGGCGGCAAAACCATGCCGCTCGCTTCGCCGCGCAATCCGATGCCGGAACGTCGCGTCAGCCCCAGATCGCCGAGCATGGTGTACAACGGCTTGGCACCCACATCGAGCCCCAGCTTGGCGGCGCCGACATTGCTCGATTTGGCCAACATACCGGAGAGGGTGAGCCACCCTTCCGGGTGCACATCGTGGATCATCCGATTGGCCACCTTGAACTTGCCGTTTTCGCAGTAGATGCGCGAATCGGCGCGCCAGCGGTCGCTGGCCAGAGCCGCCGCCACGGTGAACGGCTTCAGGGTCGAACCGGGCTCGAAGAGATCGGTGACCGCGCGGTTGCGCCAGTCGACGGCGCGATAGTTGCGGTAGTCGTTGGGGTTGAAGCCCGGCCAGTTGGCCATCGCCAGTACGGCGCCATCGGAAGGGCGCATCACGATCACCGAGCCACCGCTCGCACGTTGACTCTGCACCGCTTCGTAGAGAGCGGCATAGGCGATGTTCTGGATGGTGGCATCGATGGTCAGCGCAATATTGGCGCCCGGTTTCGGTTCGCGCAGCCAGAGACTGCCCGGCAGTTCGTTGCGGCGGGCATCGCGCTGCAACTGCTTGAAGCCGTCGCTGCCTGCCAACCGCTTGTCCATCGCCAGTTCGACCCCTTCCAGCCCATGGCCGTCGATGCCGACAAAGCCGAGCAGATGACCGATCTGCGGTCCGGCCGGGTGTACCCGCCGCCAATCCTGCTCGATACGCACCCCGGGGATCTTCAACGCCTCGATCTGTGCCGCCACCTCCGGATCGAGCTGGCGCGCCAGCCAGGAGAAGCCGGCATGGCGACGCAGATGCTGACGCAACTGACTCTCGGAACGCCCGAGTGCGCGCGCCAGCGGGCCGACCCTGTCGGCCGGCACATCCGAACCGATGGCAGCCACGGCTGCCGCCGAAGCGGTGCCGGCAAGCAGACGTCCATGCGCATCGAAGATCTGGCCGCGCGGCGCTGCCACCGGAAACTGGCGAAGACGCTGCTTTTCAGCGCGCGCCTGCAACTTGCCGGCCTGCCACCAGTGCAGATCGACGGCGCGCACCACCAGCGCCATGAACAGCAGCGCCAATACGGCAGCAACCAGCTGCAACCTTTGCTGCGGCCGTTCCAGCGAAAAACTCATGGCCGCACCACCTGTTGCGGCTTCGGCGGAGCCATGCCCAACTCGTCGTTGGCGAGCTGACGCAACCGCTCCGGATTGGCAAGACTGGCCAGTTCGAGATTCAGTTTCTGCAACTCCTGCTGCAACGACTGCTGTTCGGAGGCCAACTGCTGCATGCGCAACGACTGATCGTTGCGCAGATAGGCCAGCCACACCTGCGATGCGGCAAACAGCAGCATGACTGCCGCCGCCACCCACCAGCGGTTCTCCTGCAGATGGCTCAGCATGGCTTGCCCTCTGCCAGCCGCTCCGCCACCCGCAACATTGCCGAGCGACTGCGCGGATTTTCCGCCAGCTCCTGTTCGTCGGCGCGAATCGGCTTCTTTTGCAGCCAGCGCATGGTCGGCTTCTTGCCGCAGACGCAGATCGGGAATTCGCGCGGGCAACGGCAGGGATTGACCTGCTCCTCGATCAAATCGCGCACCAGCCGATCTTCGCCGGAGTGAAAGGAGATCACCGCCAGCCGCCCGCCAGACGCCAGCCTCTGCATGGCCGCTGCCAGCCCGACCCGAATCTCGTTCTCCTCGTCGTTCACCCAGATGCGCAATGCCTGAAAGGTGCGCGTGGCCGGATGTGCCCCCTGATGCCGCTGATTCGCCGGCACCGCATGAAAGCAGATATTTTCCAGATCGCGCGTGGTATGCAGCGCATCGCTCTGCACCGCCTCAAGGATGCGGCGGGCGATTCGGGCTGCGTAACGCTCGTCGCCGTAGTCGCGGATGATCGCCGTCAGGCGGCGTTCGTCGGTCTTCTTCAACAACTCGGACAGCGGCTTGCCCGCCTCCGGATTCATGCGCATATCGAGCGGGCCGCTCGCCTGAAAGGAGAAACCGCGTGCAGCATCGTCGACCTGCGGCGAGGAGATGCCGAGATCGAAGCCGATCCCGTCGACCTGTTGCCAACCCTGCGCATCGAGGGCAGCCGCCAGGGCGCCAAAATGGGTGTGTGCGATCGAAAAACGGGGATCGACGGCGGCAAGCGCCTCGCCTGCCGCCACCGCCAGCGGATCGCGATCGAGACCCAGCAGGCGCCCTGCCGGCGAGAGGCGAGCCAGCAGAGCGCAACTGTGACCCCCGCGCCCGAAGGTCGCGTCGACATAGCGACCGCCGGGATCGGCGCAGAGGGCGGAGACGAAGGGTTCGAGCAGTACGGGACGGTGGGTGAAGGTGGTGGAAGCCTCAGAAGCCAAGGTCGGCATGCTTGAGCAGCTCCAGGGAGGCCTGCGTCTGCTCGTTCCAGATCGCCTTATCCCAGATTTCGAAGGTCGAGCCCATGCCGGCATAGGTCACCACCTTGTCCAGACGGGCGTAGTCGCGCAGCAGCTGCGGCAGCAGCACCCGCCCCTGCTTGTCGGGGGCGTACTCCTGCGCCGAACTGACCACAGCGCGCTTGAAGGCCACCACCACCAGATCGTTGGCCGGGCGCATATCGAGCTGCGCCAGCAGACGCTGCCACTCGCGCAGCGGATAACCATTGAGGGCATTGCTCTTCGGATTGCGGGTAATCACCACCCGCTCGTCGCCGTAGCGAGAGCGCAGCACATCGCGAAAGGCGGCGGGAAGGTTCACGCGCCCCTTGTCGTCGATATTGATGCTGTATTCGCCCTGAAACATCTGGCTGCTGATGCCTCCCCGGCTCGACGCGCAGGGGCGACAGTTACCCACTGTCACCCACTTGGCGCCATCTTTAACCCATCATCACCCATTGTCAATCCACAAACAGAAAAAAATCCTTTGTTTGCAAGGCGATAGCGCATTCAGCCGCGCTCGGCAGAAATAAAAATCGCTTTAAAATAGAGCAGTTATTTTGGTGGGTGAAAGTGGGTAGTTAACAGGAGAGTGCGCACCGCACCTGCCCCCCAAAAAAAGCGACGGCCGCAAAATTGCGGCCGTCGGGCATGGACAGAAAGAGCGCGGCTGCATACTTGGTGGCCGTAATTGCGTCGGAGAGGGTGCTCTTGCTCCGGTTGACCACCGCATCCGGCAGAGGCACAAACCCAAGCGACTCGGTCATGCGGCGCCCCTCATCCAGACACCAGCCGACATAGCCAACCATATCCTGTCCTTTGGCATCGGAGAGAGCACCGCGCTTGACCATCAGATAACCGACCACTGCGATCGGCCAACTTGCCTCGCCCGGTTGATCGGTCGGCAGCACCGCATTGCCCTTGCTGGCGCCCCAGTTGGCATTAAGGATCCTCTGAACAACTGCGTCCTGCCCTTGTTCAGGAACGTCCAGCCAAAAGCGCGGTTTTGACTGGGCTTACACATCGCGCACTTACGCGCCCGATTTGACGGCCCATCCATGGGTCGCACGGATGCTCCGAATTGTTCAGAGCATCCTTAATCCTGCACCTTCTCCTTGATCGCCTCGCCCATGCGCTTGAACGCATGCCCGGTCTCCTGCCCCATATCGCGCAGCGCCTCGCCCCCTTCCCGCCCTGTTTTTCCGAACGTGCGCCCAACCTCGCGGCTGCCGCTGCGAATGGAGTGGCCCAACTCGCGGAACCCCTCTTTGAAATGGTGACCACTGGCGCGCGCCGAATCGGTCGCATCGTCGCTGTCGTCGGCATACGGGGCGGGCGGCGCAAACAGAAGCAGAGTCGTGAATAGCAGCGTTCTGAACATATATTCCTCCATACAACCGCAGCGATGATTGCATGCGAAGGTTGTAGCGCGGTGCGCCGGCGCACAGGTTGCCAATTTTATCGATACCGGAGCAATTGACCCTGCACCGCTTCCCCGATTGAATCGCCGCATGATCATTCGCCCGTTTCTTCTCTCCCTGATGATGGCCGCTCCTCTGGTTCCGGCATCCGTCGCACTGGCCGCCTCTGTACCCATGCCGGAGCGCATTGCCATCGAAAAGAGTGCGTTGCCAAGCGGCGGAGAGCAGATCGAGCAGATCTTTAACGTCGATGCCGGCAGTCTCTTTTCGGCAACGATCGATGCTTTGGTCGCGATCAACGCGCCCATCCGTCGGGTCGAAGCCGCACACGGGGTGATCGAAAGCGATTGGATCAACCCTGCCGCCAACAACTTCGAAGGCCGCCTTGGCGCGATCGGCTCCCCCACCCGTTATCGTCTGGAGTGCCGCATCGAACGCAGCGACTCGGGCAGTCGCCTTCTGGTGACCACCTACGGCCAGCGTTTTTTCGCAAGCCAATGGCATGACGAAACACTGCAACGAAAGTTCGGACCCGAACTGTTCAGCGCCGTCGCCGATCAGCTCGCCCCTTCCACGCAGCCGTAGGCGCTACTCCCGCAACGTCTCTATTTCATTCAGACCTTCGAGTCGGGCACCGACCAACACCGAATCGTCACCGCACGCTCGCACCCATATCACGGTCAGAACCAACTCCATCTGCGCATCGTGGCCGCTGCTTTGTTCAGGGGTATAGACCGTGCCCAGATAGCGATCGCCAGAGGTGTAGCGCTGCACCTGTCGACTTTTGAAACTTAACCCGGAGTGGGAGATATCGTGCAGAAAAGCGATATCCGGACACTCCTGCGGCTGGGCGCGCAGATGTATCGGGAATGAGGCGGCAAAACGCGGATGTTGTCGCCATTCACTGGTCATATCCGTCTCCGTGATCGGTCTGAAAGCCCTAGGGAACCTCCGATCAAGTGCGTACTGCACTTATTCAGGGATGCTCTGCCAAATGCGAGTTTTAGCGGCGCTTACAAACCAAGCACTTGCACACTCGATTTGGCGCCCCGTCCTTGGGACGCACGGATGCGCCGAATGATACAAAGCATCCATTCCTCGGCTTCGACTCTCGCTATCGCAATCGCAATAATGAGGCCAAATGGCGCCTCCCCGAAGGCAGCCTACTTGTCCCACTCGTCCTGATCCCAGCTCTCCTCTTCCTTGGCTTTGGGCGGATTGCCGTCGTGCACCAGATAGTTGACCCGTTGACGATAGGCATCGCGGGTGAAGAGATAGGGATCCAGAGCCAGTTCGTCGCGCATCTCGCCGGCATCTTTCAGGCGGGCGCGGGTATCGATCAGCCACAGCGCGGTGATCGGCAGAGCGACAGTCTGCGCCATGGTATTGGCGATATAGGTCAGGCCGCTGGTGGCGTATTGGGTGGCGTAGCCAGGGGCGGCGCGATAGGAGCTGGGGCCGAGCACCGGCACGAAGAGGTAGCCCCCCTCGCTCAGCCCCCACACCGCCAACGTCTGGCCGAAATCCTCGTTGTGCTTCTCGAAACCGAGCGGCGTGGCTACATCGGCCAACCCCGCAATGCCCAGCGTGCTGTTGATGACAAAGCGAGCGGCATCCGAGAGCCCCTGTTTGCCCTTGCCCTGCAACAGACTGTTGAGTACGACGTTCAGGTAGCCGATGTTGTCGAAGAAGTTGGAGGTGACGATGCGGATGCTTTTCGGCACCAGCCAGATATAGCCGTCGGCCACCGGCTCGACGATGGTCTTGTCGAGGATATCGGTCAGTGCATAGCTGGAGCGGTTCACCGGCTCCAGCGGATCGAAGCGATTCTGTTCGGTAGCGCAACCGGTGAGCAGCAGAGCCAGCAGCAGTGCGGAGAGAAGACGCATCGACACCTCGCGAATTCGGATATAACGCAGCCATTATGGCAAGCGGTGATCGG
>Ga0233416_10000362_pt1 | contig 13905 bp, 14 predicted proteins | sample Sediment_Towuti__2_FD_188638 | JGI IMG/M metagenome (GOLD analysis project Ga0233416, IMG submission 188638) | Sediment microbial communities from Lake Towuti, South Sulawesi, Indonesia - Sediment_Towuti_2014_0_MG | ecosystem: Environmental > Aquatic > Freshwater > Lake > Sediment | place... | reverse complement strand
ACCTGCTGATCGGCGAGAACGGCAACCCGATGGGTCGGCTCGACCCGGGCACCTACGCGATGACCGTGTCCTTCGGGTCTCAGACGATGCCGAGCTACGTGGACCTGACCGGCGCCACGTACAACGTGCTCGGCTTCGAGGCGACCTCGGACAGCGCCACGGTGGACCTGGAGATGTACGGCACGCAGACGGTGACGGTGAAGCTGCCGTTCGCACCCGCGACGGTCACCTCGTCGAACCCGTCGCTCATCATCCGAGACTGGAGCTACGCGAACGGACTCCTCCAGATGCAGGTGGAGGGTGTGCGCCTCACGGGACAGCACGGGACCATCACGATAGGGGCGTGAGTGATGCGGGCGGGGTTCCGGGCAACCGGAGCCCCGCCGAGATCCCCACGTTCTACCGACACGGCGTCCAGGGCAGCGCGAACAGGCTGTAGTCGAAGGCCTTCACGATCGAGCTGAAGCCCCACCGGTTCGCTTTCGGGCAGAACTCCTCGGGGTCGAGGCGGTACTCGGCCTCGAAGACCGGCTTGCCGGCCTCGATGAACGCGCGCCACGCTGGCTTCGGGTACCAGCCCCCGGCGCACTCGTCGTACTGGAAGCACTGCTCGTTGATCGCGTAGTCGAAGTGCGGCAGGAGCTCCGCGATCTGGGATCCGTCGTTCTTCAGCGCGGCCGAAAGCCCGTCGGCGTGCGCCATCTCGGCGAGCGCGGTGTTGTACTCGAGTTGTGTCTCCGCGTCGACCTCGAAGCCCGTCCAGCGCGCACCCTGCGCGAACGTATCCATGATGTCGTACTCGATGCCGTCGAACCCGGTCGCCGCGACGCGGTCGGTTCGGGCGCGGAGCATCTGCAGCATGAAGTCGAACCGGCCCTTCCCGTGGCTGAAGTTCGCCCAGTACTCGTCCGGGAACCGGTGACTGAACGGCTTGCCGAGGAGACACCCGCCGCATCGCCGATCGAAGTCCACGTACTGCTGGTAGTCCGGACGCCACCGTTCGGCGTCCCCGGCGGTCACGTAGCCGATCACGTGACGACCGGTCGCATGGATCGCGTCGACCGCCGCGGCCTCGAGCTGCCACCCGTACCGGCCGGCGATGCTCGGATCGACGAAGAGGTCGATGTCGAACACCTCGGGGCGCACGCAGTCGCCTCCGAGGAACGACGGCCGGCAGATGCCGACCGCGATCCCGCCCGTCTCGAGGTGCCTGCCGGGCGCGCCCTCGAGCTGCCACTGCCAGCGCGTCCCGACGGCCGGCCTCCACGGCTCCGGCGCGGTCCCGTCGTTCCAGTAGACCTCGATGGCCTCGTGGTCGAGCCTCGCGTCCCGCGGCCCCTGCGTCTCGAGACGCACCCGGATCTCACCGGTGTCGGGGGCCACGACGTCGGCGAGGGTCGCCTCCCGCCCATGGATCACGTTGAGCCGGATCGACTTCCACGGCGCGCGGTCGAGGTCGTCGCACGGCCACTGCTCGGTCCCGGCGTCGCCGCCGCAGTGATCCTGCGTGCCGAGCCGGATCCACGCGTCGTTCGCGACGTCGTAGACGCTCCACGTCCACGTCTGGCCCGCCGCGACCGGCCCTCGGAAGTTGGCCGCCAGGGTGATCGTCGTGATGCTCGACGCCGCGACGGTCGACGGCAGGACGTAGGTTCGCTCGCCGAGGTACCCGCTGTCGCCGGCGCGCAGGCGCACGTAGGTCGCCGGGTCGTCCTCGGTGCCGGACTGGTCGCGCGTGTCGAGCACCTCGACCGAGCCCTCGTGCGTGCCGGTGACATCCACGAGCGCCGTGGGAAAGAGCTCCGTGAGGGTCACCGGCGAGCCGTTGGTGGCTGCCGCGTGCGCGCCGGGCGCCGCGACCGGAGCCGAGAACATGAGCAGGAGCGGCAGCATCGCCGACGGGATCCTCCTCGCGGACCGGTGTCGCTTCCGCACCGTGATCGCCTCCTTCGCGTCAGGCCCGCAGCCCGGGGATCAGTCGCAGAGCGTTCTCCGCGTAGACCGTCATCAGGACGTCGTCGGGAAGGTCGAGCCCCGAGATCGCCCAGCGGCCCATGAGCGGCACCTCCTCGGTCGAGTGCGGGAAGTGCTCGTCCGCCGTCTCGAGGAACCGGAAGTAGATCGCGTAGTTCTCACGCTCCGGTGGGAACTCGTCGATGCCGAACAGCACGCGGTCGGGGTGCGAGGCCACGACCTCGCGCACGGCGCGCGGCTGCCGGCCGAGCTCGGCGACCCGCGCCGCGATGTCGACGTGGTAGTTCGGGTAGGCATCGAGCATCCGGGCGACGAACGCCGGATCCTCGGCGTACCCGCCGAAGTGCACGCCGACGAACGTCGTGTCCGGCTGGGCCGATACGAGACCTTCGAGCGAGGCCATCAGCCGCTCGAACCGCGGGAACGCGGGATCGGCGAAGGACCACTCGGCGTGCTCGAGGAGCTGCTCGAGACGCTCGTTGCGCTCGTCGATCGGATCGAAGAACGCGACAGGGTCTGCGGTGTGGATGAACACCGGCACGCCGAGCTCGGCCGCGGCCTCCCACAGCGCGGCGAGGCGCGCGTCGTCGGGCAGGACGAGCTCGCCCCGGTCGTCCCGCACATGCAGGCCGAGGTCCTTCCACACCTTCAGGCCCTTCGCGCCGGTCCGCACGCTCGCGCGGAGCGACTCGGCGGCCCGCGCGCCGAAGCCGGGCTCGGAGGTCACCGACCAGTCGATGTGGCAGAACGTTGCGAACCGGCCCGGGTACGCGCGGTCGTAGCGGTCGAGGTTCGCCTCGAGCTCGTCACCCCAGCGCCCGTCGAGGTTCACGATCGCGTTGAGGTTGCACGCCTCCATCAGCTCCAGGAGTTCACCGACGTCCGACACGGTCCAGTCGCCGGGCCGATCGATCCACTGGGTGAGCCACCTTCCGAGATGGTTGTGCGCGTCGACCGCCGGCACACGCGCCCGCTCGACGGGATGGACCGGCGCGACGAGTCGCGGCACCGGCCGATAGTCGCGGAGCCGCAGATCGGTCAGGTCCTCGGTCACTGGCGGACGTGGGCGCCGTCGGCGAACTGCGGGAGCCATCGGGCCTCCGCCTCGAGCATCCGATCGGTCATCTCGTGGATCTGCGGGAGCGTGAGGAGCGCGCTCGTCAGCGGGTCGAGCGCCACCGCCGCATGCACGAGGTCGCGGTCGCCGGTCATCGCGGCCTCGACCGCGAGCCGCTGGACGGTGATCTGCGCGAGGTTCAGCGCGGCACATGCGGAGGGCAGCGCACCGAACCGGAGCGGCTTCACGCCGTTGCGGTCGACCGCGCACGCGACCTCGACACAGGCGTCCGGCGGCAGGTTCTCGACGCAGCCCCCGTTCCGGACGTTGCCGTACACGGTCCGGCGCGTCCCGGTCACGAGGCTGTCGATGATCGGCGCGGCGAACTCGCCGCCGTGCTTCAGCCCCTCGCGCCGAGCCTCCTCCACGATGTCCTCGTTCGTGTACGAGGCGTCGGCGGAGCGGCAGATCTCGAGGTAGTCCCAGTGCCGGTCGAGGTACTCGGCCGTGAGCTCGGGCGTCTTGCGGAACCACGCCCAGTACTCGCTCGCGTGATGGCTCGACTCCGTGTGGAAGTAGCCGGTGAGGAGCATGAGCTCGCTGCGGACGCGCTCGATGCTCTCGTACGGGTCGTCCGAGCGCGGCAGCGGCGGCGCGGTCCGGTCGACGTGCCGGGCCTTCATCACCTCGCGGATCTTCGGGATCAGGTCCTCGTCGCCGTGGCGGAACGTGGTGAACCACGCCGTGTGGTTCACGCCCGCGCAGTCGAACGTCACCTCCTCGTACGGCACGCCGAGCTCGCGCGCGAGGAGCTCCGAGGTCCCCTGAACGCTGTGGCACAGGCCGACGATCTTCACGCCGAGCAGATCCGTCGCCCAGCAGTTGATGGCCATCGGGTTCGCGTAGTTGAGGAGCAGGGCGTCGGGGCAGATCTCGAGCATCGACTCGGCGATCACGCGGAGCGCGTCGACCGAGCGCAGGCCCCGGAAGATCCCGCCGGGTCCGAGCGTGTCCCCGACCGTCTGGTCGATGCCGTACTCGCGCGGGATCTCGATGTCGAACGCGTACGAGTCCACGCCCCCGACCTGGAACACCGTGATGACGACGTCCGCTCCGCGCAGCGCCGAGGGCAGATCGGGTGCGACCTCGACCTGGGCCGGCAGCTTCGCGTCCTCGATCAGCTGACGGACGTTCACCGCCGTGCGCTCGGCGGCCGGCACGACGATGTCGTAGAGCACCAGCGTGCTCGAGGTGAGCGCGGGGAACGCGAGGACGTCCCTCGAAAGCTCGAGGGGGAACACCCATCCCCCCGCGCCGACGATCGCGATCCGTGGGCCGTCCGCGGGCATGGCCGCCTCCTTCGCGTGGGCCGTGCGTCTGGACGGCATCGTACTCCCAGGCGTGGATGCCTGCGCGTTCGTGCTCGAATCATGAGCTGGAGCGCCAGATCTGTGCACGGGAACCCTCGATGCTAGGATCGGGCCGAGGCCCACAGCGGGCCGCCGGAGGAGCGCGATGGACGAGCGCAGCGAGGTCCGTACGGACGAGGCGCCCCGCGGCACCGGCGCCTACTCCCAGGCCATCCGCGCGGGCGACTTCGTCTTCATCTCGGGGCAGGGGCCGCTCGACCCGGCGACGCTCGAGGTGATCGGCGCGACGGTCGAGGAGCAGACGGAGGCGACGCTCCGCAACCTCGAGGCGATCGCGCGGGCAGCCGGCGGGTCGCTCGACGACGTCGTGAAGGTCTCCGCGTTCCTGTCGTCGATCGAGCTGTTCCCGGGCTTCAACGCGACCTACGAGCGCATCTTCGCCACGCTGCCCCGACCCGCCCGCACGACGACCGGCGCCGAGCTTCGGAACATCCTCGTCGAGATCGACGCCGTCCTCTATCTCCCCGCACGGTGAGCCGGCCCTCCCCCGACCTCGACACCCCGTCCCTGTTGATCGACCTCGACGTCCTCGGGCGCAACATCGCCGAGATGCAGGCCGTTGCGGACGCGGCCGGGGTTCGACTCCGCCCGCATACGAAGACCCACAAGTGCCCCGACATCGCCCGGATGCAGCTCGACGCGGGCGCGAGCGGCATCACGGTGGCGAAGCTCGGTGAGGCCGAGGCGATGATCGACGCAGGGATCGACGACGTGCTGGTGGCCTACCCGCTCGTCGGCGAGGCCAAGCTCGCGCGTCTTCGCACGCTCGCCGAGCGCGCCCGTGTGCGCACGACCACCGACTCGGTCGAGGTCGCCGAGGGGCTCGCGCGGGTCGGCCGCGATCTCGGCCACGATGTCCCGGTGCTGATCGAGGTCGACACCGGCCTGCACCGCGTCGGCCGCCCGCCCGGCGAGCCGACGGTCGCGCTCGTACGCGAGCTCGCGCACCTCCGCGGGATCGAGGTGCTCGGCCTCCTCACGCACGCCGGCCACGCGTACGGGAGCGCCGACGCGGCCGCGCTCCGCACCACCGCGGAGCGCGAGGGACTCGACCTGGTCGAGACCGCCGAGCGCTGCGCGGACGAGGGCATCGAGCTCCGCGAGATCAGCGTGGGCTCGACGCCGACGGCGAGGATCGTCGCCGGCGTCGCGGGCGTGACCGAGATCCGGCCCGGCACGTACGTCTTCAACGACGTGCAGCAGATGCGGCTGGGCGTCGCGACCGAGGCAGCGTGCGCGGCGCGCGTGCTCGCGACCGTGGTCGCGCACCCGACCGAGGAGCGGTTCGTGCTCGACGCCGGGACGAAGGCGTTCACGTCGGACGGCGGCGACGGTCCGCCGTTCCCAGGACGGGGCGTGGTGGCGGACCGGCCCGAGCTCGTGCTGGACTTCATGAACGAGGAGCACGCGGTGGGCCATCGCACCGGCGCCGACGATGTCGTCATCGGCGACCGGCTCGAGGTGATCCCGCTCCACGCGTGCTCGACCGTGAACATGTTCGACGAGGCGATCGGCGTCCGGGGCGGCGAGATCGTCCGGTCGCTCGCGATCGCGGGACGAGGGAAGATGCGCTGATGCGGGGCCTGGAGGGCAAGGGCGTACTCGTCGCCGGCGCGAGCCGCGGGATCGGCGAGGCCGCGGCGCGCCGGTTCCTCGAGGAGGGCTGCCGCGTGTTCATCTGCGCGCGCGGCGCCGCCGGGGTGGAGGCGACCGTCGCCGAGCTCCGCGCGCTCGGCGAGACCGGCGGGACGGCGTGCGACGTGAGCGACCCCGCCGACGTGGAGCGCCTCGTCGAGGAGGCCGACGCGTTCCTCGGCGGGATCGACGTGCTCGCGAACAACGCCGGGGTCGCGTGGCAGGAACCGTTCCTCGAGATCACGCTCGAGCACTGGGACCAGGTGCTCGACATCAACCTGCGAGGGCTGTTCCTCGTCGCGCAGGCGGTGGCCCGACGGATGGTCGCCCGCGGCCGCGGTGGCGCGATCGTGAACATGTCCTCGACGAACGCGTTCGAGGGCGAGACCGGCTACGCGCACTACAACGCGTCGAAGGGCGCCATCAATCAGTTGACGCGGACGATGGCGGTCGAGCTCGGCGCGCACGGGATCCGCGTGAACGCGCTGTGCCCCGGCAAGATCTTCACGCCGCTGCAGGCCGAGGCCGAGGATCCCGAGTACACGGCGAGGTACGAGCGCGAGCGGATCCCGCTCGGTCGCTCCGGCACCGTCGAGGAGGTCGCCGCCGCGTACGCGTTCCTCGCCTCGGACGAGGCGACGTTCATCACCGGCGAGATGCTCGTCATCGACGGCGGGCAGCTCGCGATGTGAGGGAAGCTATCCACATGAGCACCGGCACGCCGCTCGAGCGCCTGCGAGACCTCGCTGTGCCCGAGGGCGCCGTGGGACTCGCGTGGCTCGGCCAGGCGGGGTTCGTCCTGCGCTCCGGCGCGGCGACGGCGCTCCTCGACCCCTTCCTGGCCCCGCACGAGGGCCGCGTGTACGAGAGCGGGCTCGCGCCCTCGCAGGCCGAGGGCGTGGATCTCGTGCTGTGCACGCACGAGCACGTCGACCACTTCGATGCAGACAGCGCCCCGGCGATCGCGGCGACCTCGCCGGGCGCCGTGTTCGTCGTGCCGACGCCGATCGTCGACATGGTGACCGAGGCCGGTATCGCCCCCGACCGCGTCGTCGGGATGCAGCCGGGCGAGGTGCAGGAGCTCGCCGGCCTGACGATCCGAGCCGTGCCGGCGATGCACGGCGTGACGATGGAGGACGCGTACGGGTTCGGCGAGCCGCTCTCGGGCGGGCTCGTGCGGTTCCTGGGCTACGTCGTCGACGCCGGTGACGTGCGCCTGTACCACGCCGGCGACACGATCCACTTCGAGGGGATGGAGACGACGCTCGCCGGGCTCGAGATCGACCTCGCGATGCTCCCGATCAACGGCCGCGACCCCGAGCGCGAGGCTCGCGGGATCGTCGGCAACCTCTCCGAGCGCGAAGCCGCGTGGCTCGCCAAGGCGATGCGTGCCGGCGTCGTCGTGCCGATGCACTACGACCTGTTCGCCGGCAACCGCGGCTACCCCGCCCACCTACTCCAGAGCGTCGAGCGCGACCACCCGGGCGTGCCGGTGCTCGTGCCGGCGCGCGACGAGCCGTTCGTGTGGAGCGCCGGGAGGCCGCGATGAGGCAGCTCGTATACCTCGGCCCGCGGAACATGGAGCTCCAGGAGGCGCCGGAGCCGGCGTCGGGGCCCGGCGAGGTCGTGTTCGAGACCGAGGCCGCGGCGATCTGCGGCTCGGACCTCCACGGGTTCCGCGAGGCCAGCCCCCGCCGGATCCCGCCGCTCGTGATGGGGCACGAGGCGGTCGGGCACGTGGCCGCCGTCGGCGATGGCGTCGACCCGGCGCGGGCCGGCGAGCGGGTGATCCTGCGACCGATCCTCGCCTGCGGGGGATGCGAGCCCTGCCGCGACGGCCGACCGAACCTGTGCCGCAACGGCCGGCTCGTCGGCAAGGAGCTGACCGGCGCCTTCGCCGAGCGCTTCGCCGTGCCCGAACACGCCGCGGTCCCCTTCCCGAAGGACGTCCCGGCCGACCTCGCCACCCTCACCGAGCCGGTCGCGAACGCGGTGCACGTGACCACGCGCTCGGTCCGCGAGGGCGAGGACGTCCTCGTGATCGGCGCGGGACCGATCGGCGTGCTGATGGCCCGGATGGCGCTCGAGCGCGGCGCGCGACGCGCGTTCGTCACCGACCCCATCGCGGCGCGGCGCGAGCTCGCGCGCGCGCAGGGAGCGACCCCGCTCGAGAGCGAGGACCCGGCGGCGGAGCTGCTCGAGGCGACGGACGGCCGCGGGGTCGACGTCGCGATCGATGCGGCCGGGTTCGAGGCGACCTGGGCGCTCGGCCTGCGAGCGCTCCGGCCGGGCGGGCGCTTCGAGGCGGTCGGGCTCGGCACACCGGGGGCGAAGATCGACTCCTTCGCGGTCGCCGGCAAGGAGCTGACGATCACCGGCTCGTTCGCGTGGACCGACGAGGACTTCGACCGCTCCATCGAGCTGATCGCGTCCGGCGCGATCGAGACGAACGGGTGGTTCACGACGATGCCGCTCGCCGACGGTCAGCGCGCGTTCGAGGAGCTGGTCGACACGACCGAGCGGTTCAAGGTGGTGCTCGTGCCATGAGGCTCGTGACGTTCGACGGCGGGTTCGGCCGCGTCGAGGACGACCACGTCGTCCCGATGGGATCCGACCTCGTCGCGTACCTCGCGACCGGCCAGGCGACCGACGGCGCGCCCGTCGCGCTCGACGACGTGCGGCTGCTCGCGCCGGTCCCGCGGCCGGGCAAGGTGTTCGGGGTCGGGCTCAACTACCGCGACCACGCCGCCGAGTCCGGCCAGCCGATCCCCGAGACGCCGATCCTGTTCCCGAAGTTCGCGAACAGCGTGATCGGCCCCGGCGCGCCGATCGTGATCCCGCCCGAGACCGCGCAGCCGGACTACGAGGCCGAGCTCGGCGTCGTGATCGGGCGAGTGGCGCGCCGCGTGTCCGAGGCCGAGGCGCTCTCGTTCGTCGCCGGCTACACGTGCATGAACGACGTCTCGGCGAGGGACCTGCAGTTCGAGAGCTCGCAGTGGATGCTCGGGAAGGCGATCGACACGTTCCTGCCGTGCGGGCCGTGGCTCGTCACCGCCGACGAGATCCCCGACCCTCAGGCGCTCGCCGTCCGCCTCACGCTGAACGGCGAGGAGTTGCAGTCCTCGAGCACCTCGCAGATGGTGTTCTCTGTGGCGGAGCTCGTAGCGTTCATCACCCGGACGACGACGCTCGAGCCGGGCGACCTCATCGCGACGGGGACGCCCCCGGGCGTGGGGTTCGCGCGGAAACCCCCCGTGTGGCTGAAGGACGGTGACGTGGTGAGCGTCGAGGTCGAGGGCATCGGCACGCTCACGAACCCCGTGCGGGCGGGCGGATGACCGGGCAACGCGCGATCCGTCTCGGTCCCGAGGCACCGTTCCGACGGCTCGTCGGCGTCGGCGGGATCGGCACCGGGATGTTCCTCGCGCTCGAGGGCAACCGCACGCTCGACTCCTCGACGTGCAGGACTACGCGAAGCTCCACATCGTCGCTCACCACGTCGCCGTGCTCCTCGGCGCGACGCCGTCCGGCTCGCCCTTCCACGTCGTGCCGGTCGGCCGGGTGGGCGAGGACGAGGCCGGCCGCCACCTGATCGCCGAGATGGCCGCCGCCGGTATGGACACGTCGCAGGTCGAGGCGATCGAGGGACCGCCGACGCTGTTCAGCTTCTGCTTCCAGTACCCGGACGGCAGCGGCGGCAACGTCACGACGTCGCACTCGGCCGCGGCGAGACTGACCGCGGAGGACGTCGAGCGCATCGCGCCGAGGATCAACCGGCAGACGATCGCGCTCGCCGCGCCCGAGGTCGGCCTCGAGCCGCGCCGGCGACTCCTCGAGCTCGCGACCGAGCGCGGCGCGTTCCGTGTTGCCTCGCTGACGCCGACCGACGTGGCGGAGGCACGCGAGACCGGCTTGTTGGGTCTCGTCGACCTCCTCGCGCTGAACGAGGACGAGGCGATGATCCTCGCCGGGACGAAGTTCGTCCCCGATGCCCCCGAGCCGTTCCTGCAGGCGCTCGCGGCGACGCTCGACGCCGAGCGCTCAGGGGTGAAGGTCGTCGTCACCGCCGGGTCGCGGGGCGCGTTCGCGTTCGAGGACGGCCGGTGGAGCGAGCGGCGCCCACCGACCGTAGAGGTCTGGAGCACCGCCGGGGCGGGCGACGCGCTCCTCGGTGGCGTCCTCGCGGCGCTCGCGGCGGGCGTCCCGCTGACCGTCCCCAACCCGTACGAGAGCACGCTGAGCACCGCGCTCGACCTGGGGATCGCGGTCGCCGCGCTGAGCGTTACCTCGCGCCACACGATCCACCCGGATGCGAACCTCGAGGCCGTGCTTCGCTTCGCTCGCCAGGCGGGCCTCGCTCTCCGCGCCCCCCTTTCCGACGTCGTCTGAGGAGGAACGATGGACTTCGCCGCGTTGCGAGAGGAGGTCTGGTGGGCGAACACCCAGCTCCCCGCGAACCGGCTCGTGGTCATGCACAGCGGGAACGCGAGCGGCATCCACCAGGACTCCGGACTCGTCCTCATCAAGCCGAGCGGCGTCGACTACGACCGCCTGCGGCCCGAGGATCTGGCCGTCGTCACGCTCGACGGAGAGCCCGCGCCGGCCGAGGTCGTCCCCGACGGTATCTCGACCCACCTGCGGCCGAGCGTCGACACGACGCACCACCTCGCGCTGTACCGGGGCGACCCGGCGCTCGGTGGCGTGATCCACACGCACTCGAACTTCGCGACCGCGTGGGCGGCCGTGAGCCTGCCCATCCCCTGCGCCCTCACCGCGATGGCCGACGAGTTCGGCGGCGAGATCCCCTGCGCGCCGTACGCCGACAACGAGGGCGACCACATCGGCGACGCGATCCTCGCGCACCGGACCCGCGCGCCGGGCATCCTGCTCGCGAACCACGGTGTGTTCACGTTCGACGCCACGCCGCGGAAGGCGCTGAAGGCCGCGGTGATGATCGAGGACGCCGCGAAGACGATGTGGCTCGCCACGCGGCTCGGCGCACCGACACCGATGACGCCCGACGAGATCGAGAAGTGGTGGGCGCGCTACCACGCGACCTACGGGCAGGTGACGTGAGATGGCCTTCGTGCTGCGGTTCGTCCAGGAGTACGCGGTCGCCGAGCGCGAGCGGTTCATGGCGCTCGAGGCGCGTTTCGCCGAGATGGAGCGCCGGCGCGACGACTGGCCGACCGGCCGCCGGCTCCAGGTCAACGCCGGCCCCGACCCGACGAACGCGCTGATCTGGGAGGCCGAGTTCGCGACGCTCGCCGAGCTCAACGCCGCGCTCGAGCGCATCGAGGCCGATCCCGAGCACGCCGATCTCTTCGCGCAGCAGGCGCCGTGCATCACGCGCGCCCGGACCGAGATCTACGAGACCCTCGACCTGTGAGCGGGAGGCCCGACGAGATGGCACCGTCGTTCATCGACCCGACCGAGCTCGAGCGCTGGTGTCGGATCCCGGTCGAGGAGCTCACCTCGCATCCCACCCGCGTGCCGTTCCGGATCGTCACCGACCCCGCCGAGATGGGCCGCCTCATGGCGCGCGAGTTCGCCGACCTGGTCGAGGCCCGCAACGCCGAGGGCCTGCCGACCCGGGCGATCGTCCCGTGCGGCCCCTCGTCGTGGTACGCGCCGTGGGCTCAAGAGGTGAACGCCCGCAGGATCTCGCTCCGGGACCTCACCGTGTTCCACATGGACGAGTGCCTCGACCGGCAGGGCCGACCGCTCCCCGACGAGCACCCGTACAACTTCCGCACGTTCATGGAGCGCCACTTCTACGGCGGGATCGACCCCGAGCTCGCGGTGCCCGAGGCGCAGCGGATGTGGCTGCTCCCCTCGACCGCCGAGACCGTCGCGGCCGCGATCGTCGAGGCGCCGGTCGATCTCACGCTCGGCGGCTGGGGGCAGGACGGACACGTCGCCTACAACCAGGCGCGGCGGCACCCGCTCGACCACACGAGCCTCGAGGAGCTCGCCGACTCGACGATCCGGATCCAGGAGAACAACGTGGACACGGTCGTCGCGCTCGCGCATCGGACGTTCGGTGCCGCGTACCAGTTCGTCCCGCCGATGTCGATCACGCTCGGCATGCGCGAGTGCCTCTCGGCGCGACAGGTGCGGCTGTTCAGCGACACGGGCGCGTGGAAGCAGACCGCGTTCCGGGTCGCGCTGTTCGCCGAACCGACGCCCGAGTACCCGATCACGCTCCTCCAGCGCCACGCGGACGCGCTCATCACGGCGACGTACGAGACGGCCAGGCACCCGATCGGCGAGCACCCGGAGTGGCGGCTACGTTGAGGACGCCGTGAGCTCCCAGGCCATCGACGCCGTCGAGGCCGAGGGCCTCGTTCGGACCTTCGGGCACGTTCGGGCGCTCGACGGCCTCGACCTCAGCGTCCGCACCGGCGAGATCCTCGGGCTCGTCGGGCCGAACGGCGCCGGCAAGACGACGCTCATCCGTTGCGTCGCCGGCCTCCTGCGTCTCACCGCCGGCGAGCTCCGCGTGCTCGGAGAGCATCCCGGACGGGACGTCGCGCGCGACATCGGCTACATGACGCAGTCGGCCGCGCTCTACGAGGACCTGCCGATCCGCGACAACCTGTCCTTCTTCGGCCGGCTGTTCGGCCTTTCGAAGGCCGAGATCCGTGAGGGCTCGGCCCGGGCCCTCGACGTCGTCGAGCTCCGGGACAAGGAGCGCGAGCTCGTCCGGCACCTCTCGGGCGGGATGCGCCAGCTGACGAACCTCGCCTGCTCGATGGTCCACGACCCGAAGCTGCTGCTCCTCGACGAGCCGACGGTCGGCATCGACCCGATGCTGCGGATCAAGCTCTGGGACCACTTCGCGCGGATGAACGCCGCGGGGACGACCATGCTCGTCACGACCCACGTGATGGAGGAGGCCGAGCGCTGCCACCGCGTGGCCATGATCGCCGACGGGCGCGTGGTCGCGATCGGCACGCCGGCGGAGCTCCGAGAGGCGGCCGGCACGCCGACGATCGAGGAGGCGTGGCTCGTCCTGCGCGAGCGTCACCGGAACGCCGAGGGCGCATCGTGAGCCCGCCCCGGGTCCTCGCGCTCGCCGGACGGATCCTCCGGCAGTTCCGCCACGACCGTCGGACGGTCGCCCTCATCGTGATCGTGCCGGTCGTCGTGATGGCGCTCATCGGGTACCTGGTCTCCGACGACAAGGAGCCGCTGCCGGTCGCGGTCGTGAACCTCGACGAGGGCGCGACGACGCCCGCCGGGTCGGTCTCGCTCGGCGACCGCGTGGCGGACCTGCTCGATCAGGACGGCTCGATCGAGGTGGTGCCGGTCGCCACGGCCGAGGACGCCCGGCAGCAGGTCGCCGACGTCGAGGTCGCGGGCGCTGTGATCCTGCCGGCCGACCTCACCGCGCGGGCGCTCGCAGGCGGGAGCGTGCCGGTGGAGATCGTCGTCGGCGGCATCCAACCCGGCCTGTTCGGACCGGCGATCGAGGCCACGCGCCGCGCGATCGCGGCGCTGCCCGAGGCCGCAGGGGGCGTGCCCGGCCTGTCGGCCCCGCCCGTGACGATCGAGCCGGTCGCGATCGACGGCGGGATCGACCTGAAGGGGCTCGACTACAACGCGCCGGTCCTCGTCACGGTGTTCGTGTTCCTGTTCACGTTCATGCTGACGAGCGTGTCGTTCCTGCGGGAGCGCTCGTCCGGCACGCTCGAGCGGCTCATGGCCTCACCGATCTCGCGGTTCGAGGTCCTCGCCGGCTACCTGCTCGGCTTCATCGGGTTCGCGATGATGCAGGCGCTCATCATCCTCGGCTACGCGATCTTC
>Ga0233416_10000361_pt1 | contig 13993 bp, 17 predicted proteins | sample Sediment_Towuti__2_FD_188638 | JGI IMG/M metagenome (GOLD analysis project Ga0233416, IMG submission 188638) | Sediment microbial communities from Lake Towuti, South Sulawesi, Indonesia - Sediment_Towuti_2014_0_MG | ecosystem: Environmental > Aquatic > Freshwater > Lake > Sediment | place... | reverse complement strand
CCCGCAGACGTACATGCCCATCCCGGCCGGAGGCGGAGGCAGCTCCACGAGCGAGCGCGTGTACGTGTCGTAGAGGCGCACGAATCGATCGTAGTCAGGAGGCGGACCGGGCTGCCCGCGCCAGCGCTTCTTCGCGCGGCAACGCGACGAGGACGGCTGCGAGCTCGGGGCCGGCTGCCGCGCCGGTCAGCGCGAGTCGCAGCGACCGCAGGTCGCCACCGACCGCCTTCATCTCCCGCAGGATCTCCCTCGACTGCTCCATGGTCAACCGCTCGGGCGCGCCCGCCCGGAGCTCCGCGAAGCGATCGAGGGTCGCACGCGCCTGCCACGGGACCTCGACGCGCACCGGCCGGAGCACGAGCTCGGCGTACTCGCTCGCCTCAGCCAGGGTCCGGGCGCCCCGAAGCGCGGGCACGGTTTCGAGCGGGGCGCCGGCCGCGGCGGCGAGCTCCTCGTCGGGCATCGCCGCGATCGTGTCCGTGGCCAGCCGGCGGAGGCGCGTCGGGTCGAGGTGGACGTCGTGCTCGGGCAGGTCGAGCTCCTCGAGGTACGCCCGGACGGCCTGCGCCGGAAACCCCTCGTCGCGGAGCTCGGCGACCGACGAGTGGCCGTGGCGCTTCGACAGCTTCCTCCCGTCCGGTCCGAGCACGAGCCCGTGGTGGATCACCTCGGGAAGCTCGCCGCCGAGCGCCCGCGCGATCCGCCGGTGGAGCTCGAGGTTGGGCCGGTGATCCGAGCCCCGGATGACGTGCGTGATCCCGAGGTCGAGGTCGTCCACGACCGAGGCGAGCTGGTAAGTGGCGGTGCCGTCCGGCCGGAGCAGCGTCGTGCCCTCTCGCGCAAGCCGAACGGCGCCTTCGCGATCGCGCGCTACACCGCCGGCCGCAAGCGCTCGCTCGACCGCCTCGGCGTAGAGGCGGCCCCGCGCGCTCTGTCGCACAGGGCCTTCGTCGAAAGGGACCCCGAGCCACTCGAGATCTCTCAGGATCGCTTCCTCCCCGCCCTCGACCGTCCGCGACGGGTCCGTGTCGTCGATCCGGAGGACGAGCACGCCGTCCCGCTCGTCGGCGAAGCGGCGATTCGCGACCGCGGTCAGCGCGTTCCCGACGTGGAGCGAGCCGGTCGGGCTCGGAGCGAAGCGGACGCGGACGGCCATCGTTCAACTCTAGGTGTCGCCGTCAGACATGTCTGGGGGTCAGACCCGGACCACAAGAGACGCGTCCGAGCTGGTCAGGCGTCGATCGGGACGTGGCCCGGCTGCGTGGCGACGCGCTCGAGCCAGGAGCGGACGGCGGGGTATCCCGCGAGGTCGAACCCCCCCTCGTGTGCGACGTGCGTGTACGCGTAGAGCGAGATGTCGGCGATCGAGTACCGCTCGCCGACGAGGAAGTCGCGGCCGTCCAGATGGCCTTCCATCGCGTCCAGGGCCGCATAGCCGCCCGCGAGCAGCCGCTCGCGCTGGCGCTCGAACTCCTCGGGCCGCCCGGAGTACGTCTTCCAGAAGCGCGCGACCGCCAAGTACGGCTCGTGGCTGTACTGCTCGAAGAACTGCCACTGGAGCGTCTGCGCGCGCCCGTAGGCGTCACTCGACAGGTAGTCGCTGCCATCGGCGAAGTACCAGAGGATCGCGTTCGACTCCGCGAGCGGCCTCCCGTCGTCGAGCACGAGCGTGGGGACCCTGAGAGCCGGATTGAGGTCGCCGAGGAGCTCCTTCCGGTTCGAGCGGTCGACGACGGATACGTCCACCGTCTCGTACCCGAGCCCGAGGTGCGCGAGCAGGAGCCGCACCTTGTAGCAGTTGCCCGAGACGGGCGAGTTGTAGAGGCGCACGGCGTAACGCTACTGCGCGAGCCGTTCCTCGTGATCGACGGACGAGTGGAGAGGCGTGCCCGCCTCAGGTCGGCTCGTTGAGCTCGAGCAGGAGGTTGCGGAGCTGGGCGAAGCGCTCGGGACCGAGCTGCTGTGCCCAGGCGGTCTCCATCTCGCCGACGGCGTCGCGGATCACGCCGATCGCGGAGGTCCCGCGTGGGGTGAGCGCGACGCGCTTGGAGCGGAGGTCGTCGGGATCCGGTCGACGCTCGAGGTAGCCCAGGCGCTCGAGCTCGCCGAGCAGGGAGTTGAGGGCCTGTTTGCTCATCCGCAGCCGGGCGACGTCCACGAGGGCGGGCGACACTCGCTGGGACGAGGCAGACCGTCGGGGCGGGCGCCCGATCTCGGTCCGGCGCGGCGTCCGAGCCCGCTCGAACGGAGCGTTCTAGCGGTAGTCGGGGTTCGCGAAGTCGAACCGGCACCCGGCCTCCCACAGCGAGCGCTGGTTCCCGTGTGCAGGAACACCGCCGGCGTCCTTCAGCATCCGCGCGAGGTGGAGCACGTTCCACGTCATGAAGGTCGTGTTCCGGTTCGTGAAGTCGTTCTCCGGCCCACCCGACCCGGGATCGAGGTACGACGGCCCCGGTCCCGCCTCCCCGATCCAGCCCGCGTCGGCCTGCGGCGGGATCACATACCCGAGGTGCTGGAGCGAGTAGAGGATGCTCATCGAGCAGTGCTTGATCCCGTCCTCGTTGCCCGTGATCAGGCAACCGCCGACCTTCCCGTAGTACGCGTACTGCCCGTGCTCGTTGAGCAGGCTCGAGCACGCGTACAGCCGCTCGACGATCCGGGTGCAGACGGACGACTTCTCCCCGAGCCAGATGGGCGAACCGAGCACGAGGATGTCCGCGGCCTGCACCCGCTCGTACAGCGCGGGCCACTCGTCCGTCGCCGCACCGTGCTCGCGCATGTCCGGCCACACCCCCGGGGCGAGGTCGTGGTCGACGGCGCGGACGTAGTCGATCTCGACGCCGCTCCGCTCCATGATGGCCATCGAGATCCGCATCAGCCCTTCGGTGTGGGAGACCTCCGGCGAGGGCTTGAGCGTGCAGTTGACGAAGAGCGCCCTCAGATCCGAGAAGTCCCAGCTCTGCTGCGCGCAGAGCTCCTCCTGGTAGGCGGTCAGGGTCACGGCGGCACCTCCCTCGTGGACGTCCTCGAAGGCAGGGACGTTACAGCGAGAGAACCGCCGCCCGGGGAGCCGCCTAGCATCTGCGCCGTGACCGACCACGGCCCTCCGCCGACCGTGCACGTCCAGGCGCTCGATCCCAACCGGCTCGCGCCCGTTATTGGGGCGGACCGGATCTTTGCCCTCTACGAGGCCGCAGCGAGGACCCGCGAGAGGCTGGCCGGAAGACGGGTGATCAATGTCAACTCCACGGCCACGGGAGGAGGCGTGGCGGAGCTCCTGACGACGCTGCTGGGATACGCCCGCGGCGTCGGCATAGGCGCCGACTGGCTCGTGATCCGGGGCGATCCGGAGTTCTTCGCGGTCACGAAGCGGCTCCACAACTGGCTCCACGGAAGCCCGGGCGACGGGGACGCGATCGGGCCGCGGGAGCAGCGCACGTACGAACGCGTCACTGAAGCGAACGCGGAGGGCGTTCTCGCGCAGGTGACGGCGGGAGACGTCGTCGTCGTCCACGACCCGCAGCCCGCCGGGCTCGTGCCCCGCTTGATCGAGCAGGGGGCGCGCGTCGTCTGGCGCTGCCACGTGGGCATCGACCGGCCGAACGAGTGGACGGACCGCGCCTGGGGGTTCCTCCGTCCGTACGTCGAGCCGGCTCATGCCTACGTCTTCTCGCGCGGGGCGTTCGCGCCGCCGTTCCTGGCGCGTGACCGCCTCGCGATCATCGCGCCCTCCATCGACCCCCTGAGCCCGAAGAACCGCGAGCTCTCGCGCTCGCAGGTCTCCTCGCTGCTGGCTTCGGCCGACCTCGTCTCCCGGTCCGGGCCCGTGCTCGGAGACCTCGTCGCCCGGCCGGCCGACGTGGTCCGCGAGGAGGGCCCGCCCGGCCCGCGCGTCCCGCTCGTGGTCCAGGTCTCGCGCTGGGATCGCCTGAAGGACATGGGCGGCGTGTTCGAGGGATTCGCCGAGCACGTCTCGCGGGAGACGGGCGCGCATCTCGTTCTCGCCGGCCCTGCGTTCTCGGGGGTCGCCGACGACCCCGAGGCCGAGGCGGTCTGGAACGAGATCGTGGAGCGTTGGCACGGGCTGTCGAGGCAGGACCGGGAGCGCGTTCACCTCGCGCTGATCCCCATGGAGAACGCCGAGGAGAACGCGCTCGTCGTCAACGCCCTGCAGCGCCACGCAGCGGTCGTCGTACAGAAGAGCCTTGCGGAAGGATTCGGCCTCACCGTCGCCGAGGCGATGTGGAAGGCGCGACCGGTCGTGGGGAGCGCGGTCGGCGGCATCTCCGACCAGCTCATCGACGGAACGAGCGGCATCCTGCTTCGGGATCCAGGCGACCTCGCGGCGTTCGGGCGTGTCGTCTCCGGGCTCCTCGCCGACCCGCACGAGCGCCGCCGGCTCGGCCGCAACGCCCACCACCGCGCGGCGACCTACTTCCTCCCCGATCGCCATCTCCTGAACTACGCTCACCTTCTGGAATGGGTGCTCGCCTGACACCGTCTCGGCAGCTCCAGCGGCGACTCCTCCGGTGGTTCGAGCGGCACGGGCGCGACCTTCCCTGGCGCCACACGCACGACCCGTACGCGATCCTCGTCAGCGAGGTCATGCTCCAGCAGACGCAAGTCGAGCGGGTCGTGCCCCGCTACCTCGCCTGGCTCGAGCGCTGGCCGACCGTGGAGTCGCTCGCGGGAGCGTCATCAGCCGAGGTCATCCGCTCCTGGCAGGGGCTCGGCTACAACCGCCGTGCGCTCAGCCTGCACCGGGCCGCGCGGCAGGTCGCGGCCCACGGGTGGCCGGACGATCTCACGGTCCTTCCCGGAGTGGGGCCGTACACGGCGACGGCGATCCGCCGCTTCGCGTATGGCGAGGACGTGCTGCCGGTGGACGTCAACGTCGAGCGTGTTCAGCGGCGCACGGGGGCGACGTTCGGGTCGGCGGCGGCCCAGGCCCTGATGGACCTCGGCGCCACCGTCTGCGTCGCGCGAGCTCCCCAATGCGGCGAATGCCCTCTCGGGACGCTGTGCCCGTCCCGCGGGATCCGGGAGGACCCCGCGCGCAAGCAGGGGCCGTTCGAGGGCTCGTTCCGGCAGCGTCGCGCCGCCGCGCTTCGCCTGGTGGCCGAGTCGGCCCGGCCACACGACGTGCTCGACGAGGAGGCCGTTCGCTCCCTGGAGCGGGACGGGCTCGTCGCGGTACACGAGGGCGTCGTCGCCCTCCCCGAGACCTAGCCTGAATCGGCTGGCACGCCGAGAGCGGCGCGACCCACGGGCGTCAGGGTCACGATCCGCCCGTTCCCGGGCTCGCGGACGACTTGGACGAGGCCCTCGGTGACGGCGTCGTCCCAGGCCGAGAGCCTCGGGCAGCTCGTCTTCCAGGCGTCGATCGTCTCCTCGTACGTCCGTGGACCCGAGGAGATCCACCGCAAGAGCTCAATCGTCTGGGATCCCACGCTCGTACCCTAGGCGACGAGCCGCTGGTGCACCTCACCCCAGGGCCGAGGTGGCCATCGACTCCCGCGCCCGCGCGTCGAACGGGCTTCGCTTTGCCGTCGGCGGAGTGACCGGAGGCAGTAACGTCGTCGCACCCATGAGCCGCACGATCTGGCCGCAGCCACTTGTCGTCGTCCACGACGTCCCGGCCTCGAGTCGGTTCTACACGGAGCTGCTCGCCGCCGAGAGCGGGCACGGCGGCGACAGGTACGAGCAGGTCGTCAGAGACGGCGAGATCGTCCTGCAGCTCCACGCCATCGACATCGAGGATCACCACGGGCCTCTCGCCTCGCATGACGCTCCGCTCGGCAACGGCGTGCTGCTCTGGTTCGAGCTCGCGGACTTCGACGAAGCGGGTCGCGCGAGCGCGCCGGCTGGGCGCAGGCATCGAGCGTGACGTCCACGTCAATCCGAGCGCCAAGCAGCGCGAGCTCTGGCTGCGCGACCCCGACGGCTACCTGGTCGTGCTCGCAGGGCCGTCGGAGTACCCGCCCGCGGTGATCTCCGTCGCGTAGCCTCACGCGCGCCTGAGCAGCGCGACTGCATGCGCCGCGAGCCCCTCGCCGCGCCCGGTGAAGCCGAGCCCGTCCGTCGTCGTCGCGCGCACCGCGATCCGCCCGCTCTCGACGCCGAGCGCTCCCGCGAGCCGCTCGCCCATCTCCTCGCGGACGGGCTCGATCCTCGGCTCCTCGCCGACGACCACGCAGTCGGCGTTCACGAGCTCGAAGCCCGCGTCGCGCACCTCCCGGTACGCCTCCCAGAGAAGGTCGAGCGAGGAGGCCCCGCGGTACTGCTCGTCGTCGGAAGGGAAGACCGACCCGATGTCGCCGAGGTTAGCCGCGCCCAGCAGCGCGTCGATGAGGGCGTGCGCCACGACGTCGCCGTCCGAGTGGCCCGCGAGCCCACGCGGGTACTCGATCTCGACGCCCCCGAGGACGAGCGGCACTCCGTCCGCGAACGCGTGCGCGTCGAATCCGATCCCGACCCGGAGCTCGCTCACCGCCGCGAGGCTAGCGCGTCCGGAAGCTCGTCGAGCGAGCAGATCCGTATCGCCGCGGACGGCGGCTCGTGGAGATGGCCCCACGGCCCTCGCCGGAGGTGTACGGCGACCATCCCGGCCTCGAGAGCCGGCTCCACGTCGTTGTCGACTCGATCCCCGACGTAGGCGATCTCAAGGGGGTCGAGCCCTGCCTCGGCGGCGATCCTCTGGAAGAACACTTGGTCTGGCTTCGCGACGCCCCACCGCTCCGACGAGCCCACGAGATCGACGTGTTCTCGCAGCACCTCCTCGGCGTCGGCGGGCATGTTGCCGGCTGCCCCGACGAGGTAACCGCGCGAACGAAGCCGAGCCAGGCACGGAAGGGCGTCGGCGTAGAGCTCGGCATCGCTCCAGCTGGAGGGCGGCCGCTCGACGCCGAGAATCTCCCACACCCGCGCGTGGTGCTCACGGCGCGCGGCCAGCCCGCCGAGGACTCCCATGAGCGTGAAGCGCGGAACCCCCGCTGCGTCCGCCGCCCGCTCCCACATGCCAGTCTCGTCGACGAGCGTCTCGCCGACGTCGAAGACGACAGCTCTCAGAGCCACGACTCGACGAGAGCCAGATCCGCAGGCGTCGTCACCTTGAGCAGCCGCGGGTCGCCCTCGACGACGGCGACGCGGCCCCCGGCCCGCTCCACCAGGGAGGCGCAGTCGGTCGCGCCCGCCAAGTCGCCCTCGAACGCGCGGCGGAGCGCCGGCGCGAGGAACGCCTGCGGGGTCTGGGCGCGGACGAGGCCTTCCCGCGAGACGGTCTCCACGACCTCCCGGCCCTCGACCCGCTTGACGGTGTCGGACATGTCTAGGACAGGCACCGCCCCGTCGAAACCCTCCGAGAGCGGCGCCAGCACGCGTTCGATCACGGCGTCTTCGACGAGCGGCCGTGCCGCGTCGTGGACGAGGACGACGAGCGCGTCCTCCGGAACCTCCGCGAGCGCGGCCCGCGCGGACGCGGCCCGCGTCGCACCGCCCGTCACGCACGAGACGACCTTCGCAGTCGCGAGCTCCTCGGCGAGCAGGATCGCAGGCTCTTCCCAACCCGGCGGCGCGGCGACCACGACCGCGTCGATCCACGGACAGCGGTCGAGCCGCTCCAGGCTCTCCGCCAGCAGCGGGCGCCCGGCGAGAGCGGCGAACGCCTTCGGGCGGTCGAGCCCGAGGCGCTCTCCGGATCCCGCAGCCACGAGAAGCGCCCAGGCGTTTCCAGCTTCGCCGGAAACGCCTAATCACCCCTCACACGCGAACGCCGCTAGGCGTTCGCGGTGGCAGGCTTCGGCTTCGCTCTCGACTTCGGCTGTGGCTGGCCGGCCCGGGACAGGACGTCGTCGAGCCAGACGGCGGCCTCGTCCTCGGTCATGTCCTTCGCGTACATGAGCTCCGAGGCGAGGATCTTCTTCGCCTTGACGAACATCTGCTTCTCGCCGGTCGAGAGCCCCTTCTCGTTGTTCCGGACCGCGAGGTTCCGGACGACCTCCGCCAGCTCGAAGATGTTCCCGGTCTTCATCTTGTCGCGGTTGTGCTTGAAGCGCCGATTCCAGTTCTTCGGCATCTCGGTCGAGCCGCCGGAAAGCGTCCTCACCACCATCGACACCGTACGCTGGTCGATGACCTGCCGTAGACCCACCCGCTCCGCGTTCTCACAGGGCACGTTGACGGTCATGTCGTTGTGCAGGATCTGGATCGTGAGGTACTCGCGGACCTCCCCGAGGATCTCCCGCTTCTCCCTCCTCACAACCGTCCCGGCCCCGTGATGCGGATAGACCACCTTGTCGCCGATCTCGAACAAGCGAGCCTCCCCGATGTCGAAAGCCGTCCCGATTCAGAAAAAGTGCCGGCAGAGTCTCCGCTGCCAGCCAGGCGCAATGATAGCGCGTTTCACACCGGTCCTTAACTGGACCGCAACGCCCGCGGGGTGCTACGCGGCCGCGTCTTCGACCACGACCGCCGCGCGCAGCGCGGCCCGCAGGCTCTCCGCCGCGGCGACGCGAGGGCGCTCGCGCGGCGGCGTCCCCTCCGGGGCGACGACCGTCCCGATGCCGAGCTTCGCGCACTCGTCGAGGCGGCGCTCGGCCTGCGAGGCCGGCCTGAGCCGTCCCGTGAGCCCGACCTCCCCGAACGCCGCCGTCCCCTCGAGCACGGGCGCTCGGCGTGCGGCGGACGCGATGGCGAGCGCGACCGCCAGATCGGCCCCGGGCTCCTCGATCCGGACACCGCCGGCGACGTTGACGAACACGTCCGCGGTCCCGAGCGCGAGGCCGGCATGGCGGCCCAGCACGGCGACGATCATCGCCAGCCGCTTCGGATCGACGCCCGTGCCGACCCGTCTCGGCATTGCGAGGTCGGTGGGCGAGACGAGCGCCTGCACCTCGAGCAGGAGCGGCCTCGTCCCCTCGAGCACGCAGCCCACCGCGGCCCCGACCTCGCCGGGACGTGATCTGCCGAAGAGCTCCGAGGGGTCCGGAACGCCGACGAGCCCGGCTCCGGTCATCTCGAAGACGCCCAGCTCGTTCGTCGAGCCGAAGCGGTTCTTCGTCGCCCGCAGGACGCGGTGCTCGTGGTAGCGGTCGCCCTCGAACTGGAGGACGCAGTCGACGAGGTGCTCGAGGACTCGCGGCCCTGCGACGGCGCCGTCCTTCGTCACATGGCCGACGAGGATGGTCGTCACACCCGACTCCTTCGCCACCCGCAAGAGGCGCCCCGCGGCCTCCCGCACCTGCGCGACCGAGCCCGGCGCGGATCCGAGCTCCTGCGCGTGCAGGGTCTGGACGGAGTCGACGACGCAGACGTCGGGGAGCTCTCGCTCGAGCGTCGCGCAGACGACGTCGAGAGCGGTCTCGGCGAGGATCGAGACACTCTCCGCCCCGCCCAGCCGCGCCGCTCGGAGCGCGACCTGAGAAGGCGACTCCTCGCCGGTGACGAGCAGGGAGCGCTTCCCGTTGCGCGCGATCGAGCCGAGCGCGGTCAGGAGGAGCGTCGACTTGCCGACGCCGGGCTCGCCGCCCACGAGGACGAGCGACGCCGGGACGAGCCCTCCACCGAGCACGCGGTCGAGCTCCGGCACTCCGGTCGGGATCCGCTCGGACTCGGAGGAGGGCACGTCGGCGAGGGGTACCGGAGTTCGGGCGCGAGCCGCGCCCTGCTCCTCGTGGATGCCCTCGAGCTCCTCGACGAGCGTTCCGAAGGCGCTGCAACCCGGGCAGCGCCCGAGCCACCGGGGCGTCGTCGTCCCGCACTCGGCGCAGACGAACTTGACCGCGAGCTTGGCCACCGAGCCAGTCTATGGTCACCCTCCGACGGCATCTGCGCCGAGAGTGCGCCGATCCGCGGGCAGCTCGTGCGCTACGAGACTGCGACGGGTACGGGCAGCCGGGCGAGCGCGCGGACCAGGTCGGCCCACAGGTCGTCCACGTCCTCGAGCCCGACGGAGAGGCGCAGCAAGCCGTCCGTGATCCCCAGCTCCGCCTTCACGTCCTCGTCCACGAGGCGGTGGGTCAGGCCCGCCGGATGCTGGATCAGCGTGTCCGTGGCCCCGAGGCTCACCGCCGACGTGATCAGCTCGAGCGCGCCCATGACGGCCGCCGCCGCCTCGAACCCGCCCTCGACCTCGAAGGCGATCACGGCGCCGGGGCCGCGGAGCTGGCGGCCGTCGGCCTCGGGGTAGAGCACGCGGGTCACGGCCGGGTGCGCCGACAGCCGATCGGAGAGCAGATGGGCCGTTGCCTGGGCCGCCCGCACGCGGAACGGGAGCGTCGGCAGCGAACGATGCAGGAGGTACGCGGCGAGCGGATGGAGCACGGCGCCCGTGAGGATCCGGACCTGGCGAAGCCGGGCCGCGCGCCCGCGCGTCGTCGCGACGACTCCCGCGACGACGTCGCCGTGCCCGCCGAGGAACTTCGTCGCGCTGTGGAGCGCGTAGGCCGCGCCGTGGAGGACGGGGTTCTGGAGCACCGGCGTCGCGAACGTGTTGTCGACGAGGACGGGAACGTCTCGAGCCTCGGCGACGACTGCATCGATGTCGATGACGCCCAGGGTCGGGTTCTGCGGCGTCTCCAGGACGACGAGCCCCGTCTCCGCCCGGATCGCCGCCGGAAGCTCGGCGGGATCCCGAACCCAGGTGACGTCGATCTCGAGCAGCCCGCACGCGAGCAGGTGATCGGTGCCTCCGTAGAGAGGGCGGAAGGCGACCACGTGACGTCGTCCCTCGCACGCCGCGAGGAGGACCGCGGTCAGCGCGGCCATCCCCGAGGCGAACGCGACGGCCTCCTCGGCGCACTCGAGCTCGGCGAGCGCCTGCTCGAACCGCCACACCGTCGGGTTGTGGAGGCGTGCGTAGACGGGGTTGCCCGCCGAGGGCTCACCGGCGGCGAGCGCCTCGAAGTCGGCCACGGCCTCGTCCAGATCGGGAATCGGGTACGTGCTCGAGAGATCCAGCGGGGGTGCGTGGACACGCAGCTCCCTCAGGTCGGAGCGTCCTGCATGTACCGCAAGTGTGTCGGTCTCCACGGCCAGAATCTACCTCTCTGTTCGTGCAACTACCAGATCAGTCGAATATGATTCGGTATCGATGCCGCAGGAGCGACTAGACCGAACGGATCGGGCGATCGTGGAGGCGTTGCAGAAGAACGCACGGCTCCCGAACAAGCAGCTCGCCCAGCTCGTCGGGCTCGCCCCGTCGACCTGCCTGGAGCGAGTTCGGGCCCTTGTCGCGCGCGGCGTCGTGCGGGGCTTCCACGCGGAGATCGATCGCGCGACGCTCGGACGCGCGCTGGAGGCGATCATCGCCGTGCGCGTCCGCCCGCACTCTCGGGCGAACGTCGACGCCTTCTGGGAGTACGCCCTCTCGCTGCCCGAGGTGATCGAGGTGTTCCACGTGACCGGAGCCGACGACTTCCTCGTCCACGTCGGTCTGCCGGACATGGACGCCCTACGCGACTTCGCGCTCGATCGGCTCACGGTGCGCCCCGAGGTCGCGCACCTCGAGACGCGCCTCATCTTCGGCCGGGAGCAGCGCGCCGTCCTCGAGCCGCTCTACAACTGATCCGACCGGAAATCCCTGCAAATACCCCTTCTGGTGGGAGAATTCCCACTACCATGCGACCTGTGCCGGCTTGCAGCCGGCACGCGCAGGCCGTGCACGTACCCGCCGAAAGGACTGCCGTGGACACGTTCAAGGCCCTCTCGAGAGGCACGAAGGTCGTCGTCGTCGCCGGTCCTCTGCTCTTCTTCAGCCTCTTCTTCGACTGGCAGGCGCTCGAGATCGACTACGGCGCGGCAGGCGTGGTCGAGCAACGCCTGGACGGCTGGGACCGTTGGGGGCTCCTTCTCGGCCTGCTCACGGCCGCGGTCGTGACGATCGTCGTGCTCCGGCGCCTGACCGAGGTCGAGTTGCCGGAGGACGTTCCCTGGGATTCGGTGACGCTCGGCCTGGGCCTGGGTGCGTTCGCCGTCGCGGTTCTCAAGAGCCTGACCGACGAGGGCTCGACGTGGGTGAGCTACGGCTTCGTCGCGCTCGCCGGCGTCCTCGCGCTCGGCACGTACCTGAGCTGGGTCGAGGGACGGCGAGAGGGTAGCGCCTCCGTCCCGCAGAGAAGCCGCCGGGTCAGCTCAGCCGCTTGACGAGCAGCACGCGGTCCTCGCCCGGACCGTCGTAGTCCGGGACGACGCGCTCGACCTCGAACCCGAGCGCCTCGTGGAACGAGACGGAGCTCTCGTTCACCGGCGACGTGACGCAGCGGACGAGGCTCCGCCCGTGCGCTCCCACCTCCTCGAAGAAGCGCTCGTAGAGCGCGCTCCCGATTCCCTCCCCGCGGCGCTCGGGCGCGACGCCGACGAAGTGGATATACGCCTCGTCGGGGTTCGTCTGGGACAGGAAGCCGACGAGGAACCCCGCGAGCTCGCCCTCGTCGTCCTCGGCGACGAAGCTCGTTCCTTCGAAGTGGAGGAAGAAGAGCTGCGGGAGCATGGGCGCCATCTCACGCCCTCCCCACCAGACGTTGACGCGACCGATCACCCGCCCGTAGTCGGACGGGCGCGCATGGCGGATCGTCACGCTGCTAGACGTCCGCTGCCGGCTCGTCTGCCGGCTCATCCGGCTCGGGCTCGTCCGGCGCCCCGACGACGGCCGGCACGGGCGGGCCCTCGAGGATCCGGATCTCCACCGGCGGCTCGTCGTCGACGGGGCTCTCGCGCTTGTCGATGAGGATGGTCGTGCCCTCGGAGAGCTCGCGGCCGAGGATGAAATCGGCGAGCGGGTCCTCGATCAGACGCTGAATCGCGCGCCGGAGGGGCCGCGCGCCCATGGCCGGGTCGTAGCCCTGCTCGACGAGGAGCTCCTTCGCGTCGTCCGTCAGCTCGATGACCGTGCCGTGCTTCGCCATCTCGGCGCGGACACGCGCCATCATCAGGTCGACGACGGAGAGGATCTCGCTCCGCTCGAGCTTGTGGAAGACGATGACCTCGTCGATGCGGTTCAGGAGCTCGGGCCGGAAGACCTTCTTCAGCTCCGACATGACGCGCTCCTTCATCTCGTCGTACGAGAGGCCCTCCTCGTCGCCGATCGAGAACCCGAGCGTCTGGCCCTTCGAGATCTGGGCCGCGCCCAGGTTCGAGGTCATGATCACGATCGTGTTCCGGAAGTCGACCTTCCGCCCCTGCGAGTCCGTGAGCTTCCCGTCCTCGAGGATCTGCAGCAGGATGTTGAAGACGTCCGGGTGCGCCTTCTCGATCTCGTCCAGGAGGACGACCGAGTACGGCTTGCGGCGCACGGCCTCGGTGAGCTGGCCGCCCTCGTCGTAGCCGACGTAGCCGGGCGGAGAGCCGACGAGCCGGGACACGGAGTGCTTCTCCATGTACTCCGACATGTCCACCTGGATCATCGCGTCCTCGTCGCCGAACAGGAACTCGGCGAGCGTGCGGGCGAGCTCGGTCTTCCCGACGCCGGACGGCCCGAGGAAGATGAACGAGCCGGTCGGGCGCTTCGGGTCCTTGATCCCTGCGCGCGCGCGCCGGATCGCCTTGGACACGGCCACGATCGCCTGGTGCTGGCCGACGACGCGCTTGTGCAGCTCGTCCTCCATCCGCACGAGCCGCTCCGACTCGGCCTCCGTGAGCTTGAACACCGGGATGCCGGTCCACATGGAGACGATGTCGGCGATCTCGTCCTCGCCGATCTCCGGCTGTTCCTCGTCCGAGGAGTTGCGCCAGTCCTCCTCCAGCTCCTTCTTCTTCTGCGTGAGCTTGCGCTCCTTGTCGCGCAGCTGGGCCGCCTTCTCGAACTCCTGCGCCTCGATCGCCGCTTCCTTGGCCGCGCGCACGCTCTCGATCTCCTCCTCGAGCTCGCGGTAGCGGGGCGGGGCGGCCATCGTCGCGATGCGGACGCGCGAGCCGGCCTCGTCGATCAGGTCGATCGCCTTGTCGGGCAGGTGGCGGTCCTGGATGTAGCGGTCGGCGAGGACCGCGGCCGCCTGCA
>Ga0233416_10000360_pt1 | contig 14057 bp, 13 predicted proteins | sample Sediment_Towuti__2_FD_188638 | JGI IMG/M metagenome (GOLD analysis project Ga0233416, IMG submission 188638) | Sediment microbial communities from Lake Towuti, South Sulawesi, Indonesia - Sediment_Towuti_2014_0_MG | ecosystem: Environmental > Aquatic > Freshwater > Lake > Sediment | place... | reverse complement strand
CTTAAAACGGGCCATCGAGTCGGGGATTCTGCTTGGTCCGCGCATCGTGGGTGCCGGCCATGCCATCTGCATGATCGGCGGCCATGCACGATTTATCGGGCGGGAGGTCGAAGGGACCGACCAGGTCCGGCAGGCCGTCGAGGACCAACTCGCGGCCGGCGCGGAGGTGATAAAAGTGATCGCCTCCGGCGGGGTCCTCACGCCGGGAACTTCTCCTGATCAGGCCCAGATGACGATCGAGGAACTCACGGCCGCCGTCGAGGCCGCGCGCCGCGCGGATAGGAAAGTGGCAGCTCACGCACACGGAGCATCCGGCATGAAAAACGCGATTAAGGCCGGGGTCCATTCAATCGAACATGCCACCCTGCTGGATGACGAAGCCGCGGAACTCATGAAGCAGCACGGCGTCTACATGGTTCCGACACTATCGGCTCTGGCCACCACCGCGGCTCGCCAGGCCGGTTGCGGCATTCCCGAGAGCGCCCTCGATAAGGCCAAATCTATGACGAAGCGCCATCAAGCGAGTTTCAAGAAAGCCCTTCGAAGCGGTGTCCTCATCGCCATGGGCACCGATGCCGGCACGCCATTCAACTACCATGGAGACAATGCCCAGGAGCTCGACCGGATGGTCTCGCTCGGCATGACGTCGATGGAAGCCATCGTCGCGTCGACCTCAGCCGCAGCCCGACTGATCGGTATTCAGGATTCGGTGGGAACGGTCCGGAAAGGATTGCAGGCCGATTTGGTGGTCGTCGAAGGGAATCCCCTTCGGCGCATCGACGTCCTGCGCGACCGCAGCCGGATCATGGGCGTGATGCAAGCGGGCAGGTTTGTATCAGGGCCACTTTCGCACGCCTGATAATGTTCACTGTCGAATGATAACTGTTAACTGTCGAGCCAGTCGAAAACGGTTCCGCCAATTCACCATTAAACATTCAACAGTAACCACTGAACGGCGCTACTGCCGTTCATAGAACAGCTCCAGCGCCGAGGCGATGCCGTGCACGCGGCCCCTCCGGAACGATTCGTCAAGACGATGGCGGAGCGTTCGAATCCCGCCTTCGTCTCCGCGCTTCACCACACCCTGCGACACCAACATCTCGGATGCCACTTCGACGAGCCGCCGTTTCCGCTCTTCCATCTCATCCGTGACAAAGTCGTCCATGATGTCCGTCGCGCGCGCTGCCACGACTTCTTCCTGGAATGAATCGTAGCCCTGCTCCGCCACGGTGCGCTCACGGGTGATGCTCAGTTCCGCCTTTATCCGCTTCACATCCTTCATCAAGCTGGCAAACAGTTCTTTCCTTCCTTCGTCGAAGAGCTTGGCCTCCATGTCTTCAAGAAGGACACCGGGATCGACCGTTTCAGCCCGCGGTTCATACCCCCAGTACAACCGGTCGTAGCTCTGGCGTTTCTCCGCGTCACCGACGATCTCGTAGGCGGTGTTGATCTCGCGAATCTGCTCTTCGGCGGCAGTGCTGCCGGGATTCCGGTCCGGATGGTGCTGAAGCACGAGTCGCCGGTAAGCTTTCTTGATCTCCTCGTCGGACGCTTCGCGCGACACTCCGAGCACTTGATAGAAATTCATGCGCATCTTGGCTGAGAACTATAGCAGGTGTTTCGCCGGCCTTCACCTTGACGCTTCGACGGCGCCATGCCCCGCTTCGGGAAGCGGGGTCACAGCGCAGCTCAGCGTCAATCCTGAGCCGCCCCGTCTGGCAGGGGCGTGTAGTCGAAGGATTGACTCCTTCGGCAAAGCCCTCTAGCCTGGCCCGGCACGGGAAGGTTGGTATGGTGTGCAGGTCTGTCTGGTCTATCTCGTCGATCTCACGGTGTGAATCGGAGGGGCGCTATCTCACCGACTCGCAAACAGTCTTGGCGGCAGGGTGTGACGGCCTACCAATGGCTCGTTCTGTTCGTCGCCTGGCTCGGATGGGTCTTCGACGCGATGGACGCCACGATTTATGCCATCGTCCTGCATCCGGCCTTGCATGACCTGCTGCATTCAGGCATGGGACCGCCCACGACGGAACAGGTCGGCTGGTACGGCGGCATCATCTTCTCTATCTTTCTCATCGGGTGGGCGATCGGCGGGATTACGTTCGGCGTCCTGGCTGATCGTTTCGGCCGGACCAAGGTCCTGATCGCCACGATCATCATCTACGCGGTCTTCACCGGTGCCGCGGCGCTCGCGCAAACCTGGTGGCACCTTGCCCTGTCCCGTTTCCTCACGGCGCTGGGTATCGGTGGCGAGTGGGCGGCCGGTGCAGCGATCGTGGCGGAGACCTGGCCGGAGGACAAGCGTGCGAAGGCAGCGGGCATTCTGCAGTCGGCCTGGGCTGTGGGTTTTTTCCTGGCCGCGAGTTTCAATTTGCTATTGAAGGATCATGGCTGGCGGATGCTGTTTCTTGTCGGAGTGCTTCCAGCCTTCGTGGCGCTCCTTGTCCGTTGGTGGGTCAAAGAACCGGAACGTTGGACACGTGCGCACGAGCAACGGACCATTCCTCTGACGGCAATCTTCGAGGGAAACTTGCGTCAAGCCACTGTGGTGGGATCCGCGTTGGCCTTTGTCGCCGTGTTCGGACTCTGGGGTTCGACGAATTGGGCTCCAACGTTGGTGCGCGAACTACCGGACATCAAGGGCGCCGACAGCGCCACCTTGGCCAAGTATGTGAGCTACGCCATCATGGCACTGAACGCGGGGGCCATCTTCGGCTACCTCGGCTTTGGTCCGTTGGCGGATCGCTTCGGCCGTCGTCCGGTCTTCGCCTTCATGTGTGCGGGCAGTTTCGTCATGCTCCCCATCACCTATCTCGTTCCATCCAGCTATAGCGGCGTGCTCATGCTGCTGCCGATTCTCGGTTTCTTTAACAACGGCATCTTCAGCGGATTTCCCATTTATCTGCCCGAACTCTATCCGACCGCGCTCCGCGCCACCGGCGCTGGATTCTGCTTCAATGCAGGTCGCGTCCTGGCCTCCGCCTCGCCGTTCCTGACCGGATGGCTCGTCACGACGCTGGGCTCATTCGGCCGCGCGGCCAGCACGGTCGCCCTGATTTACCTGGTCGGGCTCGTGGTCCTTCTGTTCGCTCCGGAAACAAAAGGGCGCAGTCTCCCCGATTAGAACCTCCCGGGCCCTTGACTTCGAACTCTGCCGGCTTACCTTGAATGCATGGCGACACCTCAAGGCCCACGGATATTGACCCACGATGAACGTAAAGCCGCCGAAGCGGCATTTTCCGGCCGCCCCTTCAATCCAGTCTGGTCTGAATCCGCCAGGAAGGTCTATGAGGGGTTGATCCACGTGCTTCCACCCCTGCCGGACGAATCGGCCCCGGCACCGAATCAGACGGCTGACCACGAAGCAGAAGCGGTCGAGGCTACTCCTGCGTTGCCGACAACCCCGGAGAACAGGTTCGATGCCCCTGAACGACTCGAAGGAGCGCCGGAGGGCGCAAGCGACGAGCAGGCTAAACAGCCCGTTACGAATCGGCAGCAGGCGATCCGGGCCGGCTTCCTTATCGACGTCACGGCAGACGCGCAAAAGCTCGGCCTGAGCTTCCCTGTCACAGTTTCGAAACCGCTCTGGGAAATCGGGATTGCTCCGAGCCAGACGCTGTCCGAGGCGGACAAATCCGAGCGGCTGCGCGACATCCTGATGGCCCTTCGTCTTCGCCTCGCTAGCCAGGCAACGCTCTCGCCGTTGATCGACTTTCCGGCGATGCTGGCCCTGCCTCCCGGAACCGTGCCTCAGCCGGTGCCGCTGTTCGCGTTGATCCAGCCGGACGGGCAGAACCGTGCAGTGGTCACGTTGCTCCTGCCGAACGAAGTTTCGGCGACGATCATTCCCATGAACTGATCGAGGTGCTCGGTCGGCGACTCTCCTGCGACACCAGCCGGCGCCTCTGTTCCTCGTCACCGTCCACCTGGTGCCAGACGACGCACCAGCTCACGTTCCTCCGCCTCCGTCCTCACTTCTCCGTTCAGACGCGCATCGAGCAGCTGATTGAGAATCTTCTTGAATTGCGGCCCTGGCCGCAAGCCCATCGCCTTCAGATCATTGCCGGTGAGGATCGGTTTCACGTTTTGATAGGTTGTCAGAAAAGCCGAGACCTGCCGTTTTGCCGATTCGCTCTTGCTCTTGGCCATCAGGCCCAGCAGCGTTTCGTCCGATAGTCCGGAGAGTAGCCGGCACATATCCGCTGGCTTGAGCGGCGGTCGGGTACCGAGCCGGCGAATCACGCCGTGACAGCCCATACGGGCCGCTTTGAGCTTAGCCGCTTCCGGCTCCGAAAACGGGAATCGCTTGAGCACTTCCGTCACGGCCCTCTCGGGAAGGACCTCGAGCAATCCCATCATGTATACGAGCCAGGCATCCATCCTCCGATCGAGGTACAGCAGCCGGTACCAATTTATGGCCTGCTCGATCGCCTCCAGCAACGTCTGGAACCGAACGGACCAATCCAGTCTCGGATGAATGAATCGGAGCAGGTCGAATTCTGCCAGTCGCTTCAGCGCTTGCCTCGGCTCGTGTTCGCCCAGCAGCAGTTTCAGCTCCTCCAGCAACCGGTGCCCCGAGAGGCGATTGAACAAGTTCATCTTTACGGCGCCGTTGATCAGCGCGGCGGTATCGCGACCCAGTCGAAACCCGAATCTCGTTTCGAACCGGATAGCCCTGAACACACGGGTGGGATCCTCGACAAAACTCAGTCCGTGCAGGACACGCACAACCTTGTCGTTCAGATCCCGCTGCCCGCCATAAAAATCCAGCACCTCTCCGAACCGTCTTCCGTTCAAGCGGATAGCCAGCGCATTGATGGTAAAATCCCGGCGGTACAAGTCTTTCTTGATGGAACTCTGCTCCACCGTCGGTAAGGCGGTCGGGTACTCGTAGTACTCCGTGCGTGCCGTCGCCACATCGAGCTTAAACCCATCTGGCAAGAGCACGATGGCCGTCCCGAATCGCTCATGCGCCGTGACCCTGGCCTGCGTCATCTCGCCCAGCTTTCGCGCAAACCCGATCCCGTCTCCCTCCACCACGAGATCCAGATCGAGATTCTCGATCCCGAGAAGGAGATCCCTGACGCAACCACCGACTGCGAACAGGGGAAGATCCATCCGATCGGCCAGTTGGCCCGCTTCTTCCAGCAGCGCCACCACTCGACGCGGCAGACGGCTCTGCATCAATCCCTTCACGTTGCGATGCGGTCCTCCGACCATACCTTCAGCGTGCGCCGGGGATCCGAGCCGCATACGGGCTGTTTTCAACACATCCTCGTGGAGCGTCCGGAGTAAATCCGTCCTGGTGATCACGCCAACGACCTTGGCATCTGTAAGGACCGGCACAAACCGCTGGTTTCGCTCCAACATGGCGACTTCAATGTCGTGAAAGGGCGTGTCCGGCTCAGCACTGTACGCATCGGTCTGCATGATGTCCCGAACCGCCATTTTGCCGAGCCGATGGAACAGGGCCTTCTGAATCAGTTCCCGGCTGACCAGGCCGGCATACCGGTCCTGCTCATCCAGAACGGGCAGGACATTGACGCCGTAGGTCGTCATTCTTTGGCCTGCTTCATTCACTGTCGTCTCTGCCCCAATGGCCTTCACCGGGCGGGTCATCACGTCGTGGGCCAGCAAGGTGGGACGATAGCGGGTGGTGAGGAGATGGACCAATCGCTCTCTGACTTCGGCCAGAGTCTGCTTTTTGACCGTGGCAGCAGCCGCTTCCGCATGTCCTCCGCCTCCGAACTCCCGTGCAATCCAACCGACGTCGATTTCGGGTCTCCGGCTTCTCCCGATGACTTCCACCCGATCTTCCATCATGACTGCCGCGACGACTGCATCCATCCCCTCCAACTCGACGAGCATGTGCACGACGCCGGCCGCCTCCCCCCGCCGGCGGTCGATCGTGCTCGTGGCCACCAGCACCTTTCGACCTTCCAGATAATGGACTTCGCTGTGCACCAACAAATCGTTCAGGAGCGCGACGGCATCAGGATCGAGGGAGCGACGAAGCGTGTCCGCCACGAGGTTCAGGTCTGCCCCGGCTTCGACGAGAAGCGAGCCGGCGACCAAGTCCCGGCTGGTTGTTGAAGAAAAAGCAAACGATCCGGTTTCTTCATAGAGCCCCAAGGCCATCACGGTTGCTTCGAACGGCGTCACCGCCAAATGCCGCCGCCGCAGTTGCTCGATGAGAATCGTCGTCGTCGCCCCGACTGGTTCCACCGTCGACATCGCCGAACGACCAAGGCACGTTGACGTTGTTTCGACGTGGTGGTCGAAGACCACGATCTCGACGGACGGATTGTCCACGCAGTCTTTCAGGGCGCCTATCCGATCAGGATCCTGGGTATCCACCAGTACCAGCTTCGTCACCTGAGAAATGTCGAGGTCCTTGAGCTTCGTGAGACCGAGGTCGTGTACGGCGAGGAACTTGCGGACCGACTCTTGCCCGCCGGCAGGCAGGACCAGTTTGGCCTCCGGAAAGAGCTTGCGCGCGGCAATCATGGAGGCGAGCCCATCGAAATCCGCATTGCTGTGCGTGGCGATGACGTCCATAGGCGCATTCTAGCAGGGTCCCCCTACCGGGGAAATGGAAGGTTCTCTCCCCACAGGAGGAGCGTGTTAGCGGATGTCCTGGAAGAAGGCGCGAGGAAGGATCGGCAGACCCCACTCAACATGGAGAATGATCGCGAGCACGCGAGCGAAGCTTCGCCAGATGCCCATCTGGACGAACTTGCGTGGATCCGTGACGACGGCGGGGGTGAGCAGTCGCGGTTCGGTGACTTTGATCAGGCGTTCACAGAAGGCCACGTCTTCCAGAACCGGCTGGTTGGGGAACCCGCCCAGTTGTACGAACAGTTCTCGGCGGATGAAGAGGGCTTGGTCGCCGTAGATGATCCGGCTCCTGGCGCAGCGGAAGTTGTCCAGGAATGAGATAAGGCTGAGCCGCCAATCGTTGCCTGAGAATTGATGCATGAACCCGCCGGCCCGAACGGAGTCATCGCCTTCCATGTCATTCAGCCGCTGAATCGCACCGGCCGGCAACACCGTGTCGGCATGGAGAAAGAGCAGCCAGTTGCCCGTGGCCGCTGCCGCACCGGCATTCATCTGGGATCCGCGACCTTTGGGAGCGGCGAGAAGCGCCCGTGAAGCGTCTTGCGAGTGACGAGAGACGAACGACGAACGACGTCGATCATGCGCGCCATCGGTGAATCCAAAGGATCCGGCGATCGCGCGCGTCTGATCGGTGCTGCCGCCGTCGACCACGATGACTTCATACTCGCCTGACTGCCGGAGCAGCTCACGCAAGGTGTTCGGCAGCGCTTTTTCCTCGTTATAGGCGGGAACGATGACTGATACCACTGTGCGTGCTCCTGCAATACGCGAAACACCGTCAGCCGCGGCTGTGGCTCGAAGGTGAAACGGGATCACTCCTTCGGCGGAATGCCATTGAGGCTCCAGTCGTACTCGAGATATTCGATGCGATAGTCCGATTGCGTCAGTTCTCTCGCGAGTTCCGGATCGTCGACATAGCGCGCCACATAGGCCGAAACCGAGCCCGCTGCCTTCACGAAATCAGGCTCAAACCAGTTGAAAATCATGGAGAGGTAGGCAACTTTCTCGTGGCGGTCGAACCGATTGCGCGTCGAATCGTTGATGAACTCCCTGGCGACGTGATCGAACTGCCGTTCCAGTTGAGTCACCTGGTAGGCCCAGGGCTGCAGTTTTGGGCAGGACAACGACGCACAGACGATGGCAAAATGGACGAGCGGCTCCTGGAACTGGGCGACAAGCACCTGGCGTTCGAGATCATACAGATTGATCGTCTCCCCTCCGACGCGATACTCCCGTCCGATGAAGTAGCGATAGCGTCCGACGTAGCTGACGGGCGAGTAGTGATCCAGAATGCCCTTGACGGCAAAGGCGTTGTAGGCATTGATCCAGAAGGCCAGGCGCTCGTTGCGTGTGGGAAAGGCGTTCGGATCAATCCGGTCCAACTGTCCGAGATAGATTGGTAATCGATCATCCGCCTGGATGCCCGGATAGTCGACAACTCCCTGTCTCACGTGAGCGCCCAATAGCTCACCGAAAACCCCGTGCGAGAATTCCCGCACGGGGATGGGGTTCATGGGCTTGAACGACGTCGGAACGGTCGAACAACCGGTGAGGAAGATCAGGGCACCAATCGCGACCCACTCCATTGCTTTTCGGTGCCTTCGCATCATGACACCGGCGTCCGCCAGGCTTCGATCGGGTGCCGGAGTACCGACCCCACGACCCGCCCATCCAGTCTGTTGCACGAAGACTGATCGGAACATCGCTGAATCACAGGTCGATCGAACCGCTCGAGTATGTCACTGAGCGAGGACTGGAGGAGATTCCCCGCAGGAGGCAGAGCGAGGCAGGGCGACACATTGCCCGACGCGTCGATCGCGACGCTGTAGCGTCCCGCATCGCAGGGATCGAGCCGTTCCCCTCGCAGCCACGCGACATTGTCCTTGGTGTACTGCCGCAGATAGCCGGGAGGAATGGCCTCATCCTTGAGGAACTGCTCGAAGACCAGACTCGCCGTCCTCCGTTCGAAGACCAGGTCGGAGTCCTGCTTTCCATAGAGCCCGACATCCCAATGGTAGGCTCCGACCACAGGGAGGAAACCTCGCTCCCGTGCAAACTGAACGACCTCAACCACTTCATCACGGTTCAGCTCACTGACGATGCAGACCAAGAATTTCGGAGGGTGATAGTGCTCCAACAGTCCGACGCCCGCGAGAACCTGATCCAATTGATCGGCACCGCGGATGCGCTGATACCTGTGCCGATTCAGGGTATCAAGGCTGATGGAGAGCGACACCGACAGCTCGTCGAAGCGCCGCACAAGATCGGCCGTCAGCCTGGTGCCATTGGTGATCAGGCTGACGTGAAATCCGACCTGGACGAGGTCGGCAAGGACCTCAGGAAGATCCCGTCGCAGGAGCGGTTCACCTCCCTGCACGAACACAAAGCGCAGTCCTTCCGCATAAAGACCGGCAAACACACGGCGGATCTCTTCGCGGGTCAACTCGTACCGCCCCTCATTGAGCGGGAGATTGCAGTAGCCGCAGGCGGAATTGCAGCGGAGGTTCACTTGAAATATTGCCAGCAGGGGCCTCCGCATGACGAGACTGACCAGCCCGCCCCAGAGTGCCTGCAGGGACATCGGCCTCCGGCGTGCCTCCACTGTCCCCTGGCCGCCCCCCACTTCAGCGGTTCGATGAAGCCGTTCAATTTGTAGCAGCATCAATTTCCACGGACCGGACACTGGACAGATCTGCACAGCGACCAGCCATTTTTTTACGATCGGTGCCTGTCGCGTTCCCGCCGACCATGTGTGACCCTCTAAGTGCCTGAAACTCCGAATGACCACTCGAACGAAAACCCGGCATATGCCTTGCTGAAGCAGTCAACTGAGGACAGATTGAACTACACAAGGGAGGACCAGGATGAGATCGAACGCCAAGAGTCAGCGCCTGCTGGTCACCGTGGCCACCCTCGCGACTATCACCATGATTTCGGCGACGGCCAGCGCGAAGAGTTCCAAGCACACCTCACAGGCTGGTCCGGTCGCCTCCGCCGAGTCCACGGCCAACGCGTTGGGGTCAGCGCCGGACGCTGATCACTCTCCCGCAGCGAGTCAGCGAGAGGGCGCACCGGGTCCGGCTTGGAGGACCGTCGGCGGGACCGTCAAGCAGATCAAGGGCAACACCTATACGGTCGAAGATTACGAGGGGAACCAAATCCAGCTCTCCATCACTCAGGGGACCAAGCAGCTGCGTGGCCATAAGAAAGTGGGAGATCCCGTTCGTGCCGAAATCACCAGGGGCGGCTTCGCGAATTCGATTCAGTAAGCCGTTTCAATTCGGGCACCCGCCCCAGCCAAGCGGGATCTTCCGGAAGGGCCGGCCCTCGACAGGCCGGCCCTTTCCCTGCTAGGCAATCTACCGGTTCTGATTCGTCCCCCTCATGAAGATAATATCCCCGTAATAGGCCGTCGCCCGTTCTTTCGTGTTGTCGGTGTCCGACATGATGGCGACGCCGTTGATCATCGGCGGTTCCTCCCCGAAGGCACTCTTGTAGTCCTCATAGATATCGCGCGATTCGTCGACCCAGAGTCCGATCTTTTGCGGGCCGCTTTCTACCACGACCATTTTCACAAAGTCCGTATAGGCATTATCGATGATCGCGCCGACCGGCGCCTTCGTTTCCCAGACATAGCTGATGGCCCCGATTGGAATATCTCCGAAAACGAGCTGGCCCGCCTTGAACTTGAGTTTCTTGCTGAAGCTCACCTTCTGGGGATCGTATTCGAAAGTGATATAGAGCCGGGCGGGATAATCATCACCCTCCTTGCGAGTGGCATCGCTCTTCTGAAGCAGATTGTCGACTTTCCATCGCCACCGCACGATCGGAAATTCTTTCGGGTCGATCTGAACCTCTTTGGTCAGGCCTGACGCGGACGAGTCGCTTGTGGCCTTCACGACGACGTGGGTACCCTCCTTCACCAGTTCGTATGTCGTCAGTCTTGGTATCTTCTTAAAGGTCAGGGGTTTCCATCCCTCGGGGAGGTTCGTCCCTGGTTCGCTTGCGGAAAACCTCGCCACCTCCAACGTCGCTCTGCTCTGTGCCCACACCGATACGCCCAACAACGCGCTGCAAGACATAAGAGCGAGACTGACGATCTGGTTCCCCCTCATCTCCCTACCCGTCCCCTATCGCCTCATCCAGGCAAACAGCCTCGTGAGGAAATTCTTCGTTCCCGCCGAAAAATGCGCTTTCCGCCAGAGATTCACGACTTTCTTGTTCACTTCGGCCTGTGTCGGATAGGGATGAATCGTGCCGGCGATGGTCTTGGCCCCGACGCCCGCCTTCATGAGAACGGAAAACTCGCTGATCATGTCGCCCGCATGGGCCGCCACGATCGTCGCCCCCACGATCTTGTCCGTCCCCTTCTGGATATGAATCTTCGCGAACCCTTCCTCTTCCCCATCCAGAATGGCCCGATCGACCTCATCGAGCCTGTACATGTAGGTTTCAACCTCGAGACCTTTTTCCTTGGCGTCCTCCTCGTACATCCCGACATGCGCCACCTCCGGCTCCGTGAAGGTACACCAGGGCATGATGAGGGAGTCGGCGCTGGCATAGGCCAGGCCGAGCGGGTGCGGGAACAAGGCGTTCTGAATCACGATCTGCGCCATCGCGTCCGCCGCATGCGTGAACTTATACCGAGAGCAGATATCGCCGGCCGCGAAGATTCGAGGGTTCGTCGTCTGAAGACGTCCGTCCACTTTCACACCTGCCTGGTCGTATTCCACCCCGACCGACTCCAGTCCCAGTCCGTCCACGTTTGGAGTCCGGCCGGTACCGACGAGAATTTCATCCACGGTCACGTCGTACTGTTGCCCATGCGACTCGACGGCGAGCCGCTTCCCGGCTTCCGCTTTCTCGACCTTCAGATCCTTCCCGCAGCAGAGGAGCGTGACCCCGTCGCGCACTATCCGCCGTTCGACGATCTCAGCCGCGTCACGATCTTCATTCGGCATGATCCCGTGCAACGCTTCGATCAGATAGACCTGGCTCCCGAATCGGGCGAACGCCTGAGCCAGCTCGCATCCTATCGGTCCGGCGCCGATCACGCCGAGGCGCCGCGGCAGTGCTGTCAGTGAGAACACTGTTTCGTTCGTGAGATATCCTGCTTCCCGAAGTCCCGGGACGGGTGGCGCCGACGCGCGCGCGCCCGTGCAGATCGCGGCCTTGACGAACGTCAACGCACGATCGCCGGCCTGACCTTCCACGCGAATCTTGTCGCCGCCGATGAAGCGCCCGTGCCCGATATAGACGTCGACACCGAGTTTCGTGTAGCGATGGACTGAATCGTTGTGGCTGATGCGCGCGCGCAGCTTTCGCATCCGCGCCATCGCCGCCCCGAAGTCGTACTCCACTCCGGGGGGGATGCGCAGGCCGAATTCCTGACCGTTTCTCAGATCGGCCCAGGCTCTCGCGGCTCGGATGAGGCCCTTCGAGGGGACGCACCCGACGTTCAAGCAATCGCCGCCCATCAGATGTTTTTCGATGAGAGCCACCTTGGCCCCCAGACTCGCGGCGACCACGGCCGTGATGAGCCCAGCGGTTCCGGCTCCGAGCACCACGATGTTGTAGCGATCCGCCGGCTGCGGGTTTACCCACTGGGAGGGGCGCACGTTCTCTTCGAGCACCCGGTTGTGCTCGTCGTGAGGAAATATGCCGCCGAATTCAGGATGGGCCATGAAGGAGTCCCTGACTGCCTGACGCGAGATCATAGCCTATGACTCCTTCGGGTAACAGAGGGAGCGATCACGGCCGTTTTGACGCGAACCTCTTGTACAGGACCGGAACCAGGGCAAGAATGCCCAGCAACACGAAGGCGGCGATCACGTTCGGAGACGCGATTTCTTTCAGAGAGTTGATGGTTCCCAGTTGCCGCCCCGCATAGGCGTACACGAAAGAGCCCGGGATGATGCCGAGCGCCGTGGCTGCCACATAGCTGCCTACGCTCATTCTGGTCAGGCCTGAGACAAGATTGACGACGAAGAACGGAAAGAGCGGAATCAGGCGGAGGGTCATGAGGTAGCTGAAGGCATCCTTGGTGAACCCTTGTTGAACCGGCTCCAACCATGTGCCGAACTTATGTTCCACCCAGTCCCGCAGCAAATACCGCGCGGCGAGAAACGCGAGCAGCGCCCCTGTCGTCGCGCCTAGATTGACAAACAGCGTACCCAGGAGGCTCCCGAACAGAAAGCCGCCGGCCAGAGTGAGAATCACCGCGCCGGGAAGCGCCAACCCCGCGACCACGACGTATGCCAGAATGAATAGCGCGACCGACACGGCGTAATGCGTCTCGGTGAAGATGAGCAGCTGATCCCGGTTTTGCTTGAGCACCTCGAGCGAGAGGTACCGGCCCAGGTCGAAATACCAAAAGGCGCCGATCGCACCGGCAATCAGTGCGGCAATGATGACTTTCCCGACGCTCGAACCGTTCGCCGGTTGTGCAACAGGGACATCGGTCGGCATGGCAATTTGCTCGCGTATCATGGAGGCTCCTCCCGTGGCTGTCAACGTCGCGTCCTCCGCGATTGGTCGGAGGACACGCGACTTTCTTACATGTGCCCCGGCAGAACCGGGATTTTCACCGGAGAGACGGCGCGGTGGAGGAAGCGATAGACGAAAGGATGAGGGACACTGCCTCGGATACCCGGGGATCGGAACGGGCAGAATTGGGGAAAAAGTGGAGCTGCACCGCCTGAACATCCTCCCCACCAGACTACCGCGGAGGACGGTGGCGTGGCTTCCTGCGTCAGGCGGTCTGAAACCTGGGCCGCTATGGACCAGGGGCTCTGAAGGCGGTGGCTGCCCCGCTGAGGGCGTCGCCGACCTGCTGGAACCAGCCGCGCTGAGCCCGACAAGACGTCGCGGAACTCCGGTCACGCTCAGACTGCGGCTGGCCGGATGCACAGGTTTCCTGGCGAAGCTCGGTACTTTCATGGGTCAGGGAGGTTCCCGGACCGGCGCATCCGAACCCGGTCAATGAAAGGATGAGCAGTCCTCCGCGCAGCGAAGTGTTCATTAACGATCTCGTCATTGTGGCCAATCCTCTTTTCGGTTGATCTCACCCCAAACTGGACTGGGGTGCGGGTGAACAACACTACTCTCACTGACGGTTGGCCAAATCCCTCTCGATATCCAGCCTTCCCGAGACCCGTTCGAACGGGTCAATCACTCCGTCACGGTTTCGATCCAGTTCCTGGAAGTGCTCGTAGTGCAATTCGCCGGCCTGAGGATTTGGCACTCCCCCGTGGCGTCGCGCGGGGGTGGGATCATAGCGCCGTGAGTCCTCTAGCATCCCGTGGTGCCTGCACCCAGTTTGAAACTGCTCCGCCGCCCTGGGAACATGCTTCTTACGAACTTTGACTCGAGACCGGCCCTTGGGCCTTGTCAGAGCTGGCTGAGACGAGACCCGCTTCCCCCGTGGCCGCACGACTTCC
>Ga0233416_10000358_pt1 | contig 14066 bp, 10 predicted proteins | sample Sediment_Towuti__2_FD_188638 | JGI IMG/M metagenome (GOLD analysis project Ga0233416, IMG submission 188638) | Sediment microbial communities from Lake Towuti, South Sulawesi, Indonesia - Sediment_Towuti_2014_0_MG | ecosystem: Environmental > Aquatic > Freshwater > Lake > Sediment | place... | reverse complement strand
TTGTCCAAGTACGGGATGGGCAATCGCCTGTTCAAGTCGCTCTATGACTTGATCGCGGTTCGCTGGATGCAGAACAGGGTGTTGCGGTACCGATTTCGCGGCCAGGTTCATGACCACCACTGAAGCGATCTGGGTCGGCATAGGCTTTCTCGGCCAGGGGTTGTTCTTCGGCCGCTGGGTCATTCAGTGGATCGCCTCCGAGCGCAATGCTGAAAGCCGCGTTCCCGTCGCGTTCTGGTACATGAGCCTGATCGGCGGGCTCATTACGCTCGCCTACGCGATATACCGGCTGGACCCGGTCTTCATTTCCGGACAAGGGATCGGCACGTTCGTCTATCTTCGCAACCTGATATTGATCCACCGGGCGGACCAGACCAAGGGTCAGTCCCATCCGTCTTCTCAACAAACATGATGACGTCCTGACTCGGACATTCCCCGGCACGTGAAGCCGCCCGCAGGTAGACACATCCGGTGACACCCGATCGAACACCCAATCAGACGGTGATGCTGCTTGTCCTCCTGGCGCTCTCGAGTTTGCTTTTCTTCTTGGGCCTCGGCGACATGGGGCTCACCGACCGCGACGAAGGGAGGAACGCGGAAGCGGGCCGTGAAATGTTCGTCTCAGGAGATCTGGTCACGCCCACATTCAACGGAGAGTTGCGGGTCGCCAAGCCGGTCTTCGTCTACTGGCTCATGACCATCTCGTATTACGCCTTTGGCGTGAGCGAATTTGCGGCTCGCTTCCCATCCGCTCTCTTCGGGGTGGCATTGATCCTCATGCAATATCTGTTTCTCTCCCGGCTGCGCGGTCAGACCGCGGGGCTGTTGAGCGCCCTCATGTTGCTCTTGAATACGGAGATGCTCGCGCTGGGGCGCATGGCCATCACCGACAGTGTGCTCATCTTTTTCACCACGCTCTCCCTCTTCGGGTTTTGGCTGGGCCTGCATGGAACAGGGGGGCGGCGTCATTGGATGTGGGCCTTCTACGTCGGCATGGCCCTTGCGACCCTGACCAAAGGACCAGTCGGGTTTGCGGTGCCACTCACCGCGGCCTTCCTTTATCTGACCGCGGCGCGACGCTGGTCGATCTTTTGGCAGCAAGGCTTCCCGATCGCCGGCACGCTGCTGCTGCTCCTGCTTGCGGGCCCCTGGTACACCGCCATGTTTCTCATTCATGGGGATGCCTATGCCTCGCAGGCAAAGGTCCATACGGTGGGGCGATTCCTCAGCCCGATGGAAGGCCATGGAGGAGGTTGGTGGTTTTACATTCCGATCCTGTTTCTCGGGTTCTTTCCCTGGAGTCTGCTGCTTCCTGTCGCGCTCCACCGCGCCTACAGGAGCTGGCGGGACTCGCAGACGACTGCAGACATCCGCCCCGCGTCAGGTGAACCGCAGGACTTATCGGCATCAGGCGCTGCATTGGAATGGTTTGCGGCCTTCTGGGTGGTGGGAGTCTTTGTGTTCTTCACCCTGTCCTCAACCCGCCTGCCGCACTACATCGGGCCCCTGTTTCCGGCGGCCGCGTTGCTGGCTGCATCCTATTGGGCACAAGCCCTCAAAGACCCGTCGACGAGAGGGATTCGAGGTTCGATCCACGCGATGACCGGAGTCGGCTATCTTCTGGCCATCGGATTCGCCTGCCTGCCCACCCTCTATAGCAAGTTCTCCGGGAAACTGATCCAAGAGTTTCCCCTGGCTGCCCAATTCGACCCTGGGAGCGGGCCCTACATGGCAGCGGCGGTGCTTCTGATCGGGATGGGACTGGTGAGTTATTTCGGGCTCAACGAAGAGCGGCGCGGAGCGGCGTTCGGAGCCGCCGGAGGAGCCGTCGCTAGCGTGTTCCTCCTCGTCATCCTCACCGCCATACCAGGTATCAACCGATACGCGATCGCGCCACCGCAGGAATTGGCCTACGCGGCGGGCTTAAATCTCAACCCGGCGGACCAATTCATCGCCTTCGGTTCGACAAGACCTTCTCTCACCTTCTACGCGAGGCGGAAGGTGCTCTTCATCCCATCCAACGAGCTGGACCGGCTGCGCGCCGCCCTGGCTTATCAGGGCCGAACGATGATCCTCTTGCCGGAAGCGATGCAGAGTGCGCTGCCGAACGAAGCCGCCACGTTTCAACCGGTTCTCAGGCGATACGGCTACCTCCTCCTCGCCAGCCAGGCGATGGTCACAGTCCCCGAGGCGACAGCCCCCGCACAGGCCTCGCCTGCCAAGCCCCTCAGCCACTAGCGGCGTCGCGCGTATTTCGTGAAGCGTGAGGCGCAGGATTTCTTTAGCGAGAAACGAGATACGAGCGACGCGGCTCGACCGCCTTCGACGCGCTCAGGCCCCGAGCTTGTCGACGGGAGCTCGCCGAAGTCTTCACGAACGACGAGTCGTCACCGAAACGGCAGGACTCCTCGTCCATCATAGAGAATCGCCAGCGCGAGCAGCACGGCTATCACCAAAGCCCCCTCCCTCATCATCGCCCGGGCAGGAGGACGATCTTGTCCCGATGCTTCCGCAGCAGCGAACCAGGCAGCCAGGCAGGCGAATCCCACCGACGCCAGCACCAGAGGCGAGGTCGTCATGGCTGCCAGGCCATAGGCAATCAGCACCAGGGCGGCATGTCCCCGCCAGTTCAAGGCCGGTCCCCTGTCGCCGACCCAAGTCGTGCGCCGGAGCCACAGCCCACTTGCAGTTGTCACCATCCCGAGCCCTATCAGAAGCACCGCGGCCATCCCCTCCTCTGCCTGATGCGATAACGTCCAGAGCAGGGCAAAGAGCGCGCAGGTTCCAAGGGACGCGTGCAGCAAACCTTCCACAAGCGAGGCCCGCCATTGCTTCAAGGGCGCCGCAGCGACAGAGCCGCTGAGCACACCCAGCACTGCGCCCCCCATGACGTCGGTCGGGAAATGGGATCCGCGAAGGACGCGGCTCAGCGCGACAAAGGCCGCAATTGCTAGAACGAGCGGACCGACGGCAGGGAACCGTTTGGCCATCACGGTCGCTACCGCAAAGCTGGCGGCCGCATGTCCGGAGGGAAAGGAGTCGAGGCCGGACACCAAGGACGGGGTGAATTGCCAGTCTCCCGAATGGACGAACTTGGGGCGTGGTCTTCCGATCACGTGTTTGAGTCCGTTTGCCAGCAACGCGGCAAACCCGTGGGCGAGCAGCGTCTCGATCCCCGCGGTCTTGATGCTCGGTTTCGAGAAGAACCATCCGAGAGCCAGGAGCGTCACGCTCACGGCGACCAAATGCGATCCTTCGCCGATCCAGTCCCCCGCATTGCTGGTGAAGGCCATCCAAGGAATCGTCAGTTGATCCCACGGAAGATGGACTGTCACCGATCGCACATACCGGATGATCGGAAGATCGAATTGAACCACCCCCATGAACGCGATGGCGAGCGCGGCAGAGGAGCAGGTGAGAATGGTAAGGGATGAGAGGCTGCCGGTCTGAGCTCGACCCGCAGCGGGCGCCGTTGAGTCGGGCAGGGAACCGGCCGTTTGACTCGGCTCAGATCCTTCTGAGTCGTCGCGCATCGTCACTGATCACTCATCACCGATTCCGCGTTAAGGGATCCAATCGGCCAGAAAGACGTTGAACTCACCGGGCTCCTTCGCATGTCGATCCGATACCCACACCAGTCGCTTGCCGTCGGGCGAGAACATGGGGAAACTGTTGAAATGCCCCTCCCAGGTCAAACGTTCCAACCCTGTCCCCTCATCGCTCATCAAATACAGATGGAAGCTCGGTCGTCCTCCCTCGCCTCTTGTCTCGACGTTCGAAGAAAAGATGATGCGCCGCCCGTCGGGATGAAAAAACGGGGAAAAGTTCGAAGCCCCATTCGACGTGACCTGCCTCTTGCCCGACCCATCGGCGTTCATGACGAAGATTTCTAGCTGCCCCGGCTCGACTAGCCGCTGCGCCAACAATTCTCTGTAGCGGGCAATGTCGCCGGGGTCAGTCGGGTGCGCGGCGCGATACACGATCCGCTTGCTATCTGGCGAAAAAAATGCGCCTCCGTCATAGCCGACTTCCTCGGTCAAGCGCCGGACATTCGTGCCGTCGAGGTTCATGGCGTAGAGATCGAGATCACCGTCCTTCACCGAGGTCCATACGATGGTTTTCCCGTCCGCCGAGACAGTCGCTTCGGCGTCGTAGCCGGGTGAGGACGTCAGCTTTTGTATCTGCTGTCCGTCGATCCGCACGGCATAGACGTCATAGTCATCGAGCGCCCACCGATAGGCTCCGTCCCGTTTCGGTTTCGGCGGACAATTTGGGCTCGCCGCATGGGTCGAGGAGTAGAGCACGCGGCGATCGCCGGGGAAAAAGTAGCCGCAGGTGGTCGCGCCCATGCCGGTGCTCACCAGGCGCACCGTATTGCTTTCCAGGTCCAGCACGTACATCTGGTAACAGCCCAGCGGGGTATCGGCCGGCCGGAGCGCGGCCGCGAACGAATCCTGCATCCAATTATTCGTGGATTGGAAGATCAACTTGTCGCCGCTGAATGAAAAGTAGGCTTCGGCATTCTGGCGACCAAACGTGAGTTGACGGACGTTGCCGAGGTGACGCTCCGCGGCGCTCGTCCCTTCCGGCTTCGTCGGCGCGGTCGTTTGGTCTCCAGCCAGTGCTGATGTGCCGACGTACAAGACCAGGGACAAACCCCAGAGCAGATTCCGCCCGTCCCTACCGATCTCCATCAATCCGTACCTCCTTCAGGTCCTGCGAGCTCTGCCAGACTCCGCGCCTCGTCACAGTTCCGTCGCGGAAGACGACGTAACTCTGCCAGCCATAGTAAAACAGGAGCCGAGAGACGCTGGCAACCGCCTGGGGCGTGACGCCGTAGAGTACGGTGAGGACGCTCCCCTGCACGTTCGTCCTATGACAGGAGAACAACACAGCCATGGCCGGCCCGTCATGCGTCTCGCCGTCGAGGCGAACCGCCTTGTCTCCCAACCAGACCAGATCGCCACAGGACTCCGCCACCATCGACCGAATCGCCCCCAGCTGCTCTGCCTCAGCCAGCACCAGGATCGATCCGCTGGGAGGCAATACCGCTCCCTTCGCCTGGAGCACCAGAGTCCTCCGGGATTCCGGCAAACGCGATTCCTGATCGGCCACGCGAGCCACGACCTGCTCCAACGGGGAGACAGGATCGGCGTAGGCCCGGAGCAGGGTCCGTTGCGGATCGGTGACATAACTGTTCAGCATGGGCGGTAGCTGAGCCCGCGCGAATCGTCGGAAGACCATGAAGTTCGGATCGAGTTCGACGTCGAGTGGCTGCTCTGGAATCACGAATTCGGCCTCGGTTTCCGGCGAGCGGTCGAGTGCTACCAGCCTGGTCGTGGTTCCCTCTTTCGTCGCGATTCCGATCGGCACGCTCATTCGAAACGGCTTACCGGCCTGTTGTATGCGGACCGTCAACCGCCAGGCGTCTCGGCCGTCGCTTCCCGCCACTCGACGGGCGCTGGCGTCCCCCAATAACAACGACGGGGCGCCGGCCTGTTCGATCCACTGTTCAAAAAACCATCGCAAGTCCTCGCCGCTTTCGCGCGAAAAGATGGCTTCGATGTTGCTCCAATCCGCATAGCGATGGCGATGCCGGTCCGTCAGGGTCTTGAGCCCGCGAGCGAAGGCCTCGTCCCCGAGTTCCTGCCGCAGCAGGTGAAACACGAGCGCCGATTTCTGGTACCCGATCGCGTTGTCCCGCTCGTCGCTTTTTCTTTGAAACAGCGCCACCGGGTAGTCCCGCTCAGGCGTCACATAGACGCTGAACGTCTGCAGCATCAATCGACGCTGCTCCATCGCCTGTCGAGCGTCTCGAACCAGCTCGTGCCAGTAGTAATTCGCCAGGTACGTCGTCAGCCCTTCGACCCAGTTGCCCTGATCGGCCCGGTTGAGCACCGAATTCCCGATCCACGAATGCACGATCTCGTGGCCCAGCGCATAGGGCTGGATATAGTGCCGCTTGATACTGCCGCTGCCGAGCAGCGTGAATGACGGCATCCCCAGCCCGCTGGCGAAGAAGTTCTCCACGACCGCAAACTTGTCAAATGGATAGTCACCCAACAGCGGAACGTACGCATCCAGGTACTTGGCAGTGGCGTCGAGATATTCATCCGCCAAACCGGCGTTGTCGGGGAAGAAGCACGTCACCAGTTCGACAGACTGACCCGTGGGCCCTGTCCACGTACGAGACTTGGTGACAAACCGGTTGGCAACCAGTGTGAGGGCTTCCGACTGGACCCGTTCGTCCCAGGTGGATAAGACTCGCCCGCCGCTCGTCGCCCCCTCCAGCTTCATCCCCTGCGTCACGACGGTCCAGCCCTCCGGAACGCGAGCCTGCACCCGGTACGTGCTCAAAGACTCTTCGATGTCGGGATACCACTGGCTTTCGCTGCTCAAATACACCCCTTCTGGCCCGATATGTCCCGCGGTCTCACTGGGCGTCACGAACCTGAGATGGCGCGGCTCCCGCGGAGGATCGTCGATCGTCCCGCGATAGTGCCACACCATCGAGAGGCGCGTGTGGTGATCCTCTGGTAGTGCCACAACGAGATGGTGCGACGAGGACGGCGTCGCCCTTTCCCGCGTGAACGAGAGCTTCGCCTCCGTCGCCGGTGGTTGACCCCGACCTGACGGCGCCTGCAGCGCGATGGATTCCACCAGGAGAGTCGGCGCCAGCGTGAACCGCGCCGACGTCGCGTGGCGCGGAATCTCCAGCTCCACCTGATCACGCGCCACCAGTTCATGGCTGGCCGGAATCAGCTCAACGACGAGGTCATGGTGGAGGATCCTGGTATGGTCAGGGGCAGGCGAGTCTGCAAGGCTTCGCCCGGGAACGATGCCGGCAAGCAGGAGAACGATGAAACCGGATTGGATGAGAGGGCTCCCGACGGACATCGGGAGACTTTTAGCATTCGCGACAGACGAGCACAAGTTGGACGGCGGTCAGGAGGCGCTCGAGATCGACCGGCTTTACCAGAACCTCCTGAGGCCCCAAGGCCCAGGCTTCTTCAAGATACTCGTCATTGTGGCTGCCCGTCATGATGATGATCCCCCCCGGATACTCTTTGTCGCGGAGCGCTTGCAGCACCTCCACCCCGGACATCCCGGGCATAATCATGTCGAGCAGGATCGCGTCGGGCGGCGTATCGTCCACGACGCGCAGCGCCGCGTGCCCGTCCTTGACCCCCAGCGCGCGGTAGCCGCGCAGGCTCAAAAACTGGACGAGCAGGTCGCAGACGAGCGGATCGTCGTCGACGACCAGGACCGACTCATCGCTCTGCCGGGTGACAGACCCCTCGCTGGGCGGGACCGACGGCGCGGCCTGAGGCATCGGAAGCTGCGAAACCCGGTTGACAGCCTCGACCAGGATATCCAGCGACAGGCCCCTCCGGATGAAGTCGGTCACACGTAACGCCCTCGCTTGGTTCTCCTGCAGTTCTGTCGCACCCCCGCCGAGGATAATCACCGGGGCATGGGGATCCATCGCGCGCATCTCTTTCAGCACGGTCAACCCGTCCATCTCCGGCATCCGCAGGTCCAAGAGAGTGACTCGGGGATTATGCTTGCGGAACAGACTGAGTCCTTCTCGACCAGTCGTCGTCGAAATGACCTCATAGCCGTGGCGCGTGAATACATTCTGCAACAGATCGCAGTTCATCTGATCGTCGTCGACGATCAAGATTTTGATCATCGCTATCCATCCCTTCGGTTGGAATAGGCTACCCGCCACCATGACGTACGGTGATGGCGAACAAAGAATAGCACAGGCGCTGGAGGTGGAGAAGCAAATGCGAGGTTATGAACGGGCGGCCTGTTGTCCGAATAGGGCCGCGACAAAGGCTTCGGGGTTGAAGTCCTGTAAATCCTCGGCTCCCTCGCCAACCCCGACCAGTCGAACCGGAATCTTGAGTTCCTCGGCGATCGCCACGACGATGCCGCCCCGCGCCGTTCCATCCAGCTTGGTCAGGACCAGTCCGGTGACACCGACCGCCTGGTGAAACTGACGGGCCTGCGCCAGCGCATTTTGGCCGATCGTGGCGTCCAATACCAACAGCACCTCGTGCGGCGCGCCCGGCAACTCCTGGCTGATCACCCGCTTCACCTTGCGAAGCTCATCCATGAGGTTGGACTTGGTGTGCAGCCGACCGGCCGTGTCGATCAAGACGACATCGACCGCTCGCGCTTTGGCCGCCGCAATCCCGTCGAAGGCCACCGCCGCCGGATCGGCGCCGGGACGGTGGCGTATGATCTCGACACCGATCCGATCAGCCCAAATCTGCAGCTGGTCGATCGCTGCTGCCCGAAACGTGTCCCCGGCCACCAATAGGACCAGCCGATCCTCGCTCGTCAACCGTTGCGCGACTTTGGCGATCGTGGTGGTCTTGCCGGCTCCGTTCACTCCCACGACCAAGAACACGAAGGGTCTGGCTCCTCGATCGATCAACTGTTCGATCGGAGGACCGGAGGCCTCCTTCAGCATCTCGTACAGGGTCCAGCTCAACAGGTTGCGGACCCCCTCAGATGTTGTCGCATCCATCCCGCGCGCCTGATCCCTGACCCGCTGCATGAGCCGGTGGACGACCGGGGCCCCCAGATCAGCCTGCAGCAGCCCGCCCTCCAGTTCTTCGAGAAGCGAAGGATCGGGCGTCCGGCCCAGGAACCGATCCAGGGACTCCCGGAGTGAATCACGGGTCTTGCTGAGCCCCTCGTTCAACCGTTGAAACCACCCCACCGTCAGCGACTCCTCTCGCTCAGCTCCGCACGGCAGGTCACGAGCCGCGGCACAGGCCCAATGGTTTTCATGATGGCTCGTTCACGCCGACGCATGCGCATCGCCTCGTTCTGGCTTCGCTCGTGATCGTATCCGCACAGATGGAGCACGCCGTGCACGAGCAAGGCGGCGAGCTCCTCCTCCAGCGATCGTCCGGCCTCCCTCGCCTGACGCCGCGCCGTCGGGACCGCGATGACGACATCTCCCAAGAGTGCAGGCCAGGGATTGTCGGATTCACGCATGGGAAACGCCAGCACATCAGTCGTTCGATCGTTGCCGCGGTAGACCCGGTTCAGCCGGCGCATGCGCCGGTCGCCGACCAGTTCGACACTCAGTTCGGACTCCGATTCGCCTGCCGCCGTCAAGACCTGTTCGGCAAGCCTTTCAAACCGGGCTTGCTTGAAGCGTGCCCGCCTGAGACGGAATCGAACGTGCACAGGCATCTAGTGAGACTGGCCGAAGTGGCCCTTGGACGGCACCGGACCCTTGTGGGAAGTGCGCCCGGACGCCGGTGCGACTGGGCTGGCGGACGGAGAGGAGTGGTGCTTTGAGTCCGGTCTGGATGGTACCTGACGCCGATCATACGCCTTGATAATGTCCTGGACCAGTCGATGTCGCACGACATCTCGCTCGTCAAAATAGACAAATTGAATGCCCTCGATATCGCGAAGAACCTCCTTGACCTCGATGAGGCCGGACACGCGGTCGGTCGGGAGATCGATCTGCGTGATGTCGCCCGTGACCACGACCTTGGAATGGAACCCCATCCGCGTCAGGAACATCTTCATCTGTTCGGCCGTGGCGTTTTGCGCTTCATCCAGGATGACGAACGAGTCGTTCAACGTTCGCCCGCGCATGAACGCCAGCGGCGCGATTTCGATGTCGCCGCGCTCGATCAGGCGGTTCGCGCGCTCCATGTCCATCATGTCGAACAAGGCGTCATAGAGCGGCCGCAGGTACGGATTCACCTTGTCATACATGTCACCGGGCAGGAAGCCGAGCTTCTCGCCGGCCTCGACAGCCGGACGGGCAAGGATGATCCGGCTGACTTCTTTCTTGATCAAGGCGCTCACCGCCATCGCCATCGCGAGATAGGTCTTGCCGGTCCCCGCCGGTCCGATCCCGATGACGATGTCGTGCTGGTGGATCGCCTCAATGTAAGCCTTCTGGGTCGGCGACTTGGGCCCGACGAACCGCTTCTTCGTGACGATCGTGGCCGCGTTGCCGAGCACGTCCTTGACCGAAGCGTCCGGGCTTTGCCGCAGCGCGCTGAGGGCGTGCGTCACGTCGTCCGCTTGGAGCACGATCCCGTCGTTGGTGAGGGAAGCAAGTTCGAGGAGAATCCGTTCCGCCTGACGGACGGCCTCGGGAAGGCCGTCGAGGGTGAGCTCTTCTCCGCGCGCGGACAGGCGCACCCCCAATTCATCTTCGATCAGCTTGAGATGCCGGTCATGGTGACCGAACAGGGCTGCGGTGTTGGTGCCTTCTCGTAGTTTGAGCTTACGCACGAGCGCGGACTGGTCGCCCTCCTCCTTGTCAATCTGCCCGGATTGTAGCAGACAGGAAAATCAGGACACAAGCGGATGCGAAGAAGCAGTCCTGGAGGCGTCAGGCCTCTGCCGGCTTAGCAGGAGCGCCCGCCGTGAGCGTCACATCGAATTCCTGTGACGCCATGCCGCCGCGCCCGTCTTTTGCCACGATCTTCACATGAAAGGTTCCATGTTGATCGGGCGGAATGGTCCAGGCGATGTGGCCCGACGCTTCGCCGATGGTCATGCCTGGCGGCGCCGTTTCGAGCTGATAGGATAGCCGGTCGCCGTCAGGATCAACCGCCCGTACATGATACTCGAAACGGTCGGCGGCACCGGGTGCTGGGGGAGCTGACACGATCTTGGGGGCGCTGTTGCCCAGAACCAGAGGGTCCGACCGCAGGGAATTGCCTGTGAGGGCTGGATCATGAGCCGTCACTTCGACCACGATCTGATCGCGCGAGGCAAGCCCGGTCGTGTCGAGAAATGGCTCCTCCCCTTCCTTAATCACGGCTTCGTTGCGGAACCACTTGTAGGTCAGATCTACCCGGTCACGATCAGGATCGACGGCCTCAACCTGGGCTTCGATCCGGTCGCCTGGCCTGACGGCCTGAGGCACGAGCGAGACCGCCGTGACTCTTGGAGGCGTGTTCCCCACCACCACGCTCTTCGTCCGATAGGCCTGGCCCTTGTGCGTCCCGTCGGTCGGAGTAATCTCTGCCATAACCATCTGACCGCGCCTCAACAGTACGGCCGGGAGCGTCGCATCGGTTTGCTTAGAGAGCGGGACATTATCGACGTACCACTGGTACTGGAACGAGACCGCTTCCCGTTCGGGATCATTCGCGTCAACCTGCACCGCCACCGGGCCGGTCAAGGGAATGGGGTCGGTGAGGATCTTGGCCGACGTGATCACGGGGGGCTGATTGCCCTTGAGGGTGGTCGATTCGCCGGGCGCGCTCGGAGGCGAGCCGCCGGTACAGGAGACGCCGAAGGCTACTGCCGAGAGAGCGACGAAGAGGGGAAACATGCGTTGTGCGCCTGAACGTAACATCGGCACGTGACTCACTGGCATTTCCGACCGGTTCATCTCAATCTTGCAGGCCGTGGCGGTGGTCTCTCACCCGCCACGACCTGTTCGTAGGAGCCAACTCACTCCGTCTGGTCAGTCGCGCTGATGGACCCAACTGACGAACTTACTATAGAAATCACCCGGGTTTGCAAGAGTGCTGGTCGTATTGCTGTTGCTCATCTGTGACAACAGGCTCCCACCCTCCTGGCCCACATGGACCGAGAGCGCCGAGGCCATGCCGACCCCGAGCGAGACCTTCGTCGTCACGTTCGTATTGCCACCGGACGTCGAAGTACCGATCACCGGCGCGGTGTTCGCTGTTCCAGTCTTGTAGAAGACCGCATAGAGATAGCTGGTCCCGTCCGAGCCACAGAAATCAGAGGTTGGCGCGAATGTCGGGAAGAAGACCGTCCCTCCGAACAGGGTCGGATTGACCACCGACCGTTCAGCCGAGTAGTTGGTCGTGAATCCTCCGCTCGTGATCGTGACCGGGCCTGGCAAGGTGAGACGCCACCCATCCTTCGTGGCCACTAAGCCGACCATCGACGACGTCCCCGACCCATTGACCGTGGTGACACCGGGATTGGTCGGATCCGTCACCTGAGTGGTCACCCCGCTACAGACGAGGCACACCACCGCATTCGTCGCATCGACGAGGTCGTTTGTCCAGCAATTGATCTGAGTCGTCTCCGTACAGGTGCCGTTCACGACCTTGTCCTTCATCCCGTACAGCCGCTGGATGCTGTTGTCGACCTTGTCGGCGTTGCCGATATACCGGCCCGTCCCAAAGAAGATCCACAGCTGGTTGCTGTCATCGACCGTCCAGGTCGGAACCGCGGTTGTCGGCCCCACCTCTACCGTTCCCAGGACAGGATCGGTGAAGGTGTCGATCAATTCCGTCGGAACTCGGTTGACACCGCTCGCGATCCCCCAGCTGGTCGGGAGGCAGGGGGCGGCGGTGCAGCGGAGGGTCAGCCGGTACATCTTCCCGCGCCAGGGGAGCGCCCCGTCGTGTATGGTCCGCCCCCCATAGATGACATCTGCTCGATAATCGAGGTCCTTATCCGCCGCCACCAACGGACTCATGAAGGAGCGGAAACTTCCGGTCACCATCCGGGTGACATTGACGTTGGCTATTCCGGGGCCTGCGGCCAGGTCTACCGTGTAGAAGGCGCCGGTTTGGATCGTCGCGGTCACCGGCATATCCGCCTGGTAGCTGTTGGGGCCGGAGCCGAAAACCACGTACCACTTGGCGTTCACCGTACTGGTCATGGCGTCGCCGTCCGGATAGGTGCGGACCACCACCGGCGTGCTGGTCGTGAGGCCCAGGTTGCTATCGGAGAAGCTCCAGAGCAGCTTCGGGCTCACTTCCGGGTTGGTAATGTCGAGCACGAAGAACGAGCTATAGAAGGTGCGCGGCACCCCGCCGATGGTGGCGGTCATGGGCGGCGCGCCAGTCCCCGCCACACAGTTGCCGCAACTGCCCCCCATACGGAATCCGCCGATCAGGATCGTGCCCCATCCGCCCGGATGGTCGGCATCCGGGGTGAAGATGCGGACATCCGCGACTGTCGGTTTCAGATCGACGTAATAGACGTGAGTATAGTCGGTCCTCGCCAACCATTGGAGGTGGGGGAGCAATTGCTGCGGCACGAAGCCCCAGAGTTCCGCTCCCAGATTCGGCCCGCTCGCGTTGTCGTTGGGCGCCTTGGTAAACCAGCCATGCTCGACCACCCCCGGCGAGGTCGGATCATCCCCCTTGTGGTAGAACCCGCCGTTAAACGCGTGGAGCATGCCGTCGTTCGCTCCCAAGTAAACCACCTGGCGCCTGGTGCGATACTGTTGATAGAACGTGTTGTACGAGGCATCGCCATACAGGAGATCGAACCGGGCCGTCGGTGCTGCGACAATGGTCGGTGTGGAATGGACCGCGTCGGCGAGCTTCCAGACCTTGTAGGTCCCGCTGCCCACCGGCACCTCCAGCAGCCTGGTCCGCAAGCCGGCGATCTCATCGCCCCGGATGAAGTTGATCAGGTTCATGGCGTTGCTGCTGCCGGCGCAGGCATCGGCCGGATAGCGGAGATAGTCTCGCAGCGCGGCGCAGTTAGCCGTGCTGAAATCAATCTGTTCGGCCGCATCGACCAGCCCGTTGCCGTTCGGGTCGACCCAGGTCAGAATCTTGCGAGCTGTGGAGGCAGTATTGGCGAGTTCCAAGCCTGCCTCCCAGATCGGCTTGATGCTCTTGAGGTCATCACCCAGCACAGTCGGCGTCGCACTGTCGGCCACGCCGTCACCGTTCAGGTCGACAAATTTGTCAACCAGCACCTCTTTATAGGTGGGGCTGAGCGGGTTATTGTCGAACCTGGTGGTGATGATCAGGTCGTTCGTATAATCCAGCACCCCGTCCTTCACGGTATCTTCCCGGAAATTTCCGAAGGCATCGACGAACAGGCCGTGGGTATAGCCGGTCCATTTAATGCTCTGCCCGCCCTGCCCGATATCACTGGTGAAGAAATAGGCCTGGTAGATCGAGCCTTCACCGGTGGATGAGGAGGACAACACGGACACCGACGTTCCCGAGGCACTCTTCCGCAAGATGGCCGTGATGGTCGCCATCAACCTGTCCTGCAAGTCATCCACGTTGGAAGACTCAAAGTAGTTATCCGGAATGCCGTCGGTCCCCGTTGCGCCG
>Ga0233416_10000357_pt1 | contig 14076 bp, 15 predicted proteins | sample Sediment_Towuti__2_FD_188638 | JGI IMG/M metagenome (GOLD analysis project Ga0233416, IMG submission 188638) | Sediment microbial communities from Lake Towuti, South Sulawesi, Indonesia - Sediment_Towuti_2014_0_MG | ecosystem: Environmental > Aquatic > Freshwater > Lake > Sediment | place... | reverse complement strand
GCGCGCAGGTCGGCCAGCGAGACCTGGTGCTTCATCTTGCAGTAGGCCGTGCTCAGGATTCCGCGGTTCATCGGGACGAGATGGGGCGTGAATGCGACCGTCACGGACCTGAGCCTCCCCGCGAGCCCGGACAATTCCTGCTCGATTTCCGGAATATGCCGATGGGAGCCGATCTTGTAGGGTTCCAGCGATTCGTGCGCCTCGGGAAAGTGATAGGGGAGGGCGGGACTCCGCCCCGCTCCGGAAATGCCAGACTTGGCATCGATGGCGATGGTATTCAGGTCGACCAGCCCTTCGGCAAACAGGGGGGCAAGCTGCAACACCGCAGCCGTCGGGTAGCATCCCGGAGAAGCGACGAGCTTGGCCTTGGCAATCGCACTCCGATGGAGTTCAGGCAGGCCATAGACGGCTTCGGTCAGCAAGTGCGGATAGGCATGGGTTGTCTGATACCACTGTTCGTACGCAGCGGCATCCTTGAGGCGATAGTCGGCGCTCAGGTCTACGACGAGTCTCCCGGCTTTGAGACAGAGGGCGACAGGCTCCTGCGATTTGGTATGGGGAAGCGCCAGGAAAATCGCGTCGGCCCGGTCGGCAAGAGCTTCCGGGGCCAGCGCTTCGAAGGTATGTCGAACGATTCCGGTCAGACTGGGGAAGAGGGAGGAGACCGACTGCCCGGCCGATTTCTCCGATGTGACCGCCGTAATTTCGTAATAGGGATGCGCCGCGGCAAGTCGCACGAGCTCGGCGCCGGCGTAGCCGCTGGCTCCCCCGATCGCGACTCGAAACTTTGCGCTCATAGCACCTGCCTGGTGTGAGAGGAGAACGAAGAACCTACAACGCACATAAAAAAGGGAAGGCCAGAAGCCTTCCCTTGTCCGATCGTCGGCTTCTGTGGTCTAGCGCTTGGAGTACTGGAAGCGCTTGCGGGCCCCTTTCTGGCCGTATTTCTTCCGTTCCTTTGCACGAGAGTCCCGTGTGAGGAGTCCTTCCTTTTTGAGCGGCGAGCGTGTTGCAGGGGTCATGGCGACAAGGGCCCGCGCGATGGCGTGCCGCAGCGCACCAGCCTGCCCAGTCGGTCCGCCGCCGTAGACCGTGGCACTGATCGAATACTTGCCCATGAGCCCGGCCATTTCGAGCGGAAGCTGGATAATCTGTCTGAGCGTGAGGCGAGGAAACGCCTTTTCCAACGGCTTGTCATTCACCGTGATCTCGCCGGGCGTCCCTGTCACCCAGGCTCTGGCCACGGCAGACTTTCTCCGACCCGTTGCATACTGTGTTACGACTGCCATGCGACTCGCCTCCTTACGATCTGTTTCTCACCCTCGGTTCTACAGTGAAAGTGGTTCCGGTCGTTGAGCCTGATGCGGATGATCGGGGCCCGCGTACACGCGAAGTTTCTTGGCCATACCATTGCCAAGAGGAGTCTTTGGGAGCATCCCCTCGATCGCTCTTGTCAGCAGTTGGGTTGGATCCTTTCTGAACAGGTGCGCGGCCGTCGTCGTCTTGAGGCCGCCTGGGTATCCGGAATGATGGCGGTACAACTTGGTTTCCATCTTCCCGCCGGTCAGCCGAACCTTTTCGGCGTTCACGATCACCACGTGGTCGCCCAGGTCCACGTTGGGGGTGAATGTCGGTCGATGCTTGCCTCTCAGGACGCCGGCCACCCGCGCCGCCAGTCGGCCGAGAGTCCGCCCCTCGGCGTTGACAAGATGCCAGGTTTCTTTCACTTGGGTGGGCTTTTCGAGGTGCGTTCTCATGGCTCTTCTCCGCTTCTGTCGGTCATGCACCGTCTCAACGGATCGTCAGACTTCTTGCGTGCCGATCTTCTTGGTTTCCAGTCTGGTCAGCCAGGCTTCCAGATTCTGACCGCTGCGTCGTCTCCAGACATCCTGCGACACGTAAATCGGGGCCTGGCACCGAAGGGCCAATGCGATGGCGTCGCTGGGTCTGGCATCGATGGTCCTCACGACGCCCCGGTTCTCCAGATGGACCGTGGCGTAATAGGTGCTGCTCTTGACGTCCGTCAGGACGACCCGCTGTGTCTTGATCCCCAGGTGTTCGCCGAAGTTCTTGATCAGGTCATGACTCATCGGCCGCGGTGTGACGTCGGTGCTCAAGGCTCGATTGATAGACTCCCCTTCCGGTGCTCCGACCCAGACCGTAAAGTTCTCCGCGCTCCCGTCGGTCCGCGTCAGGACGACGATCCTCGTGTCTGTGTGGGTCTCCTCCACGACTCGATTGACCGTGAGTTCGATCAGAGGCTCCGTTGAATGTGGCGCGTGTTCTTCCATGGCGACGAGCGTCCGTCAGGAATCCAACTTTCCGAAGTCTTCCGGCTTCAAATTTTCCAGCCACTGGTCGAGCTCCTCCGAACTTTGCTTGCGGATGACCGACTCGCTCGCGAAAATCGGAGCCTGTGATCGGAGCGCGAGCGCGATCGCGTCGCTGGGCCGTGAGTCGACGGCATACTCCGAGTCTTCATACATCAAGTGCACCTTGGCGAAGTACGTGTTATCGTTCAAATCCGTGATGACGACGCTGATCACCTTGGCATTGAACGCGTCGAGGTACGATTTCATGAAATCGTGTGTCATGGGACGCGGAGGAGCCACATTCTCCAGAGCCAGACTAATGGAACTCGCTTCCGATTTGCCAACCCAAATAGGCAGCATTTCGGCCTGTTCTTCGTCACGAAGGATCACAATATAGGCATTATTATAGGGGTCGAACATCAACCCCTTGACCTGCATCTGCGTAATCATGGCGCAATTTCCCGCCGCGCTCTCCTCACCCGTTCAGGAGGCATGCAGGGGAGACTGGTTGTATATCTAGCACTTCTGAATTCACCGTGTCAACGAAACCATCGACAATACAAGGGAAATCTCTTTACCTGGAGGGTGTCACATCTAGAGGAACTGATGGTACCGGCTCGATCAACTGCTCGGTGGGCGATAGTTTTCGGCAATCTTTGAGGAGTCCGCTTGCTCCCCCAATTTCAAGAACGCCTTCATCTGTTTACGGACCAGCTCCCGCCCGCTTTCATCTCCCAGATTGACTTGATACTCATTGATCACCATCACACGCATGCCTTCCCATTTCTTCCAGCAGGTCGTGCAGACCTTGGCTTTAATCTCCGCTTCAAGCTTGCCGAGAAATAGGGGCGCAGTGATCGCCTCGCCCGTTTGTCCGCAGGTCACACACGCGACTTCCGCCATGTCAGAGACGCTCCTTTGCCGGTATCGATCAGGGATGCACCGCCAGCGACAGGGTGGCTCCCTTGCCGCCATATATGGGAGCGCATTGTATCAGACGTATTCCACCGAATAAAAGAGGAGATGCCGATTGACCCTCCGCAGGCGTCGTGTTAGAAAACCGTCCCGTGGAAAGATGCGCGGGACGGTAGGCCCGGATGGCGGAACTGGCAGACGCGCCGGACTCAAAATCCGGTTCTCGCGAGAGAGTGGGAGTTCGACCCTCCCTCCGGGCACCACGCGGAGAAAGCGGCATCCGAGGGATGGGTGCGCGTTCCCAAGCCGGGAGACAAAGAAAGCCCTCTTGACAGGGACGTCCCGTTGTCCTAGGTTTTGTCATCTCCCGGCGTAGTCATGGCCGCGGGGTGACCTAACTATGCGATCGCTCACGGAAGTTCGTCGTCTGTCATCTCGATACAACCTCTACACCGTAGCATTATCTTCTTCATGCAAGGAGGCAACACATGCGTAAGACGTTGGCACTGGGAGCCACAATGCTGTTTCTGAGCACGGTAAGTGTGGCGGTGGCTCAAGAGCGTCTGCAGCAATCATCCGGCGGCTCGTCGCTCGGCGTAGGAACGGGTGTTGGTGATGTGTCTGGAAGCGCGAATCGTGTCCAGGCCTTTGATCGGAACACCTTCCTTGATCGGCTGTCCCAGCCGGAGACCGTCATGGGTCGCGTGTTCGCCCTCGACTTACCCCAGCGTCGCCTCATGATCGAAACAGGCGGCGCCGGTCGGATGCAGGACGAAGGACAGGAAGGCAAGGCAGGCTACGGGGCCCGCACGGTCGTGACCTTGTACCTGTCTGACCGGTCGAATATGCAGGCCATTCGTGAGCTCAATGTGGGTGATGAAGTCACGGTTCAGGTCGTGGAAGAAACCACCAACGATCAGCCGTACGGAGTCGGAAAGAAAATTGTTTTGGAAGTGTCGGTGACGAATGTTGTGGCCACTCGCAAGGGATTCGGCGGGCTGGGTCAACGGCCAGATCCCACCAACGATCGCGCGTTGGCTGTGACGGGCGGCGGGATTACCGGCGGGGTGGCCGGCGGCGTCGTGCCCGGTAAGATCGAGGGTACGGTGGACACGACCATCGGCGAATACACCGGTTCAGCCCCTTGCTGGAACTGTGAACCTCAGCCGGGATGGGGCTATCAGAAGCAACCGAAGTCTGATTACGGGAGCGATACCGCGAACCCGAATCTGGTCAAAGGACTCCAGTAGGCGGTGTGCGGCGCTGTGGATTCATCAGGAGGGCAGCTTCGGCTGCCCTCTTTTTTTCAGCGGCCCACGCCGACCGACCCTGGTGGACCAGCAGGACGAGATGGATTCGCGAGAGGTTTACTGATGGCCGAGAATCCTGAGGAGTTGGCCCTGCCACCGTCTGATATCGAGCTTGATCTCCGCGGGGTGATTTGTCCCTACAACTTCGTCAAGACGAAATTGAAACTCGAGACGATGAAGGAAGGGCAGGTCCTCTCGGTGCTGTTGGACGAGGGAGATCCTATTCGAAATGTCCCGCGAAGCGTGGAGAACGAAGGACACACCGTGTTGGGCCAGGAACTGATCGGTCGCACCTACCGTGTGTTGATTCGCCGGGAGGACAACCAGTAGCCGGTTCGCTCATGGCCTGGCTTTCCGTCCCTCTCCGCCCAGCCGCCTTCCAGCCCACATCAGTGTGATATCCCGCGCGGAGAGGAGGTCCTCCAATCGCCGTTGGGCCTGGCGTGCTGTTCCGCGAATGATCAATTCTGCCGGTGTCGTCAGATCGCAGGCCAGCACGATACGGCGGCGGGGGGCCAGTCGCGCGATGGTCCTCAACGCCTCGGCGATCGAGGACGGCGTGCAGAATAGGACGGTGGGAGTTGTATCGCTGAGCCGGCCGGTCAGGCACCGTGTGATGTCCCGTGTTGTCCGAGGGAGCGGTCCTCCAAAGAACAATGAGTCGCAGGCGAGTCCGCTGGCGGCCACGGCCGCTGTCAGCGCCGAGGGGCCCGGGATAGAGACCACGGGAACCCCGCCGGCGTGGGCGGAAGCCACCAGAAGGCATCCGGGATCGGCTACCACCGGCGTCCCGCAATCCGACACCAGGGCGATGTGCGCCCCCTGCTGCAACCGCGCCATCAGGACGGCGATCTTGTCTTTGAGGTGAGCGGGACCGTAACTGGTCACCACCGCCTTGATCCCATGGTGAGCGAGGAGCCGTTGGGTCGATTCGGGGCGTTCAGAGGCGATCAGATCGACGGCACGGAGGATGCGGCGCGCGCGCAGAGTCAGATCGTCGGGATGTCCGATAGGTACGGCAACGAGGTACAGCACTCCGCGACTGGTTCGAGGGGCAGAACCGGCATCACCGCCCGGCGTTTTGTTGACTCCGTTCTTGCCGCATCGATATAATTTCAAATTCGTCTCCTTGGAAGCGAACCGCTAGCCACCCACGGCGAGGGTACGACGATGGCGGCCATTTGGGTCATGATCACAATGGTCTTGTACTTTGTGGCCACCGTGACGTTTCTTGCCTATTTATTGCGACGTTCCGAGGCCTTGTCCAAGGTGTCGCTGGGCATTACCGCGCTCGGGTTTCTGACACACACCATCGCCCTGGCGACCGGAATGGCCGAGGCGTCGTCCTCCTCGACGCCCAGTTTTCATGCCGCGCTGTCGTTCTTCTCCTGGACCTTGATCCTCGTGTTTCTGGTTGTCGAGTTTCGCCACCGGATTCACGTGCTGGGATCCTTCATGGTCCCCCTGGCGCTGGTGTCGCTGGGTTCGGCAGCCGCCCTCCCCGAGACCGTCCCGACGCTCCAGCCCGTGTTCAAGACGCTGTGGTTTCACGTCACGCTCAGCATGTTGGGCACCGTTGGATTCGCGGTCGCGTTCGTCGCTGGTGTGATGTATCTGATTCAGGACAGTCTTCTCAAGTCGAAACGGTTCAACGTGCTCTATAGCAAGCTGCCCGCGCTCGACTTTCTCGACCATCTCAACCAGCAGTCGATCGTATTGGGATTTCCTCTGCTGACCCTCGGGATCGTGACGGGCGCGATGTCAGCCGAATTTGTGCGGGGTTCCTACGTCACCTGGAATCCCGAACAGACCTGGGCCCTCGTCACCTGGCTCTTCTACTTCGTGGTGTTGCTGGGACGATTGACGGTGGGGTGGCGCGCCAAGCGCGCAGCCTATCTGACGGTCATCGGTTTCGCCTGTGTGATTCTGACGCTGGTCGGCGTGTTGCTCAAAGGCCACGGAGCCCTGTCCTGACATGCATCTCATCGTCGTTGGGTTGAGTCACAAGACGGCGCCGGTTGAGATCCGGGAAAAGCTGGCGGTTCCCGACAGCCGGTTGGGCGAGGCCGTGAGCCGGCTCTGCACCTATCCCGGCGTGAAGGAAGGCATGCTTCTCTCCACGTGCAATCGGGTGGAAGCGTACGCGGTGGTCGACGAAGTTGAGTCGGGCTACGGCAGCATTCAAGAGTTTCTCGCCGACACCCATCTCGCACTCTCGTCCGAACAACTGACGCCGCACCTCTACTGCCATACGGGAGACCGGGCGATCGCCCACCTGTTCCGCGTGGCGGCGAGCCTGGACTCGATGATCATCGGCGAGTCCCAGATTCTGGGGCAGCTCAAGGATGCATTCGAAACCGCCCTGATGCACAAGACGACCGGCGTGGTCATGAACAAGGTCGTCAAGAAGGCCATCTCGGTGGCCAAACGAGTGCGGACCGAGACGAAAATTTCCGAGATGGCCGTGTCGGTGAGCTATGCGGCGGTCGAACTGGCCAGGAAAATCTTCTCCAACCTGGATCAGAAAACGGTTCTGCTGGTGGGGGCCGGAGAAATGGCCAAGCTGGCGGCGCGCCATCTGATCGCCCAGGGCGTTCGCCACGTGCGCATTACGACGAGGACGCCGCAACACGCGATCGATCTCGCGGCGAAGTTCGGCGGGGTCCCGGTCCTGTTCGATCAGTTCCGGGATGAGATGGCCAGCGCCGACATCGTCCTGGTGTCGACGGGCGCCGCGCACTATCTCGTCAGCGTCGAGGACGTGCAACGGGCCGTGAAGGAACGCATGAATCGTCCGATGTTCCTCATCGATATTTCCGTTCCGCGCAACATCGACCCGGCCGTGCGCCATGTCGACAACGCGTTTCTGTTCGACATTGACGATTTGAAGCATCGGGTCGAGCAGAACCGGGCCGAGCGCGTGCAGGAGGCGGAGACGGCCGAGCGGATGGTGGTCGAAGAGGTGGTGTCACTCCTGGATTGGATGAAATCGTTGGAGGTGACTCCGACCATCGTCGCGCTGCGGAGCCGAGTCGATGAAATCAAGCGGGCGGAAGTCCAGAAGGTTCTGGGCCGGCTTGCCCATCTATCCCCGCAGGACCGCGAACTGGTCGAAGGCATGGCGTCCTCCATCGTCAATAAATTGATCCATCGCACGATGGTGACGCTCAAGACCGAGGTGAATTCCTCCAGCGGGCCGGCGTTCGTGGAGGCGGCGCGCCGGTTTTTTCATCTCGACCGCGCCGCCTCGGCGGACCCTGGGGTGGATCGCCAAACAGAGGAGGCGCCCTGTCTTCTGCACGAGTCCGAGGAATCGGAGCATGCAGAGCGCGCCCCGGAGGCGTCCAGTCCGAAGCGGGCGAACTGATTCACCGCCGTACTGAGGGAAGGAGAGTCCTTCGCGTGTCTACACCGTTCGGTCGTCGCCCAACCCTGGTCCTCGGGACGCGAGGCAGCAAGCTGGCATTGTGTCAGAGCGAGTGGTTCCAATCCCGTATTCATCAGGTGGCCCCTGAAGTTCAGGTCACCTTGCGGAAGATTCAGACGACCGGCGACAAGATCGTCGATGTGCCGTTGGCGAAAATCGGCGGGAAGGGCCTGTTTGTCAAGGAAATCGAGGAGGCGCTGATCGACGGCACTATCGATGTGGCGGTGCATAGTATGAAAGATGTCCCCGCGCAGTTGCCTAAGGGACTCGAGATTCTCTGCGTCCCTCCACGGGAAGATGCGCGTGACGCGTTAATCAGCCGCGACGGGCGCCGGTTCAGGGAGCTTCCGCAGGGGGCCTGTGTCGGCACCGCGAGCCTGCGTCGGCAGGCCCAACTGCTGAATGCCAGACCCGACCTCCGGATCGAAATATTGCGGGGCAATCTGGATACGAGGTTGAGAAAGCTCAAAGAAGGGAAGTTTGACGCGATCGTACTGGCGGCTGCGGGATTGCGTCGTCTGGCATGGGAGCAGGAGATTACGGAATACCTCGACCCCGCTGTCAGCCTCCCCGCGATCGGGCAGGGGGCTCTCGGCATCGAAGGGAGAAGCGACGACCACTTTGTCCACTCCATTTTGTCCCGCCTCAACGATCCGGCCACGCATGCCCAGGTCTCGGCGGAGCGGGCGTTCTTACATCGTTTGGAGGGCGGGTGTCAGGTGCCCATCGCGGGCTACGCCACGTTGGTCGGCGATGACCTGACACTGGAAGGGCTGGTGGCCGCGGTGGACGGTAAGACCGTCATCCGCGGTCGCGTGCGGGGTCCAAGCCGTGAGGCCCACGAGCTGGGTGTTCAGCTTGCCGAACAGTTGCTGGCGCGCGGGGGAGACAGGATTCTTCGCGCGATCTATGGAACAGCCTGATGACGGATCGACGTTCACAGGGCAAAGTTTACCTGGTCGGAGCCGGTCCGGGGGACCCGAAACTCCTGACCCTTCGCGGCAAGGAATGTCTTGAGCAGGCGGATGTGGTCCTGTACGATTACCTTGCCAACCCCGCGCTGTTATCGTATGCGCCCGATCAGGCTGAGCGAGTCTATGTTGGAAGGCGGGGGAAGGGGAAGTATCCACCGCAAGACCAGATCAACCGCGTCTTGATCGAGCGGGCGCGAGAGGGAAAAGTCGTCGTACGGCTAAAGGGCGGTGACCCGTTCCTGTTCGGACGGGGAGGAGAAGAGGCGGAGATGCTCGCGGCTGCCGGTGTCGAGTTCGAGGTCGTTCCTGGCGTGACCGCGGCCCTCGCGGCGCCCGCTTATGCGGGAATTCCGGCCACCCACCGGACGTTGGCGTCCACGCTGACGATCGTGACGGGACATGAAGATCCGGAAAAGTCCGCGCCGGCGCTGGAATGGCCGAAGCTCGCCAGCAGTCACGGGACGCTCGTGTTCCTGATGGGCATGAAGAATCTTTCCAGAATCGTGGCGAACTTGACGGCTGAAGGGCGGGCCGCGACGACCCCGGTGGCGATCATTCGATGGGGGACCAGGTCGTCGCAGCAGACGGTTGTCGGCACGCTGGCCGATATCGTGGAGAAGGCGGGAGCCGCGAAAATGGAACCGCCCACGGTCATCGTCGTGGGCGACGTGGTCAAGCTCAGGGAAGAGTTGAACTGGTTCGAGCGACGCCCCTTGTTTGGCAGGCGCGTGCTGATGACGCGGGCCAAGGAACAGGCCGCCGAACTGGCGGCGCTGCTGTCCGGCTACGGAGCCGAGCCGATCGAGGCGCCGACCATTCAGATTGTCCCGCCGGTCGACTGGAATCCCGTTGATCGAGCGATCGACGCGCTCGGGACCTACGACTGGGTGATCTTCACCAGCGTGAACGGTGTGGCCCGGTTCCTGACACGGCTTGGGGCACACCGGCTGGACGCGCGTGCTCTGGCGGGACGTCGGTTGTGCTGTATCGGGCCTCGGACAGCTCAGGAGCTGGAGAAGTTCGGCCTGAAGGCGGATGCGATTCCCGCGGACTATCAGGCTGAAGGCGTGCTGGCGATACTGGGGGGTCAGGACCTGACCGACACCCGAGTGCTGATCCCCCGGGCGGAGGTAGCGCGCGAATTACTTCCGGACGAGCTTCGTGCGCGCGGCGCCCGTGTCGATGTGGTTCCGGTCTATCGGACGATCATTCCCGTTGGAGAGAGCGAAAAATGTCGCCGGCAGCTGGAGGACCAACGGATCCAGGTCGTGACCTTTACGAGTTCGTCGACGGTCCGGAACTTTGTTGAGATGCTGGGAGGCGTAGACAGGGCGAAAACACTCATGCAACGTGTGGTGATCGCCTGCATCGGGCCGATTACGGCGAAGACGGTGAAAGAATATGGCTTGGCGGTGTCGATTGTGCCGGGAGAAAACACGGTTCCTGCACTGGCTGAAGCGATCGCCCACTATTATGGGAGCCGGGAGCAGGTCGCGACGGGAGCCTAGAGGCGCACAACACAGCAGGACAGGCAAAGGGGGGAGACTGGTATGGTTCCGGTGAAGTCATTCATGATTCCACGTGAGAAGTTCGTGACGGTATCGCGGGACACGGACGCACAGACCGCCGCGCGCATCATGCGCGATCGCGGGATCGGCAGCCTCTTCGTCACCAATGAACGGGATATTATTGGGATCTTGACGGATACGGACATGATGCGACGGGTGGTGGCGTCAGGCGCGGATGCGACCAAGATCACGGTCGAGCAGATCATGTCGGCTCCGATCATGACCATTGAAGAGAGCAAGACATTATTGGACGCCAATGACCTGATGGCCCGGTCGCATCTCCGTCATCTCGGGGTGACCCGTGAGGGCAAGCTGGTTGGGATCATCTCCGTTCGCGACCTTGTCGTGTTCCTGACGAATTTACCCAGGAAGTAGGGGGATATGGCGTTTCCTGTTCAACGGCTCAGACGGCTTCGCCAGCATGAAGCGTTCAGGCGGATGGTACGGGAAACGGCTCTGTCGCCCGCCGATTTCATCTATCCGCTGTTCGTGGTCGAAGGAAAGGATCGACGCGAGGAGATCGCTTCGATGCCGGGGCAATTTAGGTTGTCCATCGATCTGTTGATCAAGGAGGCCGGGGAGATCCGCGCCCTGGGTATTCCTGCGATCATCCTCTTCGGCATTCCCGCGCAGAAAGACGAACGCGGCAGCTCCGCCCTGGACCCGAACGGGATCGTGCAGCGGGCGATCAGGTCGGTCAAGGAGCATGTGCCGGACCTGATGGTGATCACCGATGTTTGTATCGACGAGTACACCAGTCACGGCCACTGCGGCATTGTCAGGAACGGGAAGATTCTCAACGACGAAACGCTCGAGTGTCTCCGGACCATGGCCCGCACCCACGCGGCCGCCGGGGCCGACATGGTGGCGCCGTCCGATATGATGGATGGCCGGGTGGCCGCGATCAGGGCCGAATTGGACCAGGCGGGGTTTGCCGACCTGCCGATCATGGCTTATGCGGCGAAATTTGCCTCGTGCTTCTACGCCCCGTTTCGTGAGGCCGCCTACTCCAGCCCTCAATTCGGCGATCGGCAATCGTACCAGATGGATCCGGCCAACGGGCGTGAGGCGCTGCGCGAGATCGATCTGGATATCGAAGAGGGGGCCGATATCGTCATGGTCAAACCAGCGTTGCCGTATCTGGACATCATTGCGGCGGCCCGCCAACGGACGCTGCTCCCCATCGCCGCCTATCAAGTGAGCGGGGAATACAGCATGATCAAGGCCGCGGCCAGGGCCGGCTGGCTCGATGAAACGCGCGCGACGATGGAGTCGCTCCTGGCGATCAAACGGGCGGGAGCCGACGTGATCCTCTCCTATTTCGCCAAGGATGCCGCCCGGCTACTTCGTTGATCGCCCCCATGAAAGTAACCCGTGGATACCAGGGTGGGGCGCTGCGGCCCTATCCCACAGCGACGATCGGGAATTTTGATGGGCACCATATCGGACACCGCACACTCTTGAAGTCCGTCGTGGAATCGGCGCGAAAGGCCGGCGGCACGGCGGTGGTGCTGACCTTCGACCCGCACCCGGTCAAGATCCTAGCGCCCCAGGTCGAGCTGCGATTCCTGACCAGCCCGGAGGAGAAGCTCGCCCGGTTTGAAGCAGCGGGGATCGACGAGGTGGTGCTGCTGGAATTCAGTGAGTCCTTCGCGAGGCTCTCTGCAGACGCGTTTGTGGAACAGGTGCTCTGTCGCGGACTTCGGCTGAAGGAGATTTTCGTTGGACAACACTTCGCCTTCGGTCACAAGCGAGCCGGAACAGTCACGGACCTGGTCGCCTTGGGCAGCCGGTACGGCCTGGTGGTGCATCCGGTTCCGCCGGTGATGCTCGAGGGCGGCATTGTCAGTTCGACGAGGATTCGGCGGCTGATTCAGGCCGGGGACGTCGGCCGGGCGGCGATCCTGCTCGGTCGGCAGTACGCGGTGACGGGGATCGTCAAGGCGGGTGCGCAGCGGGGGCAGACTTTGGGGTGGCCGACCGCCAATCTTCCGTTGCCACCCGATCGGGTGATCCCGTCCGACGGGGTCTATGCGGCCATTGCCGACGTGAATCAACGGCGGCATGATTCCGTGGCCTACATCGGACGGCGGCCCACCTTCGATGCCGGAGAGCGGTTACTTGAAGTGTACGTGTTGGGCGGAGCCCATGAGCTCTATGGACGATCCATGACGGTCGAATTTATCGAACGTGTACGGGGAGACATGCGGTTCGGCGGAGGAGAGGAACTGAGCCGCCAGATCGCAGCTGATGTGGCGGCGGCGGAAGCGATCTTGCGACGCCATCACGAATCGGTCGGAACGCGATGAGCCCGATGACGGAAAACAAGATCAGCCGGCGTGCCTGGCCTACGCTGCTCCATCGGGTCGTGGAAACGGTCCGAACGAGAGGACTCGTGGAACCAGGGCAGCATGTCCTGGTGGCAGTTTCAGGCGGGCCCGATTCGGTGGCTCTCTTGTCGCTCCTGCAGAGGCTGCGGCCGACCTGGTCCCTGACCCTAACGGCGGTCCATTGCAATTATGGCTTGCGCGGGGCCGAATCCGAAGGCGATCAACGGTTTGTTGAGGCATTGTGCCGGGAATTGAAGGTTCCGCTCCACATCCGGCGGCTTGATCTCATGGCTCGCGCGCGTCGGGCGTCGCTGCAGGCCGAGGCTCGGGAGATGCGCTATCGCGTGCTGACGGATATTGCCCGGGAGTGCGGGGCGGACCGCATCGCCCTGGGCCATACGGCCGACGACCAGGCCGAGACGGTGCTCCTGTGGATGCTGCGAGGTGCAGGGATGACGGGGTTGTCCGGGATGCCGGCCTACCGGGACGGTGCAATCGTGCGGCCCTTGTACGAGGCGAGGCGGCGGGACATTCTGGCCTACCTGCAGGATGCAGGACTCTCGTTCCGACGAGACTCGAGCAATGCGAAACCGTTCTACTTGCGAAACCGCATCAGGCACGAAATTTTGCCGGTCTTGCAACGGATCGTTCCTTCGTCGGTGGAGGCGCTCTGTCGGCTTGCGGATGTCTGTCGCGAAGATGATGCCTACCTGGGCCAAGCGATCGGCGCGCTGTGCGAAAGCAGGATCACTCGGCTGCACGACGGGGGCTGGGAGATCGATCGATCCTTCCTGCGGGAGTCCCCGCGCGCGGTGCAGCGCCGGGTTGTGAGAGAACTGCTGCGGCGTTGCGATGGGTCGCCTCGATCGCCGAGTCTTCACACCGTGGACCGCATCCTCCGCGTGGCGATCAAGCGAGGGCGCGCGGCCGGCATCGATGTGAAATCGATTCGAGTTGCGGTCGGGACGGACCTCGTGCAATTCGTTCCCTCGCGGTTCCGGCTCCTGCACGAGGACCGCTCCCGTCAGTCGGCCCCGGTGATCCTGACGGTTCCGGGGCAGGTGGTGTGGGCCGCAACGGGTCACATTATTCGGGCGGAGGAGGTCTCCGGGGGACGGGGCAAGGTGACCGACCTCGGGAAGAGCCGGGCCGTGGTGGATGCCGACCGACTGTCCGGTCCGCTGGTGGTCCGCGCGTGGCAGCCGGGGGATCGATTCTGCCCGGCAGGCATGAAGGGCCG
>Ga0233416_10000356_pt1 | contig 14102 bp, 10 predicted proteins | sample Sediment_Towuti__2_FD_188638 | JGI IMG/M metagenome (GOLD analysis project Ga0233416, IMG submission 188638) | Sediment microbial communities from Lake Towuti, South Sulawesi, Indonesia - Sediment_Towuti_2014_0_MG | ecosystem: Environmental > Aquatic > Freshwater > Lake > Sediment | place... | reverse complement strand
GTTGATTGCCGACTCCGACGCCACCACCGGCTCGACGTTGAACCCGGTCATGAACTTGATATCGTCCATGGCGAAGACGTTGGTGGGATCGGTCATCGCGATGGTCAGCGTGGAGCCGACGCGTGAGAGCGGGACGATCTGGTAGCGGATCGCGGTATCTTGCGGGATGAGCTTGATCACGTTGGCGTCCACTTCGTAATACTTCAGATTGATCGAGGGCACGCCGTACTGGCGCGAAAGGACCGCCGTGATTTCATCATCGGAGATGAAACCCAGCTTCATCAGGCAGGTTCCGAGACGCCCACCATGCTGTTTCTGGTAGTCGAGGGCTTGCTTGAGTTGTTCCGACGAGATGAGGTTCTCTTTGATGAGAATCTCACCTAAGCGAACCGACATCCTGAACTCCGCGGGGACGCACCACTCCCCAAGCTAACGCTAGCAGAACGAATCGAGGCCCTTGCGCGTCAATTGAACCTACCGTAGTGAAACGGGCAACACCTGTCCGTAGGGACAGCCGCACGGTGCACGGGCAAAGCCGGAGAGAGAAGCGCCAAACCTGGCGAAAAGTCGGCTGAATTGAGAAGCTTGCGAGTAGGCCCGGCTTGACTTGCCCGCACGCGGCGGCTATCGTCAGCGCAAGGTGAGCAGCCCTGGAGAACCACCAAGGAACATGGGCACAGAAACGCTCAAGCTGCCGGATGGCCCCACGTTAGGGGAGGTAACCGGCGCGCAGCAATTCCCTGCCCCAGGAGAACCGCTCACCACCGGCGAGGCACTGCCGCAATATTTCCAGGCCATGAGCCGCCGGCTCGGCCCCATGCATTGGTGGCCCGCGCGCGGCCCGTTCGAAGTCGTTGTCGGCGCCATCCTGACGCAAAACACCGCCTGGGCTAATGTCGAACGGGCCATTGCCAACCTGCGGAGACAGCGGCTGCTCTCCGTGCGCGCGCTGGAGTGCGTCCCGCTTCGCAAGCTGGCCAAACTGGTGCGCTCGTCGGGATATTTTCGGCAGAAGGCCAGGAAGCTGAAGGCCTTCGTGAAGTTTCTGCGGCAGGAGCACGCCGGTTCGCTGCGCAAAATGTTTCGCACACCGACAGAGCAACTCCGCGAGAGACTGCTGGCCGTTCACGGCATTGGCCCGGAGACAGCCGACTCGATCTTGCTCTATGCCGGCGGCCACGCCGTCTTCGTCGTGGATGCGTATACGAAACGGGTCCTGCAGCGGCACGGATTCGTGGATGAGAAGGCTGGCTACGAGGAAGTCCGCGAACTGTTTGAAAAAAACTTGCCCCGCGACCCGCAACTCTGGAATGAGTACCATGCCCTGCTGGTCAACGTCGGCAAGAACTGGTGTCGCGCGCGCGCACCCAAGTGCGACCAGTGCCCCTTGCAGCCGTTCTTGCCCCAAGGGCAGCCTCGCGACTTCGTTCGCCTGACGACCGCGCAGGGATCCGGGAATGACCCCTAGCGTAAAACGAACCTTGGCCTCGTTGAAATGATGAATCGAACATGAAGCGCACCATCAGAAATCGCGTATGGCTCGGCGTCGGCGGGCTGCTGATTGCTCTTCTGCTGGCCGCTGTGGTGACCCTCGGGTCTCTCGGCCTGCCGTTCGAGCCGCACCAGTGGACACAAGTGCTTGTCCTCTACGCCGTGTCCGCGTTTGTTGTGGCCGCCCTGCTGGTCTTCGGCCTCATTCTGACGCGCACCGCCCTGCGCTTGTGGCTCGAGCGCCGCGCTCAGCGACTCGGCGCGCGCTTCAAAACCAAGATGGTCCTGGGGGCCATGGCCATCTCCCTCCTGCCGGTCGTGTTCATGTTCGTGATCAGCTACGGCCTCCTCAACCGCAGCCTAGCCCGCTGGTTCCCCCGCCCGCTCGAAGTAGCAACGGAAGAGAGTCAGAGGTTGCTTTCCGGATTCATCGAAAGTGAGAAGGATCGGTTGTTTGAGATTCTGGGACTTGCCATTGAAGGGAAAGACGCTCAAGGTCAACGGGACAACTCACCCGACGTCTTGGAGCGCGCACTTCATCGAGGTGCAGCTGCCGCTTGGATTTCAGATTCTTCTGGGCTTGTGCTCCGAGGATTGGCAAGCCCACGGGTGTATTACAAGTATTTTGGTGCGCTTCTCGAAAACAAGATGGAGGAAATTTCTCCGCGCCGGCTTCGGTCTCTTTCCCAAGAGATGGAAGTCTGGGAGGACAGCTATTGCTGCTTTCTCGCCGTGAACAGGGAAGTAGAGGATCAGTTATTTTATGCGGCTCGCTATCTATCGCCAGAATTCGTCAAGCAGTACTCCGAAATTCAGCAACAACTCGCGGCCTACGAGGCCCAGAAGCAGCAGTACCGCGCCTATAAGACGCAGATGGTCCTGTACCTGCTCCTGTTCACGGTGTTGCTGATGTTTGCGGCCGTGTGGTTCGCTCTGTTTCTCTCCAAGCAGGTGACCGTGCCCATCGAAGCCCTTTCCGAAGGGACCAAGCGCGTTAGCGCCGGCGAGTTCGGCCACCGCGTTGAGGTTCACGCCCACGATGAGCTCGGCGCGCTGGTCGGCTCCTTCAACGAAATGACCGGGCAATTGGCCTCCAGCCGCGCGCAAATCGAGGAGTTCACCCGCAACCTGCAACTCGCCGTGCAGGAGCTCGAACGCCGTCGAAAACTCATGGAAGCAGTGCTGGAAAACATCCCCACAGGCGTGATCTCCCTAGACGATACAGGCCACGTAACTCGCCTCAATCCCGCTGCCGTGAACATCTTGGGCGAGAAGGCGCGCGAGGCCAGGTCCCTGGCCGAGCTGCTGGGCGAAGAAGCCGCGCGCGTCGTGCAGCAGCTCATCCGCAAATCGCAGCGCCTCGGAGCGGCCTCGAAAGCCTTGGAGATAGCGCCGGGTGGCCGCGTGGTTCATGCCGCAGTCACCGTCTCCTCCCTCGGCCCGCGGCGCTCCAACCCCGGATTCGTCGTCGTCGTGGACGACCTGACCGATCTTCTTCGCGCGCAAAAGGCCAGCGCCTGGCAAGAGGTGGCTCAGCGCATCGCTCACGAGATCAAGAATCCGCTCACCCCCATCCAGCTTTCCGCCCAGCGCCTCGCGCGGCAGTTGGAAAGGCAGCGCGCCGGTGCGACGCAGCCCGGAGCCGCTCTGCCACAGGAACTGGAGACGCTGGTCAGCGAGTGCGCGCTCCTCATCCAGCGTGAAGTGGCCGTCCTGGAGACCCTCGTGGACGAATTCTCCCAGTTCGCTCGTTTTCCCACCGCGCGCCTCGTGCCCGCGGATGCCAATGCCATCGTGACCAGCGCCCTCGAAGTCTTCGGCGGCCGCCTCAACGGCATTGACCTGCGCACCGAGCTCGCCGACGCCATTCCCGCCATTAAGGCCGACCCGGAGCTGTTGCTCCGCGTCGTCGTCAACCTGATTGACAACGCCGCCGAGGCCCTGGAAGACTCCACTGTGCGCGAGATTCAAGTCCGGACCCGCGCCAGCTCGGATGGGGAGACCGTCGAGATCAGCGTCGCCGACAGCGGTCATGGCATTTCACCCGAAGATAAGGACAAGCTGTTTCTCCCGCACTTTTCGACCAAGGAGCGCGGAACCGGTCTGGGCTTGGCCATTGCCGCGCGCATCGTCGAGGAGCACGGAGGCGCTATCCGCGTCGAGGATAATTCCCCGATGGGGTCAAGGTTTGTAATCGTACTCCCCGTCGCTGAGGTAACGGCCCTGTAGGGGCGCTGCTTGCTGCGCCCGGCATCTTCGTCGGAGCGCCGGCCTCCGGCCGGCTCTTCCGGTCGCACAGGCATTTTGCCTGTGCAGCCTGACGGCTCTTGCCCGAGCTGAGGTGAGACTTTTGTTCTTCCGGTAGCACAGCCATTCTGCCTGTGCTCTCCGTCACCGCTGGCGTCAGAGTTGAGCAGTTAAAGATACCCGGGGAATAGAAGACCACATGCCGCAGAGCGTACTCATCGTAGACGACGAAGACGGCATCCGCCAGTCGCTGGGCGCCATCCTGCGCGAAGAAGGCTACCGCGTCGAGGCCGTCTCCTCCGGCGAAGAGTGCCTGGAGGCCGCCGGGCGAACCCCCTACGACGTGGTCCTGCTTGACGTCTGGCTGCCGGGGATGGACGGGATCGAAACCCTCGGGCGACTGCGCGAAACCGCCCCCGGCACGACCGTGGTGATGATCTCCGGCCACGCCAATATTGAGACCGCCGTGCGCGCCACGAAGCTCGGAGCCTTCGACTTCGTGGAAAAGCCCTTGTCGCTTGAGAAAACCGTCCGCACCGTCCAGAAAGCCATCGAGTACATGCGGCTGGAGGAGGAAAACCGCAGGCTGCGCGCCGAGCTGGGAATGCGCTATCAAATCGTCGGCGAGAGCATCCCCATGAAGGCCCTGCGTCAGCAAATCGCCCTCACCGCGCCGACCAACGGCCGCGTGCTCATTTACGGCGAGAGCGGCACCGGGAAGGAGCTGGCCGCCCGGGCGCTGCATGCCGCCAGCCAGCGCCAGAATCGCCCCTTCGTGGAGGTGAATTGCGCCGCCATTCCCGAAGAACTGATCGAGTCCGAGCTATTCGGACACATCAAAGGCAGCTTCACCGGTGCCAGCGAAGACAAGGTCGGCAAATTTCAAAAGGCCGATAGCGGCACGCTCTTCCTCGACGAAGTCGGCGACATGAGCTTGAAAACACAATCCAAAGTGCTCCGCGTGCTCGAGGAGCAGAGGTTTGAGCCGGTGGGCTCGAATCAGGCCGTGACCGTGGACGTGCGCGTCATTGCCGCCACCAACAAAAAACTCGATGAGGAAATCTCCAAGGGCACCTTCCGCGAGGATCTCTTCTACCGGCTCAACGTCATTCCCTTTTATGTCCCGGCGCTCCGCGAACGCCAAGAGGACATCCCCATTCTCGCCCGCCATTTTCTCCGCGAATTCAACACCGCCTACGGCCGAAAACCCAAAGAGCTGAGCGACGCTGCCGTGGACGTCCTAGTTCGCTACCCCTGGCCCGGCAACGTGCGCGAGCTGAAGAACCTCATCGAGCGCTTGGTCATCATCTGCCCGCAGCAGAAGATCGAGCCGCACCACTTGCCTCCGGAGCTGTTTCGTGGCGCGACGTGCAGCCCGCAGCAGCCCTACAGCACCCTGCACGAGGCTCGCGAAGCCTACGAGCGTGAATTCATCCTCCGAAAGCTCGAGGAAAATCAGTGGAACATGACCCGCACCGCCGCTGCCCTGGGTCTCGAGCGCTCACATCTCTACCGCAAAATGAAAACCCTGGGCATCTCCCCCGCGGAACCGTGATAACCCCTCGATTCTTCCGCTGACTTGCAGTGCTGGAGCTTGCTCCCACCTTGGCGGCGTAGCTCACGCCCCGCCCCGACCGTTCTTGTCGGCGGCTGACGTGCGGCTTCCGCCCTTCCGGTAGCACAGGCATCCTGCCTGTGCTCTGCAATGGCGCGCCCGGCACCGTCCTCAGTGTCTTGCTCCTCTGGCTTCTGATTTCCAATTTCCCGTTTCCAATTTCTATCTCCCTCTTTCAATCGCCCTTGAGGTGTAGAGGCGGCCCCTTCTGCAGCACTGCCCTGCCTTCTTCTCTGGAGCGCCGGTGCACCTGCCCTCAACAAGGCCGCAGGGGTCTCGCCGGCTATTTCTCTCCCCATTGCCGCCAGATCAGTCTTCCACTTTGTCGTACGGGCACGATGCATCGCGCCCCTCGGCCATGCGTGCCAAGCCCATCTGTTTGTGAGGCGTCGATGTCCAACCCACTCAGTCTCAACATCTAAAGAGCCACAAAGCCACCTGCGTGTCTTCTCAAACTCCTCGCCTATTCTCTCTGCACTTCTCCGTGCTAGAGTGTGCGCCTTGCGGATGCCTGCCGACGCAGGCATTCGACAATGCGGGGGCTGCTTTGGCCTACAAAGACCTGCGCGACTTCATTCGCCGCCTCGAGAAGGAAGGCGAACTGCGCCGCATCACCGCCGAGGTGGACCCGGTGCTGGAAATCACCGAAATCACCGACCGCGTCACCAAAGCTGGCGGTCCTGCCCTGCTCTTTGAAAAACCCAAGGGTTCCCGCGTCCCCTTGCTCATCAACATGCTCGGCAGCCATCGCCGCATGAACCTGGCCCTCGAAGTCGAAAAGCTCGACGACGTCGCCGACCGCATCCGCGCCATGCTCGACTTCCAATCCCCGCAGGGCCTCCTCGACAAAATCAAAATGCTGCCCAAGCTCGCCGAGCTCGGCTCTTTCTTCCCCAAATCCGTCAAGACCGGCCCCTGCAAAGAAATCATCCTGAAGGAAAACTTTTCTCTCTCCCACTTTCCCATCCTGAAGTGTTGGCCGCAGGACGCCGGTCGCTTCATCACCTGGCCTCTCGTGATCACCAAAAATCCCGAGACCGGCAAGCGCAACGTCGGCGTTTATCGCATGCAAGTTTTCGACGACCGCGCCACCGCCATGCATTGGCAAACTCAAAAGCATGGCGCCGAACATTTCCGCCGCGCCCGCGCGAAAGATCCTTCGGGACGCATCGAAGTCGCCGTCGCCATCGGCGCTGACCCCGCCACCTGCCTCAGTGGGATTCTTCCCATCCCGCCCGACTTGGATGAATTCATGTTTGCCGGCTTCCTCCGCCGCGAACCCGTTGAGACCGTTCCCTGCGAAACCCTGAGCCTCGAAGTTCCTGCCAACGCCGAAATCATTCTCGAAGGCTACGTCCAGCTCGACGAGCTCCGTACCGAAGGTCCCTTCGGCGATCACACCGGCTTCTATTCCCTCGAAGGCAGCTATCCCGTCTTCCACATCACCTGTGTCACCCATCGCCGCGACCCGATTTATCTCACCACCATCGTTGGTCCGCCCCCGCAGGAAGATTTCTACATGGGCCATGCCGTCGAGCGCATTTTTCTACCCGTGATGCGCATGCAGTATCCAGAAATCGTTGACATCTCCATGCCCGCCGAGGGCATCTTCCACAACCTGATGATTGTCTCCATCCGCAAATCCTACCCGGGCCACGCGCGCAAAATCATGAATGCCATTTGGTCGCTAGGCCAGGCGATGTTTACGAAGGTGATTGTCGTCGTTGACCACGACGTGAACATCCACAACTATCGCGAAGTCGTTTGGAAATCCCTCTGTGCGCTCGACCCCGAGCGTGACGCCCAGTTTGTCCTCGGCCCTGTGGACACTCTCGACCACGCCGCCCGCATGCAAGATTTCGGCTCAAAGATGGGCCTCGACGCCACCCGCAAATGGCCCACCGAAGGTTTCACACGTCCCTGGCCCGACGAAATCCGCATGGATTCCGCCACGCGCGCCCGCATCAACTCACTCTGGAAATCCCTCGGTTTTTAGCGGCTCCCTCCGCACTGAAGGCAAATCAGACTTTCTCCGTCGTCCCAATCTACGGCTTTTGCGGCCAATTCCTTGCTATCGTCCGCATTTTAGGCACAACTGACCGAGGCATTTCTTGACACTATCCTTCCGGGGTGCCATAACCCTCAAAGGGGTGATTTCCCCTTGGCCAGGCCGGTTTTGGCCCTCTGCGGAGGGGTCGGGGGAGGGGTCTTAGACGCAGGTATGTCGGCTATAGATATGGAATCGCGGGAAGTAATGAACATTCGCCAAGCGTCACAATACTTGGGCGTCTCGCCAGACACCTTATACCGCTATGTTTGCGAGGGTGAGATTCCTGCCTTCAAACTGGGCAATCGCTGGAAGTTCAAGAAGGCCATCCTAGACCGCTGGATGGAAAAGAAGATGACCCAAGGCCCGGTTGCCAAGAAGAGACTAGGAGACTGAGTCCCTGGTTCGGGAGACACTCCGCCATGTTTAGTTCGGGCAAATCGAAGCCGGTTGTCGGATTGGATATCGGATCCAGCTCCATTAAGGCTGTCGAGCTAAGGGGCTCCAAGCAAGGCTATGAGTTGGTCAGCTTCGGCGTAGAACCTCTGGCTCAGGATACTGTGGTGGACGGGGCCATTATGGACGCCCCCTTGGTCGCTGCGGGGATCGGCAACATCTTTGAGCAGAATAGGACTAAAACAAAGAATGTGGCCACATCGGTTTCCGGACATTCCGTTATTGTGAAGCGCGTCGCCTTGCCTCAGATGACCGAGGAAGAGCTGTACGACCGGATCCAAACCGAAGCCACTCAGCACATCCCCTTCGATATTGCCGACGTCAACCTCGACTATCAGCTTCTGGAGTCATTTGACACTCAAATGGATGTGCTCCTGGTCGCTGTGAAGAAAGATAAGATTCTGAACCACACGAATGTTCTGGCCCAGGCAGGCAAAACTCCCACCGTAGTCGATATTGACGCTTTTGCTCTGCAGAACTGCTTTGAGGTCAACTACGACCCCGATCCTGGACAGACCGTTGCCTTGCTCAACGTCGGAGCGAGCGTAATGAACATCAATATCGTCCGTGGCGGCGTGCCCTTGTTCACCCGCGACGTCTCTGTCGGTGGAAATCAATACACGGACGCTCTGCAAAAAGAACTGGACCTGAGCTTCGAGGACGCCGAGCGGCTCAAGAAGGGCGAGAGCATTGCCGGTGTTGCGGAAGAGCAGCGGGCGTCAATCCTGCGGTCGGTTTCCGACATCTTGATTCTCGAGATCCAGAAAACCTTTGATTTCTTCCGCGCGACCGCCAGTGGCGAGAACATTCAACGCATCTTCGTGGCCGGCGGAACCGCACGCGTGCCGGGCCTCATGGACTTGTTGCGCGAAGAGTTCACGATGCCGGTCGAAGAACTCTATCCCTTTCGCAAGATTGTGATCAATCCCGGCCGACACAACGAAGACCAGATCCGCGAGCTGGCTCCCCGGCTCGCAATCGCTGTTGGTTTAGCCCTGAGGAGTTTTGATACGCCATGATCCGCATCAATCTGCTCGGGCGTGCACGGCCCAAAGCCAGCCGCAAAGCGGTGCCCCTGGAATCCACCTTGCAATTGGTTTTGCTTGTTCTCTGTCTCGCGTTTGCTGGCGGCGTTCTCTGGTTTCATTGGTGGCAGATGAGCAAGGACCTTCAGGAGGAAACCGAAGGCATTCGGCGCCAGCAAAGTGAAAAGGCGAGGCTCGAAAACGTCAAAAGGCAAGTTGAGGCTTTTGAACGCCAGAAGGCGGTTCTCCAACAGAGAATCAATGTCATCGAGGAGCTGCAAAGGAATCGCACGGGCGGCCAGGAACTCTTGGAGATGGTTGCCAACACAGTCGTGCGAACCGAGCAGCTTTGGCTCACCTCCCTCACCAGAAAGGGAAAGGGGCTGGAGATCGAGGGGTCTGCAGGCTCCATCAACTCCGTAGCCAATTTCATTACCCAGCTCAAGCGCTCGGGGTATTTCCAAAGGGTGGAGATCAAGGAATCCAAGCAGGACGAAAAGAACACCGCAATACAAACTTTCCAGTTCACCCTGACGGCGGATTTCTCGTTGCCTGAGCCCAGGGCTGCTGCGCCGGCACCACCAGCAACGCCACAAAGGAAAGGGTAAGGGGCGCTATGGCTATCTCGTTTAGAGAATTCCCCTGGTACATCCAAGCGCTGCTCTTTGTGGCTCTTTCCGTACTCATCATCGGAGCCGGAGAATTTGTGCCCTACTCCCCGGTGCAGCAGGTGCGCACGGACCTCGAAAACGCAAAGAAAGAGCATGATGCCCTCAAGCAAGAGGTCACCAGTCTGCAGGTCTATGACCGTCGCTTTTCGGAATTCCGAGCGGAGATGGAAGCGCTTCAGAAGCAGCTCGAAACCCTCAAAACAATTGTCCCGGAAGAAAAGGAGCTGGACGACTTTATCCGGCTCCTTCAGGGTGCGGCCGCCTCGTCGAATGTTCAAATTCGCCGTCTGACGGCTCAGCCCGTAACGCCTCGGGACTACCACTACGACATGCCGTTCGAGGTCCAGGTTGACGGGCCGTACTACGCGGTTCTGGACTTCTTCTCACGCCTGGGCAGGTTGTCTCGGATCATAAACGTTGGCGATCTGAACTTTGTCGGAGTAGCGGAAGCTAAGTCGTTGAAGTATCCCTTACGGCCTGGCACGTCTGTGACCGGGGTTTTCACGGCGACTACTTTCTTCACCAAATCAGGAGAGGAACCCCCGGCCAAGCAGCCGGGCAAGCGCTAATCAGGGTACTGAAAAGGCCATGCGCATTGTGAAAGCAAGGATCGAATGGATGGTGCTGGTGCTCTTGGCTGTCTGGGTTCTGCCGGTCTATGCGGCGCAATCCAAACAGCCAGCCAAGCGCGCTTCGACGGCGCCCAAGGCAGCCACCAAGCCGCAAACTGAGTCCAAGTCTGGACTAGCGAGCCAAGCGGCCCAGGCGCCCGATGCCAGCAAAGTGGAGAGACCTGTTAGCCCCGTCGTTCGGCGTGACCCCTTTGAGCCCTTGGTCAGCAAGCAGCGACCGGGAGCGGAAATTCCGGAGCGACTCCCGCCAGGCAAGGCGGGTCTAGTGATCAGCACGCTTCGACTCGACGGTATCGTGCGCGGGCCGAATGGCATGATCGCCGTAGTTTCCAACCCGCAGCAACGAGTCTACTTCTTGCGCGAAGGCGACCAACTCTACGATGGCCGCGTCGAGAAAATCACCATGGAAGCGGTCTCGTTCCACCAGACCGGCAAAGACGCCTTTGGCAAGCCGGTCGCGCGGCAGGTCAGCAAAAGACTTTACCCTAGTCCAGGAGAGCAGCCATGATGATCCATCGGCCGGCCCATTGGCTCGCCATATTCTGCTTGCTTATGGTGAACGGGGCTCCTTGCGCCAGCCCGGCACTCGCTCAATCAGGAAGTAGCGGAGCGTCAGTGCGCTTTGCGGCGGAGGCCAGCTCCCATGCTGTCCGAATTGAGGCCGTGTCGACGGGCCCCTTCGAATACAAGGTTTCCCGTCCCAGCGAGAATTTCGTGGTTGCGGATCTACTTGGCGTCACCTCTTCTGATTCCACGAGTGCACGGGTACTAGCTTCTGATGTGGTCAGCAGTTACAGGGTGATCCCGAATGAGAGTGACGGCCAAGTTGGCGTTCGCCTGGAAGTCCTTCTTCGTGCCCCTGTTGAACCCCGCTTTGAGCGGGCCAATCAGACCCAGTTGGCCTTGATTTTCGAAAACGCTCCCGGAGCATCTGTACCAGAAAGCTCCGCAGCTCCACAACCTTCAGAGGCCGCCTCGGGGTCTGCAGGTGTGCTTATCCGGCGGGTGCAGATTGGACGCACCGGGGAGCAGACCAATGTGAGAATCGAGGGCACGAGCCATCTTCAGTACGAAGCCTTGCGGCTCAGCAATCCCGAAAGGGTTGTCTTGGATTTCGCCGGCGCTCAGCTCGCCAACGGCGCTGTTGTCAGGCCGGCTTCGATCCGACCCGTTTCTCGCGTCCGCGTGAGCCAATTCAAGCCAGACGTCGCTCGAGTCGTGATTGATCTCGCTTCGGCAGCGCCACACAGCACGCAAGCAGAAGGTAATTCGGTGACGGTTGCATTCTCGACGGAGAGAGATTCGCCACGGACAGTCAAGCCCGTCTCTGCTAAGTCATCTGAAGTTTCGATCGCTCAAGCCGTACCGGCGAAACTAGTTGAACCGTCAGCCCAGCCTCAGCAGGACCCTCCGGCGAGCAATCAGCAGAGCCGAGATGCCGGAGAGAGCAAACTGTTGGCTTCTCCCGACCCAGCCCCTCAGGGAAACGACTCCAAAGCGAGGCCCACATCTCAAGAAGCGACTGCGCCCAAGGCTGAAATGGCTGCGCAGCAATCACCTCCTGCCGAGGAAAGACCTGCGACTGGTTCGACCGCTGCGACACCCACACCCGCCCCACCCCAGGAGCCCTCTCCCCAGCCCGCAGCGTCGGGAGCTACCAAGTACTCCGGCGAGCCTATTTCCGTAAACCTCAAGGATGTCGATTTGAAGGACTTTTTCCGCTTGATTCACGAAATCAGCGGCCTGAATGTTGTCCTTGATCCCAACGTCAAGGGCTCGCTGACGATTGTTCTCGACGAAGTGCCATGGGACCAGGCCCTCGAGGTCGTCTTGCGCAACAATAACCTCGATAAGCAACTGGAAGGCAATGTGCTCCGAGTTGCCACTCGGGAAACGCTCAAGAAAGAGGCAGAAATCAGGCGCGACCTTGCCAAGGCTCAGGCCGAAGCCATCGAGCAGGTGACCACAACGCGCGTTCTGAGCTACGCCAAGGCCACAGGCTTGCGCGACACTCTGAAGCGCTTCCTCTCCTCGCGCGGAGAGATTCTCGCCGATGAGCGGGCCAACATGCTCATCATTCGCGATATTCCCAGCGTGCTTCCCGTCCTGGACAACCTGATTCGCCAGTTGGACCGCAAGGGCCAGCAAGTCGAAATCGAAGCCCGGGTCGTGGCCGCCTCGCGCTCTTTTGCTCGTGATATCGGAACCCAATTCGGATTTGCTACATCCGCGGCTGGAGGTCGCACCGTCTTTGGGGGGCTGCTGAGTCAAGCCAGTTCGGTGGTCCGTAACTCGCCTCCACTGCCTGTGCCGCCCCTGGTGGTTGCTTCCAGCAGCAGCTCAACTGGAAATTCGATTCCGCTGAACGTAAACCTGCCAGCGTCGGTGCCCACGAGCGGCTTTACATTTGCCCATTCCTCACCGAATCTTGCTCTCGATTTCATTATCAGCGCAGCCGAATCCAAGGGAGTTGGCAAGCTTCTTTCAAAGCCCAAGGTCATCACCCAAAACAACGAGAAGGCCACGGTAAAACAGGGCACGAAGATTCCGGTCCAGACCACCATCAACAATACGATTTCCGTTCAATTCATCGATGCCGTGTTGAAGTTGGAGGTCACGCCGCAGATCACTGCCGAAGGCACCGTCTTCATGGAGGTCGTCGTCGAAAACACCCAGATCGCTCAGGGTGTCCCCCGGGTTCAGGGTATCCCGGCTCTCGACACACAGGCCGCGGAGTCAAAGGTTTTGATCAATGACGGCGGCACAGTAGTGATTGGTGGTATCAATATCTCCAGTCAGCGCACGGACATTCAGCAGGTTCCACTCTTCGGAAGCCTCCCACTGATTGGCAATCTGTTCAAACGAACAACCGTCAATGTCCAATCGCAGGAGCTGCTTTTCTTCTTGACTCCCCGCATCGCCCCAAACTAGAAGGGAAAGGTCTGCACTGAATTCGAGAGGAGGTTGACAACTCCTCTCTCGGGCCTATGGACGAACTTCGCCGGCGTCGAATCCAGCACGTGCGCGCACGATTGAAAGAACTCGGCGCCGACACCTTTCTAACTACGCAGCCTGCAAATATCTTTTATCTGAGCGGATTTACGGGGAGTTCGGGTGCTCTGGTCGTTCGCCCTGCAGCTTTCTATCTGCTTACCGATAGCCGATATGCGGTCCAGAGCCGCCAGGAAGCACAGGGTGTCCGCGTTCAAATCACGAGTGGTTCTCTCTTGGCCGCCGTTGGGGAGTTCGCTAGGAGGATCGGCGCGCGCCGCATGGTTGTTGAAGCGCACTCCCTCACCTTGGCGCAATTCGACGAACTGCGGAGACACACCCGGTCGCGTATTCGCCTAATCCCCTCAAATACCTTGGTCGAAGAGCTCCGGCAGACCAAGGACCGAGTAGAGGTTCTGCAAATGCGGAAGTCGGCGCAACTCGCTCTGGCCGCCTGGGAGGAAGTTTTGACCCGCGTGCGCCCCGGCGTCCGCGAGATTGAGTTGGCCGCAGAGATCGAATACCAAATGAGGCAGAGGGGCGCCAGCAAGACTGCGTTTGACACCATTGTCGCCTCAGGGTCTCGGGCAGCCCTTCCTCATGCGCGGCCGAGCCTCAAGAAGCTCAGGAGAAATGAATTGGTCGTCTTTGACCTGGGTGCTATACTCCAAGGCTATTGTAGCGACCTAACGCGTACTGTCTTTTTGGGCCGCGCCCGCGCCAAGTTGCGCGGTTGGTATCGTGCCGTCTGGCAAGCGCAGCAGGCAGCGCGGAACGCCACTCGGCCGGGCGCAATCGCGGGCGAGATCGATGCCCAAGCCCGCCGCACTTTGGAGCAGGCGGGGCTCAGCCAATGGTTTACACACAGCACTGGCCATGGGGTGGGCTGGGAAGTGCACGAAAACCCAAAGCTGGCCCGAGGACAAA
>Ga0233416_10000355_pt1 | contig 14121 bp, 9 predicted proteins | sample Sediment_Towuti__2_FD_188638 | JGI IMG/M metagenome (GOLD analysis project Ga0233416, IMG submission 188638) | Sediment microbial communities from Lake Towuti, South Sulawesi, Indonesia - Sediment_Towuti_2014_0_MG | ecosystem: Environmental > Aquatic > Freshwater > Lake > Sediment | place... | reverse complement strand
TCCGGCCCTCGACGTGGAGGCGCGGAGCGTCGATCGCCGCTCCCACGTGCGTCCCACGGAGGACTCGCCACGTCACCTGGGCGATCGCGCCCGCGAGCCGGACGGAGCCGGCGCTGCCCACGACCAGGCGCGGCAGCCCCGACTCGAGCACGACCGTGGGGGCCATCATGCTCGGGATCCGCGAGCCGGGCGCGACGTCGTCCGTACCGACCACGTCGAGCTCGCCGAGCATGTTGTTCAGCTGCGTCCCCCCGCGGAAGACGCCGGACCCGGAGCCGAGCGTCGAGGAGAGCGAGGCTGCGGTGCCGGAGCTGTCGACGACCGAGATGTGCGTCGTGCCGCTGCGGGGCCCGTTCCATGAACGCTCGTACGCGTGAGCGACGATGCTCGCCTCCGCGTCGAGCGACCACGTCTCGAGCCCGACGAGCCCCCGCAGGATGTCGAGCGCGATGGCGCCCCCGCGGGACGGAGCGGGCGCCGTCAGGGCGTTCAGGCCGTCGAGGTCCGCGGACAGCGGGTCGAGCTCTGTCACGCGGTAGGCGGCGAGGTCCTCGGCCAGCTCGGGAACGAGCTCGGCGACGGCCCGGGCGCCGTGGTCGCGGACGAGCTCGAGCGTGGGCGCGAGCTCCTCCGTCGCAACCCGGTCCGGGTGGCCGAAGACGCGCGCCCCCTCGGCCGTCCGCAGGAGGATTCCCGACAGGACCCGGTGCAGGAACGCCCGCGGGGCGTCCACCGGCACGCCCAGCCGAGCCTGCGCGATCGCGGGCTCCACGAGCTCGGGCCAGGGGCGGCTCGCAAAGCGGCGGTGCGCCTCCTCGAGCCCGGAGAGAAGTCCCGGCACGGCCACCGAGCCCTCCCCCACGTGGAAGGCCTGCGTGCCGGAGTCGGCGAACTCGACGAGCACCTCGTCCATGGCGCCGAGCCGCCGAGTCGGGCACGCGAAGAAGCAGTCGAGCACGACGGGCTCCGCGCCCGGCTCCGCGACGAGCAGGAAGCCGCCGCCCGTCGGCCCCGTCAGGGGCCCCTCGGCGACCGCTGCCATGAACGCGGCCGCGAGGCACGCGTCGACGGCGTTCCCTCCTTCGCGCAGGACCCGACCGCCTGCCTCGGCGGTCAGAGGGTGGCCGGCTGCGATCGCCCCGCGCATGGCCGGGAGCGTACTGCGGACGCTGTTCCGAGACTACGAGCTCAGGAACGAGGGGAGCTCGGGCTCCCCGCCGCGGCTCGCCGAGACGGAGGCGTCGAACGACGGCCTTTCCGACCGGCGCCGCGAGCCTCCGAGCCCGGTGGCGACCACCGTGACCCAGACCTGGCCGGTGAGCCGGGAGTCCACCGTCGCGCCGAAGATGATGTTCGTCTCGTCGGTCGCCGTCCCGCGGACGACCTCGGCCGCGTCGTGGACCTCGACGAGCGAGAGGTCGTCGCCGCCCGCGATCGAGAGCAGGATCCCGCGCGCGTTCACGATCTCCGCGTCGATCAGCGGCGAGCCGAGGGCGCGCTCGGCGGCCTCGCGGGCGCGGTTCGGCCCCGTCGCGTAGCCGATGCCCATGAGCGCCGACCCTGCGTCCTGCATCACGGTGCGGACGTCCGCGAAGTCGAGGTTGATGAGGCCCGGGGTCGTGATGAGGTCGGTGATCCCCTGCACGCCCTGGCGGAGGACGTCGTCGGCGATCTTGAACGCCTCGATCATCGAGGTCGAGCGGTCGAGCACCTCGAGGAGACGGTCGTTGGGAATGACGATCACCGTGTCGCACGCGGCGCGAAGCTCCTCGACGCCGCGCTCGGCCGCGGTGCGGCGGCGGGTTCCCTCGAAGCGAAACGGCGTGGTGACGATCCCGACGGTGAGCGCGCCGAGCTCGCGGGCGATGCGCGCGACGACCGGCGCGGCGCCGGTCCCCGTGCCGCCGCCCTCTCCCGCGGTGACGAACACCATGTCCGAGCCGCGAAGCGCCGCCTTCAGCTGGTCCGCCTCCTCCTCGGCGGCCGCGCGGCCGACGCCCGGGTCGGCCCCCGACCCGAGCCCGTGCGTGACGCCCTCGCCGATGTGGATGCGGATCGGGGCATCGGAGACCGCGAGCGCCTGCACATCCGTGTTCACGGCGATGAAGTCGACCTGCGTGAGGCCCGCGTCGATCATGCGGTGCAGCGCGTTCAGCCCCGCGCCCCCGACGCCGACGACACGGATCGTGGCGATGTACGCGGCGCCCTTGGGCGGTGGCACCCGGTGGAGACGCGGCGCCGGCTCGAGCAGGGTCTGGAAGTAGCGCGCGGCCGCCCGGGACGCGGCCGCCTCCGGGGTCGGCTCCGGCTCGCGGGTGGGGGCTGGGACCGTCGCGGGCTCCTCCTCGAACTCGTGGACGTGCTCGACCGTCTCCTCCAGCGCGACCTCTGCGCGGCGCTCCTCCTCCGTGCGCTCGCCCTCTGGCGGCGCGACCTCCGGCTCGCCCTCGCCCTTGCGCTGTGCGGCCTCGGTCTTCTTGAAGAGCTCGGCGAGCGGCCCCTCACGCATGCTCGCGCGCTTCCGCGCCATCGAGCACCTCCTTCGCCAGGTCGCGGTAGGCCTGGGCGGCCGGCCCGGCCGGGTCGTAGCGGAGCACCGAGCTGCCCTTCACCGGCGCCTCGGCGTAGCGCACGGTCTTGCGGATCCTCGTCTCGTACACGAGCTCGCCGAAGTGCTCGTGGAGGATCTCGATGGCCTCGCGCGCGTGCAGCGTCCGCCCGTCGTACATCGTCGGGACGATTCCCTCGACGCGCACGTGCGGATTCAGGTTCTCCCGCACCATCGCGAGGGTGTTCTCGAGCTGCACGAGGCCCCGCAGCGAGAGGTACTCGCACTGCACGGGGACGATGACGCTCGTAGAGGCCACGAACGCGTTGATCGTCAGGAGGCCGAGGGAGGGAGGCGTGTCGACGAGGATGAAGTCGTAGCGGTCGCGGACCTCGACGAGGGCCTTCTCGAGCGCACGCTCGCGGCCGATGAGCGCGGAGAGAGCGAGCTCCGCGCCGGCGAGGTCGATCGAGGCGACGGCGATGTCGACCTCGACGGTGTGGACGACGTCGGAGATCGGGATGCGATGCACGAGGACGTCGAACATCGAGCGCTCGATCGCGTCGGGGTTCATGCCCTGACTCATGGTCAGGTTGCCCTGCGGGTCGAGGTCGACGAGCAGGACGCTGTAGCCCAGCTCGTGCAGGGCGACCCCGAGGTTGAGCGTGGTCGTCGTCTTCGCCACGCCGCCCTTCTGGTTCGCGAACGTGACGACCCTGGCCGTCACCTGCGTCTCCGGAATCGAGGTGGGGACGGCGTGCAGGCGGGGCTCGGCGTCGGGAAGAGGCTCGACCACGACTGCGTCGGCAGCGACGGCGGCGCGCACGTGCGACCGCGGCAGGATGCGTGAGAGCCCCATGACCGCCTCACCTTCCAGCCCTCGCGCAAAACTCCTTCAACCCTCGCACGGTAGCCGGGACCGAGGAGTCAGTCCTCGCCATCCCAGTAGTCGAGTGGCTGGCCGAGGCGCGCGACCAGCCCGATGCCGCGGAAGAAGACCTTGCCCGATCGCGGGTAGAAGCAGATGTCGTTGGGGTCGCGCGTGCCGTACATCAGCAGCGTCATCTCGCCCTGCCCAGCGCGGAAAGCATGGGCGATGCCTGTGCCCGGTGGCCGCGCGACGACGGAGCCGGCGCGCACCGGATGCTCGGCCACGCCCTCCTTCTCCCACAGGAGCAGGTGGCCCTCGCCGTCGAGCACGGCGAAGATCTCCTCCTCGGCCGAGTGGCAGTGGGGCGCAGCGTTCAGCTTTCCCGACAGGATCTGCGAATGGCGAAGCCCGGTCCGGCTCGACCCCGCGGCGCGGCCCAGGTCGCGGGTCCGGCGTCCGATCGTCTCCGTCTCGCGCTCGACCGGCTCGATCTCGTCGACGTTGACGATGCTCGCAGGCCGTTCCGAGATCTCGCCGACCTCCGGAGGCCCAGCGGCGGCCTCGCGGGTCCAGGGGTGGTCCTCCTCGGCGCCGACGGGCGCCCAGGTGCGGCCGAGCCACGCGACCTCTGCGCGCGGCAGCCAGGTGATCCCGGCCGCATAGGACCGCTGGCCGAAGGCGAGCACGTCGAGCCCGTCCGGCCCGGCCCGGAGCGTGTGCGCGTTCTCGAGCGCGAGATGGACGATGCAGTCGCCCGCCCGCACGTCGTACGCTGCGGGATCGCCTTCGCCTTCCCACTGGACCGAGACGCCCGAGCCTCCGAGGACGTAGAAGATCTCCTCCTCTGCGCCCTCGAGATGGAGCGGCGTCGACCACATTCCGGGGTCGACTCGGATGCGCTTGACGCCGACAGTCCGCGAGGACCGTCCCGTCAGGCTCTGCCACGTCCCCGCGATGTGGCCGCGCTCGCCGCGCTGACTCGGCACGTCGTCCCAGTGCGAGATCACGCATCGATCATGTCACGGGACGCTCCGCCAACGCAGCCCTCAGACAGTCGACGGCGCGCTCCCCTGCATCACCCCCCTCCGCGCGCGACCAGACCTCTGCCTCTCGGAGGAGCGCCTTCAGCTCGGCGAGCAGCTCGGGCCTGCCGGCGCCCGCGCTCTCGAGCGAGCCGATGCGCTCCAGCCGCTCGAGAACCGCCCGAGCCTCGTCCATGGAGCGAAGGTAGCCCCACACTCGTCGCGGATGGGTAACGGATTCGAGTCGAGTCTCAAACGGCCAGGCGGGACGCTTCGCGCTTCGGCAAGCCGAGCAGCTCGCGGTCGAGCGAGCGGACGAGACGGTCACGGTCGCCGGCTCGCAACACGGCGACCACGGCGCGCCGCGCGGCATCGATCGCCAGCGCGCTCGCCGCGTCGCCCGAGGCGAGCGCGGCCAGGTCGTCGTAGAGGCGCTCCCGCTCCGCCGGATCCTCGGCCAGGAGGACGGAAGAGCGCATCGGCCACGTCTCCCCGAGGAGCGCTTTGAGCGCACCGCGGAGCTGCTCGGACCGGAACGGCTCGTTCTGGAACAGCGAGAGCTCCCAGCGGTCGAGCGCCTCTACGAGCGCGGGATCGCCGTCCGCGTCGCCGAGCGCCGCGAGCACCTCGAGCGCGATCGGCGCCCGGAAGGCATCGAGCCGGGACGGCTCGCCCGGAGGCTCGGTCGCCGCGATCGGAAGCACGGGACGGATTCCGAACGGCCGCCCGTCGAGCAGCTCGAAGAGCACGGGCCCGGCCGCCGCCGCGGCTGCGGTGGTCAGGCGGAGGGCGCTCACGGCATCGGCGATCTCGGCGGGCGAGTCGGGCGGCTCCTGGCCGACCTCGAGGTCGCGACGCACCTCGAGCACGCACCAGCGGTCCGGCTCCCGCCCGAACCCGGCCGGGAGCAGGCCTCGAGACTCGGGCCAGTGCGCGGAGAGCTCGCCCTGGAGGAACGGCCGGAAGACGAGCCCGGACCCGAGCTGGACAGCCTTCGGCGCCGAGATCCCGACGACGGGCGCGATCGCCGAGTACCTCCGTCCTTCCCCGTACAGCGACGACTCGAGCAGCGCGTACGCGCGCTCGAACGACTCGTCGTCCCAGTCGAACCCGCCGCAGGCCTCGGCAGTTGAGATGAGCAGCCCCAGGAGCACGGTGCGAAAGAGCGCGTCGTCCTCGGTAGCGCGCACCCCCGCGTGGGCGCGGGCGAAGATGGCTGCGGCCGGCTCGCGGCGGAGCTCCTCGACGGCGAGCCGCACATCCTCGCGGCTGCGCAGGAGCGCCTCCCGCTCCTCGATAAACGCGCGAACGAGCGGCTTGAGCTCGTACAGCGAGGGGCCGCCGCGCTGGACGTGCTCCTCGAAGGCCATCGGCAGGTCCGCTCCTTCTTCCAGCTCCCGCCCGAGCACGACGAAGGAGCCGAGGACGAAGCCGCGGAGGAGCGGGTAGAGGTGCGGAGCGCGCACCGGCACGGCTGCTCCTTACGCGCCGGCCCCTCCCTCTCCTCCCCACTACGGGCGCAGCACGGCCCGGCGAGGACCGGCCAGGAAGCCGGCGTCGACGAGCAGCGGCATCGCCTCCGACTCGACGACGGGCAGCCCGTCGAAGCGCTCGACCGCGAGTCGCTTCGCGCCACCTCCTCGCACGTGCCGCACGAGAGCGTCGAGCGCGGGCCGCAGCCACTCCGGATCGGGCTCGCGCAGCGGCACGAGCGAACGCCCGCCACGCTCGACGTAGAGGGCGGCCTCGCCGTCGAGCAGGACGACCCAGGCGCCCGCGACGCGTGCCGCCCGCGCGCCGGCCCGCTTCGGCCACGGCAGGGCAGCGCCGTACGGCTGCGCCGGATCGGCGGCCGCGAGGACGAGCGCGGGGGGCTCCTCCCCACTCCTCGAGGTCCGTCCCTCGCGCAGCCGCTCGACCGCTCCCGGGAGCGCGAACTGCGCGCCGCCGAGGCCCTCGACGAAGTACCCGCGCCGGCAGACGCCGAGCGTCTCGAGCGCACGCAGCTCGCCGTAGACGGCGCCGTATCCGCCGCGGATCCCCTCCGCGCGAACGCCGTCGCGGGTCACGATCCCCTGGCGCTCCAACAGGAGCTCGGCGAGTGCACGGCGATTCGGGACACGTCCGGAGTCTGACCCCAGACGTGGCTCGAACAGACGGTACGCGAGCGACCACCGGCCCTGGGTGGGCGACGGAGCCGCAGCCCGTGCACGCGAGAAGCGCCGCACCCGTGGCTCGGGGCGAGGCGCGTGGAGGCGCCGCGGGGCTCGCAGCGGGGCCCACGAGTCGTTCGTCACCTCGCCCGCCCAGACGAGGTCCCAGAGCGCGGCGAGCGCCGCATCCGCCTCGAGACCCGCGGCGGCGAGGAGGTCGTCCCAGAACATCGCGCCACGCTGGAGAGCACGCCGGATCGCTGCGGCAGCGTCGCTATCGCTTCTCGGGTCGCCGGCAGGCGGGCCGAGAAGCGAAGCGTGCTCGCGGAAGAAGACGGCGGCCCGGTCGAGCCCGGCGCCGACCCAGACGACCTCCCCGGAGGCGCAGAGCGCGTCGAGGTCCGCCGGCCGGTAGCCGGCGATCCGCCGCGGCAGCACGTCGCTCTCCCACAGCGAGACCGGGAGCGAGAGCCCCTGCAGCGGGACGAGCGCCTCGCGAAGCGTCTGCCGCCGCCCGATCCCGTGCCACGCGGGCAGGAACCGCCCGAATGCGGTCTGCTCGGCGGGCTCGACCTCGCGGCGGAGGACGGCCAGCGTCGCCCGCCGGATGCGACGCAGGACGTCGAGGTCGCACCATTCGCGCTCGGTCCCGCCCGGCCGGAGCTCGCCACGGACGATCTTGTCCTCGCGCTCGAGCGCGGAGAGCTCGGCCTCGACCGTCTCGACCGCCAACCCGTACCTCTCGGCGACCTCCGCGCTCGTGAACGGCCCGTGCGTCCTCGCATAGCGCGCGAGCAGCACGCGAGGCGCATCCGGCACCGGCTCCAGAAGCGCCTCGGGGACTCCTCCCGGTGGCGCGGCGCCGAGCGCGTCGCGCACGAGCCCCGCGTCCTCGATCGCGACGGCGGCGTCCCGGCCGCTCACCCGCACGCGGAGGGCTCGACGCTCCCGGACCAGCGTCTCGGCGAACCCCGGATCGACCTCCTCCGAGAACAGGGGGCCCGCGCGTCGGAGCAGGTCGTGGAGCTCGTCGGCGTTCCGCGGGCGCGGTGCGAGCGACGCCTCGACCTGCTCGATCGCGTCGGCGTCGAGCAGCTCCCGGAGCTCCTCGATGCCCATGAGCTCGCGAAGGAGGTCGCGGTCGAGCGAGAGCGCCTGCGCCCGCCGCTCCTCGGGCGGCGTGTCGTCCTCGTACATGTACGTCGCCACGTACTCGAAGAGGAGCGACGAGGCGAAGGGCGACGCCGAGACGGTCTCCACCTCGACGAGGTCGAGCTCGCGCGTCTGCAGGCCGCGCAGGATCTTCCGCAGCGCCGGGAGATCGAAGACGTCCTGCAGGCACTCGCGGTAGGTCTCGAGCACGATCGGGAACTGCGGGTAGCGGCGGGCGACCTGGAGCAGCCCCTGCGCCTTCAGCCGCTGCTGCCAGAGCGGTGTCCGCTGGCCGGGGCGACGGCGCGGGATGAGCAGCGCGCGGGCCGCATTCTCACGAAAGCGGGCCCCGAAGAGCGCCGACTGCCCGAGCTCGGCGAGGACGAGCTCCTCGATCTCGTCTGGGTCGAGCAGAAGATCGGCGACCGCTGGAGGCACGTCCGCGTCGGGGAAGTGGAGGGCGATCCCGTCGTCCGACCAGAGCGACTGCGCGTCGATGCCGAGCGCATCCCGCAGCCTTGCCGCGAGCGCCATCGCCCACGGGGCGTGCACGCGGCCGCCGAAGGGCGTGAGGATGCAGACGCGCCAGTCGCCGATCTCGTCGCGGAAGCGCTCGACGACGATCGTCCGGTCCGACGGCACCACGCCCGTCGCGCCTTCTTGCTGGCGCAGGAACGTCAGGAGGTTCTTCGTCGCCCGCCGGTCCAGTGAGTACTCCGTCTCGACGAGGCGAATCGCGCGATCGTCGTCGCAGGCGACGATCGCGCGAGTCGCCTGGCCGATCCGCTCCCCGAGCTCGGCCGGCCGCCCCACGCCCTCGCCCTTCCAGAACGGCGCCACGCCTGGAACTCCCGGCGCGGGCGAGACGAGAACGCGGTCGCGGGTGATGTCCTCGATCCGCCACGTCGAGGCGCCGAGGAGGAACGTCTGCCCCTCGCGGGCCTCGTAGACCATCTCCTCGTCCAGCTCGCCGACGCGGCCTCCTCCGTCCACGAGGTGCACGCCGAAGAGCCCGCGGTCGGGGATCGTCCCCGCGTTCGTGACCGCGAGCCGCCGGGCGCCCGAGCGCCCGCGCACGACCCCGGCCGTGCGATCCCAGACGATCCGCGGCCGCAGCTCGGCGAACTCGTCCGAGGGGTAGCGGCCCGCGAGCATGTCGAGGACGTTCTCGAGCTGGACGCGAGACAGGTCGGCGAAGGGGTACGCCCTGCGCACGAGCTCGTGCAGCGCGTCGACCGCAATCTCCTCGTCGGCGCAGATCGCCACGACGTGCTGAGCGAGGACGTCTAGCGGATTCCTCGGAATCCGCGTCTCCTCGATCGCGCCCTCGCGCATCGCCTTCGCGACGACCGCCGACTCGAGGAGGTCGGCGCGGTACTTGGGGAAGATCCGCCCCTTCGAGACGGACGCCAGGTCGTGGCCGGCGCGCCCGATCCGCTGGAGCCCACGCGCGACGGACTTCGGGCTCTCCACCTGGATCACGAGGTCGACGGCGCCCATGTCGATCCCGAGCTCGAGCGACGAGGTCGCGACGAGGCACGGGATCCTCCCGGCCTTCAGGAGCTCCTCCACGTGCACGCGCTGCTCGCGCGCCAGCGAGCCGTGGTGCGCGCGGGCGAGCTCCTCCCCGGCGAGCTCGTTCAGGCGCAACGCGAGCCGCTCCGCCAAGCGGCGGTTGTTCACGAAGACGATGGTCGAGCGATGCTCTCTGACGAGCTCGAGCACGGCCGGGTAGATCGACGGCCAGATCGAGCGGCTCGACTGCTCCACGCCCGGGCCCATCTCGACGCCGTCGGCGAGCGGCGGCACCGAGAGGTGGGCGGTGGATCCGAGCTCGCGCAGGTCCTCGACGGGGACGACGACCTCGAGGTCGAGCTCCTTGCTCACGCCGGCGTCCACGAGCTCGATCTCGCGGCCCGTTCCGGCGACGAAGCGGCCGATCTCCTCGAGCGGGCGCTGCGTTGCCGACAAACCGATGCGTTGCATCGGTTTGTCTAGAAGCCGTTCGAGGCGCTCGAGCGACAGCGCGAGGTGCGCGCCGCGCTTGCTCCCCGCGACCGCGTGGACCTCGTCGACAATGACGGTCTCGATGCCCCGCAACGTCTCGCGCGCCTGCGAGGTCAGGAGCAGGAAGAGCGACTCCGGGGTGGTGATCAGGATGTCGGGCGGCGACTTCAGCATCCGCCGCCGCTCGTCGGCCGGCGTGTCGCCGGTGCGCACCGCGACCGTGAGCTCCGAGCGGAGCCCTGCGAGCGGCGCGCGGAGGTTCCGCTCGATGTCGTAGTTGAGCGCCTTCAGCGGGGAGACGTAGAGGAGCCGGAGCCCTTCTCCGGGAGTCGCGTTCAGGCGGTCGATCCCGATGAGGAACGCCGCCAGGGTCTTCCCGGAGCCGGTGGGCGCCTGGATCAGGACGTGGCCGCCGCCCGAGATGGCTGGCCAGCCGAGACGCTGCGCAGGCGTCGGCGCCTCGAACGCGCGCTCGAACCAGGCCCTCGTGGTCGGGGAGAACGCGGCGAGCGGATCCACGGAAACGAGACTACCCACGCCGTCGTATGCTCCGGCCGTGGGCTACGACGTGGTCGTCGTCGGAGCCGGGACCGCCGGCTGCGTCCTCGCCGCCCGCCTGAGCGAGAATCCGGAGCGGAGCGTCTGCCTCCTCGAGGCAGGGCCCGACTACGGACCAGCCGACGCCGGCCGGTGGCCTGCCGAGCTGCTCGACTTCCGGTCGCTCCCCTCCACCCACGGCTGGGGCCCGGGCGGCGAGGACGGGCGCAGCCTCGGCGGGAAGGTGCTCGGAGGCTCGTCCGCGGTCAACGCGTGCGTCGTGGTCCGGGGTACGCCGGCGGACTACGACGAGTGGGGCGAGGCCTGGTCGTACGCGAGCTTCCGCCCGTACCTCGATCGCGCGCGCGAGACGCTGCGTACCGCCGACCGGACCACGGATCGGCCGGGGCCGTTCCACACGGCGTACGTCGAAGCGGCGCAGGCGATCGGCTTCCCGCTCCTCGCCGACGCGGACGACCCCGACCGGCCCGTGGGGGTCACACCGTTCCCTGCGAACGTCGTCGACGGCAGGCGCTGGAACGCGGCGTTCGCCTACCTCGATCCCGCCCGCGGCCGACCCAACCTCACGATCGCCGGCGACACGCTCGTCGATCGGGTCGAGCTCGACGGAGCTCGGGCCGCGGGCGTGCTGGACTCCACGGGTCGCCTGCACGAGGCGGAGACGGTGCTCCTCGCAGCGGGCGCCTACTTCTCGCCCGCGATCCTCCTTCGCTCCGGCATCGGCCCCGCGTCGCAGCTCGGGGAGCTCGGGATCCCCGTACGGTCGGAGCTCCCCACAGGAGAACGGCTGCTCGACCACTGCGGGACGACCGTCGCTTGGGGGCTCGCGCCCGAGCTCGCGCGGGACGCGGCTCAACGGGCCGCCGAAGGCGAGCTCGTCCAGCCGCACGCGGTCGTGAAGGCCGCGAGCTCGTCCTGCGAGCCGGGCGCCTGGGACCTCCATCTCCTGTCGTGGATCTACCCGGCGGAGGAGCCCGCCACGTTCGAGGCGTGCGCGATCGTCTTCCACATGAAGCCGCTCTCGTCCGGCCGCGTGACCCTGCGCTCGCGGGATCCCGGAGAGCCGCCGCGGGTCGAGCGCGGCTTCCTCTCGTGCGAGGAGGATCTCGAGGTCATCCTGGAGGGAATCGAGCTCGCGCGCTCGCTCGCAGCAGCGGAGCCGCTCGCCGCGCTCCTCGGGAACGAGATCCTGCCCGGGAGCCGGGACACGGGCGGGTACGTGAGAGAGACCGTCCGCAACTACTTCCACCCAGCCGGCACATGTGCCATCGGCTCGGTCGTCGACGAGCGCTGCCGCGTTCTCGGTTTCGAGAACCTCCTCGTCGCCGATGCATCCGTGATGCCGACCATCCCGCGCGCGAACACGAACCTGACGGCCGCTGCGATCGCCGAGCGGGTCGCCGAGACGCTGTGACGTACTATCGAGCCGTGCCCGAGGCGCTCTACTTCACGGACTCGACGGAGGCGAACGAGCTTCTGGCCCGTGACCCGCTCGCGCTCCTGATCGGCTTCGCGATCGACCAGCAGGTGCCCGTGCAGACCGCGTTCGCCGGCCCGCTCAAGCTGAAGGAACGTCTGGGGACGCTCGACCCGGGAGAGATCGCCGCGACCGATCCCGCGCGGCTCGAGGAGGTCTTCCGCGAGAAGCCCGCGATCCACCGCTTCCCGGGCTCGATGGCGCGGCGCGTGCAGGAGCTGAGCGCGGTCGTGGCCGACGAGTACGGAGGCCATGCCGATCGCGTCTGGACAGAGGCGCACGACGCGGACGACCTGCGGCGCCGGATCGGCGCGCTGCCCGGGTTCGGGAAGATGAAGGTCACGGCCCTAGGATCGGTGCTCGCGCTCCGCTTCGGCGTCGAGAGCGCGCAGGAGCTGGTGCCCGACTACCCGTGCCTGGGCGGCGTCGACTCGCCGGAGGCGCTGGCCGAGTACCAGGCGCAGAAGCGCGCGCACAAGGCCTCGCTCCGCGCAGCCGCGTCTTCGGGGTAGACAGCGCGACTCGGGGGACAACGCACCGCCGGTCCGTCCGCCGCGAGCACGAGACTTCCGGGCGCGCTCCGATCAGGACCGTCAACGCATGCCCTCGGTCGCCGCCTCCGATATCGCGCGCATGCGCGAGAAGCTCTTCTTCGACGGAGAAGACCAGGCGCGGAAGCTGAGTGCCTTCTGGACGCTCCTGCTCCTGGCCGCGGCCATCGCTTCGGCAGGGGTCGTCTCGGACTCGACGGCGACCGTGATCGGCGCGATGATCGTCGCGCCGTTGATGACGCCGATCGTCGGGATCGTCCTCTCGGTCACGATCGGCGACGGGCGCAACCTCGCGATCTCGGCGGCGCTGGTCATCACGGGCGCGCTCGCCGTGATCGCGGTCGGCTACGGCTTCGGCCTCCTCGCGGAGGTTCCGGTCGACGCTGCCCGGAGCACGCAGGTCGCCGGACGCGTGACTCCTGGCCTGATCGACCTCGCCGCTGCCATCGCCACCGGGGCGGTCGGCGCGTTCGCCGTCGTCCGGTCGGACGTCTCGGACACCCTTCCCGGCGTCGCGATCGCCATCTCCCTGGTTCCGCCGCTCACGGTCGTCGGCCTCACGCTCGAGGCAGGCGAGAGCGACGAGGCGGTCGGCGCCCTGCTCCTCTTCCTCACGAACGTCGGCGCGATCCTGGTCACCGGCGTGCTCGTGATGGCCCTGTACCGCGTCCGGACGGCAGCGCTCGAGTCCGCTGTGCGGCCGCCTCTCGGACGCCGTGCCGCGGTCCTGGTGATCGTCGCCTTCGTCGTCGTGATCGCCGTGCCGCTCGCAGGCTCGACGGCGCGCATCGTCGACGAGAGGCTGACGATCGCGTCGGTGACGGATGTGGCGACATCATGGGCGGATGACCGGGGCTGGGAGATCGTCACCGTGACGACGCGACCGGAGGGGGTGGTCGTCCGCGCGCACGGCCCCTTGCCGGCACCCGATCCGGACGAGCTCCGAGAACGCCTCGACGCCGAGGGGCTCGCCCATGTCGGGGTTCGACTCCAGCTCGTCCCCGAGGATCACGTCGAGCTCGAGGGGAGCGACGGCTGACGGACGTCGAGAGCGCCGACCCGTCATGACGAACGTATCGCCAGGCGCGGAAGCGAGCGCTATCGAGCTCCGGACCCTGACCGACGGCGGGCAGCGGCCAGCCGACGTGGCGCGGGGGATCGCAGCGTTCCTCGCCAGCGCGGACCGCTCGCTCGACATCGCCATGTACGACGTCCGCTTCGAGACCGACGCGGGCGCGCTCGTCCTCGCGTCGCTCCTCGCCGCGCACCAGCGCGGAGTGGCGATCCGCCTCCTCTACGACGTCGAGCATCCGGGGCCGATTCCCGTCCCGCCGCCGCCCGGCACGGCGCCGGAGGCCATCGAGGCGCTGCCGGTCACGACACGCGGAATCGCGGGAATCCCCGACCTCATGCACCACAAGTTCGTGGTGCGGGACGGCGAGGCGGTCTGGACCGGCTCGACGAACTGGACGGACGACTCCTGGACGCGGCAGGAGAACGTCATCGTCACCGTGCGCTCGCGCGAGATCGCCTACGCGTACTCGCTCGCGTTTGCGCAGCTCTGGGAGAGCGGCGAGGTGGAGGGCACGGGCGAGGTCGACCCGCGACCCGAGGACGTGGACGGCGCGCGCGTCCGCGCGTGGTTTTGCCCGGGACACGGCGAGGCGCTCGCGCACCGGATCGCAAAGCACGTCGGGAAGGCCCGGGAGCGCGTGCGGATCGCCTCGCCGGTCATCACGTCCGGTCCGATCCTCGCAACCCTGGTCGAGCTCGTGGGCGAGA
>Ga0233416_10000354_pt1 | contig 14146 bp, 14 predicted proteins | sample Sediment_Towuti__2_FD_188638 | JGI IMG/M metagenome (GOLD analysis project Ga0233416, IMG submission 188638) | Sediment microbial communities from Lake Towuti, South Sulawesi, Indonesia - Sediment_Towuti_2014_0_MG | ecosystem: Environmental > Aquatic > Freshwater > Lake > Sediment | place... | reverse complement strand
TTGCCATCTTATGGCTTGGCATTGCCCAAGGCTCTTTCGCCGTCCCGGATCTGGTTGCCAAGGGAGGGATACCAGCCAACCTGCAAATCTGGCTGTTCATCGCTTTCGCAGCGGCCTTTGCCATCAAAGTGCCCATGTGGCCTTTGCATTCCTGGCTGCCCGATGCCCACGTAGAAGCGCCCACGGCTGGCTCGGTCATCCTGGCTGGTGTCCTGTTGAAAATGGGTACTTATGGCTTCCTGCGATTTAACCTTCCCCTTTTCCCGCAGGCCTCTATGCAATTGGCTCCCTGGATTGCCCTGCTTGCCGTCATAGGCATCCTCTATGGGGCGGCGGTATCCTTTGCCCAAAAAGATGTGAAGAAGCTGGTGGCATATTCATCGGTCAGCCATCTGGGTTTTGTCATGTTGGGATTGTTTGCCCTCAACGCCCAGGGAGTACAGGGGGGCATCTTGCAGATGGTCAATCATGGCTTGAGCACAGGCGCATTGTTCCTTTTGGTGGGGATGATCTACGAGCGTCGCCACACCCGCGAGATGGATGCCTTCGGTGGGCTGTGGAAGATCATGCCTGTATTTGCTGTCTTTACTTTGATTGTAACTCTGTCTTCGATGGGCTTGCCTGGTTTGAATGGCTTCGTCGGTGAGTTTACGATTCTCCTGGGTTCTTACGGGTCAGAGGCGATCGGCTCCCCCTGGTTTGCCGGGCTGGCAGCAATTGGCGTGATCTTGGCAGCCGTTTACCTTCTCTATATGTTCCAGAAGCTATTCCTTGGGCCAACGGATAAAGAGGAGAACCGCTCTTTAAAGGATATTCACTGGCGAGAGATTGTGACGCTTGTTCCGATCTTGATCCTGATCTTCTGGATTGGCCTTTATCCGCAACCGTTTTTTAATCTGATGGCTCCGGCCGTGGATAAGCTGGTAAATCTTATACAAACGACTGGCATGGCAGGTTTACCTTAGAAATATGGGCGAAAGATATTTACTCACCTGTTGGACCGAGGGCAATTATGAGCATGAGTGATATGGGTGCAAATCTCCTGGCAATCCTGCCGGTAGTTATCCTGGTGGGCTGGACCTGTGTTCTCCTGCTCGTGGATGCCTGGATCCCTAAGGGCCAAAAGAAGTGGACGGCTATCTTGGCTGCGTTGGGCCTGGTCGTGGCCCTAGGGTTCACTCTGGCTCAGATCGGGCAGCTTGATGAACCCCTGGTCGCTTTCAATGGGATGATCGTTGTGGATGGCTTTGCCATCTTCTTGAACATCATCTTCCTGGTCAGCGCTCTGGTCGGAATTGCACTGGCATACGACTTTCTCCAGCGGATGAATATCGAGAAGGGCGAGTATTATATTATGCTGTTATTTACGGTCAGCGGAATGATGATCATGGCGGGCGCCGCGGATTTGATCATCGTTTTTCTGGCGCTGGAGTGGTTGTCCATCCCTCTATACGTGATGGCTGGCTTTGCCCGGCCTCAGCATGATTCGGAAGAGGCCGCCCTCAAGTACTTTTTGTTAGGCGCTTTTGCTGGGGGATTCGTGGTTTATGGCGTGGCAATGATCTTCGGCGCGACCGGAACAACCGCTTTTTCAGGCATTGTAGGGGCATTGGAGGCAGGTAAGGCTAATCCGACTCTGATCATTGTCGGTGGTGCATTGATCTTGATTGGCTTGGGCTTTAAAGTTTCGGCTGTCCCATTTCACATGTGGACACCGGATGTTTACCAGGGCTCGCCTTCTCCGGTGACGGCGTTCATGGCAATCGGTACGAAAGCCGGCGGTTTCGCAGCCTTGTTAAGAATCTTCGTGGTTGTTTTCCCGCTCCTGGCTGAAGACCTGACCCCCGTGTTGTGGGCGTTGGCGGCATTAACCATGATTCTGGGCAATGTAGTAGCGATTGCCCAGGGCAATATTAAGCGTATGCTGGCGTATTCTAGCATCGCCCATGGGGGTTATATCTTGATGGGCCTGGTTGTTTTCGGGAACCAGGATGTGGCTCCTGTAGCCGTGGCCGCGGCTCTATTCTATGTGCTTGCGTATGCCTTCACCAGCTTTACTGCCTGGGCAGTGGTCATCGCCATGGAGAAATCAGAGGGCCAGGGGTTGAAGTTGGATGATTTCGCCGGATTGGGGCGAAAGTATCCCCTCCTGGGAGCCGCAATGACGGTGTCAATGCTTTCTTTCATCGGAGTGCCTCCTACCCTGGGTTACGTAGGCAAGTTTTATTTGTTCCGCACTATCCTGGAGGGAGGCTACCCAGGCCTGGCACTGATTGGTGTTCTGACCTCGCTGATCTCAGCTTACTACTACCTGCGGATCGTCGTCATCATGTATATGCGCGAGGGTGCTCCACAGGCGCGCAGCGAATTCTGGCTGAACCTGACCGCCGCTGTGACAGCTGTTGGCACGTTTATCTTGATCATCTTTTCGAACACGCTTTTCACCTGGGCTTCTAAAGCAACGCTTCTCCTGTTTTGAGTTAAGCTAAATCGAGAAATCTTCCCCGCGCCAGGCCCCTTCACGCGGCGTCTCTGGGTGCGGCAGGATAGTCACGTGCCCGTTGAGGCGTTGCTCCAGGTATTCCACACGTGCCATCAGAGAAGTCAGCGCTGTCCCAATCGTGTCGGGCAGTGTTGTGTGGTTCAGGTCCGGAGCATCCGTTTCCAGGTGGGGCTTGCTCCGTTTAACCACCTGACCCGGCACGCCGACCACGACTGAGTTGGGGGGTACGTCATGTACCACTACGGCATTGGCGCCAATGCGGCTGTCGTTCCCGACCGTAATTGCCCCGAGGACTTTCGAGCCTGCACCAATCACCACGCGGTCCCCGATGGTCGGGTGGCGCTTGCCTTTAGAGAGGCTAGTGCCGCCCAGGGTCACGCCATGGTACAGGGTAACGTCTGCGCCCACCTCGGAAGTTTCTCCAATAACCACTCCCATGCCATGGTCGATGAAAAAGCGCGCTCCGATTCTCGCTCCGGGATGGATTTCAATCCCGGTGAGGGCCCTGACGATTTGCGATATCAGCCGCCCCAGCAGCTTAAGGCGGTGCGTCCATAGCCAGTGTGCCAAGCGATACCCCCAGATGGCATGCAAGCCAGGATAGCAGAGCAGGATTTCAAAGGTGCTTCGGGCAGCCGGATCGCGTCCGAACACAGATTGGATATCTTCTTGGATAGTACGGTACATGGTTACACCTCCCAACGCGCAATCTTTTTCATTCGTCCGCCAGGTGGGCAAACAGAGGCGTGCTCAGATACCGCTCGCCAAAAGAGGGGATGATGACCACGATCAGCTTGCCGCTATTCTCGGGACGGCGTGCTACCTGGAGGGCAGCCCATACCGCTGCCCCCGAAGAGATTCCCACCAGCAGGCCTTCCAGGCGCGCCATCTTGCGGGCTGTCTCAAGGGAGTCCTCGTTTTTCACGCGTATAATTTCGTCGTATATGGCGGTATTCAATACTTCGGGCACGAAACCTGCTCCGATACCCTGGATGGGGTGCGGGCCTTTTTGACCTCCAGATAGAACCGGGGAGGCATCTGGTTCGACCGCGACGCACTGGAAGGAAGGCTTGCGCCTCTTGATCACTTCGCCCACGCCCGTGATGGTGCCTCCGGTGCCCACTCCGGCAACCAGGATATCAGCCTTGCCATCTGTATCGCGCCAGATCTCCTCAGCGGTTGTCCGGCGGTGGACTTCTGGGTTGGCAGGATTTTTGAATTGTTGTGGGATGAAGTAACGCGGGTCTGCCGCCGCCATCTCTTCCGCCACCCTGACCGCGCCGGTCATGCCTTCCTTTCCAGGTGTGAGGATCAGCTCCGCGCCGTAAGCCCTCAGCAGCATGCGGCGCTCTTTGCTCATCGTTTCGGGCATGGTAAGGACACATTTATACCCGCGGGCCGCACAGACAAAGGCCAGGGCGATACCTGTGTTACCACTGGTCGGTTCTAGGATGATCGTGTCGGGCTTGATCTTACCCGCCCTCTCTGCCGCCTCGATCATTGAGACACCAATGCGGTCCTTGACGCTGTGCGCCGGATTATAGAACTCCAGCTTGGCGACCAGATCTGCCTGGCAGCCCTCGGTGATGCGCCGGATGCGCACCATAGGGGTGTTGCCGACCAATTCGGTGACGTCATTAGCAATTTTCATGATTTTTCCTCTTTCGTAGATGATTAATAAATAAAAAGGTCAACTGCCAATAATGCCTTGATGGGCTACCCAGTTGGGTAAAAATAAAAGCGACGGACGAGAGCGCACCGTTTCGGAATTCCGAACTGCGGGGTAGCTGTCCGCCGCCTGCGGCAGTTGACCTGTGGATGACCTGGCAGGTCTATTATTTACGAGGCGGCGGTCACAGCCCCCGCCTCAGACACAAGCAGATAAGCATCATTTCCTCGACAAATCCTGATAGGAAAAATTTTGACTATTTTAGGGACTTTGGGGAATTTTGTCAAGAATTTCACTACCCGACAGAGCCAGGGAGAGAGATGGCTTTTCAAAGGTATCTACTTTAGGGTATGATTCAGGTGACCGGGACCAGTGAGATTCCGGTCATCTGAGGAGGATCACATGGGAGATAATATCGGGTATGAGTTCATTGAAAAAACCAAGTATCCATACACCAGCCAATCAGACCAGGACAAGGGTTTTCCCCAGCCCCCACTCGCTATAACTTTTCCGGGTGTGGGTGATGCTATCGAGCTCCCGCCACCGCCCGAAACGCCCCTCAAGCAAATCATCGACACCCGCGCCAGCACGAGGGCATACCAGTCTGCTCCCATCTCGCAGGAAGAATTGTCTTTTTTGCTGTGGTGTACTCAAGGGATCAAAAGTTATACAGAAACCAGGACGCGCCGGACAGTCCCTTCAGCAGGAGCCCGGCATGCTCTGGAGACATTCCTGTTGGTCAACCGCGTTAGGGGGATTGCCCCCGGAATATATCACTATGTGGCCTTCCAGCATGCGCTTCAAGCACGGGTGATCTCGAACACAATTGCCGACGACGTCGTTGCTGTCTGCCTGCAGCAAGAATTCATCAGAGAGAGCGCGGTTACCTTTTTCTGGGTTGCCATCCTCGAACGTATGGTTTGGAGGTACACCGAACGCGGATTCCGCTACCTTTTCTTGGATGCAGGGCACGTTTGCCAGAACCTGTACTTGTCAGCCGAGTCGATTGGTTGTGGTGCTTGTGCCATTGGCGCCTTCGATGATGATCGGTTAAACGACCTATTGGGTGTGGACGGAAAGCAGAAGTTTGTTGTCTACATGGCTGCTGTTGGGAAAAAACCATAACGATGGACATGAAGACCATCGTTATTACCGGCAGCACGCGTGGCATCGGTTACGGCTTGGCCGAATCTTTCCTCAGGTTGGGCTGTGCGGTGACGGTCAGTGGCCGCGCCCGGGAAGGCCTGGAGAAAGCCTGCGCGGACTTGACATCAGAATACGGTCCTGACCAGGTTTTCGGTTATCCTTGCGATGTCACTGACCAGCAACAGGTGCAGGCTTTATGGGAGGCTACCAGAGCTCGTTTTGGCAGGATCGATATCTGGATCAATAATGCCGGGCTTGGTCACGGCCAGGCCAGCTTTTGGACATTCCCCCCAGAACTGATCGATGTGGTGGTCTCTACCAACCTGGTGGGTGCCATGTATGCCGCCCAGGCTGCTTTACGCGGGATGCTGGAACAGGGATTTGGGAGCCTGTACAATATGGAGGGGATGGGCAGTGATGGTCGGGTCGCTATGAAAGGATTTACCCTTTATGGCACGACCAAGGCAGGCTTGCATTACCTGACGAAGTCGCTGTCCCAGGAGGTGGAAGGGACACCTTTAGTGGTTGGTTCGGTGCGCCCTGGCATGGTAGTCACCGACATGATTATCCAGCAGTACAAAGATAGCCCGCAGGAATGGGAGCGTGCCAGGCGTATCCTCAATATCATCGCCGACAGGGTCGAGACGGTCACTCCCTGGTTAGCTGAGCAGATTCTTGCCAACAGGAAGAACGGTGCCGTTATCTCCTGGACCAGCCGCCGGAAAATCATGGGACGCTTCCTCATGGCACCCTTTCGGAAAAGGGATGTGTTCGGCGATGGTGAGCCAGGAAAATGATCGCCAGCTTGATGAATAGAGTCGATTATGAACTATAACTTACCCCACCGCCGCTTGAACCCTCTCACGGGAGAGTATGTGCTGGTTTCTCCCCACCGCGCCCAAAGACCCTGGCAAGGTGCGGTCGAGAAAATGCCCCCGGAGAGTCTCCCCGAGTATGATCCGAACTGTTATCTCTGCCCTGGTAACGGTCGCGCCGGAGGAAAGCGCAATCCTGCCTATACCTACACGTTTGTCTTCGATAACGACTTTCCAGCCTTGTTGCCTCCTGAAGCCTGGGATCAATCCTCCTATCCGAATCCCTCCTCACCTCAGAAGGGGCTCTTCGTGGCTGAGCCCGATACGGGCATTTGCCGGGTGGTGTGTTTCGCGCCACGTCATGATCTCACCTTGCCTCTGCTCAGCCAGGCGGAAATCGAAATGGTCATTCGCACCTGGACGGAACAGACCGTAGACTTGGGGAGCAGGGAGCACATCCGTTATGTGCAGGTCTTTGAGAACAAAGGGGAGATGATGGGCTGTTCCAACCCTCACCCTCACAGCCAGATCTGGTCATCTTATTCCATTCCTAACGAGCCAGCTAAAGAGCTGCGCGCCCAAACGGAATACCTGGATCAGCACCGCTCCTGCCTGCTCTGTGATTACCTTGCTGCGGAACAAGCCAATGGGGAGCGCCTCATCCTGGTAAACGAGCACTTTACTGCCCTGGTGCCGTATTGGGCAGTCTGGCCGTTTGAGGTCATGCTCATTTCCCAACGCCATTACGCCTCGCTGCCTGATCTCACCTCTCTCGAAGTCTCTGCCCTGGCCGAGATCCTCCAGCAAATTACAACGCGTTATGATAACTTGTTTGAAATATCTTTCCCCTATTCGATGGGATTTCACCAGGCCCCCACTGATGGGGGAGAGCACCTGGAGTGGCATTTTCATGCCCATTTTTATCCTCCCCTCCTGAGGTCAGCAACGGTGCGTAAGTTTATGGTCGGCTATGAGATGCTTGCCTCGCCACAACGTGATTTGACCCCAGAAATCGCCGCAGGACGCCTACGTGAGTTGAGCGGTGAACATTATCGCAAACAGTATTCATAGGTTTTCGACGAGCAGATGGCAGCATGATTTCCGGTACTGTTGGTAAAATTAGATAGATTTACCCACATATCCCACATTTATCCAACATTATCCCACATTCAACCCCATGACTTTACCAGTCGAAGTCCTGATTACTCTGCCCTTTAGCGATGAGCTAGTAGCCCAATTGAGGGGAGTATCCCCGCGGTTGAACATCACTCTTATGCGGGCACGCAAACCCGATGAGATCCCTTCAGAGGCCTGGCAAACAGTAGAAGTTCTGTACACCGACCGGGTTCTCCCGCCTCCAGAGCAGGTTCCAAACCTGCGCTGGATCCAATTCCATTGGGCGGGTGTTGACCATGCGGTGGATGCCCCGCTCCTGCAAAAGCCCGGATTGGTTGCGACGACCCTCAGCGGAGCTGCCAGCTCCCAGATGGCAGAGCATGCCTTGATGATGCTGTTGGCGCTGGGCCATCACCTTCCGGACCTGATCGCCTTTCAAAAGCGCGCCGAATGGCCGCGTGATCGCTGGGAAAGATTCAGCCCATTGGAACTGCGCGGCAGCACGGTCGGAATCATAGGCTATGGTAGCGTCGGGCGCCAGATTGCGCGCCTGCTGAGGGAGTTTGGCGCCATCGTTCTTGCCACGAAGCGCGATGTCATGCATCCTCAGGATACCGACTATATTCCTGAGGGGCTGGGCGACCCCGAGGCTGAATTCGTGCACCGTCTCTATCCGCCCCAAGCCATCCGTTCGATGCTGCGTTTGTGCGATTTCGTGATTGTGACGGCCCCACTCACCCCTGAAACTCACCACATGATCGGGGCAGAGGAGCTGGCTGTCCTCAAGCCAACCTGTTATTGGATCAATATTTCACGCGGTGAGGTGGTTAATCCACAGGCATTGTTGGAGGTTTTGAGTGACATGAAAATAGCCGGCGCAGCCCTGGATGTTTTTGGTGTAGAACCTCTGCCTCCGGATCACCCTTTGTGGAAGTTGCCCAACGTCATCATCACCCCGCATATTTCTGGCAACACAGCCTTCTATAATGAGCGAGCGGTTGCCCTCTTCTCTGAAAACCTTCATCGATACCTGGCAGGATTGCCTCTCTACAATTCCATTGCTCCTCAGCGTGGTTATTAGGTTCGGGTTCTGTGGATAATCCATTTGATGCTCTTATTTTTGACGCGGGAGATACCCTGATCTATTTCGACGGGAAGTACGCCGATGTCTATCCTCAAGGCGATGCTGAGATGTTGCGCAGTCTGCAATCATCCGGGTTCGATCCCGGTGGTGATGCCTTCTTAGTTGAATTCCGCCGACGCCTGCGTAAATTCCAGGAAGAACGCAATTCGGAGTTTCTCGAATACACCACCGCCTACATTTTACGGACATTGCTCGATGAATTGGGGTATAACTACATCTCCGATTCAGCGTTGCGCCTCGCTTTGGATGCTCGCTATACTGTGACCCGCGCCTACTGGCAGGTCGAGCCCGATGCACTCCCGACCCTGAAAACATTGCGTAAATCTGGATATCGCCTGGGGTTGATCTCCAACGCCGGAGATGATGCTGACGTGCAAAGCCTGATTGATAAAGCCGGCATCCGGCCCTATTTTGATGTGATCACAACCTCGGCTGCTCAGGGAATTCGGAAGCCGAACCCGCGCATTTTCCATTGGGTCCTTGATCGAATGGGTGTCAGCGCTTCCCGCTCTGCTATGATCGGTGACACCCTGGGGGCAGATATCCTGGGGGCGCATAACGCCAACATGTATGCTATCTGGATCACCCGCCGGGCAGATACCGCTGCCAACCGTGCCCATCGAGATACCATCCTGCCAGATGCAACCATCTCCACCCTGGAGGAGTTACCAGGCTTATTGAGATCGCTTGCGTAAAGCCTTGCGGATTACCCCGTATAAACCGATGACGAAAAAAATAATAAAAGCAATTACGACTCCCAGCCAGAAGTTGTTGGTCATATCCTGGGTGCTGATTTGTACGGGATTGGTGGCCAGGGGAGTAAGTGTTGGAGGGATGGGTGAGATGGTCGGGGTGGGGGTGATGGTCGGCAAGGGGGTCTGACCAGGGGCTGGTGTTGGGCTGGGAGTGGGGGTGTCTGTCTCGATAGGAGAATAATTCCGTACCCTGATTCCAGTAACAGCAGTTGTGATTTGGCTTCCATCCTGCAGAGACACCACCAGGCGCAGCGTGTAGTTTCCGTCAGTGATGGTGCTGGTATCCCATTCAGCCATTTTTGAGTTGCTGATCGGTTCGATGCTTTGGGTGATCAAGAACCAGGTCTGGGTGGGATCCTCGTAGTAGCCAAAGCTTAACTCAGCAGATTGGAACCCATCGATATTGGTGTTGACTATGATAGGAAACTGCCCCTGCACGGCTTGCCCGGGGAGAGGAGACAGGATGCCCACAACAACCGGAGTTGGCGTAGCCCGCTGGGCAACTGCCAAGGTTGGTCGTGCGAGTGACGAGGCTATCGCCAGCCAGGCTGAAAGATATGCTATTAACAGGTAGCGGTTTTGCGGAAGAAATCCAGGCACTTGATGTTTGTCCAGCGGGATTGTACCACCTTACAATCGTGTATTTTGCAATAGTCCATTTATTATGGTACACTCATGGGGAATTCTTCACTCGCTTGTAAAGCTGGAGGGCAAGGGATCATGACCAGATCGCGCACAGAATTGATGGTTAACCGGCTCAGAGATATGCAGGCGGCTTCGCCAGATATCGAAGCATCGGCGGTCGTCTCGGTAGATGGCTTGATCATGGCTTCTGCTTTACCCGCCGAGGTTGAGGAAGATCGGGTATCAGCAATGTCCGCAGCTATGCTCAGCCTGGGAGAGCGGATCGCCAACGAATTGGGCAGGGGTACCCTGGAACAGGTTTACATCCGGGGAGCCAGTGGATTTGTCATTCTTACCGCCGTGGGTGAGGAGGCGGTGCTGACTGCCTTGGCTCGCGAGCAAGCCAAGCTGGGGCTTGTTTTCCTGGAAATGCGCCGGGCAGCTGTCGACCTGGCAAAGCTGGTGGGATGAGATACGTTCTTCATCGGAAATATCTTCTACTACCCTGGTGGGGAGGTAGCCGGTCAACGGCCCTCCCCACTTCTTTTTATTATTAGGAGTGTTGACATGGAAACCAAGTACATTTTCTTGACCGGTGGAGTGGTGAGTTCAGTCGGGAAGGGTGTTACGGCTGCCGCTTTAGGCCGATTGCTCAAGGAGCGTGGCTTTTCGGTTGCCGTCCAGAAGCTGGATCCCTATATCAACGTGGATCCGGGCACGATGAGCCCTTATCAGCATGGCGAGGTGTATGTGCTGGATGATGGCACAGAAACCGATCTGGATTTGGGACATTATGAGCGTTTTATCGATATTAGCCTGGAGCGGGTCTGTAATGTCACCACCGGACAGGTCTATGCTGAGGTCATTTCCAAGGAACGACGCGGTGATTTCTTGGGTGGAACTATCCAGGTGATTCCCCATATCACCAATGAGATCAAGTATCGAATTGGATTGGTGCCAAAAGCAACCGGGGCGGAGATCGTCCTGGTAGAAGTAGGTGGCACAGTGGGCGATATTGAATCGTTGCCATTCCTGGAGGCTTTGCGCCAGATGCGCAGTGACGTGGGGCGCGAGAACACTATCTTTGTTCATGTAACCTGGTTGCCCCATATTGGCGCTACTGGAGAATTGAAAACCAAGCCCACTCAACACTCAGTGAGAGAGCTGCGTTCGATCGGTATCTCGCCAGATATGATTGTGGCTCGCTCGGATTTTCCTGTCGCCGAGGACTTGCGTGACAAGATTGCCTTGTTCTGCGATGTTGAAAAACGAGCGGTTGTCCCTATGGTGACAACTCCAGTGTTGTATGAAGTGCCATTGTTGCTGGAACGCTCCCGTGTCTGCGAGTATTTGCTGGAACGTCTGAAGCTGGAGGCGCGCCGCCAACCAGACTGGTCAGAGTGGGAGACACTGGTTGATGTGGTCAATCGCCCTAAGCCCCAGGTCCGCGTGGCACTGGTGGGAAAGTACGTGGAACTCCACGATGCCTACATGAGCGTGCGGGAGGCGTTGAAACATGCCGGCTTGGCAAATGGAGTGGAGGTGGAGATCTCGTGGGTACATTCAGCCGAGCTGGAGAAAGAGCGCGGCTGGGAACAGGTGTATCAGGCCGATGGCATCGTTGTGCCTGGTGGTTTTGGCAGCCGGGGAACCGAGGGAAAGATCCGTGCCGCTCGTTATGCCCGGGAAAATAGAGTACCTTACCTGGGATTATGCCTTGGTATGCAGTTAATGGTTGTGGAATTAGCCAGGCACGCCTTGCAATGTGAGTCGGTCAATTCTGCGGAGTTTGATCGCGCCACACCTCACCCAGTGATTGACCTGATGCCAGACCAGCGCGCCATAGCCGATATGGGTGGAACGATGCGCCTGGGTCTATATCCTTGTGTTCTCAAGCCCGGAACCTGCGCCGGAAGCGCTTATCGGCAGCCTCTGGTGCAGGAGCGCCACCGGCATCGCTTTGAGTTAAATAACGCCTACCGTCAGGTCTTAGAGGATGCTGGGATGTGTTTTTCTGGGATATCTCCGGATGGGCGCCTGGTGGAAATAGCTGAGATCTCCGGGCATCCATTTATGGTAGGCACCCAGTTCCATCCGGAGTTTTTATCGCGTCCCAATCGGCCTCACCCGCTCTTTGTGAGTTTCGTGCGCGCCGTGTGTGAGCGCGCCGGGATTACTCAGGGAGCAGATTAGTCTTTATCTCAATTTGGGAGTATACTTGCGGAGGCAAAAATCCAGCCATAACGCTTAAAATGCCTGAAAAATGAGGAGAAATATGGATACTATTATCGAGGAAATAACCGCTCTTGAAATCCTCGACTCACGTGGCAATCCCACGGTTGAGGTCGAGGTAACCTTGATGAGCGGGCTATGGGGGAGGGCCGCGGTGCCTTCGGGGGCTTCCACGGGGATACACGAGGCTCTTGAGATGCGCGATGGCGACAAGGGTCGCTACCTGGGGAAGGGAGTGCAGAAGGCAGTCCAGAATGTAAACGAGGAAATAGCCGAATCGTTGATCGGCTGGGATGCCGTTGAGCAGCGGGCGATTGATGCTGCTCTGATCGAGCTGGATGGCACGCCGAATAAATCCAGGCTTGGTGCCAATGCCATTCTGGGAACCAGCCTGGCAGTGGCAAAAGCAGCCGCAAATGCCCTCGGTCTGCCCCTATATCGCTATCTGGGTGGAGTTTATGCTCATGTCCTGCCCGTGCCCATGTTGAATATCTTGAATGGTGGTGCTCACACCGGCTGGCAGTCGACGGACGCCCAGGAGTTCATGGTCATGCCGTTGGGGGCTGGCTCTTTTGCCGAGGGGCTGCGCTGGGGGGCGGAAATTTACCATGCGCTGAAAGCTGTGCTCAAACAACGCGGTTACACCGCCCTGGTCGGGGATGAGGGCGGCTATGCGCCTGCCTTGAAAGCCAACTCAGAAGCAGTAGAGGTCATCCTTGAAGCGATTGAGAAAGCCGGTTACAAAGCTGGTGAACAGGTGGGAATCGCTCTCGACCCGGCAGCTTCAGAGCTATTTGAGGAGGAAACACGCCTGTATAATCTCCGCCGGGAAGGAAAAAAGCTGAACAACGAGCAGATGGTGGCGTTCTGGAAATCCTGGGTGGACCAGTATCCAATTGTGTCGATCGAAGATGGATTGGCCCAGGATGACTGGGAAGGTTGGAAGCTGCTCACCCAGGAAGTTGGAAACCGCATCCAAATTGTTGGAGACGACTTGCTGGTCACCAATCCTGAAAGGGTGCGCCGTGCCATCCGGGAAAAGGCATGCAATGCCCTGCTCGTCAAGCTCAACCAGATTGGCACCCTGACTGAAACAATCGAGGCAGTGGAAACATGCCAGCGCGCTGGTTGGCGGGCGGTGACCTCTCATCGCTCGGGCGAAACCGAAGATACTACTATCGCCGACCTTTCGGTTGCCCTTAACATGGGACAGATCAAGACCGGTGCCCCGGCGCGCTCGGATCGCGTGGCAAAATATAACCAGTTGCTGCGCATCGAAGTTGAATTGGGCGACTCTGCACGGTATGCGGGGTGGGACGCCCTCAGGCGTTAACCATTATCGTCATTAAAAAGGGCCCGTGGATGAAATCCACGGGCCCTTTTTGGCAAATCAAGTGGCCTCTTCTTCTGTTGTTTCTTTTTCTATCGGGATAGAGCGCAGGGCATCATCCAGGGTCAGGTTCTCACGGCGCATCCCTGGAGTCGGAGTACCACAGTAGGGACAAATATTCCAGGGGAGTTCCATCAGCTTGCCGCATTCGTGGCAGTTCTTTTTCAGGATTGTCTGGCAATTTGGACAAACCTTCCATAGCTCCTTCACCCGCCGTCCGCACCCCGGGCAAAGAGGGCTGTCTTCAATTGCCTGAAGCATGGCTTCTTCTTCAAGGGTGAGCTGATATTCTTCCTCCAACGTGCGCCGAGGGCGCAGGATCAGATAAACCAGGATCCCAGGGAGAAAGAGGAGTGCGACCACCACGACTGCCAGGATGCGCGCCAGGATGTCGCTCGACCTGGAACGTATATCACGGTAGGTCCATATAATCAGACTCAGCCACAAAGCTGCCAGGAACGCGCCGATCCAGGCGGTCAGCCCCATTAAGATGTCACTCACTGAGGAGGGGTCAAAAGTCATCGTTGGGTCCTTCTAGAACGAGATTATAGCATGGAAGCTTTTTTTGATACGAGCTCGAGAATCCTTCCATATGGTCCACAGGTGTGCCGAAATTGTTTGCAGGCTTTTCAGGCTTGCCCTGGGGGATAGGATGTTGTATAGTGAGAGGCATACGTTTGCCTGCTCCTTTATCTTGTTGAGAGTGGCAAGGAACCAGCAGTGAGGTTGTTCGTGTTTTTTCTGGCGCGAAG
>Ga0233416_10000353_pt1 | contig 14178 bp, 13 predicted proteins | sample Sediment_Towuti__2_FD_188638 | JGI IMG/M metagenome (GOLD analysis project Ga0233416, IMG submission 188638) | Sediment microbial communities from Lake Towuti, South Sulawesi, Indonesia - Sediment_Towuti_2014_0_MG | ecosystem: Environmental > Aquatic > Freshwater > Lake > Sediment | place... | reverse complement strand
ACTGTTCTTCGGCCTGGTCCGGAGGATGGCCGAGCAGACGCAGTTCCTGTTCATCAGCCACAACAAGATCACGATGGAGATTGCGGCGCAGCTCGTCGGGGTGACGATGCCCGAGCAGGGCGTGTCGCGCGTGGTGGCGGTGGACATCGGCGAGGCGCTGCGCATCCGGGAGGCGGCGGCCGCGTAGGCATCCGACCGCTTGCATGAGCGACCTGCAGCTCGGCCTCCTCGCGATCGGCATCGTCGTGGTGGCGGCGGTGTTCGGCTACAACAAGTGGCAGGAGACCCGCGTCAGGCGCCGGAGCGACGAAGCGTTCGGGTCCCGTCACGCGGATGCGCTGCTCCACCGGACGGCACCGCGGACGGACGCTGAGCCGACGCTTGCGAGCCGGACGGCCGACGCTGTCGATCGCACGCTCGAGCACACGCTCGGGGAAACTACGCCGACCCCCGCGGCGCCCGGCAGCGAACCGGTCCAGGCGGCTCCCGCAGCACCTGGCCTCGATCCGGCGGTCGACTACATCGTGCCGCTCGACTGCGCCCGCCCGGTCGCGGGCGCGGAAGCGGCGACGAAAGGCCGTCCGCTCGTCGACGGGGAATTCATCCAGCCCGTCCAGCTGGAGGGCTACCAGGAAACCCGGGCGAGCTGGGGTCCCCTGAACCCGGGCGAACGCTACCGGCGGCTCCGCGTAGGTCTGCAGCTCGCGAACCGCGCCGGCCCGGTGAGCGCGGATGATCTGCTGGGGTTCTGCGGGGCGGTCCGGGAAGTCGCGGCTGCGCTCGCCGCCGAGCCGGAATTTCCCGACCCGGACGAGGCAGTCGCACGGGCCGGCGAGCTCGACCGATTCTGCGCGGAGGTCGACGTGCAGATCGGGCTGAGCGTCATCGGGAGCGAGTCCCACACCTTCCCGGGGCCGAAGGTGGAGGCGCTGGCCGAGACCGCCGGGCTGGCGATCGGGCGCGACGGGCGCTTCCACTGCTACGCCGAGGACGGGACCGAGCTCTTCTCGCTCGCGAACCTGGAGCCGATGCCGTTCCACCCGGCCACCCTCCGCACCCTGCAGACCCGCGGGGTCACGGTGCTCTTCGACGTGCCGCGCGTGCCGGAGAGCGCTTCCGCCTTCCGTCGGTTCATCGAGTTCGCTCACCATCTCGAACAGTCACTCGGCGGAGTGCTGGTCGACGACAACCGCAAGCCGATCGGGCAGGCCGCCCTGGACGCGATCGCCCACCAGCTGGAGCGAATCCACGAGACCATGGCGGCGCGCGGGATTCCCGCCGGCAGTCCGCTCGCACGCCGCCTCTTCAACTAGATGCCCCTCCCGCGCGAGATCGTGGAGCGCGCGCGCGAGCTCCGCGCCCGCATCGACGAAGCGAATCATCGCTACTACGTGCTCGACGCGCCGACGCTCAGCGACGCGGAGTACGACCGCCTGTTCCGCGAGCTGCAGGATCTCGAGGCCCGTTATCCGCGGCTCGTCACGCCCGACTCGCCGACGCAGCGCATCGGTGCCACACCGGCGGAGGAGTTCGGCACCGTCAAGCACGACGTGCCGATGCTTTCGATCAACAACGCGTTCACCGACGAAGAGGTCAGCGCGTTCGACCGACGGGTGCGCGAGGTGGTCGGCGCCGACGCCGTCGACTACTGCTGCGAGCCGAAGTTCGACGGCCTGGCAATCAGCCTCGTCTACCGGAACGGCGTTTTCGTGCAGGGCGCCACGCGGGGCGACGGGTACACCGGCGAGGATGTGACCGCGAACCTCAGAACGGTCCGCAGCATCCCGTTACGGCTTCGCGCGCCGCGGGCACCCCGCCTGCTCGAGGCGCGCGGCGAGGTGCTCATCTACCGGCGCGAGTTCGAGGCGCTGAATGCGCGCCAGCGCGAGGCCGGCCAGAAGGAGTTCGCCAATCCGCGCAACGCCGCAGCCGGGAGTCTCAGGCAGCTCGACCCGCGGGTGACCGCGAGCCGGCCGCTGCGGTTCTTCGCCTATGGCTTGGGCCAGGTGGAGGGTCTGCCGGCCTTGCAGAGCCAGGCTGCGCTGCTCGACCTGCTCGGCGAACTCGGGCTGCCGGTCTGCGAGGAGCGCGAGGTCGCGGCCGGTATCGAGGGCGCGCTTCGCTACTATCGCCGCCTCGACGCGAAGCGCAGCCGCCTGCCGTATGACATCGACGGCGTCGTATACAAGGTGAACCGACTCGCCCTCCAGCGCGAGCTCGGCTTCGTGGCCCGCGCGCCGCGGTTTGCGCTCGCGCACAAGTTCGCGGCCGAGGAGGCGACGACGGAGGTGATCGCGATCGAGACCCAGGTCGGACGCACCGGCGCGATCACGCCGGTCGCCCGGCTGAAGCCGGTCTTCGTCGGCGGAGCGACCGTGACCAACGCCACGCTCCACAACGAGGACGAGGTGCGCCGCAAGGACGTCTGGCGCGGTGACACGGTCGTCGTGCGGCGGGCTGGCGACGTGATCCCGGAGGTCGTGCGCGTCGAGCGGCAGGGCCCGCGACGGCCGGGCGACGCGTTCCGGATGCCCAAGACATGCCCGGAGTGCGGTTCCGCGGTGGTTCGCCTGCCCGACGAAGCGGTCGCGCGGTGCACGGGCGGCCTGTACTGCCCGGCGCAGCGCAAGCAGGCGCTGCTGCACTTCGCCTCGCGCCGGGCGATGAACATCGAAGGTCTCGGCGAGAAGCTCGTCGACCAGCTCGTGGCGAACGAGCTCGTTCGAACCCCGGCGGATCTTTATCGCCTCACGCTCGAGGCGCTGGCCTTGCTCGAACGCATGGGCGAGAAATCGGCGCAGAATCTGCTCGACGAGCTCGGGAAGTCCAGGCGTACGACGCTCGCGAGATTCATCTACGCTCTCGGGATCCGCAACGTCGGTGAAGCGACGGCCCGCGACCTCGCCAGCCACTTCGGGGCGCTCGACCCCCTGATGGATGCGACGGAGGAGGCTCTGCAGGAGGTGGCGGATGTCGGGCCGGTGGTGGCGATGTCGATCCGGAGGTTCTTCGCCGAGCGCCACAACCGCGAGGTGGTGCGGGCGCTGCGGCAGGCCGGAGTGGGCTGGGAAGAGGGGCTGCGGCGCAAGGCCGCGAAAGGGCATCTCGCCGGCAAGACCTTCGTGCTGACCGGGACGCTGCCGGAGCTGACCCGCGACGAAGCAACGCAGCTGATCGAGGCGGAGGGTGGCAAGGTGACCGGTTCGGTTTCGAAGCAGACCGACTACGTGGTCGCGGGCGCCGACCCGGGATCGAAGCTCGCCAAGGCCGAGACGCTGGGAGTCCCGGTGATCGACCAGGCGGGTCTGCTCAAGCTGCTGAAGAGGTAAGTCACGAATGCGTGCATTGACGAAAGCGGTCTTCCCGGTTGCCGGCTTCGGCAGCCGTTTCCTCCCGGCGACCAAGGCGAGCCCGAAAGAGATGATGCCGGTCGTCGACAAGCCGCTCATCCAGTACGCGGTGGAGGAGGCGGTCGCCGCGGGGCTGACCGAGATGATCTTCATCACCGGGCGCCACAAGCGGGCGATCGAGGACCACTTCGACAAGGCGTACGAGATCGAGAACGAGCTCGCGAGCCGCGGCAAGCAGGAGCTCCTCGACGTGGTGCGCGGGATCCTGCCGCGGCACGTGAGCTGCATCTACATCCGCCAGCCGGAGCAGCTCGGCCTCGGCCACGCCGTGCTGTGCGCGCGGCCGGTGCTCAACGACGAGCCGTTCGCGGTGCTCCTCGCCGACGACCTCCTCGACGGGGATCCGCCGGTGATGAAGCAGATGGTCGACGTCTTCGCGCGCGAAGGCCGGTCGGTGCTCGGGGTGCAGGAAGTGCCGCGCGACCAGACGGCGAGCTACGGCATCGTGAAGGCGAGCCGGGTCGACGAGCGGCTCGAGTCGGTCGAGGCGATCGTCGAGAAGCCCCGGCCGGAGGCCGCGCCCTCGAACCTCGCCGTCATCGGGCGCTACGTGCTGACTCCGCGCCTGCTCGCGCACCTCCAGAAGCTGAAGCCCGGCGCGGGTGGCGAGATCCAGCTGACCGACGCGATCGCGTCGCTGCTCGGCGAGGAGCGCGTGCTCGCGTATCGGTTCCGCGGCGTGCGCTATGACTGCGGGTCCAAGCTCGGCTACCTTCAGGCGACGGTCGCGCTCGGGTGCAAGCATCCGGAGGTCGGGACCGCGTTCGCGGACTGGCTGGCGGAGGGCGACACGCGGCCCTGATCGGGTTTCGTGCGCGATCGTTCCGCTATACTCGCCGCGTGAGGGGATACGGCGCTCGCGTCGGGCACGCGCATGTTGACCGCTGAGCAGGCCTGGAAGCTGCTCGACGAGGCGGAGCTGATCTGCTCCGAGGAAGAGGTCGAGCGCGCGATCGCGAAGATCGGGCAGGCGGTCACGGCCGAGCTCAGGGACGCCTATCCACTCGTGCTGTGCGTCATGAACGGTGCGCTGTTCTTCTGCGCGCGGCTGCTCCCGCTGCTCCGGTTCCCGCTTCACCTCGATTACGTGCATGCCTCGCGGTACGGCGACGAGATCGACGGCCGACGGCTGCAGTGGAAGGTCGAACCGAGCGAGAACGTGAAAGGCCGGATCGTCCTGATCGTGGACGACATCCTGGACGTCGGCGAGACGCTGGCCGCGATCAAGGCCAAGGTGCTCGAACGCGGCGCCAGGGACTGCAAGGTCGCCGTCCTCACCGACAAGATCAAACCGCACCCGAAACCGATCACGCCCGATTTTCTGGGGCTGCGCATCCCCGACCGGTTCGTGTTCGGCTGCGGCCTCGATGCCTACGGCTCCTGGCGGAACCTGCCCGCCATCTACGCATTGAAGCAGTGATGCTGGCGATCATCGGCGGGAGCGGGCTCACGCAGCTCGCGAGCCTCGAAGGGACCTTCCGGAAGGCGGTGCGAACGCCGTACGGCGAGCCCTCCGGCGCGGTCACGTTCGGCAAACTGCGGGGTCGCGACGTGGTGTTCCTCGCGCGCCACGGCTATGGCCATACGATCCCGCCGCACGAGGTCAACTACCGGGCCAACATCTGGGCGCTGCGCGCGGAGGGCGCGACCAGCATCGTCTCGGTGGCGTCGGTCGGGGGGATCCGCGCCGACCTCGGACCGGGCACCCTCGTCGTGCCGCATCAGATCATCGACTACACCTGGGGCCGGCGGTCGACCTTCTTCGAGGGTGGCGACGTGCCGGTCACGCACGTGGATTTCACCGCCCCGTACTCCGAGCCGCTGCGGCAGAAGCTGCTCGCGGCGGCAGCCGCGATCGGCGAGACGGTGCTGGACGGTGCGGTCTATGCGGCGACCCAGGGGCCGCGGCTCGAAAGCGCGGCCGAGATCGACCGGCTGGAGCGCGACGGCGCCGAGGTCGTGGGCATGACCGGGATGCCCGAAGCCGCGCTCGCGCGCGAGCTTGGTCTGGGCTATGCGGCGATTGCGGTCGTCGTCAACCATGCTGCCGGACGCGGCGAGAGCCGTGCCGGGATCCGGCTGGAGGGCATCGAGCAGATGTTGCACGCCACGATCGGGCGGGCTCGCCGGATCATCGAAGAGGTCGTCGCGCTCGAATGATCCGCGACGTTCTGCGCATGGGCGACCCGCGGCTGCTCGAGCGGGCGGAGCCGGTCGCTGCGTTCGATACGCCGGAGCTGCACGAGCTGGTCGCGGACATGCGCGACACGATGGCCCATCTCGACGGCGCCGGGCTCGCCGCGCCGCAGATCGGCGTCGGCGCGCGGGTCGTCATCTTCGGCGTGCACCGCAACCCCCGCTACCCCGACGCGGAGGAGGTGCCCGACACCGTTCTCGTCAACCCGACGCTCGAGCCCATCGGCGACGAGATGGTCGAGGGCTGGGAAGGCTGCCTGTCGGTCCCCGGGATGCGCGGGCTCGTCCCGCGCTATCGGCGGCTGCGCTACCGCGGCTGGGACCAGTTCGGCACGCCGATCCATCGCACCGTCGAGGGCTTTCACGCGGTGGTGGTGCAGCACGAGGTGGATCACCTCGACGGCGTCCTCTACCCGATGCGGATCCGCGACCTGACGAAGTTCGGCTTCATCGAGGCGCTCTTCCCGGGCACCGACGTGCGCGACGACTGAGCGGGGTTACTGCAGCGCCGCGAGGAGGTCCTGCTCGAGCTGCAGCACGCGCTTCGGACTGCCGAGCGCCTCACCGCTCACCACGAACACGTCCTCCGCGCGCTCGCCGAGTGTGACGATCTTCGCCGTGTGCAGATCGATGTGGTACTGGCTGAACACCCGGGCGATGCCATAAAGCAGGCCCGGCCGGTCGCCGGCGGTGATCGAGACGAGGTGATATTGGGCTTTCTCGTCGGGCCGGATGTGGACCTCGGGCGTGATCGGGAAATGCTTGAGCCGGCGCGAGACCCGGCCCCGCGCCGGGGGAGCGAGCGGGATGTGCCGCTCGAGCCGCTCGGCGAGCTCCTGCTCGACCAGGCTCATCATCTCGCGGTAGTGGTGCGACTTGCCGGTGCCCAGGACGAGGAACGTGTCGAGCGCATAGCCGTGGCGCGTGGTGTGGATCTTCGCGTCGACGATCGAGTAGTTGATCGACTCGAAGTATCCGCAGATGCGCGCGAAGAGATCCGGCTCGTCGCGGGCGTAGATCATCACCTGGAGCCCCTCGCCGATCGGTGACAGGCGGGCCTTGACCACCGGCGTGTCGGTGCTGACGCGGAAGTGCAGGTTGCGCGTCTGCCAGGCGATCTCCTGCGGCTCGTGCCGCAGGAAGTAGGCCACGTCGAGCTCCCGCCAGAGCTTCTCCCCGGCGCTCTCCGACAGCGCGTAGAGGCGCAGCAGCCGCAGTGCCTCGGCCTGCTTCGCCTGCACGTCCTGGTCGTAGCCCACCGCGTCGCCGCGCAGCACCCGGCGGGTGAGGCGGAAGAGGTCCTCGAGCAGCTTGCCCTTCCAGGCATTCCAGACCTTGGGACTCGTCCCGCGGATGTCGGCCACGGTGAGGAGGTAAAGAGCGACGAGCTGCCGCTCGGTGCGCACCGTGGCGGCGAAGTCGCGGATCACGTCCGGATCGGCGAGGTCCTTGCGCTGCGCGACCGCGGACATCGTGAGGTGCTGCTCGACGAGGAACTCGACGAGCGAGCAGTCGGCGTCGCCCAGTCCGTGCGCGCGGCAGAACCGCCGCGCGTCGATGCGGCCGAGGCGCGAGTGGTCGCCGCCACGCCCCTTGGCGATGTCGTGGAACATCGCCGCGATGTACAGCAGCCAGTGGCGCTCGAAGTTCGCGGCGAGCCGGCTGCACAGCGGATACTCGTGCGCGAACTCGACCATCGTGAAGCGCCGCAGGTTGCGAACCACCATCAGGATGTGCTGGTCTACCGTGTAGACGTGGAACAGGTCGTGCTGCATCTGGCCGACGATCCTGCCGAACGCCGGCAAGTAGCGCCCGAGGATGCCGTACTGGTTCATGCGGCGCAGCTCGTGCACGACCCCGCGCGGCTGCTGGAGCATGGCGAGGAACGTCGCGCGGTTGCGCGGATCGCGCCGGAACCGGCCGTCGATCAGCCGCCGCGCACGCCACAGGGCACGCAGCGTCGGCGCGGTCATCCCCTTGAGCTCGGCGTGCTTCTGGAGCAGCAGGAAGCTCTCGAGGATCGCCTGCGGCTCCCGCTCGAAGAGCTCGGGATCGCGCGCGTCGAGGAGCTCGCGGACGATCTGGAACCGCTCGTTGACCGGCGCGGGCGGGGCGTCGAAGGCGGGAAAGATCGCCGCGCCGAGGTTCTGCAGCAGGATCGTGTTGAGCTGCGTGACCGCCTTGGCGGTGCGGAAGTAGCGCTGCATGAACGCTTCGCTGGCGCGTTTCGTCGGCGTCGCGGCGAAGCCGAACGCCTTCGCGAGCGCGTCCTGGTAGTCGAACAGGACGCGGTCCTCCCGGCGCCCGGCGAGAAAGTGGAGCTGGATGCGTACCCGCGCGAGCCAGTCGGAATGACGCTTCAGCTGGATCGCTTCCTGCCGCGTCACCAGCCCCCGTGCGGCCAGGCTGCGCCAGTCCCTCCCGAGATCGCTCGCCCGGCTGACCCAGAGGATGACCTGGAGGTCGCGGAGCCCTCCGGGCGCCTCCTTCAGGTTCGGCTCGAGGCTATACGGGCTGTCCTGGTATTTCGCGTGTCGCTGCTCCTGCTCGAGCCGCTTCGCCTTGAAGAAGGCCTGGGCGTTGAAGCCGCCGAAGAGCGCATCCTGGAGACTGCGGAAGAGGGCGCGGCTGCCGCTGATCAGGCGCGCCTCGAGAAGCGAGGTCTGGACGGTGACGTCCTTTGCCGCCTCCTCGCGGCACTCGTCGATCGTGCGCACGCTGTGCCCCAGCTCGAGGCCGAGATCCCAGAGCCGCCCGACGAACCGCTCGACTGCGGCTTCCTCGCCGGCCTCGAGTCCGCCGGGCAGCAGCACCAGGATGTCGACGTCGGAGTGGGGGTACAGCTCGCCGCGCCCGAACCCACCTACCGCGACGAGCGCGACGCTGCCCGGAAGATCCGTTTCCCGCCACAGGTCGCGCAGGCTCTCCTCGACGATTTGACGGTGGCGACGGAGAAAGATCGCCGGGTCGTCGGCCGGCCGGTATGCGTCGCGCAGCGCGGCGCGCCCCTGCGCCAGGCGCTGGCGCAGCTCGGGAACGCGCGCCCCCGCTTCGAGCCGCTGCGCAGGAACCGAAGCCACGCTGGGACTCCTATGCCGCCTCGAGCGATTGCGGCAGCGGCGGCGCGCCGGGGGAGAGCGTGAGGACCTCGCGCCCCGACTCGGTCACGAGCACGGTGTGCTCCCACTGCGCGGAAAGGCTGTGATCCTTGGTCACGATCGTCCAGCCGTCCGCGAGCTCGCGGATCGCCGCCTTGCCGGCGTTGATCATCGGCTCGATCGTGAAGATCATGCCCGGCTCCAGGCGCAGTCCGGTGCCGGCCTGGCCGTAATGGAGAACCTGGGGCTCCTCGTGGAACCGGCGGCCGATGCCGTGCCCGCAGAACTCGCGGACGACGGTGTAGCCGTGACGTTCGGCGTGACGCTGGATCGCGGCCCCGATGTCGCCGAGGAACCCGCCGGGCCGGACGGCGAGGATGCCGAGCCACATGCACTCGAACGTCGCGTCGCACAGCCGGCGCGCCTGGATCGACGGCTCGCCGACGAAGAACATCCGGCTGGTATCGCCGTGATAGCCGTCCTTGATGACCGTCACGTCGATGTTGAGGATGTCGCCGTTCTTCAGCACCCGGTCGCCGGGGACGCCGTGGCAGACCTGGTGGTTGACCGACGTGCAGATCGACTTCGGAAACGGCGGATAGCCGGGCGGGGCGTAGTTGAGCGGCGCCGGGATCGTGTGCTGCACGCCGACCATGTAGTCGTGGCACAGCCGGTCGAGTCCGCCCGTCGTGACCCCCGGCTTGACGTGCGCGGCGACGAAGTCGAGCACCTCGGCTGCGAGGCGGCCTGCAACCCGCATCCGCTCGATCTCGTCCGCGCTCTTCAGGACTACGGCCATCGACCGCCGAAAAAAGCCGTGAGAATAGTGGAACGGTCAGGGGGAGGCAAACCGCGGCACGCCGACCGCGGGAGCCTCCGGGGCAGTCGGGATGGGCCGATTAATCCTCTGTTTGACAAGGCAATTCTTGAGCCGCACCGCAGTAGCGTGATAGACTCGCCCGCTGTCCCTGTCGGCGCTATGTGCGCCGGCAAGGGACCGGTGCTTGGCGCGGCATCGCAACGCCCCGCAAGCGCCGAAATTCTGCGCCTGTCCCTTAGGGTGGCCCAGTGTGGCTTAAGTGCGGACAGAGCGTCAGCGATCAACCCTAAACGGAGAGTTCATGAGCGTGACGATGCGTCAGATGCTGGAGGCCGGGGTCCACTTCGGCCACCAGACCCGGTACTGGAATCCGCGGATGGCCCCGTTCATCTTCGGCCACCGCAACAAGATCCACATCATCAACCTCGAGCAGACCCTCGTGATGTACAACGAGGCGCTCAAGTTCGTGCGCCAGCTCGCCTCGAACAAGGGGACGATCCTGTTCGTCGGCACCAAGCGCCAGGCGCGCGAGATCGTCCGCGAGGAGGCGCTCCGCTGCAGCATGCCGTTCGTCGACTACCGCTGGCTCGGCGGGATGCTCACCAACTTCAAGACCGTGAAGCAGTCGATCAAGCGGCTCAAGGACATGGCGACGCTCATCGAGGAGGGCAGCGTGGAGCGCATGCCCAAGAAGGAGGCGCTGCACTTCCAGCGCGAGCTCCAGAAACTCGACCGCAGCCTCGGCGGCATCAAGAGCCTCGACGGGCTTCCCGATGCGCTGTTCGTGATCGACGTCGGCTACCAGAAGGGCGCGGTGGCCGAGGCGGCGAAGCTCGGGATTCCGGTGATCGGCGTCGTGGACACCAACAACTCGCCGACCGGAATCCGCTACGTGATTCCCGGCAACGACGACTCGAGCCGGGCCATCAAGCTCTATGCGCGCGGGATCGCCGACGCGATCCTGGAAGGCCGCTCGCAGTCGATCCACGAGATCGCCGCCGCCTCGGCCGACGAGTTCGTCGAGGTCGAGGAGTCGGGCGCATGAAGCGGGGCGGCCGGACAGAACCGCAAAGGGGGCGGGGACGCCCCCTTTCTTCAGGGCGATAGGAGCGCGAGAGCATGGCGGAGATCACTGCGGCTCGGGTGAAGGAGCTGCGCGAGCTCACCGGGCTCGGCATGATGGAGTGCAAGCGGGCGCTGGAGGAGGCGGGCGGGGATCTCAGGAAGGCCGAGGACCTGCTGCGCATCCGGAGCGGCGCGAAGGCGAGCAAGGCGGCCGGACGGATCGCCGCCGAAGGGGTGATCGGCGCCTATCTCGCGCCGGATGCCAAGCTCGGGGCGCTGGTCGAGGTCAACTGCGAGACCGATTTCGTGGCCAAGAACGAGGACTTCGTGGCCTTCGCGCGCGCGCTCGCCGAGACGGTCGCGCGGCACGACCCGCCGGACGTGGCGGCGCTCGCGAAGCTCGAGGTCGCCGCCATGAACGTCGAGGCCAGGCGGCAGGCCCTGGTGCAGAAGCTCGGCGAGAACGTCAGCATCAGGCGGTTCGCGCGCCTTGGAACCCCCGCGAAGCTCGCGCAGTACGTGCACGGCGTGAAGATCGGCGTGCTGGTGGACTACGAAGGCGAAGACGAGCTTGCGAAGGGGATCGCGATGCACATCGCCTTCGCCAAGCCGCAGTTTCTGTCCAAGGCCGACGTGTCGGCGGACGTCCTCGCGCGGGAGCGCGCGGTGCAGGAGGCGCGCGCGAAGGAGCAGGGCAAACCGCCCGAGATCGCCGCGAAGATGGTCGAGGGCGCGGTCAACAAGTTCGCGGCCGAGATCGCCCTGCTCGGCCAGGCGTTCGTGGTGAACGACAAGCTCACCGTCGAGAAGGCGCTCGCGGAAAAGAAGACCAAGCTGCGCGGCTACCGGTTCCTGGTGGTCGGCGAAGGGATCGAGAAGAAGGCGAGCGACTTCGCCGCCGAAGTGATGGCTCAGGCAGGGGCGGCGCGCTGAAGCGATGCCCGAGCCGAAGTACAAGCGCATTCTCCTCAAGCTCTCGGGCGAAGCGCTGATGGGAGACGATCCCTTCGGCATCAACCGCCAGACGATCGAGACGATCGTCGACGAGGTCGCGGCCGTGGTCGAGCTCGGCGTCGAGATCGGCGCGGTGATCGGCGGCGGCAACATCTTTCGCGGCGTCGCCCTCGGCGCCGCGGGCATGGATCGCGCCACCGCCGACTACATGGGAATGCTCGCGACGATCATGAACGCGCTCGCGCTCGCCGACGTCATGCGTCAGAAGGGGCTCAACGCCCGCGTGCAGTCGGCGATCAACATCGAGCAGATCGTCGAGCCCTACATTCGCCCGAAGGCGATCCGCTACCTCGAGGAAGGCAAGGTCGTGATCTTCGCCGCCGGGACCGGCAACCCGTTCTTCACCACCGACACCGCGGCGGCGCTGCGCGGCAGCGAGATCGGCGCGGAGGTCGTCCTGAAGGCGACGAAGGTCGACGGGGTCTACACCGCCGACCCGAAGTCCGACCCGCACGCGAAGCGGTACCAGCGGGTGACGTTCGACGAGGCGATCGGGAAGAACCTGCGCGTCATGGACGCCACCGCGCTCGCGCTGTGCCGGGACCAGAACCTGCCGGTGGTCGTGTTCAGCCTGTACAAGCGCGGGGCGCTCAGGCGGGTCGTGACCGGAGAGGACGAAGGGACCCTGGTCCACGTCTAGCCCGGAAGGCGGAGGAGGGATGGCCATGGATGCGACACAGATCAAGAAGACCGCCGAAGACAAGATGAAGAAGTCGATCGAGGCGCTGAAGGTGGACCTCGCGAAGGTGCGCACCGGGCGGGCCCATACCGGGCTCCTCGATCACCTCCGGGTCGAGTACTACGGCCAGCAGGTTCCGATCAGCCAGGTGGCGAACGTGACGCTGATCGACGCGCGCACGATCGGGATCCAGCCGTGGGAGAAGAAGATGGCGGGGGTGATCGACAAGGCGATCCGCGAATCCGACCTCGGCCTGAACCCCGCCACCCAGGGCGACCTCATCCGGGTGCCGATGCCGGCGCTCACCGAGGAGCGCCGGAAGGAGCTCATCAAGGTCGTTCGCCACGAGGGCGAGAACACGCGCGTCGCGATCCGCAACCTGCGCCGCGACGCCAACACCCACCTCAAGGACCTGCTGAAGAAGCACGCGATCCCGGAAGACCAGGAGCACCGGGCGCAGGACGAGGTCCAGAAGCTCACCGACCGCTACGTCGCCGAGGTCGACAAGCTCCTGCAGCAGAAAGAAGCCGACCTGATGCACGTGTAGCTGCGGCTGCCGCGCGCCCCACCCCATGCACGAGAGCACCACTCAGACGATCCCGCAGACCGGCGCGGTCCCCCGGCACATCGCCATCATCATGGACGGGAACGGCCGCTGGGCGCGAAACCGCCTGCTGCCGCGGGTCGCCGGCCACCGCCGGGGCGGGGAGGCGGTCCGGACGATCGTCCGGGCATGCGGCGAGCGGGGCGTCGAGTACCTCACGCTCTTCGCGTTCAGCTCCGAGAACTGGCGCCGGCCCGCGGACGAAGTCTCGGTGCTCAAGCAGCTCTTCCATGCGGCGCTCGAGCAGGAGGTGAGCAAGCTGCACGAGGTCGGGATCCGGCTGCGCGTGGTCGGGAACGTCGCGCCGTTCGGCGAGACGATCACCGAGCTGGTGCGTCGCGCCGAGCAGCTCACGGCGAGCAACCGGCGGCTCACGCTGACCATTGCCGCCAACTACGGCGGCCGGTGGGATCTGCTGCAGGCCATCAATGCCATGCTCCGCGAGCGGCCGGAGGGGTCGGGCTCTTACACGGAGAGCGACCTCGCGCCGTACCTCGCGATGAGCTACGCGCCCGAGCCGGATCTCTTCATCCGCACCGGCGGCGAGCAGCGGATCAGCAACTTCCTGCTGTGGCAGCTCGCCTACACCGAGCTGTACTTCACCGACACCCTCTGGCCCGACTTCGACGCCGATGCGCTCGACGCTGCAATCGCCTCGTATCACCTGCGCGAGCGCCGGTTCGGCCGGACGAGCGAACAGCTCGCTGCGGCCACGCCTCCCGACGAATTGACCGTTGTCGAGCTCCCCGACGCACGCCGCAGGCTGGCGTAGCCACGCCGCGCCATCCCCGATGCTCCGCGAGCGGGTCGTCACGGCCGTCATTCTCGCGATCGGAGTCCTCGCGGCGCTCTTCTGGCTGCCAGCGACGGGGTGGCTCGCGCTCGCGGCGCTCGTCCTCGCGGTCGGCGCATGGGAGTGGGCCGGCTTCGCGCGGCTCTCGAGGCCTGCACGGGTGGTGTACGCCGCCGTCACGACCGCCGCCGGGGCGGCTGCTGCGATCGGTCTGAACCTGTGGGACGGTGGCGCTGGCACGCTCGCGCTCCTGCCCGTCTACGCCGCCGCGATCGCATTCTGGGTCGTCGTGGCACCACTCTGGCTTGCCCGGAGACCGACCCACACCGCGTCGGCCTTGATCCTCGGGTTCGGCTGGATCGTCCTGCTGCCTACGTTCCTCGCCCTGGTCCACCTCCGGAATCTGAACCCGCTCGGGCTGCTGCTCTTCATGGCTCTGGTCTGGATCGCCGACATCGCAGCGTACTTCGTCGGCCGCCGGTTCGGACGGCGCAAGCTC
>Ga0233416_10000352_pt1 | contig 14201 bp, 12 predicted proteins | sample Sediment_Towuti__2_FD_188638 | JGI IMG/M metagenome (GOLD analysis project Ga0233416, IMG submission 188638) | Sediment microbial communities from Lake Towuti, South Sulawesi, Indonesia - Sediment_Towuti_2014_0_MG | ecosystem: Environmental > Aquatic > Freshwater > Lake > Sediment | place... | reverse complement strand
ATCCTTACCCTTTTCACGCTGCTGGTGCCGCTCGCGCAAGCACAGCAACGAATCGAGACGCCGGATTTGCGGGAATTGGAGAGAAAGCTTGACGTGGCCTTGCAGCAGACGTCACAGCTCACAGCGATCATCGAATCGCTCCGCGCCGACATCGCACAGCTCAAAGCTGCTGGCGGGAGGGCGGGCAGCCCTCCCACCAATCCCGGTTCCGTTCAACCAGCGGTTCCATCGGAGCGAGAAGAAGCTATTGGTGCGGCATATCGCAGCCGCATCATCGGCCCGGACTTGGGATCGAGCGAGCGCAATGAAACGCTGACAGCTCGCCCCGAACTCTTCGTCCAGGGACGATATTCTGCAGCCCCGATTGCGGGCTCGGACGAAGCTTTCCGTCCGAACTTCCGATTGAGCCGCATTGAGTCACGCTGGTCGGGACGCGTTGCCAATCGCCTGGGCGTCGGACTGGAAATTCAATACCACCCTGCGCCGGACGGCAGCCCAGAGGAGTTGGTGAACGATGCGTTCATCGAGTACTACGCGAACGATTACGTAACCCTGCGCGCGGGTCAATTTATCAAGCCCTTCGGGTTCGACATCCAGCAATCGAGCTCGGTGCGCGAATCCCCCGAACGCGGCATCTTCGCGGGATACTTCTTCCCCGGCCAGCGTGACCGTGGCCTCCTGCTCTTCGGCAATCTGGGATTCCTTGGCGGGGAGCCCCTCCAAAGGACGCAGTATTTTGTCGGCGTGGTGAACGGCAACCGCTTCTTCAACGACAGCAACCGCCAGGGGAACTACCTCTTTCGCATCAGACACGTGAACGAGCGCGCCGGGATTGCCGTGGGGGCATCCGTCCAGCTTGGCAAGCAACTGCTGCCGCCCGGCGTCAGCGGCAACAATGATGAGCGGCTCTACGGGCTCGACTTGCAATATGTGGCGGGACGCTTCGGCCTGCGAGCGGAAATCGTGACCGGCAACATGCCGTCAACCTTGCTAGGACTCGAACCTGACTTTGCCCTTGCTTTTCCTCCAGGGGCGCACTCGACGGGCGGGGCCCTGCTGGTCAACTACCGCGTTGCAGGCTCGCACAACGTGTATGCACGCTACGACCAGTTCAACGGCGACCCGGTAACGGGCAGGAACGTTCGCGCCGTGAACTTCGGCTACTTCCGGAACATCGGCGGGCTGTCCCGCCTGGCATTCGACTACCAATGGAAGAATCTGCCGTCGTTCAACGATGACGCGATCAACGGCCGCTTCCAGGTTACCTGGAGTCTTCTGCTGGGCCGCGATCAAGAATTCAATGTGCCTCTAGAGGGAAAGCCATGAGCCGATCCATGAAGCGTGTTTGCAAGCAATCCCCGCTTGCCGTAGTGCTGTTCGTGCTCGCTGGTTGGCTCGCGGCTTGTGGCCGAGGCGCGCCCGAAGCGCCGGCAAAGCAAGTCACGATTTATGTTTCGACGGACCGTGTTTTTTCCGAACCAGTGCTGCGCGAGTACGAGCGCCACACGGGTGTGAAGGTCAACGATGTCTATGACACCGAAGAGACCAAGACCACGGGCTTGGCGAACCGCCTCCTGGCGGAGGTGAACCGTCCGCGGGCCGATGTGTTTTGGGCCAACGAGCCGGTCCGAACACTGGTGCTGAAGAAGCGAGGGGTGCTCGCGCCTTACCGCTCGGCACAATCCGAAGGGATACCGGCAACTTTCCGCGATCCAGAAGGATATTGGACGGCGTTTTCCGCGCGGCTGCGCGTGATCGCCTACAACACCACAATCGTCCGTGCCGAGGAAGCCCCACGCGGAATCGAAGACCTCGCGCTGCCCAAGTGGCGCGGGCAAGTGGCCATCGCTGATCCGCGCTTTGGGTCAACGTCATTCCACGTCGCGGCGCTGTATGCCGTTTGGGGTGAAGAGAAGGCAGATGACTTCTTCCGGCGCTTGAAGGCGAATCAAGTCAGAATCGCGCCTTCGAATTCCGCAGTACTCGATCTTGTCGCGCGAGGCGAAGTAAAGGTAGGCCTTACCGACACCGATGATGTCAACGTGGCGCTGGAAGCTGGGCGGCCTGTGGCCATGGTGCTGCCGGATCGTGAGGGCAAGGGCGTGCCCGTGTTTCCGAATATGGTTTCGCTGGTCGCCGGGGCTCCCAACGCAGACGAAGGAAAGAAGCTTATCGACTATTTGCTTTCTGCGGATGTCGAGCGACTGCTTGCGCAGTCCGAGGCAGTGCAAATTCCCCTGCGGCCCGGTGTGACGCCGCCGAAGCGCATCCCTGCACTGGAAACGTTCAAGCCGATGACGCTCGACTATGCCATGGCCGCTGATCGCGTCGAGGATGTCACGCGAAGGTTGCAGACGATTCTTGGCCTGTAATCGAAATTAGCTGAACAGAGACAACGTGGCTTCTGCTCACTCGAACTTCGGGTTTTTCACTGTGCAGCGGGTGACGACTGCAACCGCTGCGCTCCTCTTCTGCACGCTCTGCTTGCTGCCACTGGCGTACATGGCATGGCTGGCGCTTGGAACCGGGTCAATCGAATCAACCATAAGCCACGTCTCGCAGTTGGCTTCCGACCCACGCGTGCCCATTCTGCTGCGAAATAGCTTGATCCTCGGGCTCGGGACCGCACTGGTTGCGACTGCCATCGGTGTGCCGATTGGTTTTCTGCTGGCGCGGGCACCGCTTGTTGCCAAGCGCTGGCTGCGCCTTTGCTTGATCGTCCCTCTCGTCTTGCCCCCCTACTTTCTGGCGCTAGCTTGGAGTTACTTCACGGGGCATGCGGGGCTTGCTTCGCGTGTACTTGGATTCCACTCGCTCTCGGAGTGGACCTACACGCTTCCCGCTGCAATCTTAGTGCTTGGCGTGAGTTTCTTTCCGATTTCGATGCTGGCGACGGAGGCAGCAAGCCGGCGCGTGGAAGCACAACTTGAGGAGGCCGCGTTGCTGCATGCGTTTCCGCGTCGCGTGTTCTGGAGGATTACCTTTCCTCTGGTCGCGCCCGCAGTGGTCGCAGCAGCTCTGTTGATCTTCGTTCTGGCGCTGGCGGAATTCGGCGTGCCGGGCCTTTTGCGCGTGAACGTTTTCACCACGGAAATCCTGACCGCGTTTGCGGCCTTCTATGACTTCGCGAGGGCCACTCTGCTGGCATTCCCGCTCCTGCTAATTGCCCTTCTCGCCGCGGTGCCAACCAAGTGGCTTCTGGGTGAGCGACTGCTGACGGGGCGGCGGTCTTTGCGCGTCGGCCTGCCGCTACGCTTGGGCCCTTGGCGAAACGTCGCCAATGCGGGAGTGATTGGAGCGGGAGGATTGCTGGTGCTCCTGCCCATAGCAATTCTGACTGCTGAAGTGGCCAGCGTTACTGATCTTCGCGCAGCGCTCGTTTCCTCGCGCGCAGCCATCGTGAACAGCCTACTGTTGTCCATCCTTGCGGCCAGCGTGATTACAGCACTTGGATTTTTCGTCGGCTATGCGCGCGCGCGGGCGCGATCCGCGCGGGCAGGATGGGCTGACACCATTTTCATCATTGCTTTCGCTGCGCCCAGCACGGTCGTCGGAGTGGGACTGATCGGCCTATGGAACCGCGCTGGATGGCCGGGAGAAATCTACAGCAGCCCGGCCATCGTCGTGCTGGCGTATCTCGCCCGCTTCCTGCCTGTTGTGGCCTTGATTCTGGCTGCGGGCGTCCGGCAAGTTCCGCATGCGCATGAAGAGGCCGCTTACGTTTCTGGCGCGGGATGGCTTCGCACGGTCGTAAAGATCACGCTGCCACAGACTCTGCCTGTGATCGCGGCAGCTTGGGTCGTCGTGTTCATTTTCTGCTTAGGAGAGTTGGGCGCGACAATTCTGCTTGCGCCGCCGCAATTGCCGATGCTCCCGACGCACGTCTATACCCTGATTGCTAACGCCCCGCCCAGTCAGATTGCCTCTCTCGTTCTGACCCAAGCAGGCATCGTGCTATTGCCGTTGGTCGTTTTCGGAATGTTCGTTCGCGAGCCGAAGGAGCGCCCATCGTGAAGCAGGCATTTCTCCAATTCGCTCAGGTAACGAAGCGCCTTGGGAAGAATCTGGCCGTTGCCAACGCTTCGTTCGAGATTTCCGAGGGTGACGTGCTGGTTTTGTTCGGCCCAAGTGGTTGTGGAAAGACGACGGTGCTTCGCCTGATCGCGGGCCTGGAATGCCCGGACTCCGGCCGGATCGTTCTTGGCGGCCAGTGTGTGGCCGAAGACGGACGCAACCTCGTACCGCCTCACCAAAGAAATGTTGGTTTTGTATTCCAAGATTTGGCTTTGTGGCCGCACATGCAGGTCTCTGAGAATCTGGAATTCGTCCTGGCTTCAGCAGGCCTGCCCAAAAACGAGCGGCGCGAGCGGGTCATGCAAATGCTCAGCCTCACGCGCGTCGAGCGTTACGCCGACACCTTTCCTGGGCAGCTTTCCGGCGGCGAGCAGCAGCGTGTGGCCTTAGCCCGGGCGCTAGTTTCGCGTCCTAGGCTCCTGCTGCTCGACGAGCCGATGTCCAGTCTCGATGCAGAGTTGAAAACGGAATTGCTGGCAGAGTTGAAGCAACTGCAGAAGCGACTCGCCGTCACGGCAATTCATGTGACCCACGACCGCGCAGAGGCCGAAGTACTGGCCCACCGGATTGCCATGATGCGCCACGGCCAGATCATGCGCTTAGAGGAAACCCGCACACTGACAGCGAGGCCAGATTAGGCACATTCGGAGGTAACAGATGAATCGCCTTTCCATTCAGTGTTTGGTGGCCGCTGCTTTCCTTGCGACCTGCCTCAAGCCTGCCGGTGGACAGGAAATGCCGGCGGAGTATCAGCAGGTTCTGCGCGAACTGGGGCGGCCAGGAGACTTCAAGGACAGCGTCCTGAAGGTGAACATTTTACGTAGCGATTTGCAGGTCACCGTGAAAGGGATTGCCACGCCCACTCCCTTTGGATTCGGCGGCTGGGTGGCAATGACCAAGGGCGACGGGGGCGCGGAAGTGATGATGGGCGACTTGGTCTTACTCGAAGAGGAAGTCAACCCGGTCATGTCCGCGCTGCTCGAAAACGGTCTTGAAGTCACCGCGCTTCACAACCATTTCTTCTGGGAGCAGCCCCGCGTCTTCTACATGCACATCCACGGTCAAGGTACAGCAGCGGATTTGGCCCGCAAGCTGAAGCCTGCACTCAGTTTGATCGGCAAGCAGATGCGCCCGACAGCACCTCCGAGTGGGCAGGAAAGGCCCGCTGCGGAGAAGCCGCAACGTTCTTTGGACGCCGAGAGGCTCACGAAAATCATTGGGCACCAGGGGGAATGGAACGGCCCCGTCTACAAGATCACCATCGGCCATAGCGACTTCGAGATGAAGGAGCATGGGGCAATCATCAACGCTCGGATGGGATTGAATACCTGGGCTGCGTTTGTTGGAACGAACGAGAATGCCGCAATAGCCGGCGACGTAGCCATGCTGGAACACGAGGTGACGTCGGTGCTGAAGGCCCTTCGCAAGAGCGGCGTGGATGTTGTGGCCATTCATCACCACATGACCGAGGCGCGGCCCGTGGTGATCTTCCTTCACTACTGGGGAGCCGGCCCCGCGGAAAAACTTGCTGGGGGAGTTCGGGCCGCGCTCGACCAGCTAGACAAAGGGGCATCGAAGGGACAGCCTGCTGAGAAGCACTCTCACTAACACCACAGCGAAGGTGTGTTCGAGGACCGACACAAAAAGGAGGCCACAAAATGCGAGGAAGAACCATGATCATGATTGGAATTTTGCTCTGCATCCTGATGGTAGGCATAGTGCCCCCACCGTTGGCGGCACAAGAAAAACCGGCACAGATCGTTTCGGTTCGCGTCGAAAAAGCCCCAGCCATTGACGGCGAAGCGAACGATGATGCCTGGAAAAAATCCAAGGCGGTTCAAATCACCGTGAAACGTGTCTTGGATCCGGAGCGGGGCAAGTCCACTCGCGTCTGGCTGCGCTCGGTTCACACGGACACGCACATTTATTTCCTGGCCGTGTGGGAAGACGACAGCGAAAGCATTAGCCACAGAACGTGGGCCTGGAATCCCGAGAAAAAGGCATATGAGGATGCCGGCGACCGTGAAGACATGTTTTCACTCGCTTTCGAGCACACGGGCGAGTTGGACGCCAACATGTTGTCCGGCGTGGAAAGCGTGTGGGACGTGTGGCATTGGAAAGCAGCCCGCACAAATCCCCAGGGTTATGCTATGGACAAAACCCATAGGTACACAAAGGACAAACCCGCTGGGCGCGCGAACGAGCAAACGACCACCAGCGGCGGCAAGATCTGGATCGCACGTCCGGAGGATGCTGGAGATTCCGTCGAAAAGCAGATTGCCGCCCCGACGGAGTTTCAGGTAGACCGCGTGCCGCGATATACGCCTGGTACACCGACAGGAAGTGCTGCAGACGTGAAGGCCAAAGGTCGCTGGGCCTCGGGTCGCTGGACGCTGGAACTTTCGCGCGCACTTACAACCGGGAATGCGGATGACACCCCGTTCGACCCGAAGCGGTCCTATCGCATGGCTGTGGGGACGTTCGACAAGACCGGCGAAATGGACAAGGCGTCCGGCGTTTTGGTCTTGAAATTCGCTACAAGAAAGTAGGTGGTGAGGGCAAATCGATTGCAATCGGACGTGGCCCTCGCTGACCGCATGACCATGTGTCCGTTTGCGCACGCATGATCTGATGGCTGCTACAAACAACACCGTGCCGACGCAGGAACAGCGGGAAAGCCCTGTTAGCTTTCGCGACGCATTCCTGTACTGGCTCAAGCTCGGCTTTATCAACTTCGGCGGACCTACGGGCCAGATTGCGATCATGCATGATGAGCTTGTGGAGCGCCGCCGCTGGATCAGCAACGAGCGGTTCTTGCACGCGTTGAATTTCTGTATGTTGCTCCCCGGACCGGAGGCCCAGCAGTTGGCCATTTACATCGGCTGGCTGCTTCACCGCACCTTGGGCGGCCTTGTCGCGGGCATCTTCTTTGTGCTGCCGTCGTTTTTCGTGCTGCTGGGCCTGTCCTGGATTTATGCGCTGCATGGGAAAGTGCCAAGCGTCGCCGCTGTATTTCAGGGACTGCGCGCGGCCGTCATCGCAGTCGTGATCCTCGCAGTGATTCGCATTGGTTCGAAGGCGCTGCGTCACCCAATGCAAGTCGGCATCGCCGCCTTTGCTTTTGTGGCCATCTTCTTCCTGAAGGTTCCGTTTCCTGCCATCGTCCTCGGGGCCGGTCTGTTCGGCTTGGTGTCCCGTCGCTTCTGGCCGCGTGCTTTTCTTCCCCCTATTACTAACGAGCAGAAAACCAACGCCGCCGCGGTGATCGACAACACGGTTTCAGACTGGGAGCATAGACAAGCCGGGCTCGGGCGAGCACTAATGGTTCTCTCGATAGGCTTGCTCGCGTGGTGGGGTCCGCTGGCGCTGGTGATTTGGTGGAGGGGCGGGGACGACGTGCTGGCACAGGAGGCCGTATTTTTCAGCAAGGCTGCGATGGTGACTTTCGGCGGAGCGTACGCCGTCCTCGCCTATCTGGCACAGGCAGCGGTCAACCACTACGGCTGGCTCAAGCCAGCGGAGATGCTCGATGGGCTGGGCTTGGCGGAGTCCACACCCGGCCCGCTCATCATGGTCACGCAATTTGTCGGGTTCATGGGAGCCTACCGGAATCCGGGCGGCTTGGACCCGCTGCTTGCTGGCACGTTGGGAGGCGTCGTAACCGTGTGGGCCACGTTTGCTCCTTGCTTCTTGTGGATCTTCCTGGGCGCGCCCTTCATCGAGCAACTCCGTGGCAACAAATCGCTGAATGCCGGACTGTCAGCCATCACGGCCGCCGTGGTCGGCGTTGTGCTGAATCTGGCAGTCTGGTTCGGATTGCATACTCTATTTGCTTCGGTCACTGAGAAGGTTGTAGGGGTTCTTGTGCTTCCAACACCGCAGCTTAGCAGCCTTGACCTGCTCGCTTTGGTGCTGGCCACGGTATCTTTCGTGGGCATGTGGCGCTTTCGCTGGCCCATGATCCCGGTACTCTTGGGCAGTGCCGCGGTCGGGCTCGTCTTTCGCGCAGTAGTGAGCTAAAGACGAAGCAGCATCGAACGGCAGGCATTTTCGAATGGAGGTCGCGATGAAGTGGATTACGCGCAGCAACGTAAAGGTAGATCGCGTCGCATGTCCATGGCTGGTCAAACGATTCGTTGACAGAGATGCTGAGTTTCTCTTCGTACCGGAAAGCGCGCTGCTCGATACCGCGCGGCGCGAAGGGGCCATCCCATTCGATGCACCACGGCTGCCGGAGGTCAAACTAAACCACCGAGGCCAACGCTGCTCATTTGAGGCGATCCTTGAGGACTACAAGCTCGATGATCCCGCGCTCCAACGGCTTGCGCTGATTGTCCGCGCTGCAGACGTGAAGGGGCAGGAACACGTCGCGCCCGAAGGCCTGGGTCTCCGGGCCATCGCGGAAGGCTTTGCGCGCACCGGCATATCTGACGAGGAACGACTTGCGCGGCAGTTTCCTCTCTACGATGCCCTCTATGAGTACGCCCGCAACGCCTGAGTTCTTGCTGAAAGCGGCGCTCAGAACCAGTGTGCGTGAGGCGCACTCTGATTCGGCGGCCAGCATCTTCTACCGCATACCCGCCGCTGCAGCTGCGCCCATTCTCTTAACAAACAAGTTGCGGAACAGAACCCGCGAACCGGCATGGTGATTTTGAAGCCCGATGTGACCTTTGAGAGACCGCGTTTGATCGCCAACTAGGTGGCTCACCAGTTCGCCGTTCAGCTTCACTTTGATGTCCCGGCCAACGGCTTCAATCTCGAAGGTATTCCATTCACCGAATGGCTTCGAGGCCAGTTTCAATGCCGGCGCGAGCAGATAGACCGCGCCGGTCATGTGCAACCCGCTCCCGGTTGTGTTCGTGTTCGGGTCGAAGCCACGGTCGTCAATCTGGATTTCGTACCCTCGATCGACTGCTGGCTTCCAGTCATTGGCTGGGTCCTGGTTTCCCAAGGCCGGGAAGCGCAGAAACACCCCGGAGTTGTCGAACGGATCGCCGGAACGCCACTGAACCGTGAGGATGAAATCGGAAAACTCCTCCTTCGTGTACCACAGCAGACCGATTCCACCCCCTGACTCCACGGTATTGCTTCCAACGACTTTGAACCGTCCCGAGCCGGCCATCTGCCAGCCATCCAGCCTTGGATTCAGCAAAGAAACCATGCCGGGGCTGGGCGTAGGGATCGCACGCTCTACGATGGCGCGGGCTGTGCGCCGGGCAAGGGTAAACGCGGTCAACGCGGGATTCGCTGAACCCATCGCTGGAAAAACAGCCGGGCCAGCAGCATAGGCGTTCGCGATGTGGTGGAAGCGTCCCTCAAGATCCACAACCGACGTGTTTGGGTCAGTGCCGATCCACAGAGTGCCGGCTTCGTGATGTGTTGTACCGAGTCCGTCCCGCACTTTCCCTGGCGATGGGGGTGCCGCGTGCCACCCATTGTCGTAGAAGTATTCGATGTTCGCCGCACTGCCCGCGAGCGTTTGTGCGAGTTGCAGCGCAGCTTGATCCATCGCGTTCCAGAGAGCGATGTCCTGCGGAGTCGCGACGAGATTCAAGTACGCCCTGCGCACCTGAAATTCATCACGCTCAAATGGGCTCAGGTCCATCCAGCTTGTCGCAGGGTCAGTGTTCGAAGCACCCTTGTCGCCCGCCATCTCGCCTATTCCGCGGAACGTGACCGTGATCTTGTCGAAATCCTGTGATGCGAGAAGATGGTCCAGCAAGTCCAGGTCAGGAACCATGCGCCACATTGTGGCTTCCGCGTTTGGCGAGTCCACTGCCGCCGCAGTCACTTGAAGGTGGTAACGGCCTTGCGGCGTAGAGCCGCGCACAAGCAGAGCCGCAGCGGCCAGTTGCTTTGGCAGCGCACCCAGTACCGTTCGTGGGATGCGCACCGTCGTGTTGCTGCGAAGGTGCCCCATTAGATTCCGTCCCATCAAGCCCGAAGGGAAAGACTCAAGCGCCAAGCGCGTGGATTCAACAGTGCTTGCAGCCAACACCACCGCGCAATCCGGAGAAACAGGAATAAACTTCTGCTGGCCGTTGTAATAGAGCTCGACGGCCGTAATGTTTCCGTTTGCGTTGTGTAGCCTCACTACGTGTGCATGCGGAACCAGAAACAGGCGCCGCGTGCTATCGGGGTCGGCTGCGGCCTCTCGGATCGCGTCGGTCAGGATCGGGGCGCTGCTGTACTTGTCGAAAGAGAATAACCCCGAGGCGGGCGACGCGCCTTGTACTGCGAGAGGGGCTGCTTCAACTCGATCCACGGTTGGAACCGTCTTGGCAGCGGATTTCATCGCCTTGCCAAGGGCCTCGTACAAATCTCCGCTGATGAAGTCCGTAACCGGGTCCACGCCAATCTCTTTTTCGGTGTCGTTGTAGTTGCCCTTCAGGTATGTCCGCAGCTCAGCGGGCCAGTTCTGAAGGTCGGCCTCGGTCATGCGCGGAGCCCAACCACCCCAGTAGAGAGATCTGCCACCGATGCAATAGGCGAGACCAGGGAATCCCGCGCTGCCGCGCCAAGGCAGGCCCCACACTCTTTCGCGTGGCACGCCCGGATCATTTGTGATGGGCCCGGCTGCATTCAATCCAATTCGGCTCAGGTTTTGCACGTGTTCTGAAACCAGGAAGCTTCCCGCTTCCAGAACCAGCACCCGCAGGTTACCTTTCCCCTGGCGGTAGATTTTTTCCCAACATAGGCACCATACATGCCTGCGCCGATGACAATGGCGTCGAAGGGGAATCCACCGTTGCTCAGGGCCTCTTCGTAGGTGTTGCAGACGTATCGGCCTAATACGTCAATCGAGAATGTCGTTTCCTGGACCTCGACTGTGTTCGGTCCCTCTTGGAGATTCCGAATCATGGGCCACCTCCTCGGCGGGGCTTTGACTGGAAAGTGAAAGCAATTCTAGACCCCTGTTACCACGAGATGCAATAGTATTAGATGATATCTAATTCGTGAGTCCCAGTGGCTCGGAGGTTTCTCCTCACAGCTCGGAGCTGTGTCCTGCAAGTCGCTGAAAACAGATAGAGATAGAGATTTGAGCTGGGAGGCCTGGACTCGACTCGGGCAAAAGCAGCAACTCTCTGACACGAAACCCGGCAGCTTCCAAACAATAGATACCAGCCTGCGAATCTGGGCGGCGGAATCTTCTTGCGCCAGCAAGCGCGTGCTAGGCTACGGGGGATGCTGGACGGGCCGCAAATTGCCGCCTATGTGATTTTCCTCGCCAGCGATGTGGCTTTCGCCTTTGGTCAGATCCCCGGAAGGAAGATCGACGGCCCCGGGGGATGGCCATCATTGGCGCCGTGCTGATGGTGGCGTTCCGATCATAAGGCTGTTTTGCAGGCATTGGATTCAACTCCTGTGACGATCTTCGGCAAAGCGTCGAGCGCTGGACTCTGAGGATCGAGCGATCGGGTGGTCCGCACAACGCAGCCACTTCTTGGTGTCTATTTGGTGTCTATTTCTGGAGGGCACTAGTAAGACTTTGGGGAACCAGCAAGAACTAATAGACAGGCGCTAACTTTCGGAAACTCAGTTAGTTATACGTTTACTCTCATCTCTTCAACAACTTGCCGAATCTTCTGGGGTAGAATCCCCCCCTCTCCGCCATCTCCTTATCGTTGTCAGTTACTTTCGAATCCGCCCTACCATTCCCAGCGGTTCGCCCTGGCTGACAGGGGGAGTCGCAACCACGTAAAGCACTTCTCCTTCAAACGGCACACAGACCTCTCGTACCGTGTTCCCGAACAGATCTGTCAGTACTCCCAAGAGCGCTCCCTCGACCACGGCTTGTCCGGGTTGCACTCTGGCATGGAACACCCCCGTGATCGGGCTTCGCAGCACCTCACTTTGCTCGATCCACTTCGGATTCTCAACCACCCTGGCCTCTCCTGGCAGCATCTTCAACGAGCGAAGCACATTGAAAACCCCAGCCTCTGCCAGCTTCGCTCCGTCGGTATCCACCCTTCCGAGAAGCCCCGTTTCCGAGGTGATGGCCCCTTTTCCCCGCGCGATTGCTGTCGTCGAGGTATACATGGTCTTGGACACATCGGTCACCCGGTCGGTTTGAATCACAATGTGCTCCAACCCAAACGCTAGCGCCAGTCGCTTGGACTTCTCTTGCACCTCCGGTGTCCCGACTGCTTCCCAGTAAACGTACGGTCGCAGCGCCTCATTCCCATCTCCACAGTGGAGGTCAATCACATAGTTAGCGCGGTCAATCACCTCACGCGTGATTTGGTCTGCAATCCGCTCCGAAATCGTTCCGTCAGCTCGTCCCGGATACACCCGATTCAGATTCTTTCCATCCACAGGACTGTAGTAGACCGTCCTTCCAAAAAACGAAGGCGGATTAGCCACATGCACGACAATAATTGTTCCCGCCAGTTCGAGCGGGTCCACCTTCGCAGGAAACATCTGCATCGCCACAATCGGCGAGTACTCGTACCCATGTGTGCCGGCAATCAGTGCAAGAACGGTTCCCGCCTTCGCCCCGTGAATCACGGTGACAGGGATTCGTGTTCCATTATCCACTCCGGCCTTCGCCGCCACCTCGAGAAACCCCGACGCACGAGTTCCAGCCGTTGCCTCAATTTCACCAACCTTGAATGCTTCACGCTGCGCTAAGCCCTCAACCGGCATCATCCATATAATCGCCGGGACTAAGAGAGCGCCAATAGGTAGCCACATCGGATTTCCCTCCATTTGGGTCCGTTCCTATAGAACTGGTGGGTCCTGAGACGTGGCCCCGCGATTCTCTCGAGTAACTCGCAGCACGCCTGTCTCGTCCATGAAGAAACTCGAATACCCATAGTTGCCCGGTCTCGCAACCAGAATGAACGTCAGCAGTGCCCCGTCCGCATTCGGCGAACCCGGGGCATACCTCAATTGGTATCCCTCACTCATCGCCTGCCGTGCTGGCCCGCGTGCCCCTTCGCCCAGCTCTTCAAGCGATTGGGGATAGCTTCCCCTCGCCGCTGCGTATTTCTCCAACTCCAGCCGTAATTCCATCATTGCCGCGCGCGCATTCTTTTCGGCCCTCTCAACCACGTCTCCCCGTTGCTCGGGCAGAATAAACCAAAGAAAGCTCCACAGCCCCGCAAGAATAGGCAGCAGGACAAGGCTCCAGCGCAATAGGACTCTTGTAAGAGTTGGCTTGGAAACGGACTCGCTTGGCTCGGTTGCCTCCGCCGTTACCTCCGCACCGCAATACGGGCAAATCTCACTTGCCTGATTGATTGGGCGCTCACACTCCCGGCAGGTGTACATCGAGGCTGGAGTTTACACCCTCCCCCAAGCTCCGCACAGCAGGACCACCTTCTGGTGAGAGAGGATCGGCGTAATCTAGCTCTCCGGGGCGTAGCCCACGACCACCAGTGCGAATACTACACTTCTCCCTGCACCATTCCCGGCTTGCAGATGTGCGGGGAAGAGCACAACCCAATGGTCTTCTTCTTCACGGTGCTGAACAACCGGCAATTTTGCGATGGGCCCAAGCTCCGCTCCCAAGCTCCAGACCGAGGGATGCGTGGACCCCAGCGCCTTCCGGCTAAGTGTCACCAACTCATCCCGCGTGATGTTCGCCGGGTTGGTGTCAGCTTGCGCCTGCGCCAGCAAAAGAAAATCCCTTTGTGGCGCCACCCCCTGGTGGTTCCCGTCCACCGGGTTCAATGCATATCGCAGGGTGTATACGCCAGTCCGAACGCGGCCTCGCCGGAAGTCCACGACACCGGCCGGGAATCGCACAGCTCCAACCAGCGTCCCTTCCACAATCTGGCTGAAGCTTACCCCGAGTTCTTTCTGCTCTTGCGCTCGTTCAGGAATGCCTTTTCGAATCCAAATCTCGCACAACACACCCGCCGGGCCCACCACCCGCACTGTTTCTTCGGACATGACTTCGCCCACCGCGGGGTGGAGTTCTTCGGGAGGCATCGCCCGGATGGCCTGGGCTTGATATCCCTGTGCCAGGACGTCTGTACCACCGACGAAAATGCTCGTGAGCAATAAGAGGATTGCCAAGACCCACGGCTTCCACGGTTGATTGCGCGCTAGAAACACCAATCCCCTCGCTCTGCCTTCTCCGGTTAAGGAACTCCTGGCGGGAAGGTCTTCCCACTTGCAGC
>Ga0233416_10000351_pt1 | contig 14211 bp, 10 predicted proteins | sample Sediment_Towuti__2_FD_188638 | JGI IMG/M metagenome (GOLD analysis project Ga0233416, IMG submission 188638) | Sediment microbial communities from Lake Towuti, South Sulawesi, Indonesia - Sediment_Towuti_2014_0_MG | ecosystem: Environmental > Aquatic > Freshwater > Lake > Sediment | place... | reverse complement strand
CGGCAGCGTGCCTCGATTCAGCCATTGATGTGCGGCACACGCATCCGGATCGGCTCTTCGATACCGATGGAGCGGGAGAAGCTGATCAACCGTTCCAGAATCGGTTCGGTAACCTCCTGCCCGTTGGCGAGCAGCAGCATCCCCCCTTTGGCGTGGATCTCCTGATCGGCGATCATCGTCGGATAGATTTCGCGCACCTGCAGCAGGCGGATCTCCATCTCCCGCTTGATCTGCTCCACTTTGGCCAGCGTCTGCACAAGCAGCGGATGATAAAGCCCCTCGCGCGCGCGCATCGCCCGGATCGCTTCGCCGATCGATCGACCGCGACCGAGCAGGACATCGAAATCCAGGGCCGCCTTCAGCATCATCCCGCCGAGCAGCGATAGATTCTCCGGCAGCCTCTCCCCCGAAATTCTGGCATCGGAAAACGAGATCTGCTGCCGGGCGATCATCTCGGCAATGCGATGCATGCGCGGAATCTTTTCCAACAGATTGGCGGCGACACGCGGATGTTCGGCATAGAGCGCCGACTCTTCGGTATCGAGCGCCTCGCCGCTCAGCACCTTGGCCAGGGTCTCCGGCGGCAGCGTGATGCAACCGAGCTGCGACAGCATTGCCGCCAGTTCGAACTGCCAGAGGTTGGGCAGATTCAGCTCGGTTGCCATCTGCTTCATATAGAATTTGATGCGCGAGGTGTTGCTGAAGGCAGTGGGGTTGACCAGGCTGAGCATCTGACTCATCACGCGCACGCTGCCGAGCAGTGTCTGCTCCAGCAGCTCCTTCTCCGACCGGATCAGGCGATACTGCTCCACCCCCGCCTCCAGCGCCTGCGATAGCCGCTCCGGATCGCACGGTTTGCCGAGAAAGCGGAAAATATTGCCGTCGTTGATCGCCCGCATCGCATTGTCCAGATCGGCATAGCCGGTAAGCATCATACGCACCGTGTCCGGCGCCTCCTGTCGCAGTCGAGCGAGCAGCTCGACGCCGTTCATCCCCGGCATCGCGTAGTCGGAGACCACCACGGCGAACGGTTCGCCCCGCGTCGCCTGTCGTAACCCCTCCTCCGGCCCGAGCGCGGTGGTCACCTGAAAGCGACCGTAGAGGCTGCGCTTGTAGGCGGAGAGAACATTGGGATCGTCGTCGACCAGCAGAATACGTCGATTGTCGCTCATGACTTCTCCTCGAATGTATCGGCCAGCGCCTGCCAGACGGGCAGGCGCGCCAAGGCGTCGATCGATTGCAGATAGCTTCGGTCGAAGCCGTCGTCGTCCGCACCCGGACGCACACCGTCGGCCAGCAGGTCGGCGACATGCACGGCGGCGAGCATGGCTGCCGGAGCGCGTCCTTCGGCGCGCGCCGGCTGCAGGTGGAATGCGATGGTGGCGGCGATCTCCGCCGAAATACCCCAGAGCGACACCAGATAGGCACCGACCTCGGCATGGGTCGCCCCGAATATCTCCTTCTCGATCCGCCACTTCGGAATCGCGAGCTCCCGGCTGCGTTGCCGGGCGCGCAACGATTCGTCGGGGAAATGGCTTGTCACAATCAGCAGGCCGATCTCATGCAACAAGCCGGCGAGAAATGTCTGGTTGCGCAGCAGCGTGTCGCCGCCTTCGGCCTCGACAATGGCCGCCGCCAGCAAGGCGACGCGCATCGCATGCGCGGAGAACTGTTCCGCCGAAAAGTGTTTCGACAACGGCATGCTGCCGGCAACGCCCAGCCAGGCGGCGAGCACCTTGATCGTATCGCAGCCGAGCAGACACACCGCCTGATCGAGCGAATCGACCCGTCGCCGATGTCCGAACACCGGCGAATTGGCCAGTTGCAGCACCTTCGCCGCCATCCCCGGATCGCGCCCGACGATCTCGCTCACCCGGCGCAGCGACGCCTCCTCGCGCTGCAATTCGCGTTCGATCTCCAGATAGATGCCGGGAACGGCGGGCAACAGATCGACTTGCGCCACCAGCTCCTTGAACCGGCTGTTCTCCAGCGGTTCGCGCATGGCGATCACCTGTCCGATCTTCCCTTTCAACTCGGCCGGATCGCAGGGCTTGGCCAGAAACTGATGCGCCGGCCAGCCTTGGCGAATGAAGTCGTCGGTCTCGTGTTGACCGGAGAGGACGATGCGAATCAGCCCCGGATCGATCCCGACACTGCGCCGCAACAGCTCGCTGCCGTCGATGCCGGGCATACGCATGTCGGTCACCAGCACATCGAAATGGCCGGCGTGCAGCCGTGCCAGCGCCGCTTCGCCGCCAAGCGCAAACTCGGCCTGCCAATGCTGCCGCATGTCGCGCGCCATGCGGCGCAGACCGGCCAGCACCTCCTCCTGATCGTCCACGAACAGGATGGCGATTTTACGCTCCGGCGCGTTCACGACTGCCCCTCGACCGGCAGAGCAACGGTGAAACAGCTCCCCTGCCCGTCTTCGCTCTCCACCTCGATCCGCCCCTTGAGCTTGGCCGTCACGATGTCGTGCGAAATGGCCAACCCCTGTCCGGTTCCCTTGCCTACCTCCTTGGTGGTGAAAAAGGGGTCGAAGATGCGTTTGCGAATTTCGGGGGGAATGCCGCCGCCGGAATCGCAGATGCGCACGCGCGCCTCGTTGCCGCACAGGCGGCTCTCGATGCGGATGCTCCCCTTGTCGCTGCTCCCTTTACCCAATTTGTCGCCGATCGCATGTGCCGCGTTGACGATCAGATTGAGGAACACCTGATTGAGTTCCGGCAGCGCCTTGATCGGCGGCAGCGCCGGATCGAGATCGAGCTCCAGCTCGGCGACATACTTCCATTCGTTGCGCGACACGGTGGCCGTGCTCTCCAGCATCCGGTTCAGATCGATATAGATCATCTCCTTCTGTCCGGGATGCGAGAACTCCTTCATCGCGGCAATGATGTCGCGCGCCTTGCCGATGCCGTCGAGGCTCTGCGTCAACGCCTGCGGCACCTCGTCGCGCAGGAATTCGAGATCCTCCTCCCGTTCGCGCTCGGCAACCCTCTGCGCCGAAGCGGCGGTTGCCTCGCCCCCCGCGCGCAACTGCCGTCCGGCTTCGTCGTAGAGCGACAGCAACGTGGAGAAGGCGCCGTCCAGAAAGCGCAGATTGTCGCCGACATACTGCAACGGCGTGTTGAGCTCGTGCGCGACACCGGCGGCCAGCGCGCCGATCGCCTCCATTTTCTGCGCCACATGCAGCTGTTGCTCCAGCTTGGTGCGCTCGGTGATGTCGGAACCGAAGATCAGAAAGCCATTGTCCATCCCGGCGCGCTGCAACGAACAGAGGGTCAGGCCGAGCACGCGCGCACTGCCGTCGCGCAGTTCCACCGCCACATTGTCGAGGCGGGCGACCTTGCGCCCCCGACTCTCGGCCAGACCGCGATCGATGACCTGCCAGTTCCAGCCGATGGCGAGATCGCGCCACTCGCGGTTGAGCGTCTCGCGCCCCTCCATTCCGAAGACCTGCTCGGCTTCGCCATTCCACATGTTGATACGGCCGGCAACATCGACACCGATCAGGATCGAAGGAATGGCGCGCAGCAGCTGGATATTGGTGTCGAGCGTGCGGCGCAACTCGCCGATCAGGTAGTGCTGCTGCGCCTCCGCCGCCTTGCGCTCGCCGATGTCGGTCAGCGCCAGCAGGATCGGACGCCGCTCGCCCGGGAAGATCGACTGCACCGCCTCGACGGGAACCCTCTTTCCCTGCGCCGACACCACCTCGAAGCCCTCGGCATCCGCCTCCTCGGGCAGCGGCCAGCCGGGTGCATCGCCATAGCGCAACAGCTCGGACAACGGCCGACCGCGCAACGCTCCGCCAGTCAGGCCAAACAACCGTTCGGCGGGGGGATTGGCCATCGCCACCACCCCCTCTTCCACCAGCAGCAGTGCCGATGGAATCGCCTCGTAGATGGCACGAAATTGCGCCTGGGTTCGGCGGGCGACCAGAGCCAGCGCGCGCTGTCGGTCATGATCGAGAATCCGGCGAGTCACCAGTCGGGCAACAACGGTTGCCGCCAACACCATCGACATCAGCACCACCAGCAGCAGCAGGTGCAGTCGTTCGATCGGCCGCATCATCTCGTCGACGCGAATATGAACCATGATGCAGCCGGTATTCGCCATCGGCAGATAGGCCATGGCGGTGGGAGCTCCGGCATAGTCGGGCGCAACCCGCAACGCAGAGTGTTCGCCGCGCAGACATGCCCGCATCGGCTGCGCTGTGATGGCCTCATGCTCCGGCCCGGCGTGGCCGCGAACGATGTTGTATCGCAAAGGGGTCAACGGCTGCCCCAAACCATCGGTGAGAAAGCTTTCGCCGCTCTCGCCCAGATCGTCTGCCAAACCGAAGAGGCGATCGAGCGGAGCCAGCCGGGAGGTCGCCAGAAGCACCATTGCGTGGCCTGCCCGATCGAACTGTTGCGCCAACAGCAACCGGCTGCCGTCGGACATTTTTTGCAGCTTCCAGGCACGCCCCTGTTCGTCGAATTGCAATTCGGCCAGTTGCGGAACCGTATCCGGAGCGGGCCAATCGCCGCCGTTCAGGCGGTAGCTGCCATCGAAGTCGGCAATGGCCAGGGCGACAAAGACGGTCTGGCTGCGATGGTTGTCGAGTTGTGCGCGCGCTTCGACGTTGCGACCGGATTGCAGCAACGACTCGATATCTCCGTCGTGCATCAACAGCGCCAACGCATCCTGCTGTTGTTCGATCAGCAGCCGCGTGGCCCGCGCATGCTCGTTGGCCAGGGCGCCGAGCCGCTTTCCGATCTGCTCGAGGTAGGCGGTTCTGCTCTGCGCATAGAGCAGATAGCTCATCACGGTCAGCGGGGTAACGGCAAAGAGGAGCAACAGCAACAAATGGGCGACGAAGGGGCGGTTCTGCATCCGGCCGAGCAGCCAGCGCCGCATCCGCCGCCCTAACCTTCTCCTGCCTGCCAATAGCTCGCTCATGGGGCGCTCCTTCTCCGGCCGCACGCTGCGCGTGCTTCCCCGAAGCAGAATGTGTCAAGCAAGCGCTGCACCAATATTACGCAGTGCAACCCACCTCCACCGATAGAGATGGCCGCAACGGAACATTTTAACCTGAAAACGGCAGTTGGACTCACCACAGAGGGCACAGAGGGCACAGAGAACGGGACTTTTGGCTCATTTGGCTGCCCACCCAACGGGTGAGAATCTCGAATCGGCCAACGACTTGTTTTTCCTCTGTGAACTCTGTGTCCTCTGTGGTGAACTGCTTTTTCTAGGATTATTCAGAGCATCCTTAAGATGTCATTATTTTGACTTTCGCGTCAAAAGGAGGTAGGCATGCGGAATTCTTGCCCCCAATTCTCCCTCGGGCCGCCGCGCGCTGCCTCAGGCCGCCACAGGATCGTTGCATGAAGCAGAACGCCTACATCCTCCTGATCGACGACGAACGCGAACTGCGCGAAACGCTGCAGGAGGAGCTGGAGGCAGCGCAGCATCATGTCACCGCCGTGGCCAACGCAATGCGGGCGCGCGAGGCGATGCGCAACGGCAAGTTCGACGCAGCGATCCTCGACATCCGCCTGCCGGACGGCAACGGCATCGATCTCTTGCGCGAATTCCGCGACATCGATCCGGAGATGGGCATCATCATGATGACCGGCTATGCCGAGGTGGATACGGCGGTGGAGGCGGTGCGCCTCGGCGCCGACGATTTCCTGAAGAAGCCGTTCGACTTCGACGAGATGGTGGTGCGCGTCGAGGAGTTGCTGAAGAAGCGGACGCTGATGCGCGACAACAAGGAGCTGACGCAGAAGCTGCAACAGGGGCGCACCCTGAAAGCGATGATCGGCCAGAGCGCGGCGATGAAAAAGGTGGCGCATATTGTCGAGCTGCTCGGCGACTCCGACAGCACGGTGCTGATCACCGGCGAATCGGGCACCGGCAAGGAGGTGCTGGCCAGCCTGCTGCACGGCGCCGGTACGCGCGCCAAAAAGCCGCTGGTCTCGATCAACTGCGGCGCCATTCCCGAGGAGCTGCTCGAATCGGAGCTCTTCGGCCATGTGAAGGGGGCCTTCACCGGCGCCATCCGCTCGCGCCCCGGCCGCTTCGAGGTGGCCAACGGCGGCACCATCTTCCTCGACGAGATCGGCGACATGAGTCCGAAGTTGCAGGTGAAACTGCTGCGCGTCTTGCAGGAGCGCTGCTTCGAGCCGGTCGGCTCGCAGCAGAGCATCGATGTCGATGTGCGGGTGATTGCCGCCACCCATCGCGATCTGGAGACGGAGATCGCCGCCGGCCGCTTCCGCGAGGATCTCTACTACCGCCTGAACGTGATTCCGATCCAGCTGCCGCCGCTGCGCGAGCGCGGCGACGATATCCTGCTGATCGCCAACCATTTCATGGAGAAGTTCAACCAGGAGAAGGGGGCCACCATCTCCGGCTTCATGCCGGCAGCGCAGCGGGCAATGTTGCGCTACGGTTGGCCGGGCAATGTGCGCGAATTGCAGAATCTGATGGAGCGCATCGCCACCCTCAAGCGCAGCGGCCTGATCGATCTGGACGATCTGCCCTCGAAGATGATCGGCCAGACCGAGCGCATGCTGCAAAGCTTCAAGCTCGATCTCGACGAGGAGGAGACGATCGACTTCAACGGCATCGTCAACGAGTTCGAGAACCACCTGATCATGGCGGCGCTGGAGCGCTTCGAGTGGAACAAGAACCGTGCCGCCAAATTTTTGTCGATCAACCGCACCACCCTGGTGGAGAAAATCAAGAAGAAGGAGCTGGAGCAGCGCGACGCCTGAGCTGCGCGCTGGCGGCAACGGTTCGCCGGCTGTGATGTTTCCTTAGCCTTCCGCCTGCGGCCGCCCTGTGCGGCCGCACTGTTTTGTTGCCGGCGTCGGTTGCGGCATGGCTCTTGCATTGACCGCTGCGTATGCGCTGCCACCTCCCCCTGCTGCTGCTGCCGTTGCTGCTCGCCCCCCTGCCGACGGGGGCCGAAGAGCTGGCCAATCTGCCGCGCATCCGCGCCATGCTGCAGGCGGGAAATCCGGATGGCGCCATCGAGAGCAGCCGAAAACGGCTGCAACTGCCCAACCTCGCCGCCAGCGAGCGACTCGATCTGCTGGAGCTGATTGCCGATGCGGAGAAGACGCGCGTCGCCGCCAAAGGATTCGAGAAGATCGAGCCGGCGGTGAAGGCGTACGAGGAGCTGCTGCGCCTCTCCCCCAGCCATCCGCGCGCCGCCTACTTTCAGCTTCAGATCGCCACCCTCTACTACCGCAACGACAACGATGCGCAGGCCGAACGCAGCTGCCGCGCCCTGCTCGCCCGCCACGGGCAGAGCCCGGAGACGCGCGACGGCTGGCTGCTGCTGGCCCGATTGCAGATCCGCCACAGCCGCCTCAACGAAGCGCGCGCCGCCCTGATCCAGTACGGAGTACGCACCCCCTCCGGCACACTGGAGCAGGCTGTCGGCTACGGCTGGCTGGCATGGATCGATGCGCAACAGGGCAACACGCGGCAGGCGCTGACCGCCTTCGATCAACTGGTGCAGCAGCAGCCGAATCTGCTCGACGACGATGCCCGCCTGCGCGCCACCTACATCGATCTGTTGCTGGCCGCCGGACGCGACGCAAGCGCGCGGCAGGAGATCCGCCGCTTTCTCGACCGCCAGATCGAATCGGACCAGGCACCGCGCGTGCGGCTGGCACAGGGGGCCTTGCTGGAGAAGCAGCAGCGCTGGCTCGATGCCGAACAGGCCTACGCCGTCGTGGCCGCCGCAACCCCCGATCTGGCCTTCGGCAAACAGGCGGCGATGCGCCGCTTGATGGTTCAGGTGCGCAACGACAACACCGCCGCCGCCCTGCGCGCGCCGCTGGCCACCCTCGCCCGCATCGCCAACAGCAATCAGCTGTCGCAGGTGGAGAGCGAAGCGCTGACGCATCAGACCGCGCTCTGGCTGCGCATCGGCGATACCGCCGCACTGACGCAGGCGATCACCATCGCCCGCCATGCGGCGCAGGGGGTGGCCAACGAGTGGCGCGAACGGGCGCGCAACATCGGGCGCCAGGCGCTCATCCGCCGTCTGGATCAGCTGCTCGATGCGCGCGACTGGAGCGCGGCGGTGGCGCTGTGGCAGGAGAACGACGAGCTGCATCCGCCGGCCGCCGAGGAGAGCGCGCTGCAACTGCGCATGGCGCAGAGCTTTCGCCATGCCGGTCGCCTCGCCGAGGCGGAAGTGCTGCTGGCCGACACCGCCAAGCTGGGCGGCAGCAGCCTGATCGGACAGAAGGCGCTGGTCGAACAGGCACGCATCTGGCTGGCACGCGGCGACGGCGATGCGATTGCCCGCCTGCAGGCGCTGCTCGGCAAAAGCAAATCATCGCTCTACGGACCGGAGATGCTGTTGATTCTCGCCCAAATGCAGGAGCAACAGGGCGACCCCGCCTCCGGCAAGAGCCTCGCCCGCATCGATGTGCGCGAACTCTCGCCGGAGGATCGCGCCGACTACTGGCGCCTGCGCGCACGTCAATCCGAACGGGCCGGCAACTGGCGCGAAGCGGCGCAAAGCTGGCAGAGCTACGGCCAGCAGAGCGATGCCGACCTGCCGCAGGCGCGCCGAGGCGAGGCCGATGCCCTCTTTGCCGCCGGCCTCCTGGCGCAGGCAGCCGTGCGCTACGGCGCATGGCCGGCGCCGGAGCGCGATGCGCGCTGGCACTTCCGGATGGCGCTCTGCGAACTGGCCAGCGGCAAGGAGGAGCAGGGGGTCAACCGGCTCAACCAGCTGTCCGCCAATGCGGAGGCCGGCGTCTGGCGTACGCAGGCACGTCTGAAACTGGCCGAACGAGAGGCCGATGCCCTGCAGCGGAGCGCGCAATGAGCAAGCAATTCATTCATCTGATCGATTTCTCCGAAAGCGAAGCCGCCGATCTGGCGGTGCAGCTGGGTAGCCAGCTGCCGTCGGCGCCGATCGAAACATTGCCGGCCGCGCGCATCGCCGAGATCCCTGCCGGCAGCCTGATCCTGCTGCGCGATTCGCACACCGCGCCGGCAGTGGTGCGCCGCATCTTCGAGCGCGAGGCGGAGGCCAACATCGCCGTGCTGGCGCGCCACCCGAATGGCGAGCGCGGCGAGGATCTGATCGATCTGGGGGTGATCGACTATCGGCAGATGCCGCCGCCCGATGAGGCGATCGCCGCCTGGCTGCGCCAGTGCGGCCATCGCAATGCCCTGAGTTCGCAGGCGGCGGAGCGGCGCAAGGGGGGCGATATCTTCGTCACCCACGATCTGCACACCCGCCGCCTGCTCGATCAGGTGGCGCTGATCGCCCCCAGCAACGCCTCGGTGCTGGTGGTGGGCGAATCGGGCACCGGCAAGGAGCGCCTCTCGCAATACATCCACCACTGCTCCAACCGGCGCGACGGCGCCTTCATCGCCATTAACTGCGCCGCCATCCCGGAAGGGGTGCTGGAATCGGAGCTCTTCGGCCACGAAAAGGGGGCCTTCACCGGCGCCACCTCTGCCCGCCCGGGCAAGTTCGAGCTGGCGCACGAAGGGACCATCCTGCTCGACGAGATCACCGAGATGCCGCTGCATCTGCAAGCCAAGCTGTTGCGTGTGTTGCAGGAGGGGCAGGTCGACCGCCTCGGCGGCCGGCGTCCGGTCGACATCGACGTGCGCGTGATTGCCACCAGCAACCGCGACATCGCCAAAACGGTGGCCGAGGGGCAGTTCCGCCAGGATCTCTATTTCCGCCTGAATGTGGTCACCATCCGGCTGCCGGGGCTGCGCGCCCGCCCGAGCGACATCGCGCCGCTGGCCGACCACTTCCTCGACCGCTTCGCCACCATGTATGGCCGCAAACCGCCGCGCCTCTCCGCCGCTGCCGCGCAGCGGCTGCTCACCTACCCGTGGCCGGGCAACGTGCGCGAGCTGGAGAACTGCATGCACCGCGCCTACCTGATGAGTCTCGGCGGCGAGGTGGGGATCGAACATCTGGGGCTGGAAGAGGGGTTATTGGCCGCAGCCGCCACGCCGGCCGGCGAATCCGGCGAGGCAGGCGAAGCGCTGCACGCCGGCATGAGCATCCGCGACATGGAGCGGGCGCTGATCGAGAAGACACTCGACCATGTGCGCGGCAACCGCACCGAAGCGGCGAAATTGCTCGGCATCAGCATCCGCACCCTGCGCAACAAGTTGCGCGAGTATCAAGGTGGCACAGGGTTTGCTGACGATATCGGCGAGGATGGCGACGACTAAGGATGCTCTGAACAATTCAGAGCATCCGTGCGGCCCATGGATGGGCCGCCAAATCGGGCGCGTAAGTGCGCGATTTGTAAGCCCAGCCAAAACCGCGCTTTTGGCTGGGCGTTCCTGAACAAGGGCAGGACGCACTTGTTCAGAGTATCCCTAAAGGGTAGCGCCGGAAATATTTTGCGGAGGCAAACATGGGCGAACACAACTTCGGATTCTTCGACCATGGCTTCAGCCGGCTGGAGGCGACCCTGCAGAGCCGCGAGCGAATGCAGGCGGTGCACTCCAGCAACATCGCCAACGCCGACACCCCCAACTACCGCGCCGACGGGCGCACCTTCGACGACTACCTCAATGCGCGTCTCAATGGCAGCGCCATGCCGCTGGCGACAAGCCAGGCCGGTCATATGCAGCTGGAATCGGTTTCGCGGCACGAACCGGAGTGGCGCAGCGGCGGCGACGTGCAGCGCGCCGACGGCAACACCGTCGACCTGCAAAAGGAGATGGCACGCATGTCGGAGAACCAGCTGATGCACGAGCTGTCGCTGCGCATGATCCGCGGCCGCATCAACATCCTGACCAATGCGATCAAGGAGGGTAGCCGCTGATGTCCGATTCCCTGTTCTCTTCGATGAGTGTCGCCGCCGCCGGCATGACGGCGCAGCGGGCGCGCATGGATGTGGTGGCGGAAAACATCGCCAACGCCGAATCGACGCGCACCGCCGAGGGCGGCCCCTACCGTCGCCGGCAGGTGGTCTTCCGCACCATCGCCGAAAAGGACGCCTTCCCGGCAATTTTTGCCCGCGCCGGTCAAGGCGGCAGCCATTCGGTGCAGGTCTCCGACGTGGTGCGCGACCCGCGCCCCTTCCGCGAGGTCTACGACCCGGTGCACCCCGATGCCGATGCCAACGGCATCGTGCGCATGCCCAACGTCAATACCATCGAGGAGATGGTCGATATGCAGGCGGCCGGGCGCAGCTTCGAGGCGAATGTCACCTCGCTGGAGGCCTCGAAACGGATGTTTCTCAAATCGCTGGAGATGCTGCGCTAGGCGCCCGGAGGTAACCGATGCAGATCCATGGACTCCCCCCCCTGACTCCGCCATCGCTGGGCGAGACGCAGCAACCGACCGCCGGCAAGGGCTTTGCCGCCTATCTGGAGAGCTACACGCAGCAGGTCAATGCCGAGATGAAGATCGCCGACCGCGCCTCCGAGGAGCTGGCGATGGGCAAACGCGACGATGTCGCCGAGACGCTGCTGGCCGTGCAGAAGGCCGACCTCTCCTTCCAGATGATGGTCAGCGTGCGCAACAAACTGGTCGATGCCTACCGCGAAGTGATGCGGATGCAGGTGTAACTCCGATTCTTCTCCCCCGATCGAGGTAACCGATGGCCGATCCCGCAACCATGCCCGACGAAAACGCAGCCGCCCCCGAGTCCAATCCCCTCGTCGCGCTGCTGGCCGGCAACCGCCGCTACATCCTGATCGGCGCCGCGCTGCTGATGCTGGCCGGATTTGCCGGACTGATCCTCTGGAGCGGCGAGCCCCCCTATCGACCGCTCTATGTCGGCATGAGCGACAAGGATGCCGCCGCCATCGTCGCCGCTCTGCAAAAAGAGCACATTCCCTACAAGCTGGAGGGAAGCGGCACGGTGCTGGTTCCCTCCGATCAGGTGCACGCCGCCCGCCTGAAGCTGGCCGGACAGGAGATCACCCCCGGCAGCGGCACCGGCTTCGAGCTGTTCGACAAAAAGAGCGAATTCGGCCTCTCCGAATTCAGTCAGAAGGTCAATCTGCTGCGCGCCACCCAGGGCGAATTGGCGCGCACCATCGAAGTGCTGCCGCAGGTGGCGGCGGCGCGCATCCATATCGTGATGCCGCGCGAATCGGCCTTTGCCGAACGCGAACGCAAGGCCAGCGCCTCGGTGATGCTGCAACTGCGCGGCGGCGAGAAGTTGCCGCCGAAGAGCGTGACCGCGATCCAGAATCTGGTGGCTGCCAGCGTGCCGGATCTGGAGCGCAGCGCGGTGACCGTCGTCGACAGCAACGGCACGCTGCTCTCAAAAAACGACGAGCAGCCCGGCATGGCGCAGAGCGATTCGTTGCAGGAGTACCAGTCGCAGGTCGAACGGCGGCTGGAGGAGCGGCTGACCGGCATGCTGGAGCAGGTGGTCGGTGCCGGGCAGGCGGTGGTGCGGGTGACCGCCGAGATCAACCGCGAATCGGTCGAACAGCAGAGCCAGCGCTTCAACCCCGACGAGCAGGTGATGCGCAGCGAGCATCTGGTCGAGGAGAGCCGCAGCAACAGCGATCCGGCGTCACTCGGCATCCCCGGCATGGCCTCCAACTCCCCCCCCAACATGGCCGGCAATGCCAACAACATGCCGCCGGCTCCGGCTGCCGCCAGCGAGAGCTCGACGCGCAACGAGAGCACCCGCAACTACGAGATCAGCAGCACCAACGAACATCGCGTCATCCCCTTCGGCGAGGTCGATCGCCTGTCGGTGGCGGTGATCGTCGGCGGCAGCTTCGAGAAACCGGGCGATCTGAACTCCTTCGTGCCGCGCAATGCGCAGCAACTGAACGGCCTGAAAACGCTGGTGCAACGCGCCGTCGGCTTCAGCGAGGAGCGCGGCGATACGGTCGAGGTGCAGAGTCTGCCGCTGCTGGAGATGGTCAGCGGCGAGGAGAAGCAGGCGCTCTCCGCCGACGCCGACCGCTCCTTCTATCTGGAGATCGCCCGCTACGGCCTGATGGCGGTGGCACTGCTGCTGCTCGCCTGGTTCCTGCTGCGGCCGCTGGCCAAGCTGATCGCCAGCGGCGGCGGCAAGCGCCCCGGCACGGCCGGATACGGCGGCCGCGAACGCAACGAACCGGGCATGCCCGGCATGCCGGGCGGCGGCCCGATCGGCCACTCCCCCTTCGGCGGCATCGACAGCGTCGAGCGCGTGCGCGCCGCCGTGACGCAGGAGCCGGAGCGCGCCTCGAAGGTGCTGAAAGAGTGGGTGGGGCCATGATCAACAAAAAGAAGGGGCTGGCCGGCGAGGATAAGGCGGCGATCCTGCTCTATGCGCTCGGGCCGGAGGCTTCGGCGCCGCTGGTGCGCGATCTCGACGATGCCACCCTGACGCGCCTCGGGCGGCGCATGGCCGATCTGGGCAAGATCGAGCGCGAAACGGTCGAGGAGGTGGTGAAGGAGTATCTCGATCGCCACCTCTCCAGCGATCCGCTCTTCTATCCGTCGCGCCGCGATGTCGCCTCCCTGCTCACCGCTTCGGTCGGGCGCGAGCGCGCCGAGAAGCTGATCTCCGAACTCGATACCCCGAAGAAGCTGACCACCTGGGATAAGCTGTCACGCCTGAAGCCGGAGATGATCGTCTCCACGATCAAGATGGAGCATCCGCAGACCATCGCCCTGATTCTCGGCAATCTCGATTCGCTGGTGGCCAGCCGGGTTTTGGCGCAGCTGCCGGAGAACACCAAGCTGGCGGTGATGATGCGCATGTCGAAGATCGAGAGTGTGCCGAAATACCTGATCGACGACATCGAGCAGACGATGGAGAAGAGTCTGGGCGAGGTGCAGGGCGAGTCGGGCATCACCTACGACGGCATGCTCAGCGTGGTGGAGATTCTGAAAAGGCTGGAAAAGAGCGTCGCCAAACCGATTCTGGAACAGCTCAAGGAGCGCGACGAGGAGCTCTACGCCAACGTCGACCGACTGCTGCTGGTCTTCGACGATCTGATTCAGCTCTCCGACCGCGACGTGCAGACGGTGCTCAAGCACATCTCCTCCGACGATCTGGTGCGCGGCCTGAAGGGGGCGAGCGACGATCTGGCCGACCGTTTCTTTGGCAACATGTCGCAACGCGCCGCCGAGATCATGCGCGAGGATATGCAGGTGATGGGGCCGATGAAGATCTCCGATGTCGAGCAGGCGCAGGCCAACATTCTCAAGGTGGTGCGCAAACTCGACGACGACGGCGCCATCACCCTCAA
>Ga0233416_10000349_pt1 | contig 14248 bp, 17 predicted proteins | sample Sediment_Towuti__2_FD_188638 | JGI IMG/M metagenome (GOLD analysis project Ga0233416, IMG submission 188638) | Sediment microbial communities from Lake Towuti, South Sulawesi, Indonesia - Sediment_Towuti_2014_0_MG | ecosystem: Environmental > Aquatic > Freshwater > Lake > Sediment | place... | reverse complement strand
GAAGACGCCGACGCCGGCCACGATGCCCGCCGGCATGCCGAAAAACAGCCAGACCAACCCGCCGGCAACCCCGCCGAGCAGGGCGGCGACAAAGGTCTTCGCCAGCACAACCAGCAGGATGACCCCCAGCACCACCAGCGGCACCGGATCCTGTTCGTCCGAGCTGTCTGCCTGCGGTTCCGGCAGCAGTTCGCCGCCGATCGTCTGCATCATCGCGTTGGTTCCGGCCTCGATGCCGCCGTAGAAATCGCCGTTTTTGAAGAAGGGCTTGATGGTCTCCTCGATGATGCGCCTGGCGGTGGCGTCGTTCAGCGCCCCCTCCAGTCCGTAGCCCACCTCGATGCGCATTTTGCGCTCATCCCTGGCGACGATGAGGATGGCGCCGTCGTCGATCCCCTCGCGTCCGATTTTCCACTGCTCGGCCAGGCGGATGCCAAACTGCTCGATGGTCTCCGGCTGGGTGGTGGGCAGCAGCAGTACCGCGATTTGCGCTCCCTTCTCGCTTTCGAAGGCGGCCAGCTTGCTCTCCAGCGCCTGCATTTGCGGCGCATCGAGCGTGCCGGTCAGATCGGTGACGCGGTGTTGCAGCGGCGGCACTGCCACCTCGGCCTGCGCCGTGCCGCACAGTAGTGCGGCAAGCAGCAGCAGGTTGGCGGCGAGCAGGCGCATCTAGTTGGCCGGCGCTGCCTTGGGGGCGGAGAAGTCGACGGCCGGCGGCGCCGAGATCGCCTTTTCGTTTTCAACGGTGAAGGCGGGTTTGACCTCGTAGCCGAACATCATGGCGGTCAGGTTGGTCGGAAACGAACGTGCCAGCACGTTGTACTGCTGCACCGCCTGAATGTAGCGGTTGCGCGCCACTGCGATGCGATTCTCCGTCCCCTCCAGCTGCGCCTGCAGATCGCGGAAGACCGCATCCGACTTCAGTTGCGGGTAGTTTTCCGAAACCAGCAGCAGCCGGCTCAAGGCACTGGTCAGCTCCCCCTGCGCCGACTGGAAGCGGGCGAAGGCCGCCGGATCGTTGATCAGCTCGGGGGTGGCCTGAATCGAGCCCACTTTGGCGCGCGCCTCGGTGACGCCGAGCAGCACATCCTTCTCCTGCTGCGCATAGCCTTTCACGGTGTTGACCAGATTGGGAATCAGATCGAAGCGGCGCTGATATTGATTCAACACCTCCGACCAGCTCGCCTTCACCTGCTCGTCATAGGCCTGAAAATCGTTGTAGCCGCAGCTGCCCAGCAGCAGGGCTGCCATCATCGCCAGTACAATTCGCATGGGGTCCTCCGGAGAATCAAATCGTGTCGTTGCAGAAGGGTGTCGGGATGGCTCAATTGGCGCTGCCCGCATCGCCAATCAGCCCATAGGCGGCAAATTCGGCCAGAATGGCGCGGGTATCGCGTTCGATGGCGGCCGGATCGGACGGCAATGCAGCTCCGATCAGGGCGGCGATGGCCTCGATGGTACGGCTGCCGCCGCAGAGATCGAGAATGGCCGAGGCCATCAGGTTCAGCGCATAGCTGGAGCCGCTCGCCTGATCGATCCAGATCGCCTCGTCGCAATTGCACCTCTCTTCGCTGACCAACCCCGGCTTTTGCCGTGGATAGAGCGAAACTGGCGGATGAAGCAGTTCATGCATGCACGATCTCCCGAAACGCAGACGATGGCGTTGCTGCCGTATGTTGCAGATCGCCGGCCGCTAAGGATGCTCTGAACAATTCAGAGCATCCGTGCGGCCCATGGATGGGCCGCCAAATCGGGCACGGAAGTGCTCGATTTGTAAGCCCAGCCAAAACCGCGCTTTTGGCTGGGCGTTCCTGAACAAGGGCAGGACGCACTTGTTCAGAGTATCCCTAGCACTGCCACTGGCCGGTGCTCCGTTTAAAGGTACAGGTACATCCCGCCGGCACGGTGCCGCCGCAGGGGCTGTTCATGTAGGTGGTGCAGTTGGTGCCGCTGGGGGGTACGGTGGTGGCAGGCAGGGTGGTGCCGGCAGGCAGGATGGTGAGCGCTTCGGCAAAGCGATTCGAGGAGAGCATGACGCCGAGGATCGCCGGGGGGGGGGCATAGGCTGCCAGTTTGAGCAGACGCCGGCGGGTCGGCTCGGGAAGCGTTTCAGGCTGAGAGTCGCGGTCGCTGTGCATGGATCATTCTCCCATCGACGTCTGTGCCCGAATGTAGCCGGACAATATCGGAAAGACCACGCTCGCCAGCATGTCGCAACGCCACGATCCGGATGCTCGCAACAAACTCGCCAGTTTACTTGGCGAGCCCGATGCATGCCCCGATCTTGCCGATATGAGATTGCTTGCGGCCATGGGGTTGGAGGGGGTGAGCGGCCTGCTCTTCGCCCGCCTGCATGTGCGTGGCGACGAACTGCCCGACTCGACACGCCGGTTTGTCGCGCAAATCTTGCGCGAACAGGGGGCGTGGGCGTTGCGGATGCGGCATGGGGCGGCGCGAATCTTTGCCAGCCTCAATCGCGCCGGGATTCCTTTTCTCTGCATGCGCGGCTTGTCGCTCGCCGAGCGTCTCTACGGCGAGCTGGCGCCGCTGCGGCCGCAGAGCGATATCGATCTGCTCCTGCCGCCGGCAAAACTGGATGAGGCCCGTGTTTTGCTCCTCAACACCGGCTTCGGCGCTGTTCCCGATTATCCCAACCTGCTGACGCGCGGCGATCTGACCCTCGATCTGCACAGCGAACCGCTCGGCATCGAACGTATCATTGCCTGGCAACACCTCACGCCGCTGCGCAGCGACCACTTTTTCGCTTCCGCCTCTGCCGCCACGCTGGCCGGCGAACCGGCGCTGATCGCATCGCCGGCCATCGAGCTGCCCTATGGATGCTCTGAATAATTCAGAGCATCCGTGCGGCCCATGGATGGGCCGCCAAATCGGGCGCATAAGTGCGCGATGTGTAAGCCCAGCCAAAACCGCGCTTTTGGCTGGGCGTTCCTGAACAAGGGCTGGACGCACTTGTTCAGAGTATCCCTATCTCTGCTTCCATGCCCTCAAACACTCATTCGATCGCCTGATCTGGCTGTGGGAGATCGCGCTGCTTGCGCGGCAGATCGATCGACGCGGCGGCTGGGATGCTGTGGCGGCATCGATCCGCGCATTGAAGCTGGAGCGCCCCTGTTTCTATGCCCTCTCCTATGCGGCGATGCATCCGGGGGCGCCGGTGCCGGCCGAGCTGCTGACCTCCATCCGGCCACCCATGGGTTGGTTGGAGCGGAGCCTCTTTGCGCGCCACATGGCGCACCGGCGCATCCCCTATCTGGCCGAGCGCATTTTTGCCCGCATGCAGCCCGATCTGGCGCACCGGCTCGAATTCTGGCGCGAAACCATCTACCCCCGTTTCGAGGTGCGCAAACAGATTGCCGGCTCCGGCTGCACCCGATGCAACTTCACGCGCAAGCGGATCAAACAGGTGGCTGGCGCGCTCGGCATGCTGCTTGGCGAAGGGGTGGCGCTGCTGCGCGGCCATTGACCCGAGTGGGGCGGCCGCACGCGTACGATCGCATGTGCGGTCGCATCCTTGCCATGCAGGGGGTTGTCGCTAGCGTTTCGCTCTCATTTTTCTCAGCGGAGTTTCCCATGCCCATCGTGCGCGCACTGATCAGCGTTTCCGACAAAACCGGCGTCGAGGCGTTTGCGCGCGCACTGGCGGCGCGCGGCGTCGAGATTCTCTCCACCGGCGGCACTGCCAAGCTCTTCCGCACCGCCGGCATCCCGGTGCGCGAGGTCTCCGACTACACCGGTTTTCCCGAGATGATGGACGGGCGCATCAAGACGCTGAATCCGAAGGTGCACGGCGGCATCCTCGCCCGCCGCGACAACGCGGGCGATCTGGCCTCGATGCAGGCGCACGGCATCCAGCAAATCGATCTGGTCTGCGTCAATCTCTACCCCTTCCGCGAAACGGTGGCCAAGGCCGACTGCACCATCGAGGAGGCGATCGAGAACATCGACATCGGCGGCCCCTGCATGATCCGCGCCGCCGCAAAAAATCACGCCTTTGTCACCGTGGTGGTCGATCCTGCCGACTACGGCCTGATCCTTGAGCAGCTTGCTTCCGGCGACGAGGTCTCCGCGCCTCTACGTCGAGCTCTGGCCACCAAAGCCTATGCCCATACCGCCGCCTACGACGGCGCCATCGCCAACCACTTCTCGGCGCTGAACGGCGACGGCAGCAAGCGCCAGTTCCCCGATATTCTCACCCGCCAGTTCATCAAGACCCCGGACGAGCTGCGCTACGGCGAGAATCCGCATCAGGCCGGCGCTTTCTATGCCGATCCGGAGGATAGCGGCCTCAGCCTCGCCGATTGCGAAGTGCTGCAGGGCAAGGCGCTCTCCTACAACAACCTCGCCGATGCCGATGCCGCCTACGCCTGCGTGCGCGATTTCGCCGACAACGCGGCAGTGATCGTCAAACATGCCAACCCCTGCGGTGTGGCGGTGGGCGGCACGCAAGCCGAGGTTTATGAGCGGGCGCGCGCCGCCGATGCGGTCTCCGCCTTCGGCGGCATCGCCGCCTTCAACCGCGAACTGGACGAAGAGACGGCGAAACTGATCGCGCAGACCTTCATGGAGGTGATCATCGCCCCCGGCTTCTCCGCCGGCGCCCTGAATGTGCTGGCCGGGAAGAAGAATCTGCGCCTGCTCTCGGCCCCCTCGGCCGAGGCGGTGAGCGGCGGCTTCGAATACAAGCGGGTCAACGGCGGTTTGCTGGTGCAGCAGCGCGATGCGCACATCCTTGAGCGCACCGCCTGCAAGGTGGTCACCGCCCGCCAGCCGAGCGAGGCGGAGTGGACCGACATGCTCTTCGCCTGGACGGTGGCCAAGCATGTGAAATCCAATGCGATCGTCTTCGCCAAGGCCGGTGTCACCCTCGGCGTCGGCGCGGGGCAGATGAACCGCGTCAACTCCACCCGCATTGCCGCCCACCACGGCGGCGAAGCGATCAAGGGTTCGGCGGTCGCCTCCGACGCCTTCTTCCCCTTCCGCGACGGTGTCGATGCGCTGGCAGCGGCTGGCGCCACCGCAGTGATTCAGCCGGGCGGCTCGCTGCGCGACGACGAGGTGATCGCCGCCGCCAACGAGCATGGTCTGGCGATGATCTTCACCGGCATCCGCCACTTCCGCCACTGATGCGGTTGTTGGCCGGGGAGCTGCTCTACGAAGAGTGAACTGCGCGCCGACCTGCTGGCGGGAGTGACCGTTGGCATGGTCGCGCTGCCCTTGTCGCTGGCGTTGGCCATCGCCAGCGGGGTGGCACCGCAGCACGGCCTCTACACCGCCATTGTCGATCCGGCCGTGGGAGCAGCCGGGGGCGGATGGCGCCCCGGTCGGACTGGCGTGGCAGACGCTGGTCGATTTGGTTGCACCGGCAATTGCCATCGCTCTGCTCGGCGCCATCGAGTCGCTGCTCTGTGCTGTGGTCTCCGACAGCATGATTGGCACACGCACCGGTCCCAACCGCGAACTGATCGGGCAGGGGATCGGCAATGTCGTGGCCCCTTTCTTTGCCGGCATTCCGGCCACTGCGGCACTGGCGCGTACGGCCACCAATGTGCGCACCGGCGCCGCTGCCGGCGCACATCATGATCTGCGGCATCAACGGCCCGATGTTCTTCGGCGCGGCGCAAAATGCCTTGCGCACGCTGCTGTCGCTGCGCAGCGAGATCCGGGTGGCGATTCTCGACATGCGAGATGTGCCGATTCGACATGACGGCGATGGTCGCCCTGCAATCGATCCTGACCAATCTGGAGCAGCATGGGGTGCGCTTTCTCTTTTGCGGCATGTCGCCGGCCACGCATGACGCTTTTTACATTGGCCGCAAGGCCGCTACACTGGCCGCATGAAGATTCTGGTAGTCGAAGACGAGGAGCGGGTCGCGCAGTTCATTCAGAAGGGACTGCGCGAAGAGGGGCATGCCGTCGATCTCTCCTACGATGGCGAGGATGGCGGCTTTCTCGCCGAAGTGAACGACTACGACCTGATCATCCTCGATCTGATGCTGCCGAAGAAAAACGGACTCTCAGTCTGCCGAGAACTGCGCGAGCGCGGCGTGGCCACCCCGGTTCTGATGCTTACCGCCCGCGATTCGATCGAGGATCGGGTGCGCGGACTCGATGCCGGCGCCGACGACTATCTGGTTAAACCCTTTGCCTTCGAAGAGCTGCTGGCGCGCGTGCGCGCCCTGCTGCGCCGCCGCTCGGAGGCGAAATCGCCGATTCTGAAGCTGGCCGATCTGGAGCTCGATCCGATGAGCCGGCGTGTCGCCCGTTCGGGAAAGGCGATCCGTCTGACCACCAAGGAATATGCGCTGCTGGAATATATGCTGCGCAATCCCGGCAAGGTGCTGTCGCGCACGCTGATCGGCGAGCATGTTTGGGATATGAACTTCGATCCGGAGAGTAACGTGATCGATGTCTATATCAGCCATCTGCGCAGCAAAATCGACAAAGGCTTCGAGCCGCCGCTGCTGCACACCCTGCGCGGGCAGGGGTATATCCTCACCGACGAGGCGCCGCCGGCGTGAGCAGGCGCCTCGTCTCCGGATCGGTCAAACGATCCCTGTCAGCCCGAATTCGCCACAATCTGCTTCACACCTTCCGCGGTCGCCTGGCCCTGCTCTATATCGGCGTCGAGCTGGCGACGCTGCTTTTTGCCGGGTTGCTGGTCTATTTCGCGCTGACCAAGCTGGTGAACCAATCGGTGGACGACGAACTGGAGACGCAAGCTGCCAGCGTGGCCAGCGAGCTCGAGCGCGCCCCCTTCTACTACTGGACCGAAAATGTCGGCAGTTTCGCCAACCACTATCCCGGTTCGATTCAGCTCTTTGCCGCCAATGGCATGATTATCTTCAGCTCGGGGCCGGAGTTCTTCAGTTCCGGCGGCGACGAGGTGAGCAATCTGTTGGCGAATGCGATGCAAGAGGATGTGATTGCTTTTGTCTCCACCCGTTCATTGCTGCGCAGCGACAATTTGCGGGTGATCGCCATGCCGGTGCATCGCAGCGGCAAGGTGGTGGCGGTGCTGATGCTCTCGCGCAACACCAACGAGATTCACGGCCTGTTCCAGATTCTCTTCCTGATCGGTGGCATTCTCGGTTTCTTCTCGATCGTGGTCAGCAGTGGCACCGGATTCGCGATGGCGCGCAGTGCGCTCAAGCCGATCGACGAAATTCGCGGCGTCGCCAGCGCGGTGGCAGCCGGCGATCTCTCGCGCCGCCTCACCTCCTTCTCGCAGGACGAGGAGATCCGCGAACTGATCGATTCGCTGAACAAGATGTTTGAAAATCTCGAATCCTCCTTTCTGGCGCAGAAACGGTTCACGGCCGATGCCTCGCATGAGTTGCGCCTGCCGCTGACGGTGCTCAAGGGCGAGATCGAGGTGGCGCTGCGCCAGCCGCGCTCGGGCGAGGAGTATGCGCATCTGCTGCGCATGCAACTGGAGATGATCGGGCGCATGCAGCAGATCGTCGAAGATCTGTTGATGCTGGCGCGTGCCGATGCCGGACAGCTGGAGCTGGAGCAGCAGCCGATCGATCTGTCGCTGCTGTTGCAGGAGGTGGGTCAGCAGCATCTGACCCTCTTTGCCGAGCGTAAGGTGACTCTGGAGATCGAGGTGGCCGACGATCTGGAGGTGGTGGGCGACGAGAGCCGGCTGGAACGCGTTTTCTATAATTTGCTCGGCAACGCCAGTAAGTTTGCCCCCGAGGGGAGCAGCGTCCGCTTCGTGGCGCAGGGCGAGGGCGGTATGGCAGTGGTGCGGGTGACCGATCGTGGCCCCGGCATCGCTCCCGAACACCACGCGCGCATCTTCGATCGTTTCTACTGCTCCGATCCGGCGCGCTGTCGCAAGGCGGGCGGTGCCGGACTGGGGCTGGCGATCTGCAAACAGATCGTCGAGGCGCACAAGGGGGCCATTGCCGTGGAGAGTGTGCCGGGCGAGGGGGCGAGCTTCATCGTGCGCCTGCCGCTGATCGGCCCCGATCCGCAACATCTGCAACGTGTGAACTCGTTTCTCGGCGGCGGGCAGCAATACTACTGATCGCGCCCGGCAGTTGCCCCCGGCGTGACTGCGGCCACGGTTCTGCAAGCATTGCCTCGACAGGTTGTCGCAACAATTCGTGGATATTGATTTTTTGACTTTCCGCAACGGTGTGGGAAGATGCGCGGTCTGGCCGAGGAGGAGCAAGCGTGAAAAGTCCTTTCGATTCGAACAATGAGTCTTCCCATCGCCCGCATCAGCGGGACGAGGATGCCACCGTTATGATGATGCTCTCGGCGCGCGGTCGACAGGCTCTCAATCGCGTGACCCGCCCGCTCGGCTCCTGCCAGTGGATGATGCCCTCGTTTATTTTCACCATGGTCCTCTCGGTGCTCTTCGTCTTCTTCGGCGCTCAGAAAGAGGTCAACGCTCTGGTCGACGAGGCCAAGGTGGAGTGGATTCCGGCCGTAATGCCCAAGGGGGAGGGGGCGCTAAGCCGCCGCGACGAAGTGGTGCGCTCCGGCGACACCGCCGTGGCGGCACTGGGCCGGCTCGGCTTTGCCTTTGCCGATGTCTCGGCGATGCTCGATGCGGCGCGCAAGGTGCATCCGCTGCGCGATATCGTGGCCGGCAAGCAGTTCACCCGCACCGAGGAGTCGGGAGCGACGCACGTTTACTACCCGGTGGACGAGAACAACAAGCTGCACCTGTATATCGACGGCGACGCCGAGGGGAGCCAGTGGAAGGCCGAGCTGGTCAAGCGCGCGGTGGCCACACGTACCCAGACCGTCTCTGGCACGATCAGCGACAATCTCTTCCTCGATGCGATGCGTGCCGGTCTCGACGATCGCACCACGATGAATTTGATCGACATCTTCTCCTACGACATCGACTTTGCACGCGATTTGCAGGTCGGCGACAACTTCCGCGTTCTCTACGACGAGCAGTTCGATGAGGCAGGCAAGCTGATCGGCAGCACCATTCTTGCCGCCGAGTTCGTCAATCGGGGGGAGGTCTACAAGGCGGTGCGCTTCCAGACCCGTAGCGGCAACAGCGACTACTTCTCGGCTGACGGCAAGAGTCTGCGCAAGGCATTTCTGCGTTCGCCGGTGAAGTTCTCGCGCATCTCCTCCGTCTTTAACCTCAATCGCAAGCATCCGATTCTCGGCTACACCCGCGCCCATCGCGGCGTCGACTATGCCGCGCCGATGGGGACCCCGATTCGCTCGGTCGGCGACGGCAAGGTGCTCTTCGCCGGCAACAAGAGCGGCTACGGGCGCCTGGTCGAGATTCGCCACAGCAACGGCAACATCACCACGGCTTACGCCCATATGAAGGGATTCGGCTCCGGCATCCGCACCGGCGCACATGTGCGTCAGGGCGAGGTGATCGGCTATGTCGGTATGACTGGCCTCGCCACCGGCCCGCATCTGCACTTCGAGTTCCGTGTTGCCGGACAGGCGGTCAATCCGCTTAGCGTCAAGCGGCCGCCGGCCAATCCGGTGCCAAGTTCCGAAATGGATACCTTCCGTTCGGTTGCCGCCCAGCTTCTGGAGCGCACGCATGCCAGCTCCCCGGAACTGGTCTGGAGCTGAGGATGGCCGCTTCGCGCCCTTTCTTCCCGCTGATTTCGGCGGCCTGAGATGCCCGCTTCCGATCTGACCGGCCATCATCCCGACTGGCTGGACGAGGCGCGCCGCGTTCTCGACATCGAGATGGCGGCACTGTCCGCGCAGCGCGCCGCCCTCGGCGACAGCTTCGTGGCAGCAGTGGAGATTATTCTGGCGCTGGAAGGGCGGTTGGTGGTGCTCGGCATGGGCAAATCGGGAATCATTGCCAAGAAGATTGCCGCCACCTTCGCCTCCACCGGAACCCCCGCCTTCTTCGTGCACGCCGCCGAAGCGCAGCATGGCGATCTGGGCATGATCACCCGCCACGATGCGGTTCTGGCTCTCTCTCATAGCGGCGAGACCGACGAGGTGTGCCGCCTGCTTCCCACCTTCAAGCGTCTGGGGATCAAATTGATCGCCATTACCGGCCGTACCGACTCAACACTCGGGCGCCATGCCGATGTAGTGCTGGAGGTGCCGGTAACGCAGGAGGCGTGCCCGATGAATCTGGCTCCTACCGCCTCGACCACTGCCACATTGGCCTTGGGCGATGCGCTGGCGGTGGTGGCGCTCGGCCATCGCGGTTTCCAGCCCGAGGATTTTGCGCGCGTGCATCCGGCCGGAAGTCTCGGGCGCAAGCTGATGCAGGTGGGCGAGCTGATGCACGGCGGCGAATCGATGCCGGTGGTAACCCCTGCCTGTTCGCTGCGCGAAGCGATCGTCACCATGAGCAGTTATCGGCTGGGTATCACGGCGGTTGTCGATGGGGGCAAGTTGCTCGGTTGCCTGACCGATGGCGATCTGCGCCGCATTCTGCAATCGGGCGAGGTGGATCTTTCTTCGCCGGTCTCCGGCTCTATGCATGCGAGCCCGAGCACCATCGAACGAACGGCGCTGGCCAGTGCGGCGGTGCGGCGAATGGAGGAGAAGAAGATCACCGCGCTCTTCGTGCTCGATGAACAGGGTGCCCCGGTCGGGGTGGTGCATCTGCACGATCTGTTGCAGGCGGGAATTGCATGAGCGGATACCACTCTTTTCCGATTGCGCTGGCAGCCGGCATCAAGCTGCTGATTCTCGATGTCGACGGGGTGCTGACACGCGGCGACATCATCATGGACGAGGCCGGCGAGGAGTCGAAAGCCTTCAATGTTCGCGATGGCCATGGCATCAAGATGCTGCAACGGGCGGGGATCGATCTGGCAATTCTCACGGGACGCAGTTCCAGTGTGGTCGCTCATCGGGCGCGCGAACTCGGCTTCAAATATGTTGTGCAGGGAAGCCTGCGCAAAGCCGAGGGGTTGGAGCGCCTCTTTGCCGAGAGCGGCCTGAACGGTAGCGACTGCGCCTATATGGGCGACGATATTGTCGATCTGCCGGCAATGGCACCCTGCCGCCTGACCTTGGCGCCTGCCGACGCGCATCTCTCGGTGCTGAAGCGGGTCGATTGGGTCTCCGACTATGCCGGTGGAGCGGGCGCGGTACGGCAGGCGTGCGAGGGGTTGATTCTGGCTGCCGGACGCTGGCCGGAGGTGGTGCAAACCCCGTATGCCGTGTCGCCGGCGGATTGCGGCTGGCCGCAACACGTGTAGTCGCCGCATGCCCGCAAACTGGCTGCGTACCGCCAAGTGGGGCTTGCTTGCGCTGAGTATCGGCAGCCTGTTGATGGCCGGCCTGTTTGTCTGGCGCACAAGTTCTGCGCCCGGGTTGCCGCAGGGCCAAGGCGGCGGCGGAGTCCAGACGCGGGTGGAACGGCCGCTGATCGTTGAACGCAAGGGCGAGCGATTGCTGTGGCGTTTGCAGGCAGCCTCGGCCGAACAAAAACTCACCGGCAACATGAAGATGTATGAGCCGCTGCTGGAGCTGACGACCGAGGAGGGGGCGCTGATCCCCATCCAGTCGCGCGAGGCGCTGTTCGATCCCGTTGCCCGTTCGGCGCGTTTTCTCGGGGATGTGCGCGCCGATTTCCCCCCCTGGCATCTGGAGTGCGACGAGCTCTTCTACGAGAGTGGCGCCGAGCGATTGCAGGTCACGGGATCATTCCGTCTCAGCGGCGATTCGCTTCATATCCGAGGAAAGGATCTGACCATGCTACGCAAGGAAGAGACACTGGCGATTGCCGACGGGGTGCAGATTGTCGATCGCCACCGCAACCCGGCCATCCCCGGCATCGGCGGCACCGCCCCCTGATGCAAACGCCCATGCGTTGTGTGCTTCTGCTGTCGCTGCTTCTGCTGCCGACATGGGCCTGTGCCGCCGGCGCCACCACCATTGAGGCCAAGCGCTTTGAATTGCACCATGGTAAGCGGATGGCGATATTTTCCGGCAATGTGCATCTGGTGCGCGAGGATTTCGAGCTCTATTGCGATCGGCTGGTGGCTTGGTATCGACAGGACGTCGGCCATTTCGACCGTGCCGAAGCCTCCGGCCATGTGCGCATGCGGCAGGGCGAGACGGTGGGCGAGGCGGAACAGGCGATTTTCGATCAGAAAAAAGGCGAGGTCGTGCTGCTGGGAAATGCCCGTATCACGCAGGCGCAGGGGCGGGTAAGCGGCGACAAAGTGGTGCACAACATCGAACGCAACACCACCCGCATTGCCCCCGAGAGCGGACGCGCCACCCTGCATATCGATCAACCCGAGCAGCTGCGGCGGCCGGCGGCAGGTGGCAAATGAGCGACGGCAAACACCATCTCAGTGCGCGCGGTCTAAACAAAAGTTACCGGCACAAAACGGTGGTGCACGATGTTTCCCTGGAGGTGCTCTCGGGCGAATGCGTCGGCCTGCTGGGGCCCAACGGCGCCGGCAAAACCACCAGCTTCTATATGGTGTGCGGGTTGGTGTCCGCTGATCGCGGCGAGGTTCAGCTCGACGGCGAAGCGATCACCTCCCTGCCGATGCATCTGCGCGCGCGTCGCGGCATCGGCTACCTGCCGCAGGAGGCGAGTATCTTTCGCAAGCTGACGGTGCGCGAAAACCTTCTCGCCGTCTTCGAAACGCTGAATCTGCCTTCCATTCAGGTGGAAGAGGAGCTGGAAGCGCTGCTGGTGGAGTTCGGTATCGAGCATGTCCAGCACCAAAAAGCCTATACCCTCTCCGGCGGGCAGCGGCGACGCACCGAGATTGCACGCGCTCTGGTCGGGCGGCCCCGGTTCCTGCTGCTCGATGAGCCCTTTGCCGGTGTCGATCCGATTGCGGTGGAGGATATTCAGGCCATCATTGCCGACCTGCGCGACAAGGGGCTCGGCATCCTGATCACCGATCACAACGTGCGCGACACCCTCACAATCTGCGATCGCGCCTATTTGATGAGTGGCGGCGAGATTCTGGTGCACGGCACCCCGACCGAGATTGTGGAGCATCCCGATGCCCGCCGCCTCTATCTGGGCGAACGGTTCTCAATGTAGATGCGCAACCGCGAAGTGATCGTAGCCGTTACCGGTGCCTCCGGTTCGCTCTATGCCTTGCGCCTGATCGAACGGCTGGCGCGGCAGCAGGTGCGGATTCACCTGCTGCTCTCGGCTGCGGCACGGGTGGTGATGCAGCAGGAGATCGGGCTGGAGCTGGAGGAGAGTCCGGCGACTACAGCCACACAAATAGCAGCCAGCCTCGATGTTTCGGTCGAGATGCTCCGCTGCTATGCACCTGCCGACTGGTTCGCTCCCGTTGCCTCCGGCTCCTCCGGCTTGCGCCGCATGGTGGTGCTTCCCTGCTCAATGGGGACACTGGCGCGCATCGCAGCCGGCCATTCGGAGAACCTGATCGAGCGCGCTGCCGATGTGCAGATCAAAGAGCGCGGACAGCTGATTCTGGTGCCGCGCGAAACGCCGCTCTCCGCCATTCATCTGGAAAACATGCTGAAGCTGGCGCGATTGGGGGTGGAGATTGTGCCGGCCATGCCCGGTTTTTATCACCGGCCTCAGACGTTGATCGAGCTGGTCGATTTCGTCGTCGATCGCCTGCTCGATCGTCTGGCGCTGGCCGATGGCGGGGAGCAGCGATGGGGAGAATGACCGGGATAGCGGCATCTCTGTCGGCGGCACTGTTGCTCGGCGGTTGCACGATTCCGCTGGTGGCCACAGTGGCAACGATCCCCGGAACCCTGTTCGAAGGGTTGTTCTACACCTTCGAGGGTGAGGAGCACAGTCTGCCGGTGAGCAGTTCACTGGCATTGCTTTCGGCACAAAAGGCGTTTGCGCGCATGGCACTGCCACTCGATCTGATCGAGCCGCGCAAGGACGGCTATCTGATCGATTTTCGCAATGGCAACCTCTCCGGCGGAATCATGCTGCGCAGTTATGCCGATCGTCTGACCATGATTCGCACCCATGTCGGCGGCAGCAGCATGCGTATCGCTTCGATCGAGGCCTCGATTCTGGAGGTGATCAAATACGAAGCCCTCAAGAGTGGCTATGGCGAGACTTTCGATGCGACTCCGTATCGAATTCTCTACGAACGGCCATTGGAGGGGGCCTCGCCGGTAGGGTGGCTGCTTGTCGATTCCATGCTCCACTCGGCCAAAATCGGCAGTCGCGGCTGGTATGCGGTGCGCATGCCGTCGGGGGCGATTGGCTTCTGGCGCGATGAGGTCCACAATCCAAGCCGTAGCTAACACTATTGCAGCGGGAGAAACGCATGCCCATCGACAA
>Ga0233416_10000348_pt1 | contig 14251 bp, 12 predicted proteins | sample Sediment_Towuti__2_FD_188638 | JGI IMG/M metagenome (GOLD analysis project Ga0233416, IMG submission 188638) | Sediment microbial communities from Lake Towuti, South Sulawesi, Indonesia - Sediment_Towuti_2014_0_MG | ecosystem: Environmental > Aquatic > Freshwater > Lake > Sediment | place... | reverse complement strand
GGCCTCGCCGTGGATTTCGCCGGCAACGTGTTCGTCGCCGATGAGGGCAACCATCGGGTCCAGAAATTCGACGCCAGGGGCAGCTTCCTCGCGAAATGGGGGAAGGAGGGCAGCGCCCCGGGTCAATTCAAAGCTCCGTGGGGAATCGCCTGTGACGCGCTCGGGAACGTGTACGTGGTGGACAGCGGGAACCACCGGATCCAGAAATTCGACGGGAACGGAACGTTCCTCTGCGCCTGGTCGAACCGCGGCATCACGGAGGGGCAACTCAACTATGCCGCGGGCGTCGCGGTCGACGGCGAGGGCTGCGTGTATGTCGTGGACAGCGGGAACCACCGCGTCCTGAAATTCGCGCCGACCGAGGAGGAGTTGAACCGGCTCAAACAGGCTGCACCGCAGGAGACGTCCGCCCAGCCGGCCCCGCGGGGCGTGGTCGTGAAACCCGGGGACACCGAAACGGTGCTGAGCTGGCTGACCGTGCCGGGCGCGGTCTCGTACAACCTATACTTCCACACGCAGCCGGGCGTCACGGCCCAGTCCGGGACGCGCATCGAAGGGGTGACTAGCCCCTATGTCCACACCGGCCTGACCAACGACATTCCCTACTACTACGCGGTGACCGCCGTCTTCGAGGACGGGACCGAGAGCGGCTTGTCCGCGGAGGTCACGGCCACCCCCGTGCTCATCGACATGACCGCCCCGCAGAGCCCGTACGCCGTGATCAACCACGGCGCGTTCATGACGAACTCCCCCGACGTCGTATTGACCGTCTCGGCGAACGACGTGGATACGGGCGTCGCGGCCTATTACGTGTCGGAGAGCCCGATGGCCCCGACGGCCACGGTTCCGGGATGGATCGAGGTGACGCCCTCGCACCGGTTCGGCGCCACCGTGCCCTTCACGCTCTCGCCGGGTGACGGCCCCAAGACGCTGTACGTCTGGTTCAAGGACGTCGGCAACAACGTCTCGGTCCCGGCCAGCGCCGCCATCCTGGTCAACACGTCCGGGTACCTGTGCGTCTCAAAGTGGGGCAAGCCCGGCCGGGGAGCCTCGTTGCTGCACGGCGGCGAGTTCATGAGTCCCCTCTACGGGCTGGCGGTGGACCAGCAAGGATGTCTCTTCGTCGTCGACAACGGCAACAACCGCGTCCAGAAGTTCGACAACAACGGGAACTTCATCATCCTCTGGGGCAGTTTCGGGTCGGCGAACGCGAACTTTCACAACCCGACCGGGATCGCATGCGACGCGAAGGGCGATGTGTACGTCGTCGACACGAACAACCACCGCGTCCAGAAGTTCGATGGGAAGCTCGGGAACTACATCATGAAGTTCGGCTCGCGGGGAAACGGGGAAGGCCAGTTCAGCTCGCCATGGGGCATCGCGGTGGATCGGGTGCGGGGCTACGTGTACGTGGTGGACAGCGCCAACTTCAGGGTGCAGAAATTCGACAAGCACGGCGAGTTCCTCATGCAATGGGGCAGCTTCGGCACCAATGACGGGCAGTTTTATTTTGCCCGAGGCATCGCCGTGGATCAGGCTGACGGAGCGGTCTACGTGGTCGATATGGGGAATCACCGCGTCCAGAAGTTCGACACCGGCACCAATGTGCTGCCGCAGTTGCTCGCCAAATGGGGTGGCGCGGCGGAGCCGGGTCATGCCAGCAGCGCGCTCTCCCACGAGGCGGGCCAATTCCGCTCGCCGTGGGGCATCGCGGTGGACGGCAACGGCGACGTCTACGTCTCCGACACGGGCAACCAGCGGGTCCAGAAGTTCGACCGCGAGGGGAATTTCATCACGCAATGGGGCGGGTTCGGCAACGGAGACGGCCAGTTCAATTTTCCGTACGGGATCGCGGTGGACGCGCGTGGGTCGGTGTTCGTGGTGGACAGCGGGAACACGCGCGTGGAGCAGTTCATGCCGTCCGAGGAAGGCAAGGAGCGCCTCCAGGAGGAGGCGGAGGCGGCCGCGGCGCTCACGAAGGAGGCGGAACCGAACTAGGAGTATGCTGGACAAAGAAACCAGAATCGGCCTGACGTTTGACGACGTGGTGTTGGTGCCGTCCAAGTCCGAAGTGCTGCCCAGCGAGGTGGACACCCGGACGCGCGTCACCCGACACATGACGATCAACATCCCGATCCTCAGCGCGGCGATGGACACGGTGACCGAGGCCCGGCTGGCGATCGCGCTGGCCCGGGACGGCGGGCTGGGCGTGGTCCATCGCGTCCTTTCGCCCGCCGATCAAGCGGCCGAGGTGGACAAGGTCAAGAAGTCCGAGAGCGGCATGATCCTCGATCCCATCACGATCGCTCCGGACCAGACGATCCGGGACGCGCACCAGCTGATGGCCAAGTACCGGATTTCCGGCATTCCCGTGACCAAGCAGGGCAAGCTGGTCGGCATCCTCACGAACCGGGATCTCAGGTTCGAGACCCGGATGGACCTGAAGGTGTCCCAGGTCATGACCAGGGACAAACTGGTGACCGCCCCCGAGGGGACCAGCCTGGAGAAAGCCCGCGAGATCCTGCATGAGTACCGGATCGAGAAGCTTCCGGTGGTCAACAAGCGGGGCGAGCTCAAGGGCCTGATCACCATCAAGGACATCGAGAAACGAATCAAGTATCCCCAGGCCTGCAAGGATGAGCACGGGCGTCTGCGGGTCGGGGCCGCGGTCGGAGTCGGGGCGGATGCCGAGCAGCGCGTCCCGCTGCTCGCGAAGGCCGGGGTGGACATGGTGGTGGTCGACACGGCCCACGGTCACGCCCGGGCGGTCCTGGACACGGTCAAGGCGATCAAGCAGAAATACCCCGACCTGGAGCTGGTCGCGGGCAATATCGGGACCGCGGCGGCGGCGAAGGATCTCGCGAAAGCCGGAGTGGATGCGGTGAAGGTGGGGGTCGGCCCCGGTTCCATCTGCACGACCCGGGTGGTGTCCGGTGCGGGCGTGCCGCAATTGACGGCGATCGCCGACTGTGCGGCCGCCCTGGCCGGCGAGGGCGTGCCCGTCATCGCGGACGGCGGCATCAAGTATTCCGGGGACATCACCAAGGCCTTGGCGGCCGGCGCGTCGGCCGTGATGATCGGCGGCATTTTTGCAGGGACCGAAGAATCACCCGGCGAAACGGTCCTGTTCCAGGGGCGGACGTATAAAGTCTACCGAGGGATGGGTTCGCTCGGGGCCATGGAAAAGGGCGGGGGCGACCGCTACTTCCAGGCCGGGCGACCGCAGGCCAAGCTGGTTCCCGAGGGGATCGAGGGACGCGTTCCCTACAAGGGGACCCTCGCCGGCGTCGTCTATCAGCTCGTGGGCGGAGTCAAGTCCGGCCTGGGCTATTGCGGGTGCCGGACGATTCCCGAGCTGCAGAAGAACGCCACCTTCATGAGACAGACGGTCGCCGGCCTCCGGGAAGGTCACGTCCATGATGTGATCATCACCAAAGAGGCGCCGAACTACCGCACGGAATGGGAGTAGAGCAAATAGCGAATAGCGAGTAGCGAATAGCGAAGGGCAAAGGGCAAAGAGTCCGGAATTTCTGGCTGTTGGCTACCAGCTATCCGCTACTCGCTACGATATGGAGTTCTGGCACGATAGGGTTCTCGTCCTCGACTTCGGGTCCCAGTACACCCAGCTCATCGCCCGCCGCGTCCGCGAAGCCCAGGTCTATTCCCAGATTCTCCCGTATTCCACCCCCCTCGCGACGATTCAAGCCTACCGTCCGAAAGGGATCATTCTGTCCGGAGGACCGGCCAGCGTCTACGAGCGGAAGGCGCCCCTGATCTCCAAGCAGGCGCTGGACCTCGGCGTGCCGGTGCTCGGGATCTGCTATGGCATGCAACTGATCACGCATGTCCTGGACGGCGAAGTTGCCCGAGCGACCAGGCGGGAGTACGGCCGCGCCGAGCTGGTGATTGATGACGATTCCGATCTGTTCAAGGGGGTCGGCGAGGGCGGGGTCACCGCCGTCTGGATGTCACACGGGGACCGGATCGAGCGGATGCCCAAAGGATTCCGCTCAATCGCCCATACGTCCAACTCGCCGATTGCCGCGATGAAATCGGTCGGAGGCGGCCGGCGGATCTATTGCCTGCAGTTCCATCCCGAGGTGGCGCACACCGCCGGCGGATTCCGAATCTTGCAGAACTTCGTGCACGACATCTGCGGCTGCAAGCCCACCTGGACGATGAGCTCCTACGTCGAAACGGCGGTCGCACAGATTCGTCATACCGTGGGCGCGGGCAAGGCCATCTGCGCCCTGAGCGGCGGCGTGGATTCATCCGTCGCGGCGGCGCTGGCCCATCGTGCCATTGGCAAGCAACTGACTTGCGTGTTCATCGACAACGGGTTGCTCCGGCAGGGAGAGCGGGAACAAGTCAAGGACGCGTTCGCCAAGCAGCTCGATGTGAATCTGCGTATCGTCGACGCGTCGCGGGCCTTTCTCGCGGCGCTCAAGGGCGTGGGCGATCCGGAGCGGAAACGCAAGATCATCGGGAGGCTGTTCATCAAGGAATTTGAAGCCCAGGCCAGGTCGAACTTGAGCGCCGCCAAATTCCTGGTCCAGGGGACGCTCTACCCGGACGTCATCGAGAGCGTGAGTTTCAAGGGGCCGTCGGCCACGATCAAGACCCACCATAATGTCGGGGGCCTGCCGACCCGGATGCGTCTCAGCCTCATCGAACCCCTGCGGGAGTTGTTCAAGGACGAAGTGCGGGTGTTGGGCAAGGAGCTGGGGTTGCCGGAGGCGATCATCTGGAGACAGCCCTTTCCGGGCCCCGGCCTGGCGATCCGGGTGCTGGGGCCAGTGACGCAAGAGCGGCTGGACATCCTGCGGGCGGCCGAAGCCATCGTGGACCAGGAGATCAGGAAGTCGGGCTTCTACCGGGAGCTCTGGCAGGCCTTCGCCGTGTTGCTGCCGGTCCGGACGGTAGGCGTCATGGGGGATCAGCGGACGTATGAGCATGTGGTAGCGATCCGGGCGGTGACGAGCCTGGACGGCATGACTGCCGACTGGGCGAGGCTGCCGCACGATCTGCTGGGGACGATGGCAAATCGAATCATCAACGAGGTGCGCGGGGTGAACCGGGTCGTCTACGACGTGAGCTCGAAGCCGCCGAGCACCATTGAATGGGAGTAAATGGTCAATGGCTAATGGCTTATGGTCAATGCGGCGGAGCGGTCTTAACCCCCATTAACCATGAGCCATTATCCATCAGCCATTCTAAGGGGTAGCATGCAAGTTCGCCTTCAGAAAGTGATTGCGAGCGCGGGGCTGGCGTCGCGGCGGAAGGCGGAGGTGATGATCGCCCAGGGGCGGGTGACCGTGAACGGCAGGGTGGTGCGGGAGCTCGGAACCCGCGTGGATCCAGCTCGGGACCACATCAAAGTCAACGGGCATCATCTGGAGCCGGGCCAGCCACAGGTCTTTCTCATGCTCAATAAGCCGAAAGGCTTCGTGTCGTCTTTGAGCGATCCCGAAGGCCGCCCAACGGTCAAGGACCTGCTGCCCGGCGTCAGCGTGCGGGTGTTTCCGGTCGGCCGATTGGACTATGACAGCGAGGGCTTGATGCTGCTCACCAATCACGGCGATCTCGCCCAGGCGCTCATGCATCCCAGGTACCACGTCCCCAAAACGTATATGATCAAGGTGAAGGGCGTATTGACGGACGAGGAGATTCGACCCTTGGAACGAGGCGTGGAATTAGAGGAGGGTGTGACCAGCCCGGCGAGGGTGACCAAGGTCAGAAAGGCTGAACAGAACTCCTGGCTGGAGATCACGATTCACGAGGGGCGGAAGCATCAAGTGAAGCGCATGCTGGAAGCGGTCGGTCATCCCGTGTTGAAGCTGATCCGGGTGCGCTTTGGCCCCTTGTCCCTCGGCGATTTGCCGATCGGCCAGTACCGCTTCCTGACGGATCGGGAATCCAACGCCTTGCGCGCCATCATTCGCAAACATCAGGAGTCTGGTGACGCGTCACGCGTCACTCGTCACTCGTTACGGCATCCCGCGCGGAGGCGCGCGTCATGACGCGGACCCATCGCTGCGGCGAGTTGACCAGCGCCCACGTCGGCCAGACCGTGGTCCTGAACGGGTGGGTCCACGGCAGGCGGGATCATGGGACCGTCATCTTCATCGACCTCCGGGATCGACAGGGGATCACGCAGGTCGTCTTCAACGCGGAGCGCAACCAGGCGGCGCATCAGCAGGCCCATGCGCTGCGCAATGAATATGTCGTCGCCGTCAAGGGAGTCGTGGCACGAAGGCCGGACGGGTCCGAGAATCGGGACCTCGTCACCGGCGAGATCGAGGTGCTGGTCGAGTCGGCCGAAATCCTCAACGAGGCGCGGACGCCGCCGTTCCTGATCGAGGACGAGGCCGACGTGACCGAGGCGCTCCGGCTGAAGCACCGGTATCTCGATTTGCGCCGTCCCAAGATGCAGCGCCTGCTCGAGCTGCGCCACGAGGTCACGCAGCAGGTCCGCTCCTTCCTGAACGAGCAGGGGTTCCTCGAAGTCGAAACCCCCATGCTCACCAAGAGCACGCCCGAGGGCGCCCGGGATTACCTGGTGCCCAGCCGCGTGAACCCCGGCAGTTTCTTTGCGCTCCCCCAATCTCCTCAGCTGTTCAAGCAGATCCTGATGGTGAGCGGCGTGGACCGCTATTACCAGATTGCGCGATGTTTTCGCGACGAGGACCTCCGGTTCGACCGCCAGCCGGAGTTCACCCAGATCGATCTGGAGCTGTCGTTTGTGGATCGCGAGCAGGTCATGGACCTGGCCGAGGAAATGGTCCGTCGGGTATTCAAGGAGACGCGGGGCATCCCCTTGTCCTCGCCCTTCCCGCGGTTGACCTACGGGGAGGCGATGGGCCGGTACGGCACGGACAAGCCCGACCTGCGCTTCGAGATGCCGCTCCACGACCTGTCCAAATTTGCCGCCTCGACCGAGTTCAAGGTGTTCCGGGAGGCAGTGGCGAAAGGCGGGATCGCGAAGGCGCTCGTGGTGAAGGGCGGTGGCACCATCCCGAGATCGCGCATCGACGCGCTCGGCGAAACAGCAAAGGGCCTAGGGGCCAAGGGGCTCGCGTGGGTCAAGCTGACCGAGGGTTGGCGGCTCGAATCCGTGATCGCCAAGTTCCTCGATGCAAACCGGCTGCGCGAGGCGGTGCCGCAGGCGGCTCCGGGCGACTTGCTGCTGGCTGTCGCCGATGCCGCACCCGTGGTCCATCAGGTGCTCGGCTCCCTGCGCCTGGAGCTGGCCGAGGAGCTGAGCTTGATCGATCCGCACCTGTGGCGGCCTCTGTGGGTCACCGACTTCCCGTTGTTGGAGTACGATCAGGGCGCCAAGCGCTACCTCGCGATGCACCATCCGTTCACGGCGCCATTCGACGACGATGTGTCTCTGCTCGAGACCGAGCCGCTGCGGGTGCGGGCCAAGGCCTATGACCTGGTCCTCAACGGCAATGAGCTCGGGGGCGGCAGCATCCGGATCCATCGGCGCGACCTGCAGACCAGGCTCTTCGACCTGCTCGGGATCGGGAAGGACGAGGCCGCGGCCAAATTCGGGTTCCTGCTGGAGGCGCTCGAGTACGGCGCCCCGCCGCACGGCGGCATCGCCCTCGGGCTCGACCGTCTCGTGATGCTGCTGGGCGGGGCCGAATCCATCCGCGACGTCATTGCGTTTCCCAAGACGCAGAAGGCCCAGGACCCGATGACCGAGGCTCCCTCGCCGGTGGACCCGGCGCAACTGAAGGAACTGCGGATTAGACTGGATAAAGTGGAATAGCGCCCCCTCTGTGTCTCAAGCTCGCGCAGCGGGAGGGACCGTGCGGACTCGATGGTCGGTATCTGCAGCCATGGGGGCGCTGGTCATCCTGGCCGGCTGTCAGCATGCCGCGCCGACCGAGCGCGAAAGAGTGGGCTGCCTCGAGCTTGCAAGCCGGATCAACCTGTCCGACCGAATCCTCACGCTGAATCTCCTGTCAGATGCGTTCTCCCAGGGTTGCTATGCCACGGTGATCGAGCACGGATCCAAGGCCCGCGCGGAATTCCGGCACAAGACGTATTCGGTGCTCAAGGAAACCGCCAGCATGTTCATCCCCGATGGGACATTGACGGACTACGTGCTGGAAAGCTATGAGCGGGGCTATCTGAGCTTCCTGCTCTCGGCGAGTTATTTCAAGGCCCAAAAAGCCGAAGGTGCGAAGGTCGAGCTCAGGCAGTTGGATCATGAGCTGTATACTCCGTTGTTCAACTATGGCGAGGATCCCGTGAATCTGCTCCTGTCAGCGGTGATGTGGGAGCAACTGGGAGAACCAGGTGAAGCGCGAGTGGACTGGCTGCGCCTGCGGGAGCAGGTCGGAGCCTTGAGGAATCTGAATGAGAACCTTCGAACCTTCGCCGAGCTTCAGATGGACCGGATCGACGGAGCTCAGACGATCGGATCAGGATGGCGGATTTACGGGATCGGGTGGTTCCCGGCGGTCGACTGGAATCTAGAGTTCATCGGGTCGAACAATGGGTATTTTCGCGTCTCGCCGAAGCGAGGATTCATGGCGGCCTGTATGTCTGAGACAGGGGCGAGGATTTCGACCAGGGATTGGTTTCAGAAAATTGCCACGCGGCACAACCATGCCTACCATCCGCTCCTCAATGTGCAAAGCTGGATCAGGCTTCCGGTCGGGATCGTCTACGGTTTGGTGCCCATGACAGCGGGAGCCGGGGTCATCGTCGGTGGCTGCATGGCCGATGCCATGCTGTCGGAGGGGCGTGGCGGTGCGCTCTGTCAACTCTCCATAGTGGGCGGCATCGCCTTGATCGCAAAAGGGCCACAGGTTATCAAGGGGACCCTTCAACCGGATTTACGTCATTGGGAGCGAATTCCAGAAGCTTTCGTCGTGACTCGGGCGGCTGAGCCGACCAAGGAACCGTGCCTGTCGGGTATGAGGGGTGCTCAGAGAATGCTCTGAACGGACCTCCCTGCCTCTCCGCGGCATTGCACGTTGCCATGGTGTAGAATGAAACAACGACATGTGGTAGCACTTGGGAGGTGCACGATGAAATCGCTGGTTCAGTTTTGTCTCTGGGGTCTCTTGGTGGTGTTGATCGGATGCACGCTGCTCGTCCCGAAAGAAACACTCTACTTGCGCGCGTCCCAGGGCGTGGCGACGCAAGAACAGGTTCGGGAGCAGCTTGGCCCCCCGCGGGAGGAGATGGCCATGCCGGATGGACAGTCACAGTGGGTCTATGAAGTGCGGGAACAAGAGCCCGGCGCGCAGAATACCTGGGCCTCGGCGGGGTCTTGGTGCGACGAGTACACACTCACGTTCGATAGGGGCGGTGTGCTCCGGGGCTGGACGCATAAGTCCTACTTTCACGGCGGAGAGATGATGCCGATCCGTTGCGATGCGGGGGTGCAGCGGGCAGAGTTGTAAGCTCGGGCGAAAGAGATGCGCGCGGCCTAGGATGCCGGCAAAGGAGATAGAATCATGGCTGCCAAGCAGGTCACTGTCGTCGTGCGGCTCAAAGCCAAGCCGGGGATGGAGACGCGGGTCCGGCAGGAGCTGCACAACCTCTTGAAGCCGACCCGTGCGGAACGAGGCTGCATCAATTTCGACATGCATCAGGACCCGAACGATCCCTCCGTGTTCTTGTTCCATGAGAACTGGGTGAGCGAGGAGGATCTCAAGCGGCACTTTCAGACTCCGCATATCAAGCGCTGGATTGAAGAGGCGAAGGCGTTGCTGGCGGAACCGATGGAGCTGACCCGCTGGCGCAAAGTTGATTAGACAGGGGTGAGACCATGAAAACTCTACTACACATCTTACTCGTGGGCGGGCTGGTGGTGATGATGGGGTGCGCGCTCGTGACCCCGAAAGAAACACTTTACCTACGCTCGGCGTTGGACCGAGCGACGCAAGAGGAGGTGAAACAGCGGCTCGGCCCACCGTGGCGGACGACCGCGACACCGGCCGGAGAGTCGGTGTGGGTCTACGAGGTGCGGGAACAAGAGCCTGGTTGTTGCTGGACCTCCAGGGGCTTGTGGTGCGACGAGTATGTGCTCACGTTCGACAACCGCGCGGTGCTGCGGCATTGGACGCACGAGTCCCACTTTCACGGCGGCGAGATGATGCCGGCCTACTGCGTGCCAGGGAGATTCAAATCGGACTCCTGAGCGGGGGGACCCGTCCTCCCGCCGGTAAGCGTGAGACGGGACCTTTCCGTGACTTCAGGCTTTTTTGGGGAGGGGCGCTCCTCGGGTTGGCCACCCTGTCCACCGCCTGCGCGACAAGCCCCCAGCCGGGAGTGAGCGGGCCGTATCAAACGTGGGACGAGGTCATCACCAGATGGATCGGGGCGCAGAAGCAGGACTTGTACTATGAGCTCGGGCCTCCGAACCTCCACCCGAAACAATTGCCCGATGGGACCACCGAGATGGTGTGGGACATGACGATCGACCGCATGCCGGGCCAGGCGGACGAGTATAACCTGCTTCCGATGTACAGCACGTCAGTCAATTGCCAGCTCGTGTTTATCGCTGATGCCGAGGACATCATCAGGTCCGGCCGCCGCATCGGCTGCGATTAGCCGGACTTCACTACGAGGACAGGTGTGCTATGAGTACGCTCCGCTGGTTGGGTGTGGCAAGTCTGCTGGTTGTCGGATGCAGCCTGTTCGAGGCGGAGGAGGCGGTGTACTTGCGATCAGCGCAGGGTCTGGCGACCCAGGAGGAAGTCAAAGCACGGCTTGGGCCGCCGGCCGCGATCAAAGCCGCCCCGGCTGGAGAATCGAGTTGGGTGTATCAGATCCGGCAAGAGCAGTCGGGCAGCCGGATGACGGCGCCCGGCTTGTGGTGCGACGAGTACGTGCTCACCTTTGACAGCCAGGGTGTGCTCCGACGCTGGACCCACCGGTCCCAATTCAACGGTGGCGACCCGATGGCCACCTCGTGCGTGTCGGACGATTCCAAACCCGCGTCCTGAGCATGAACTAAGCGGCCCTGGATGGCAAACACTAGGCACCGCTGTCGAGGAGGGGGGCCAGCGTCCTCGATGGAGCATAGAAGGACGGCTCCGGCCGGCCAGCGAGGCACTCCCGCGCGAACTTAATGAGGTGGTAACTCACGACCGTGCTGTGGACGAACTGCTCGAAACGTCCCCTGCTGAGCATCTGCCAGGCCATCCGCCAGAAGACGCGGCGATAGTCGCCCAGCACGCCGATGCGCCAGAAGATGCGGGCGAAGATGCCCAGTCCCCGCCTGATACTGTGCGGGGCGAGGCGCCGGGGGTCCACGGGGTAGCGGAGGCGGCGGCGGAACGTGTGTGCCTGCTGGTGCGCGTAGCGCCCGTAGAGCGCGTCGGGGTTGTATGCCGTGTCAATACAGCGCCGCCACATGTCGAGGACGGTCTCGTAGGGAAGCAGAAAGTCCACGTTGGACTCTCGTCCCTCTTCGTGGCGCAGCCGGCCCACGCTCTCCAGGCGGGTCCAGAGCGGCGTCTTCGGCAGCGCATAGAGTACGTTGATCGTGAGGATGGGGATCTGTGAGGTGTGGATGAACTCGATGACGCGCTCGGCTGTATCGCACGTGTCCGTGTCCAGCCCGATGATGATCCCCGAGACGACCTCCATCCCGTAGCGGTTGATGGTTTCGACGGCTTCCAGGATCGGCAGACGCAGGTTCTGCGACTTGGACATCGCCCTCAGCGCCTCGGCCTCGGGTGTCTCGATGCCACAGAACACGGTGACGAACCCTGCCTCGCGCATGAGCCCGAGCAGGATCTCGTTCTTGGCGATGTTGAGCGTGGCTTCGCAGGCGATCCGGAGCGGATAGTGATGGCGCTTCTGCCAGGCGACCAGATCCGGGAGCAGGTCCAGCACTGCCTTCGGATTGGCTATGAAGTTGTCGTCGACGAAATAGACGGACTGAGCACCGCCCTCGCGTAGCCGGTCCAGCTCCGCGATGACCTGCGCGGGTGTCTTCAGCCTCGGGTTGCGTCCGTAGAGCGGGGGGATATCGCAGAACTCGCACGTGTAAGGGCAGCCGCTGGAGAACTGGACGCTCGCCAGGAAGTACTCGCGCAACGAGACGAGTTCGTACGCCGGCATCGGGAACGCGGCGAGCGGAAGACGCTTGTCCGTCGTGAGAACGAGCTGGCGCATGGGCCGACCAACGAGGCCATCCAAGTGCTCGATGAGCTGGTCAGTTGCGTCCCCGAGCTCGCCGATGTGCAGGAAATCCGCCTCGGGGTACATCTCGGGGCAGCCGGAGACGGAGGGCCCGCCGAGCGCGACGGGGCGCCCGCACGCGTGAGCCCGGCGGATGATGTCCACGATGTGGGGCCACTGCACGTGCATGCCCGAGACGAGCACCGCGTCCGCCCAGCGAAAGTCGTCGATCGTCGCCTCTTCGGCATTCTCGTCCACGAAGCGCACGCGCCAGGATTCGGGTAGATACGCGGCGACGAGTAGCAGTCCCTGTGGTGGCATGAAGGCGCGTACGCCGCCGAGGAGTGGGTAGGCATGGTGAAATGTCCCGAAGGACGGCGCATAGCGCGGGAACACGCACAGAATATTGCGGACGGTCGTCGGTGCGTAGGTAGTCCTCATACAAGCTGGGGCGATCCACATCGGCCGTCGGATCGCCTGGGCTTCAGCCTAGCATAAGCCTGATAGAATGCCAGCATTCTTGAACTCTTGCCCCTCCCCTCTTGTCATCCGAGAAGCCCCACATCAGCGTCATCGCGGAAACGAATGATGGTGAGCCTTCGGCGAGGCCGCAAGGAGTGAGGACCCCGAGGCATACTGAGTCAGGTATGGTGAGGGGTTCGACGGGGGCCCGTTGTCAGCCTTGGGGGTCTTTTTCAGCCGACTGCCTCAACGTCCGCGATGATCGTGTGCAACCCGGAGGCGCCAGCCGGTTGCGGACGGACCAGCTCGGCAATCTGCAGATTGCCCTTCGCGTCGGTGGCGCGCACGGCCACCTGATACCTGCCCGGCTTGGGCGGGCGCCACTGATAATTCCAGATGACCCAGGAGTAGGGGGAGAGCGTCGGCTCCAGCTCGGCTTCCTGCCAACTGTTCCCGCGATCGAAACTCAACTCAACCCGGGAAATCGTGTGAGGCCCCCCGAAGGCGATACCGCGGAAAGACTGCTCGGGCCCGCGCAGCGGCTGGTAATGCCCCGGGCTGTCAATGCGCGAGAAGATCTTGATCGTGCCGTCGTCCGTCCAGCCCTTCCGCTGCCAATACCCCTGATAGTCCCCGTTATAGACCTGGATCTCGATGATCCACTTGACGTTCTTGATGCCGTAGAGACCGGGCACGATCAGACGCAGCGGGAAGCCGTGCGCTTTGGGCAGTTTCTCGCCGTTCATCAAGTAGGCCAGCATGACGTCGTCCCGCATTGCACGGGAGAAGGGGATGCTATCGTCATAGCCATCGGCCGCCCTGAAGATGACATCCCGCGCGGTGTCTTCATCCGCTCCCACGTCCTCCAGGAGCTTCTTGAGTGAAATGCCACGCCACTGGGCATTACCGAGGCTGTCGCCGCCCGGAAGGGTGTCAATACATTCCAGCGTCACGACCTGATCGAACGCATCCCGGTTCAGAATATCCCGCCAGCCGAGGGTCACCGGCTTCTTCACTTCACCGGTGATGTTCAATCGCCACTGCTCCACGTTCAGGTCCCGGGAGACATTGAACGGGGACTCCATGTAGTTGACGACGTAGAACTTGTCGTTCGGGGTGAAGTAGAGGGTTTCCCGCGGCGGGACGGCGAACATCCGGCCCAGGAGGCCCCCGAGCGCGTCGCACCCGCCCGTCAAGCCGGCGGCGAGTCCCAGCCCGCTCAGTTTCAAGAGAGTTCGACGGTTGACCTTCATGGGTGGCTGATTATCGTATGCGCTCGACCGCTCCCGCAAGGGGGAGCACTCCGATGGCGTCGACCCGCCCGTGAGGGCACCCCCCTTGACACCTCGCGATCCCTATAGTAGATTAGCCAGCTTGCACAGTCTTTTCCTGTTCTTTGACAACTGAATAGAGCGAGCAAGGTAAGGTGTATTGAGGTGGTGGCCCTTGGATCCAATTCCAGAACACCATAACGAGAGTTTGATCCTGGCTCAGAACGAACGCTGGCGGCGCGCTTAACACATGCAAGTCGAACGAGAAGGCGTAGCAATACGCTTGTACAGTGGCGAACGGGTGAGTAATACGTGGGTGACCTACCCTCGAGTGGGGAATAACCCGCCGAAAGGCGGGCTAA
>Ga0233416_10000347_pt1 | contig 14263 bp, 12 predicted proteins | sample Sediment_Towuti__2_FD_188638 | JGI IMG/M metagenome (GOLD analysis project Ga0233416, IMG submission 188638) | Sediment microbial communities from Lake Towuti, South Sulawesi, Indonesia - Sediment_Towuti_2014_0_MG | ecosystem: Environmental > Aquatic > Freshwater > Lake > Sediment | place... | reverse complement strand
CGCGGCGACCGTCAGCAGCGCCCCGGCGATCGCCGTGCCGACCACGGTCACGAGCACGACCTGCAGGATGAGGTTCTTCAGCAGGTAGCCGGTGCTCGCGCCGATCGCCCGCAGCAGCGTGAGCGCTTGCGTCTTCTGCACGGTGAGGATGAGGAAGAAGAACCCGGTCACGAGGACCACGACGAAGAACGCGAGCGCGAGGATCAGCCCGAACGACTGCTGGATCGACGAGACCCCCGGCAGCGAAGCGACGGCCGTCTCCAGATCGAGCGCCTCGACCCCGGGCACCTGGTCGGTGATCCGCGTCGCCAGCTCCTCGGCACCGACCCCCGGGGCGGGGTCGACCGCCACGAGCGTCGGCAGCACCGCCGTCGCATCCGGGTTCTGGGCCCGCAGGGCCTCCTCGTACGTGGGATAGGAGACGAACATGGTGGGCTGGACGTTGAAGCTGACGTCCTCCGCCTGGCCGACGATCGAGATCTGGTAGCCGCCGGGCAGGACCCGCACGGCGTCGCCGATCGCGAACCCCGTGCCGGCGTCCGAGCCGACCACGGCCTCCCCGTCCCCGCTCGGCAGCCGGCCCGACGACAGGGTCGTCGGCGCCCCAGGCCCGCCGAGCTCGTACCCGATGATCGTGGCGTCCTTGAGCTCACCGGTCGAGATCTGGACCGTGAACGTGTTCTCGCCGAGCGGGCCGGCCTGCCCCACGCCCTCCACGGCCGAGACCTGCTCGACCTGCTCGGGGGTGACGATGCTGCCCTCGATGCTGCGGCGCGCGTCCTTCCCGTACACCAGCACCGAGGCGGACTGGTTCTCGATCCCGCCGACGAACTGCTTCAGCAGCTGGCTGGAGAGCGTCTGCATGAACAGGATCAGGAACACGAGGAGGGCGACGGCCCCGGTGAGCAGGCCGAACCGGAGCTTCGCGCGTCGCATCTCCGCGAGCGAGAGCCGCATCGGTTGGTTCTCCTCCGTTCCCGCAGCCTGGACCCGTTACCCTACCCGTCCGGTCGGGCACGGGCGGGTGACCGGAGGTCAGGTGGGGTGCCGGCCCATGCAGTACGTATTGGGACACCAGGGACGCGATCGGACGGCCCATGCGGGATGACCTGAGGTCACGTGGCGGGCCGCGCTCGGCGGCCAAGCGAGAGCGGATCGTCGAGACGGCGATGCGTCACTTCGCCGAGAACGGATACGAGGGTGCTCGCGTGGAGGACATCGCCACCGAGCTCGGGATCGCGAAGGGCTCCATCTTCCAGCACTTCGGCAGCAAGGCGGGCTTGTTCCTCGCCGCGTACGAGAAGGCCGTGACCTCGCTCCCCGCGTGGCTGGACGCGCCGAAGGAGCGGACCGACGCGGGGTTCTGGCCGACCTTCGAGTACTGGCTCGAGCGGACCGAGCACCTGATCCAGGAGGACTGGGTCCCGAACCGCGTGGCGCTCATCGGGAATTACGGCACCGACCTCAAGCTGAAGCGCGAGATCAACCGCTTCCTCGTGAGCGAGGACCCGTACGGGACGCTCGACTTCGTCGAGTTCGGGGTGAGTCGGGGCGAGGTTCGAGCGGACCTGGACGTGGAGCTCGTCGCCTCGATGCTCGACTGGCTCGCCGAGCGCTTCCAGGACGCCCTCGTCACCGAGGAGCTCGACCCGGGGCTCTTCCACCGCCACGCCGGTCAGCCGCAGCGCCACTCAGCGCGGATCGAGGAGTTCGTCGGACTGCTGCGGCGAGCCATCGGCACCGATCCTGGGTAGCTCCGAGGTCCCGTGCGAGGGGGGCCGTTCGTGCTTGCGCCGATCCAGGGGCTCTGCTTGCATCGGCGCGGGAGGTGTTTCCATGTCATCCACCGCGAGGCACCTCGAGCTCGTCCCGCAGGTCGAGCCGTCCACGGACTTCCCCACGGTCGAGGAGGTCGAGCACGACCGCGCGTGGATCTGGGTCCTCGCCCTCGTGGTCGTTGGCGCGCTGGTGATCGCCGGCGTCGGCTACGTGGTCGGGCGCTCGTCCGCGCCGCTGCCGACCGCGTGCGTGCAGGCGATCGACCGCGCCGAGGTCGCGTTCACGGACGCGCTCGCGCAGCTCGGGACGATCGAGGACGGAACGCTGGCCGTGATCGACGGCGAGCGCCCCGAGATCTACTCCGTGCTCGGCGACGCGCGCCTCGGACAGGCGGAGCTCCAGCAGATGCAGAAGGGCTTCGCCGCCGCCGCGGCCGCGTGCAGCAACGCCGGCTGAGGGCGCTCAGCGACGGAGGGCGGCGACCGCGTCGTCCTCGGTCACGACGCGCCGCCGGTAGTTCCGGAGCGCGAAGCGATCGCACGTCGTCTCGGCGGCCGACCGTTTGCCGAGCTTCACCCGCAGGTACCAGTGCATCCACTCGTGCAGGTACAGGAACCGGAGCACCTCGCGCGGCGTGCGGAACGTGACCCCCTCGGTGAGCCAGATGAAACGGATGCCCTTCCCCGGTCGGCGCTTCGCGCCGTACGGGACCACCTCCCCGAACGGGAAGAACGGCTCGGGCACCTGGAGCACGATCCGGCGCACCTCGAACTCCGTCCAAGCCGACAGGTGCGGCCGCTCCCGGTAGCGGAGCGGCTTCACGAGGACGCGGTAGCCGGGGGCCCGCGGCAGCCCGCCCAAGGCGGCCTCCGCCCTCGCCGTCGTCATCCCCTCGAGCTCCGAGGTCACGCGCACGTGAGGAAGGCTACCGACCAGCGGGCGTCCGAGCCCGAGGCGCGCCGGACCGCCGCGGCCTCGCCCGCATAGACTTGCCCCGCATGGGAGCGGAGCCGCGCATCCGCGCGATGCGGAACAGGTTCACGATCGATCTCCTCTCGGACGACGAGGTGGAGCAGGTCCATCGGTCGACGCTCGCCGTCTTGGAGCGGGTGGGGCTCCAGATCTCCTCGGAGCCCGTGCTGGAAGACCTCGCGGCCGCCGGCGCGAGGGTCGACCTTGGCGCCCGCAGGGTCCGCTTCCCGACGGCGATGGTCGAGGAGGCGATCGAGCTCGCTCCGCGCTCGTTCCTCATGGCGTCCCGCGATCCGTCGTGCGACCTCGCGATCGACGGCTCGGCCGGCTATCTCTCGCTCGACGGCACACCGGCGCACGTCCTCGATCTCGACACGGGGGCCCGCCGCCCGGGAACCCGGGCGGACTTCGAGCGCGCGATGATCCTCACCGACGCCGTGCCGGAGATCGCGTACACGTGGCCGACGTTCGCGATCTCGGATACCACGCCGCCGCTCCAGGCGCTGCTCCAGGCGTACCTGCAGCTCACGTGCACGACCAAGCACGCGCAGCCGAACGACGTGATCACCCCCGAGGACGCGAGACCCGCGATCGAGATGGCCCGGCTCATCGCCGGCGGTGAGGCGGAGCTCAGAGCTCGACCCATCATGTCCGGCTACCAGTGCAGCATCAGCCCGCTCACGTACGACGGCGCGGCGGTCGAGGCTGCCCTCGAGTACGCGCGCGCCGGCGTCCCGGCCGGCTGGGTATCGATGGCGGTTTCCACCGCGGCCACGCCGACCACCCTCGCGGGCCATCTCGTGACCGTGAACGCCGAGGTGCTCGGCGGCGTCGCGGTTCTCGAAACGCTCGTGCCGGGAGCCGCGACCTTCTGCGCCCCGTACCAGGCGTTCATGGACCTCGCGTCCGGCGACATGGAGCCCGCGTGGGGCGGCGAGGACGTGCTGTTCAAGCTCGCTGCGGCGCAACTGATGCGGCGGTATCGGATCCCCATCAACATCATGGCGTACGGTACGGGCTCCAAGTCCGCCGACTGGCAGGCGGGCGTGCAGCACGGCCTCTCGCTGATGGGTGTGGCGCTCGCCGGCAGCGCGGAGCTGATCGCCTCGGTCGGCACGCTCCACGGGAGCAGGGTGTTCTCGCTCGAGCAGGTGCTCCTCGACGCCGAGCTCTTCGGACTCGTGTGCCACATGCTCGAGACCGGCTTCACGGTGAACGAGGAGACGCTGGCCGGGTCGGTGATCGAGGAGGTCGGGCCCGGCGGCCACTTCCTCGCGCACCCGCACACGCGCGCCCACATGCGCGAGCGCTGGCGCTCTGCGCTCTTCGACCGCGACAGCTGGGAGGCGTGGGAGGCGTCGGGGCGCCCGGGCCCGGTCGACCGGGCGCGCGAGCGCGTGCGGGCGATCCTCGCCGAGCACCACCCCGAGGCGCTCCCCGAGGACCTCGACCGAGAGCTCCAGGCGATCCTCGAGCACCGCCGGCGCGAGCTCGAGGACTCCTGACGTCCGGTCGGGGCGGGCGGATTCGAACCGCCGGCCTCCTGCTCCCAAAGCAGGTGCGCTGACCAGGCTGCGCTACGCCCCGTACGGGCGATGCTACCCCGTGATCACAGGTGGAAGGCGCCCTCGCCGATGAGGCGCACACCCCCGCCGACCCGGATCGCCCACGAGTCGCCCTCGGCCTCGGTCTCGACGTGGAGGAAGCTCGGGCGGCCGACCTGCTCCCCCTGCGCCACGACGACCTCGCCCGGCATCCCGGCGAGTCCGTACGCGGAGAGGTAGACGCCGAGCGGGCCGGCGGCCGAGCCGGTCGCCGGGTCCTCCCCCACCCCGAGCTCCCAGTCGAACATCCGCGCGGTTACGCCTTCGAGCGTCTCGGCGAACAGGTACATCGACTCGCCGCCCGTGCGACGGTGCACCTCGGTCACGAGCGCGCCGTCGCGGACGGCGCGACGCAGCGTCTCGACGTCTCGGACCGGCACGATCAGGTGCGGGAGCCCCGTCGAGACGACCTGCATCGGCACGTCGGCGCGGAGCTCCTCCGGCGACAGCCCGGCCGCGCGCGCCACGAGCTCGCGGTCGCCGAACTCGGCCCCGAACTCCGGCGGGAGCTGATGCATCAGCGCGCGACCGGCTCTGACGTCGACCTCGACGACGATCTCGCCGGCGCCGACCATCTGCGTCGCCGGTGACGTCACACGCCCCTCGGACACGAGGACGAACGCGGTGCCGAGGGTCGGGTGGCCCGCGAACGGCAGCTCTTGGGCGGGGGTGAAGATCCGCATCGAGTACCGGTCGCCCCCGGCGCTCGTGACGAACGTGGTCTCGGAGAAGTTGATCTCGCGGGCGAGGGCCTGCCTCGTCTCGGTGTCGAGCTCCACCGGCTCGGGGACCACGCAGAGCTGGTTCCCCGCGAGCGGTCGCTCGGTGAAGACGTCAACGATCCGAAAGCCGATCTCCACGAGCGGCACGCTACCGCAACCGAGGCGTCGCGGCCGCTGCTAGCGTCTCGCGACATGGACGTGCCCAGGCCGAGCCGACGGCACCGGGACGGCGCGAGGGCCGCCGCTCCTCTCGCGATCGCCGTCGTCGCGTTCGGCATCTCGTTCGGGTTGCTCGCGCGGGCCGCCGGGTGGGGGTGGCTCGCGCCGATCGCGATGTCGGCGACGACGTTCGCCGGCTCCGCGCAGTTCGCGACGGTCTCGGTCATGGGCGCCGGCGGGACCGTCGCCGCGGCGGTCGCCTCGGCGCTGTTGCTCAACGCCCGGTACGGACCGATCGGCGTGACGGTCGCGCCCTGGCTCACCGGACCGACGTGGTCGAGGTTCCTCCATGCTCAGCTCGTCGTCGACGAGTCGTGGGCGATCGCCGCCGAGGGCCACGGGCGGTACGACGTGCGGGTGCTGGTCGGCGCCGGGCTCGCGCTCTACGTGGCGTGGGTCGGCGGGACGGCGATCGGAGCGCTCGGCGGCGAGATCCTCGCCGACCCCGCGACCCTCGGCCTGGACGCCGCGTTCCCGGCGCTGTTCCTCGCGCTCCTCGTCCCGCAGGTGCGGAGCCGGCGGGCGCTCGCCGCGGCGATCCTCGGCGCCGCGATCGCGCTCGCACTCACGCCCATCGCGCCGCCCGGCGTGCCGATCGTCGCGGCGAGCGCGGCCTGTCTCCTGGGGGTGCGCCGCCCGTGACCGCGACGTGGATCGCCGTGACGCTCGTGGGGGCGGGAACCGTCGCGATCAAGGCGCTCGGGCCCGTGCTGCTCGGCGGACGGCCGCTCCCCCGCCGCGTGACCGGCGTGGTCGAGCTGCTGGCGCCGGCGCTCCTCGCGGCCCTCGTCGCCACCCAGGCCCTCGCCAGCGATCGGTCGATCGTGCTCGACGAGCGCCTGCTCGGCCTCGCTGCGGCGGCGATCGCGCTCTGGCTCCGAGCGCCGGTGCTGGTGGTGCTCCTCGTGGCGGCGGCCGCCACGGCCCTCACGCGACTGCTGGTCTGAGCCTCGCGCGCTGCTAGGCTTCGAGGCGCGCTCGCGGGCGTAGCTCAATGGTAGAGCTCCAGCCTTCCAAGCTGGTGGTGCGGGTTCGATTCCCGTCGCCCGCTCTCTAACGGCCAGGACCCAACCAGCCCGTCGGACGTGCCGCGTCGAGCGCGCCGGGTTGACCTCAACGCCCCCGAACGTGCGAGGATGCGGTATCGCGCAACCCAGGAGGCCCCCGATGCGTTCGCCACGTTCGTCCAGAGCCGCCACCGCCCTCGCCCTCGTCGCCGTCGTGGCCTGGCTGGCCGCCCCTGCGGGCGCCGCGGGGTCGGCGTCGTTCGACCGCGAGTCGGCCCGCTTGAGCACCGCGCTGGCCACCGGGGTCACCCACGCCGGTTTCGACGACCTCGTCGATTTCAGCAACATCATCGACGGGGTCGCCCAGCCGGCCGCGTACCTGCCGAACGTGGACGTGGCCCTGATCGAGTTGAACGCCAAAGGCGCCGTGGTCGGCGCCGCGAACGTCCTGTACGACCGGGATCATCCGAACGGGTACATCGTCCAGATCCCGCGCTCTAGCCTCCTGCCCACTGGGGTGACCTTCGCGCGATGGCGGACCAGCCGCTGGGATGACCAGGCGCTGTGGGATGCCGGGCCGGCTCCCGAGGACGTCGTGCACGCGCCGCCGGGCGCCGTCGAGTCGTACATGATCGCCTACCCCGCGAGCGTCCTGAAGGACATGGTCGCCTTCACCATCCTGCGGATGGTCGATGACGGCACGCTCGCGCTCTCGACACCGGTGACGTTCCACAACGTGAGAGGCGATACGTGCGGAGCCGCCCCCAGCAACCCGACAGGGGTGAGACCCGCGCCCAAGGCCGACGGTGCCACCGACACCGTGGCCGGCTGGATGGATCAGATGATCACCGTGTCCGACAACTTCGCCACGTGCGTCCTGCTCCAGGCGATCTACGATCGCGGCCGCCTCGAGGAGGCGAACGCGTACTTCGGAGCGATCGGCCTGCCCACCCTGCGGATGTGGCCCTCGCAACCGTGGGTGGGCAGCGGCTGGTCGAGCGGCACCATGGTGATGGGCGCGTTCGACACCGCCAAGCTCTCACTGATCGCGAGCGGAGCCCCCGGCACCCTCTGGACGACACCCGGGGGACGCAAGGTCACGGCCAGCGAGCTCAGCGCGTCATCACGCGCGTACTGGCGTGAGCTCCACGGGCAGCAGTCCTTTAACGAGGTTCTGAACCCCGTCAACCTGTGCGGGTCGACCGACGCCGTGCAAGGTATCCCCTCGACGGTGAGCGAGCGCTGGATGGACCCGGCCACCGGCCACGTCGTGACCTACGACGGCGACCTGGTGATCGACTTCGGCTACGACGTTCGCCCGTGCACGGCCGCGGCCGAGGTCACCTTCGGGCACAAGACGGGCCTGACATACAACGCCGGCGGCGACGCCGGGATCGTGCAGGCGCTCCCCGGCCAGGACGGTCGCTGGTACATCGTGGCTACGCTGACGAACGTGGGGAACCGGTTCGGTGACGCGGATCACGCCACCTCGAGCCCCGACGCGTGCGTGGGCGCTCCCTACGTCTGCTACCCGAGGGCGTTCGGGCGGCTCGGGGCCTCGGTGGACACGGCGGTCGAGGTACGCCCGCCCTCCGTCCGCTGACCTCCGGTGCAAGGCGCGAGACTAGGTCCGGCCCAACGGTCAAGAGGGAACCAACATGGAGCTGATTGAGTTCGTACTCGTGCTCCTGCTGTACGTGGTCCGGTACCCGTGATCTGGGCGGTGATCTACTTGGTCATCCTCGCCGCACTCCGGCGGCGCGACCGCGACCTCGCCGCCCGCACCTGAGCTACGGGGAACGCTGCCCAGTGCGCAGGTCCATCCAGTTGTGCTCGATCGCCGCGTACCGCTGCCAGGCCTGGCTCCACCCGGCGTCGTTCCTCGGGAACCGCTCGACCGGCGTGGCGGGGGCCTGCCGGTCCCAGATGCCGAAGAAGTCGTGCCCGTACCCGAGGAGGTAGCGCTCCCCGGAGTGCGTGAACTCGATCTTCTGCTCCGGCTCGGGTGCAGCTTGGGCCGTCGCCTCGGTCGTCTCTACCGTCGCCGCGGCGGCGGTCTCGGGAGCCACCGTCTCTGCCGGATTGGCCTCGGCGGTGGTGACGGTCTCCGCGGGGGCAGCTTCCGCAGGCGAGGGCTCGGCCGCGGCGGCCACACCGGCCGCGGCGGCGACCCCCGCGATCGGAGCGACCTCCTCGACCTTGGGAGCCTCCTCGGGCGCGGCGATCTCCTCAGGCTCCGGGATCGGCTCGGGCCAGGAGACCACCGGCTCGTGGATCTGGACGCGGACCGGCGGTGTCTGGGCGCTCACGGGGATCTCATCGACGAGCCAGGACTGGCAGTAGCGGCACTTGATCGCCGCGTCCTGGATCTCCTCGGCGCAGTACGGACACCTCTTCATGACCTGCTCCTTCACGGACGTTGGCGGCGAAAGCCTACCGCTCGACGCGGGTCTCGTTGGGGCCGACTTCACGACCTCGCCGCCCTTCATCACGAAGGGGATGTCCTCGAGCAGGGAGACGTCGTTGAGCGGGTCGCCCTCGACCGCGATAAGGTCGGCGAGCTTCCCGGGCTCGATCGAGCCGACCTGCTCCTGCCATCCCATCAGCTCGGCCGCGGTGAGCGTCGCGCTGCGGATGGCCTCGGCCGGCGTCTGCCCGTACCGCACCATGTACGCGAACTGCTTCCCGACCCACGCGTGCGGGTAAGCCCCGCAGTCGGTGCCGTACGCGAGCTTGACCCCGGCCTTGACGGCCTTCACGAACCCCTGCCGCTGAGCGTCGGTCGTCTCCTCGTTCTTGCGGAGGACCTCCCTCGACCAGCCGGCGCGGCGGCCCTCCTCCTCGATCCAGTCTCCGAAGTAGATGTCGGCGACGAGGTAGGTGCCCGCGGCCGCCATCATGCCGATCGACTCGTCGTCCATGAGCGAGCCGTGCTCGATCGAGCGGACGCCCGCGCGGACGGCGCGCTTGATGCCCTCGGCACCGTGGGCGTGGGCGGCGACGTGGGTGTCGTACAGGGCCGCCTCCTCGACCGCCGCGCGGATCTCGGCCTCGCTGAACTCCGGCGCGCCGGGAGTGGTCCCCTCCGTGAGCACCGCGCCGGTCGCGATGATCTTGATGAAGTCCGCGCCGCCGTGGAGGATCTTGCGTACGCGCTCGCGCACCTCGTCCACGGAGTTCGCGACGCCGAACCGCAGATCGATCGGGACCACCGCGTCGACATCGGGGGCGAGGCCGGTGACGTCGCCGCCCCCTCCCGAGCTCGTCACGTACGCCCCCGCGCACATCATCCGCGGACCGAGGACGATCCCGGCCTCGATCGCGTCCCGGAGCGCAACGTCGACGAAGGCCCGGAACGTGCCGACGTCGCGCACCGTCGTGAACCCGGCCATGAGCGTGGTGCGCGCGTTGCGGACGCCGCTCATCGCCTCCTGCGCGCCGGTGCGCGTCACGAGCTCGGCGTACCCGTGGCCCGACTCGACCTCGCCGATCATGTGGGCGTGGCAGTCGATCAGCCCTGGGAGCACGGTGTGGCGCGAGAGGTCGATCTCGCGGGCGTCCTCGGGGACCGTGCCGTCGTCCGGACGCACCTCGGCGATCCGCTCGCCGCGGACGACGATCGCCTGCCCCGAGCGCGCCTCGCCTGCGGCGACATCCACGAACCGCCCCGCCCGGATCACGGTGACCTGTTCGCCCCCCATGGTGCGAGAGCATAGCCTTCAACCCATGCCCCCCACAGGACCCGGAGCCAATCAGGAGGCACGATCGAGATGCGGTACCGAGACCTCGGCCTCACCGTCGGGCAGTTCACGCCCGGCCCGCTGAACGCGATCACCGACGTCGAGGGCGTTCGCGTCGGTCACACCACGCTCATCTGGGGCGAGGGACCGCTCGTCGTCGGGCAGGGCCCGGTGCGCACCGGCGTCACGGCGATCGTGCCGCACGATGGCATCGACCGGCATCCGCTCTTCGCCGGCTGTCATCGGCTGAACGGGAACGGCGAGCTCACCGGCCTCGAGTGGGTCCGCGAGTCGGGCACGCTCTCGACCCCGATCGCGATCACGAACACCCACAGCGTCGGCGTCGTGCGCGACGCCATCGTCTCGGTCGACGTCGCTCGCCGGCCGCAGGACGGCAGCTTCTGGAGCCTGCCGGTCGTCGGCGAGACCTACGACGGCGACCTGAACGACATCAACGGCATGCACGTGCGCCCGGAGCACCTGCACCAGGCGCTCGCCAGCGCCGCCGGCGGACCCGTCGCCGAGGGCAACGTCGGCGGCGGCACCGGCATGATCTGCCACGAGTTCAAGGGCGGCATCGGCACGGCCTCGCGACGGCTCTCGCCGCAGGCCGGTGGATGGACCGTCGGCGCGCTCGTGCAGGCCAACTACGGCGACCGCTCGCGGCTCACGGTCGACGGCGTCCCGGTCGGACGCGAGATCGGCTACGACGTCGTCCCCTCGGCGTACGGCGCCCCGAGCGGGTCCGGATCGATCATCGTCATCCTCGCGACGGACGCCCCGCTCCTCCCCCATCAGTGCGACCGCCTCGCCCAACGAGCGGGCCTCGGGATCGCGCGCGCCGGTGGCTCGGGCGCGCACTCGAGCGGAGACCTGTTCCTGTGTTTCTCCACCGGCAACGCGGGACGGCTCACGCACTACAAGGATGACTTGCCCGACGTCGAGGTCATCGACGTCCGCATGCTCGTGGACACCGGGATCTCGCCGCTGTTCTGGGCCGCGATCGAGGCGACCGAGGAGGCCATCTTGAACGCGCTGTGCGCCGCCGAGACGATGACCGGTCGCGATGGGGTCACGGCGTACGAGCTGCCGAAGGACCGGCTGCTCGAGGTGATGGCGAGGTACGGCCGCGGGCCGATGAACCGGCGCGCCCTCAGCTCGACATGAAGGCCCACGCCTGCTCGGCGAGCGCCCGCCATCGCGTCGCGTGCTCGAGCGGGACGAGGACCCATCCTTTCATCACGCGCCCCGCCATCGGCTCGAACGGCTCGACACCTTTCAGGCGCAGCGCCCGAGCCGCGCCCTCCTCGCCGAGCTTGAAGGTCATCGCGTCGCCGAAGGTCCCCGCGAAGACCTTGTCACGGACCTTCACGACCGGCATGCCGAACATCGAGCCCTTGCGAGCCCCACGTTCGACGTAGGGCTCGACCACCCGTTCGTAGCGCGCCAACGCGTCGGGTCCCGTCCGCGGCAGCTTCGACATGCGCCAGATAGTACGCCTGCGCACCCGCCCGAGGTCGGACCGGTAGGATGTCGCGACCCCGGTCGGCACCGGACGGAGGAGCGGTCATCGGATGAGGAACGGCACGCGCACGATCGTCGCGTCCGCCCTGCTCACGCTCGCGTGGTCGGTCGGCGGCTCCACGCCCACGTCGGCCCAGGAGGTCCCGCTGTGCTTCGGCGAGCCCGCCACGATCATCGGCACACCCGGCAACGACGTCCTCGTTGGGACGACGGGCCCCGACGTCATCGTGGGCCTCGAGGGCAACGACATCATCCTCGGCCTGGCCGGCGACGACCTGCTGTGCGGGAACGAGGGCGACGACAGCATCATCGGCTACGACGGGGACGACCGCATCGATGGCGGCCCGGGCGATGACGGACTGTTCGGTGTGCACGGGAGCGACGAGATACACGGGGGCGACGGCAACGACATCATGACCGGAGGGCAGGCCGATCCCGGCGTCGATCTGATGTACGGGGAGGAAGGTGACGACTACCTCCTGAGCGGCGGCCCCGGCCCCGACCAGCTCTGGGGAGGTCCGGGCAACGACGTGCTTCGGGGGCACAACGGCAACGACTCGCTGTACGGCGAAGAGGGGGACGACGTCCTCGATGGCGGAAATGGCAACGACACCCTCGACGGTGGACCCGGCTTGGACCGGCTGTACGGCGGCGACGGCAACGACACCCTGATGGGGGGCGGTGGCGATGACATCCTCGACGGGGGCTTGGGGAACGATGCCCTCATGGGGGGTGGCGGCTGGGACCTGTGCCTCGACGGCGTGGCGACGACATGTGAGCTGGAGGCCACGCTCATCGCCGGCCGCGCGCCGCGGCCCAGCGAGCTCTGCCACGATCTCGTGCCGACGCTGGTTGGGACACCGGGGAACGACATCATCTACGGAACCCCCGGGCCGGACGTCATCCTCGCCAAGGGCGGGGACGACCTGGTCTTCGGACTCGATGGCAACGACGTCCTGTGTGGGGGAGGCGGCGACGACATCCTCCATGGGGGGGCGGGGGACGACACCCTCTACGGCGACGCCGGCAACGACGGCCTGTTCGGTGAGGCCGGAAACGACACGTTGGATGGTGGACCGCTGAACGACCTTCTGATCGGCTGGGGGGGACGCGACACCATCTACGGAGGTGCCGGCGCGGACGTCTTGATCGGCGACAACGGTCGCGATCTGCTGTATGGGGGATCCGGCAACGACGTGTTCCACGCCGGGAAGGGCAACGACCTGATCTTCGGCGACGACGGGGACGATGTCGGGTACGGCGGCGACAGCCACGACGTGATGGATGGCGGGGAAGGGAACGACCACTTCGTCGGCGGCTTCGACGCCGACACCCTCATCGGCGGACCAGGCGACGACATCCTCGACGGACACCAGGGCCTGGACACCATCGAGGGCGGCGATGGGTTCGACATATGCCTGAACGGCGACACCGCCCCCGACTGCGAGGACGTCACACCCAACGCACCGCCGTAGCCACTGGGGTCGCGGCGCTACGGCGTGGGGTCCAGGATCAGCGGCGGCAGCGGGGCCTGCGTGAAGTCGAACTCGTCCGCGAGATCACCGAGGATGTCGACGTCCTCCCGTACGGTCGGACGGGGATCCGGGCGCCCGTCGGTCGCCGGATCCAAGCGCTGCCCGCCGAGGAACACGTCCTCGATGAGCTTGAGGTAGGCGTCGAACGACAGCGTCTGGTGGTCGATCGTGCCTGCCTTGGCCCACGGGCTGATCATGATGCCCGGCACCCGTAGACCGTAGCCGTTCTCGTCCACCCTCGGCGGCTCGACGTGGTCGTAGAAGCCGCCCCAGTCGTCCCACGTGAGGAAGATCGCGGTGCTCCCCCAGTCGGGCCCGCGCATCGCCGCGTTCACCATCTTCGTCACGTGCGCCATACCCCGCGTGATGGGTTTGTCGGAGCCCGGATGCTCGCTCACGTTGTTGCCGGGAGCGATCCACGACACCGAAGGCAACGAGCCCGCGTGCGCGGCATCGAGGTAGTCGGTGTACGACTCGATGTTGCCGAGCTGATCGTTCCTCACCACGGTCGAGAATCCCGGGAGCGGGTTCTTGCCCGACGGCGTGACCCCGGCAGGCCCCTCCGGTTCATCGCAGGGCTTCACGACACAGGTCCCCGGGGCCACGTAGTAGGCCCAGCTGACCCCGGCCCTCTCAAGCAGGTGGGTGATGTCGGTCCATGCGTAGATCGGCGGGTCACCGTAGCGGTGCATCTGGCCCGGCTCGTCGAGGTACAGGTTGGACTCGCAACTCATCGGGTCATGCCGGTCGGCGCACAGCGCGGACCATGCCGACACGAGGAACAGGTGAGCGGGGAGCGTCCACGAATCCGTTGGCCCGAACATCCGGTCCTGGAGCACGAAGTTCTCCGCGTACGCCCAGTAGTTCGGGATCTCCTTCTCCGTGTGGTAGCTCATGACGTCCGGCTGACCGTCGGGCCCGATCTGGTTCCTGCACTTGGGCTGGTATCGGTCGCCGGCGCACTTGTTCGGGTTGTCCGTCGGCAGGACGCGGATGAAACCGTCCATGCGCCCACCGTTCACGTCGGCGACCGCGGCCGGATGGTCGTGAGCTCCGCCGATCTGGGTGAGGTATGTCTCGTGGTACATACAGGACTCGTGTCCGAGCAGCGGATCCGGCACGCAGTTCGTCGACCTGCCATCGCGGAAGGTCAACCCATCG
>Ga0233416_10000346_pt1 | contig 14269 bp, 10 predicted proteins | sample Sediment_Towuti__2_FD_188638 | JGI IMG/M metagenome (GOLD analysis project Ga0233416, IMG submission 188638) | Sediment microbial communities from Lake Towuti, South Sulawesi, Indonesia - Sediment_Towuti_2014_0_MG | ecosystem: Environmental > Aquatic > Freshwater > Lake > Sediment | place... | reverse complement strand
GATAGTAGTAAGCCGAGATGGCGGCGAAAACGAGCGCCAAGGCCGCCAGCCAGGTCATGCCGGCTTCCACGGCGGACATGAAGACGTAGAATTTCCCGATGAACCCCGCTGTCGGGGGAAGCCCGGCCAGCGATACCATGAACAGCAACATGAGCAGCGCTCCAACAGGATGGCGCTTGGCTAGGCCGGCAAAATCCTCGATCTCTTCTCCCTCGATGCCCCCCTTCCGGAGCATCGCGACGATCGCGAACGCGCCGAAGGTCATGAAGGCATAGAGCGAGAGGTACAACATCACGCTGGCGACGCCGTTGGCCGCCGACTCTCCCAACCGTCCGGCGGCCACCACCCCGAGCAAGGCATAGCCGGCATGGGCGATGCTGGAGTAAGCCAGCATCCGTTTGACGTTGGTCTGCACCAGGGCCACAACGTTCCCTAGCACCAGGGTGGCGAGACAGAGCAGCAGGAAGATCGCCGACCAGTTGGCTTTCAAACCGCCGAGCCCCTCGACGAAGACGCGGAGGAACGCGCCGAAACTTGCGGCCTTGGAAGCCACCGCCATAAAAGCCGTCACGGAGGTCGGCGCGCCTTGGTAGACGTCGGGCGTCCACATGTGGAACGGCACGACGGCAAGCTTGAAGCCGAAGCCGACCGCCAGCAGAATCGTGGCGAACAAAAGCAGAGGATCATTCAGGCTCCGTCCTGAAATCGCTGCGGCGATGATAGGGAGCCTGGTGCTGCCCGTCGCGCCGTAGAGCAGCGAGATGCCGTAGAGGAGGATGCCGGATGAGAAGGCGCCCAGCACGAAGTATTTTGCCGATGCCTCCAGTGAGCGCGGTTCCGACCGTTTGAGCCCCGCCATCACGTACAGCGAGAGCGACATCAATTCGGTGCCGAGGTAGATCGTCAGCAGATCCGCCGAGGACACCATGACCATCATGCCGGAAAGCGCGAGCAGGACGAAGCCGTAGTATTCGCTGACATGCAGCCGTTCCTCCTTCAGGTACGAGTAGGATAAGAGGACGGTCAGGCCTGCAACGAAGCAGAGCAGCAGCTTCCAAAAAGATCCGTAGGCATCGATGACGACGAGCCCCCCGAACGCCGATGCCGCATGGCTCATCTGAGAGGCGGTCAGGCCCATGCAGGTCGCCAATGTGCCGAGACTCAGCCAGGCCAATCCATCTTTCTTGGACGGGTGTAAGACCGGGTCGAGCGCGACCACCACGCAGGCGGCGGTGATGACCAAGAGTTCAGGCAGAACCAGAAGCAGGTCATCTGAAGAGAAGGTCATGGCTGGCGCACCTGCTCGGATGGCGGCGACACGACCTGCACGAGGGTCGTCACGGGGTCGGGCCGACTCACGAACTGAGCCGGTACCGGAGCGGAGGGGGACGTGCGCGCGATGACCTTATCGACGCTGGCGTGCATGCGCGTCAGCATGGGATTGGGGAACAACCCGATCCAGAATACCAGCGCGACAAGCGGCACCAGCGTGGCCATCTCGCGCTGGTTCAGGTCCCGGAGCTTCGGCGCAAACGATGGCGAGGGAACACCGAAGGCGACACGTTGCACCATCCAGAGGAGGTAGACGGCGGCCAAGATGATTCCGAGGGAGGCCAACGCCGTGGCCGCCTTGCTCCAGAGGAACGTGCCGGCTAGGACCATGAACTCGCCGACGAAGCTGTTGGTCCCGGGCAATCCCAGGGAGGAGAGGGCAAGGATGACAAGGACTGTCGCGTACCGCGGCATCGGCTTCGTGAGCCCGACATTATCGGCGATTTGCCGGCTATGGGTGCGTTCGTAAATCACGCCGACGCAGAGGAAGAGGCCGCCGGTCGTAATGCCGTGGTTCACCATCTGCATGACGGCGCCTTCGATGCCCTGGATGTTGAAGGCAAACAGCCCAAGCGTGACGAATCCCATATGGCTGACGCTCGAATAGGCGATGAGCTTTTTCAAGTCGGCCTGGGCCAGCGCCATATAGGCGCCATAGATGATGGCGACGACCGAGAGGGCGACCATCAGCGGAGTAAACGCCTTTGAGGCGTCCGGCAACATCGGCAGGCTGAACCGGACAAATCCGTAGGCACCCATCTTGAGCAGGACGCTGGCGAGGATCACGCTGCCTGCGGTGGGCGCTTCGACGTGCGCATCGGGCAACCACGTGTGGAATGGAAACATCGGCACCTTCACCGCAAAGGCGGCGAAGAAGGCGAGGAAGAGCCACATCTGCAAGGTTCTCGAATAGGCACCTTGGCTCAATTGAAGAATGTCGAACGTATGACCGCCCTGAAAATAGAGCACCAGTATCGCGACCAGGAGCAGCACGCTGCCGGCCAGCGTATAGAGGAAAAACTTGATCGCGGCATAGAGGCGATTCGGCCCGCCCCAGACGCCGATCAACAGGTACATCGGAATCAGCATGGCCTCCCAGAACACGTAGAACAAGACGAAATCGAGGGCGGCGAACACGCCGATCATGGCGCCCTCCATGATCAACAGCATGGCCATGAAGCTCCGGATTCTCGCGTCGATTGAATCCCAGGAGATCAGGACGCAGAGCGGTATCAACGCCGTCGTCATCAGCACCAGCGGCAGACTGATTCCGTCGAGACCGAGCCGGTAATGGATCGGCGGCGTCGTGATCCACACCGCCTGTTCACCGAATTGCATCTGACCGGACGAGGCATCGAAGAGCCACCAGAGAGGAAGTGAGAGCAGGAGATCGCCGATCGCGATGGCGAGGGCTGTCTGGCGAACGCTGGTCTCTTTGACCAGAAAGACCGCGATCGCGCCGGCGAGCGGGAGAAAGATCAGAATTGTGAGCCAGGGAAAGGAATGTGTCATTCGTCAGCCGTCAAACGCGTCGCACAGGACGAACAAAAGACGATGGATTCTGATTGCCCATTTGAATGACGAATGACGATTGACGCCCCGGGTCCAATCTTCATTGTCATCCCTCAGAAGAAAACAAACACGGTGACGATCGCAACAATTCCCAGTGCCATCGCCAACGCGTAATGCTGGGTCTGCCCGCTCTGAACCAGCCGTAACAGCCATGCGCCCCAGGCTATGGCGCGAGCCACGCCATTGACGGCTGCGTCGATCACGTTGACATCCACCCGCTTCCAGAGTCCCGAGGCTGCTGTACAGGTCGGCTGCACGAACGCGCGGTCGTAGGCTTCATCCACGTACCACTTGTGCAGAGAGCCCTGATAGAGGCTGCTCCACTGCCGGGCGAGACGATCCGGGAGATGCGGGTTCAGCACATAGACATAGTAAGCCGCGGCGATACCGCTCAGCCCCATCACGGTGGCCAGGATCATGATGACGAAAGCGGCTCCGTCATGAGGAGCTACACTCTCCTGTTGAGTGGAGAACACCGGTTCCAGGAACGCGGGGATGCCGAGATAGCCGGTCACAATACTGAGCACCGCCAGAATCACGAGCGGCGTCGTGATCGTGCGCGACGGCTCACGAACGTGCTGGGCATGGTGCGGATCGACGCGCGACGTCCCCCAAAACGTGACGAACACCAGCCTGAAGCTATAAAAGGCGGTGAGAAGGGCGGTCAGCAATCCGAAAAGGGTCAGCACCCGGCCGAGAGTTCCCGACGACCAGGCCGAGACCAAGAGATCGTCCTTGCTGAAAAAACCCGCCGTGAGCGGGAAACCGGCGAGGGCGAGCGAACCGATGACGAAGGTCCAGTACGTGATCGGCAATTTGTCCTTGAGGCCGCCCATATGGCGCATGTCCTGCTCATGGTGCAGCGCGATGATCACAGAGCCGCAGGCCAGGAACAGCAGGGCTTTGAAGGAGCCGTGGGTCAACAGATGGTACATGCCGGAGGCATAGGCTCCGAGCCCGCAGGCCATGACCATGTAGCCGAGCTGACTGACCGTTGAGTAGGCGACCACGCGCTTGATGTCCGTTTGAGTCAATGCGATGGTGGCGCCCATCACCATCGTCGCAGCGCCGACGACGGCCACCACGTCCATCGCGGTCGGGGACAGGTTATAGAGAGGGGATAGCCGCGCCACCATGAACACCCCCGCCGTCACCATGGTCGCGGCGTGGATGAGGGCCGAAATGGGTGTCGGGCCCTCCATCGCGTCGGGCAGCCACACGTGCAGGGGAACCTGCGCCGACTTCCCGATTGCGCCGGTGAACAACAGCAGGCAGATCACGGTCACGACCGGCACCTCCCAGGTTCCGCCGAACAGTCCCAGGAGGTTCATCGTTCGCCAGGCCGACTCCTGGGCGGCTGGAAACACGTCGCGATAGTTCAGCGACCCGAAACTGAACCAGACCAGCAGGAGCCCGAGCATGAATCCGAAGTCGCCCACCCGATTGACGAGAAAGGCCTTAGTGGCTGCGGCACAGGCTGAAGCCCGCTCGTACCAATGGCCGATCAGGAGGTATGAACAGAGCCCGACTGCTTCCCAAAAGATAAAGAGCTGAAGCAGATTGTCGGCAAGCACCAGCATCAACATCGAGAAGGTGAACAACGCGATGTAGCTGAAGAAGCGGGCATAGCCTGGCTCGCCATGCATGTAGCCGATCGTATAGATGTGGACGAGCGAACTGACACCGGTGACCAGCAGGAGCATCACGGCGGTGAGCCGGTCGATCGAAAGGCCGATATGGATGTCCAGGTTCCCGGATGTGAGCCATGTGTACAGCGGAACGGTGATGACGGAGCCCGAGGCCACTTCTGCGAACGTCGCCAGTGATAAGACGAGCGACAGCAGAACTGCCGGGACCGCGACCAGGTGAGCGCGGTCTGTGATCCGCCAGCCGGCCAGGCCTAGAATCAGGAAGGCGGCCAGCGGGAGGAATGGGATGAGCGCGTAGATCATAAGTTTGGGAGCTGATGGCTGATGACTGATAGCACGAACCTCGAACGCGTGTCCGTGCCATTCGCCATCTGCCGGTTGTTTACCATTTCAACAGATTGAATTCTTCGACATTGATGGTGGACCTGGATCGGTGGATCGCGACCACGATCGCAAGACCGACCCCGACTTCAGCGGCCGCGACGGTCAACGTGAAAAAGACGAAGATCTGCCCCCCCAGGTCGTGAAAGTAGTCGGCAAACGCGACGAAGTTAATATTGGTCGCGTTCAACATGAGCTCCACGCACAGGAGAATGATGATGATATTCCGCCGGATCAGGACTCCGACGAGCCCGGTGAAGAACACACATGCGCTCAGGATGAGATAGTAGTGAATGGGAACGCTCATGATCCCGACGTCTCGGACAAATCCTTTTTCGACAGCACTACGGCGCCGATCATTGCGACCAGGAGGATGAGCGATGCCACTTCAAAAGGGAACAGATAGGTGGTGTACAAGAGATGGCCGATCGATTCGGTGTTGCCTTCTTCGACCCCCGGCTCGGATGCGCGCACCGCACTGGAGCCGAATGACATCGTGTGCTGCCCGACCAGAGCGACCACCCCCGCGAGAATGGCGCCTCCGATCAGGAACGCGCCTTGTGATTGAATGTGATAGCGATCCGGTTTCTTCTCCGTGAGAAACATCACCGCGAAGAGGTAGAAAATGAGGATGGCACCCGCGTACACCATGAGTTGAACGGCAAACAAGAATTCCGCGTGCAGGGTGATGTAGAGGCCGGCCACATGGAAAAACATCACCAGCAGGGAGAGTGCGCTGTAGATCGGGTTCCTCAGCGCCACCACCAGGATGGCGGTCAGAACGATGACCCCTCCAAAATACCCAAAAAACAGCTCGGCCACGATGCAACTCCTCGACTACATGTCAGACTCGGCTCGGCCAACAGATCGCGGTGTCCGTTTCCGGTTCCGCGATGGGAGAGCACGGCACGGTCAGTCCGGTTTCTGCGGGACGTGCTTGAACGCGACGTTGAAGAACGCCACGTTCGGATGCTGCAGTTCCAGACGCTTCTCGCGGACGGGGAACGATCGGTCGCCGATGGCGAGGAGCTGCTGTTTGTTGAGATAGAGCTGCCGCTTGTCGTACACCGCCCATTCGAACTCGCGGGTCATGCCGAGCGCGTCGACGGGACAAGCTTCGACGCACATTCCGCAGAACAGGCAGCGGGTCATGTCCATGTAGTATTCTTTCGAGTAACGCTTCGTCGGTTCGCCCGGCACTTCGGCGCTGACGACGCGGATGACGCGTGACGGACAGGCCGCTTCACAAAGATCGCACCCCACGCATTTCTCCGTTCCGTCGTCGTACCGGAGCAGCGCGAGCATGCCGCGATAGTTATCCGGCAGCGTGCGTTTCTCGTGCGGGTACTGCAACGTGATCGGCCTATAGTGGATCAAATGCGCGAGCGTGGCCTTCATGCCTACGAGGATCTCGTAGAACGTGATGGTCTTGAGCCATGCGAGCAGGCCCGGTCGTCTAGGAGTCGCAGTGTGTGCCATCGCTCAGTTCGTCGCCCTACTTCATCTGTTGGTACATGAACACGGCCAGGGATGTCACCACGATGTTGCCCAAGGCGATGGGGAGCATCACCTTCCATCCGAACCGCATCAACTGATCGTATCGCAGCCGAGGGAGCGTCGCCCGCAGCCAGAAGAAGAGGAACAGGAAGCCGTACACCTTGATCGTGAACCAGGCGACTCCTTCCGCCCACGCAGCCGATTCCAGACCCATGAGGCCGAGGATCGTGCCGGGGTACGGCGCGTTCCAACCGCCCAGAAACAGGGCCGCCGCCACGCACGACACCAGCACCATGTTGGCATACTCGGCGAGGAAGAAAAACGCAAAGCGCATCCCGCTGTACTCGGTGAAAAAGCCGGCGACGAGTTCGCTTTCAGCTTCCGGCAGGTCGAAGGGGACGCGGTTGGTTTCGGCCACCGATGAGATCACGTAGACCACGAACGCGAAAATTTGCGGAGCCGGAAACGCGAACACGTACCAATGCCAAAACCCACCGGCCTGAGCCTCGGTGATCTTCACGAGACTCAGCGAGCCGGCCATGATCAATACGCCGATGATGGCGAGTCCGACGTTGAGCTCGTAACTGATGATCTGTGCCGCCGAACGTAAGCCCCCGAGCAAGGAGTATTTGCTGTTGGATGCCCACCCCCCGAGGATGATGCCGTAGGCGCCGATCGAGGCGAAGGCCAGGATGTACAAGATGCCAATGTTGATGTCGCTGATCACGAAGGGCTTCACCGCGACGCCGGCGATCTCGATGGCCTGGTCCGGGCCGAAGGGGATGACCGCAAACCCGATCAAGGCCGGAACCAGCGCGAGGATCGGCGCCATGCTGAACAGGAACTTGTTGGCGCCGGCAGGGATGATGTCTTCCTTAAAAAACAGCTTGATGGCGTCCGCAATCGGCTGGAGGATGCCGTAGGGCCCGACTTCCATCGGCCCCATACGGTCCTGCATCCACCCGAGAACCTTCCGCTCGGCGAGCGTGAGGATCAGGACCGTCACCATGACGATGGCCAGCACGGCGGCGATTTGGGTCAGTGACACGGCGAGGCGCAACCCTAGTTCAGTCACGATTGGACTCCTGGATTAACAGTGCACATCACAACGGTGGTCTCTCTATGCGACCTTCATCATCGATACCGACGTCGTCCGGCTCGACGGGGCGCGAGTGACGGGATCGATCACGCAATCGAATAAATGCCGGGCCGCTTGGCTGAAATGGTCGGGAAACCATGCGGACCCCTGGGGAACTCGCCCTGCGATCCTGACCGTCGTGGTCATTTCTCCGCGCAGATTGGACAGGCGGACGCGGTCGCCGTCCTTCAGCGCGAAGCGTCCGGCGTCGACCGGACTGATCCGGAGCATGCCATTGCCTTCCACTTGCATCAGCCCCTTGGAGCGGGTGGACAATTTTCCGGAGTGGAACAGGCTCTGCACCAACTCCAGTCGAACCGTGCCGTCCGGCAAGGATGTCGCAGTCTCGAGCCTATATCGCGCCGCCAGATCGTCCTGATAGCCGCCGCCAAGATAGTGGTCGACAGCTGTACGGGCGACCCGCGGAGGAACAGGCGCCGGGCCGAGCGATCCATAACCTGGGATCAACCCTCTGATTTCCTTGAGAATCTCCTTGCTCTCTGTGTACTCCAGCGGCCTATCCATAAGGATCGAGAGCGCGGAGAAGATTTCCCAATCGGGCCGGCTTTCCCCGGCCGATTCAAGCACCTGGCGGACCGCCTGCACGTGCCCCTCCGTATTCGTGAACGTTCCGTTCTTTTCCACCGACGAAACCGCCGGCAACACGACATGCGCCAAGGCCGCGGTCTCCGTCAAGAACAGTTCCTGACAGACCAGCAGCTCGAGCTTGCGCAACGCTTCCTCCGCGCGGACGTTGTCGGGGAGGCTTCCCACCGGATTTTCGCCGACGATGAACATGGCTTTCAGAATTCCGGCTCTGGCCCGGTCCAACATCTCGACTAGCGATGCGCCGCCGCTCGGGGGCGGGTCTTGCTTCCAGCACGACGCGATGCGCTCGCGGTCCGCGCGGTTGGCCATGTCGGAAGGGCCCGGAAGAAACTCGGCGACCGCGCCCATCTCGACCGCGCCCTGATCGTTGTTTTCCTCCGCGAGCGGCGCGAAGCCGCAGCCCGCCTGTTCCAACTTCCCGGCGAGGAGAAGCAGGTCGAGCAAGGTCACCGATCCGGCGTAGCCGCGCGGGCCGCGCAGCAGGCCCTGGCCGGCCAGCACGACCACCCGCTGACCTTCCGAGAACGCCTTCGCGGCCCGGGCAAAGTCGGCGGCGTTCATGCCGGTCGACGCCTCCATATCCTGCCAGGAGATCTGGCCCAACGCCTGCGCGACGGCCTTCACATAAGCGGGGTGCCGTTGTGGCAAATCGGGTGGCACAAGCTGCTGCTCGACGAGCGCTTTTGCCAGGCCGAGGACGGCATCCGGGAGCTGCGGGGTCGAAACGCAAAAATGATGGCGAGACAGATTCGCGATATTGCTGATCGTCTCGATGGCCGGCTCCAGGGATTCGATCGTGATCAGCTTGGCGCCGTGTTTCTTCACCGCCTCTTTCACCTTGAGGCCGGTGACGGGGTTGGATTCCGTGATGTTCGTTCCGACCAGCAACAGGACGTCGGCCGACAGGATGTCGTCGAAACTGACGGTCCACCGATGCGTACCCTGCACGCGCCGCATGGCCTGCAGGGCGTTGAGATGGCCGTAGCGCGCGCTGCTGTCGATGTTGTTCGTTCCGACCACAACTCGCATGAATTTCTGGAAGAGGTACAAATCTTCGTTGGTGCATCGGCCCGAGATAAGCCCGCCGAAGGTCTCTCCGCCCTGAGCGGCCTTGATCTTGCTCGCCTGGTCCGCGACGAATTCCAGGGCTTCTTCCCAGGTGGCCGGCACAAGCACGCCGTTGCGGCGGATAAGCGGATGCGTCAGCCGTTCGGGATGGCTGGCCGCATGAAAGCCGAAAAATCCGCGAGCGCAGAGATCGCCGTTGTTGCGCCCTGCGCCGTGCGATGAGTTGACTTCGACCAATTCCTGGTTCTTCGCCTGGACCGTAATCTGGCAGCCGTCTCCGCAATACCCGCAGATCGTATCGGTCCGTTTAAGCATCCAGGGGCGGTATTCGTACATCGACAGGCGGCTGGTAATCGCCCCGACCGGACAGATCTGAACGCACCCGCCGCAAAATTCGCAATCAAGCGGATGAGGTCCGAAATGCTTGATCTCGGTCATGGTGCCGCGTCCGGCCGGCGCGAGGGCCTTCACATCCATCACTTCATCGCAATACCGGACGCAACGAAGGCACTGCACGCAGCGATTCATCTGCGTTTCGATGAGCGGGCTGAAATACTCCTTCTGGAAGATGCGCTTGGTTTCGGCGAATCGGCTGGTCGTCGCCGTATACTGATGAGAAAAGTCCTGAAGGTCGCATCTGCCGCCCTGGTCGCAGACGGGACAATCGAGCGGATGATTGGCCAGAATGAACTCGAGCACCGACTTATGGGCGTCGTTGACCACCGTGGTCGCGGTCCGCACGCTCATGCCTTCGTCCACCGGGGTGCTGCAAGCCGTTTGAAGCTTGGGCATCTTTTCGATCTCCACCAGACACATGCGGCAGTTCGCGTCCGGCTTCAGCTTGGGGTGATAGCAAAAATGCGGGATCATCACTCCAACGCGCCGGGCCGCTTCGATGACGAGCGTCCCCTTCGGCACATGGACAGTGGTGCCGTCGATGGTGAGGCGCACGGTGGTGGTTGAATCAGTCATGGTCTCTACTCATGCTGACAGGCTGACAAGAGCAGATGTCAGCCTGTTGCCTGGTCCCTTGTCAGCGCACTGTGACATTCCGAGATGCTGACAAGCTGACAGGCTGACAACCGGACTCCGAGACTTGTCAGCCTGCTCGCGTGTCTCTTGTCAGCTTCCTTCATCCTTTTCCTACCGGTTCCGGTCTGATCAGATTGGCCGCTTCTGCCTCGCGAATCAAGCTGACGTACTCCTGCCGCCAGTGCTGGAGCGTGCTCATAATCGGCGCGACTTCCGCATCGCCGAACGCACAGACGGTGCGGCCGGCGATGTTCTTGCACAGATCCGACAAGGTTTCAAGGTCTTGCATCCGACCGCGTTTCGCGATGATGCGGCGCATGGTCTGCACGAGCCAGGAACTGCCTTCCCGGCAGGGACTGCATTTCCCGCAAGATTCGTGGTAGAAAAATTCCATGAGCCGCAACGCGGCCCAGACCATGCTGGTACCTTCCTCCATGACCGTGACGCCGCCGGAGCCCAGCATCGATCCCGCGGCTGCGACCGATTCGAAATCCAACTTCACGTCGAGATGATTCGGCGTCAGGAAGGGGGCCGAGGCTCCGCCGGGAATGAACGCCTTGATCGGTTTGTCTGAGCGCATCCCCCCGGCATGCTCATACACCAGCTCCCGTACGGTGACGCCCATCGGGAGTTCGTAATTACCGGGGCGTTTTACGTGCCCGCTGACGCAAAACACTCGCGTTCCGGTGCTTTTCGGCGGGGAGCCGATCGCGGCGAACCATTCCGCACCGCGGTTGATGATGTGCGGAAGGTTGGCCAGGGTCTCGACGTTGTTGACCACCGTGGGCTTGTTGTACAGCCCGTGGGTCGCAGGAAAGGGCGGTTTTACGCGGGGGAGCCCGCGCTTGCCCTCCAACGATTCAATGAGGGCCGTCTCCTCGCCGCAGATGTAGGCCCCGGCTCCGCGGTGGACCCACACGTCCACCGTGACGCCCGTTCCCAGAATATTCGTTCCGATGTAACCGGCGTCCCGCGCCTCGCCGATCGCCCGTTCCAGAATTCTTGAGCCCAGCACCATTTCGCCGCGGATATAGATGTAGGCCGATTCGGCGCTGATCGCGTAACAGGCCAGTACGATGCCTTCAAGGACTTGATGCGCGTCCCGCTCCATGAGCTGGCGGTCTTTGAACGTGCCGGGCTCGCTTTCGTCGGCGTTGCAGCAGAGGTAGCGGGGGCCGTGATAATCTTTGGGGAGAAATCCCCACTTCACGCCGGTCGGGAACCCGGCTCCGCCTCGACCGCGCAGGCCGGATTTCCGTACCGTCGCCGTGACATCAGGCGGGGCAATCTTGCCGAGCGTCTTGCGCAGGGCCTGATAGCCGCCGGTTTTCTCATAGTCCGCCAGCGATCCGGTGTACCCGGGCTGCATCATGTTCTTCAGTAAGATCAGTTCGTAGGTCGCCATATGCTCAATGGCTGACAAGCGACAAGCTGACAAGATCGGATGTCACCCTGTCAGCTTGAACACCTGTCAGCTCTTCCTCGCGGGTTCAGGCCACATGAAGGGACCGCTCTTTAACTGACTGGTACCGGTCGCCCGGAGCTCGGCCAGAATCCGGTCCACTTTCTCCTCGGTCAAACGCTCGTAATAGTCGTCGTTGATCTGCATCATGGGCCCGGTCCCGCAGGCCGCCAAACACTCCACGGTGCTCAGGGTAAAAAGACCGTCGGCGGTGGTTCCTCCCGGGCCGATGCCCAGCTTCGTCTTGATCCATTCGATCACCGTATCCGACCCGACCAGGGCGCACATGAGCGACTTGCACACCTGAATGTGGAATGTTCCAACCGGCTTCAGGTTGAACATCGTGTAGAACGTGATCGTCTCGTACACCTGCGGCGGCGTCAGATGCAGCAGGCGAGCGATCTCCTTCATGGATTCCTCCGAAACGTAGCCCTGATCCCGCTGGGCTATGTACAGGAGCGGCAGCAACGCCGAGCGTTTGACCGGATAGCGAGATAGAATGTCGCTTATCTCGTCTTTGTACTTGTCTTGCAACATGCCTTGCTCTCACCAAGAGCTGATGGCTGATCGCTGATGGTAAGAAAAAACTTCCGTAGTTCGAACCATAGGCCATCTGCCATCAGCCATCCGCTCCTATTTTTCATCGGTCGCATTCTCCCATGACCACATCGTACGTGCCGAAGATCGTAATGATGTCCGAGATCAGATAGCCGCGGGCCATGTGATCGAACGCACCCATATGGACGAACGAGGGCGAGCGGATTTTGAGCCGATAGGGCCGGGGGCTTCCGTCGCTGATAATGTAGAAGCCCAATTCGCCCTTCGGCGCTTCGGTGGCGCAGTAGGTTTCGGCTTTCGGCGGCTTGAATCCCTGCGTGAAGATGATGAAATGGTGAATCAAACTCTCCATGTCGCGCATGACGAGTGGTTTCGGCGGCGGAATATACTGCGGCTTGTCGGCCATGATCGGCCCGGGTGGCAGCTGATCGAGACACTGCGCGATGATGCGCGCGCTTTGACGCATCTCTTCCATGCGGATCCAGTAACGATCGTACGTGTCGCCGTTTTTCCCGACGGGCACTTCCCAATCGACTTTATGATAGACCCCGTAGGGTTCCAGTTTCCGCACGTCATAGGCGACGCCCGAGCCCCGCAGCGTGGGGCCGGTGAGACCGAAATTGATGGCGTCTTCGGCTGAAATCACCGCCACGTTCTTGGTACGACCTAGCCAAATCCGGTTGGAAGCAATCAGGGTATCGTACTCGTTCACCTTCTGGGGGAACGTCTCCAGGAACGTCTTGAGGCGAGTGACCAGCTCCGGGGTGAAGTCGCTGTCTACGCCGCCGATCCGATAGTAGTTCAAGGTCAGTCTGGCGCCGCAGAGTTGCTCGAACATGTCGAGCAGGATCTCCCGCTCCCGGAATGTCCAGAAGAACACCGTCATCGCGCCGATATCCAACGCCTGGGTACCCAGCCAGAACAAATGTCCGAGTATGCGTTGCATTTCCGCGACGATGGTGCGGATATATTCCGCCCGCTCCGGGACGGTCATGCCGAGCAGTTTTTCGACGGCCCGCACATAGGCATAGTTGTTCGCCATGGCGCAGACGTAGTCCAGCCGGTCGGTATGCGGGATGATCTGCATGTAGGCGAGTCCTTCGGCCAATTTTTCGACGCCGCGGTGCAGATAACCGAGGTCCGGTGTGGCCTTGACGATTCGTTCGCCGTCCAGCTCGAGCACGACGCGGAGGACGCCGTGCGTGCTTGGATGCTGGGGGCCCATGTTCAGCAAGAGTTCTTCCCGCCGTCGCGCTCCGGACCCGATTGCCCCAGAGATGTACGGCCTTTTCTGCGCCTCCGGGACCTCGCCGTCGATCGATCCGCCCGGTGGTTCATCCAGTCGCGGAAGGAATTCGAACTGGCTTCGCCAGCCGCGCCCCTCGGCCGGAAAATCCTTCCGAAGCGGATAGCCTTCCGTATAGTCGTCCGGCAGGAGGATACGACGCAGATCGGGATGCCCGGTAAACCGGATGCCCATCATGTCGTAGACTTCCCGTTCCAAAAACTCCGCGCCACGCCAGATGCCCGTCACAGACTCAATGGTCGGGTTTTCCTCGGTGAGCCTCGCCTTAAGCCGAATACGCCTGCCGTGGGGCAGAGATAAGAGATGGTAGATAACCTCAAAGCGCTCTTGGGCATCGGGGTAATCCGCGGAGCAAATGTCCGTGATGTGGTCAAAGGCGGCTTCCGGCGCATCGTGCAAAAAGCGCGCGACGTCGATGATCTTGGCCGCGGCGACATGGGCAGTCACTTCGGACCGCGCGGTGTCGACATCGACCGATCGGACGGCGTCGGGAAACTTCTTCAGAAGCGTTTCGACGAGGAATTGCATGAGTCCTACTCAGCGCTGATAAGCTGACAGGACGGAGCGCTGACACCGGTGAGCGATGACCTGCCGCCTGTCAGCCTGTTCACTTGTCAGCTATTTTATGAACACCTTCTCCCGCTGAATTTTCTCTTGGAGCTTCA
>Ga0233416_10000345_pt1 | contig 14296 bp, 13 predicted proteins | sample Sediment_Towuti__2_FD_188638 | JGI IMG/M metagenome (GOLD analysis project Ga0233416, IMG submission 188638) | Sediment microbial communities from Lake Towuti, South Sulawesi, Indonesia - Sediment_Towuti_2014_0_MG | ecosystem: Environmental > Aquatic > Freshwater > Lake > Sediment | place... | reverse complement strand
CGATCCCGAACGCGAGCATTAGCCCCCCGCCGCCGAAGTCGCCGACGAGGTTGAGCGGCGGCACCGGCGGGCCGCCCGCGCGCCCGATCGCGTTCAGCACCCCGGAGAGCGCGATGTAGTTGATGTCGTGACCGGCGCGCGCCGCGAGCGGCCCGTCCTGCCCCCAGCCGGTCATGCGCCCGTAGACGAGCCTCGGATTGGCGGCGAGGAGCACGTCGGGTCCGAGGCCGAGGCGTTCCATCACGTTCGGCCGGAAGCCTTCGATCAGCGCGTCGGCGCGCTGCGCGAGGAGGAGGGCGGCGGCGACCCCGTCCTTCGTCTTGAGGTCGAGCGTGACCGAGCGGCGGCCGCGGAACATGACGTCGGCCGAGCGGGTCCGCCCGAGGCCGAGGCCGGGATCGCTCGGCCGATCGACGAGCAGCACGTCGGCGCCCATGTCCGCGAGCATCATCCCGCAGAACGGCCCCGGCCCGATCGCCTCGAGCTCGAGCACGCGCACGCCAGCGAGCGGTCCCATGCGCGCGATCCTAGTACGCCGCGTTTCCCGGCGTGCGCGGAAACGGAATCGCGTCGCGGACGTTCGAGAGTCCGGTGACGTACGCGACCGTGCGCTCGAAGCCGAGGCCGAAGCCGGCGTGCGGCACCGTCCCGTAGCGCCGCAGGTCGCGATACCAGCCGTAGTGCGCCTTGTCCAATCCCACCTCCGCCAGTCGCGAGTCGAGCACGTCGAGCCGCTCCTCGCGCTGGCTGCCGCCGATGATCTCGCCGATCCCCGGCGCGAGGACATCCATCGCCGCGACGGTCTTGCCGTCGTCGTTGAGCCGCATGTAGAAGGCCTTGATGCCCTTGGGGTAGTTCATGACGATCACCGGCTTGCGCGCGTGCCGCTCGGTGAGGTAGCGCTCGTGCTCCGATTGCAGGTCGATGCCCCACTTGACCGGGAACTCGAACTTCTCCTTCGCCCGCTCGAGGATCCCGATCGCCTCGCCGTAGTCCATGCGCACGAACTCGGAGTCGACGATCCCCTGCAGCTTCGCGATCACGCCCTTCTCGATGCGCTCCTCGAAGAACGCCATGTCGTCGGGGCGCTCGGTGAGCACCGAGCTGAAGACGTGCTTCAGCAGCGCTTCGGCGAGACTCGCGTCGTCGCCGAGGTCGGCGAAGGCGATCTCCGGCTCGATCATCCAGAACTCCGCGAGATGCCGGCTCGTGTTCGAATTCTCGGCGCGGAACGTCGGACCGAAGGTGTAGACCCTGGAGAGCGCGAGGCAGTACGTCTCCACGTTGAGCTGACCCGAGACGGTGAGGAAGGTCTCGCGCCCGAAGAAGTCCTGGCTGAAGTCGACTCGCCCCTCGGGCGTGCGCGGCAGGTTCGCAAGGTCGAGCGTCGAGACGCGGAAGAGGGCGCCGGCGCCTTCCGCATCGGAGGCCGTGATGATCGGCGTGTTGACCCAGAAGAAGCCGCGGTCGTGGAAGAAGCGGTGGATCGACTGGGCGATCGCGTGACGGACGCGGGTCACCGCGCCGATGACATTGGTCCGCGGGCGCAGATGCGCGACCTCGCGCAGGAACTCGAGCGTATGCGGCTTCGGCTGGATCGGGTAGGAGTCCGGGTCTTCCACCCATCCGACCACCCGGATCGCGGTCGCCTGCATCTCGAACGGCTGTCCCTTGGCCGGGGAGGGGACGATCACGCCGGTCGCTTCCACCGCGCAGCCGGCGGTGAGGTGGAGGACTTCGTCCGCGTAGTTCGGCAGCGTGTTCGGCGCGACGACCTGCACCGGGTGGAAGGACGAGCCGTCGGCGACGTTGACGAACGAGATCCCGGCCTTCGAGTCGCGCCGGGTGCGCACCCAGCCGCTGAGGGTGACCGGCGTGTCCCTGGGCGCCCGGCCGGCGAGGACATCGACACAGGCAAGCGAGGTCATTGCGCGTTCCGGATGAATGGCGGAGCAGGCCGGATTGTGCCCTCGACCGCGGGCGGGCGCTCTAGTAGCCGAGCGACCGCGGCAGCCAGAGCACCGTCTGCGGCACGAGCGCGAGGCCGAACAGGATCGCGATCAGCGCGGCGATGAACCCCCAGCTCTCGGCGATGATCTCGCGGAGCGGGATCCTGGTGAGCCCGGTCAGCACGAACAGCAGCACGCCGTACGGCGGGGTGATCAGCCCGATCATCATGTTGACGATCACCACGACGCCGAAGTGGACGAGGTCGATGCCGAGCGCCTTCATCGTCGGCAGGAGCAGCGGCACGATGACGAGCAGCATGGTGGTGGCGTCGAGGAAGCAGCCGAGCGCGAGGAACAGCAGGTTGACCAGGAGCAGGAACGCCGTCGGCGAGAGGTCGACGCCCTCGAGCCAGGTCGCGAGCCGCGCCGGCAGCTGCTCGGTCGCGACCGCGTAGTTGATCACGAACGCGCCGCAGATGATCAGCATGACCACCGCGCTCGATTTCAGCGACTGCAGCAGGACGGCGTAGAGCGTCCGCGGCCCGAGCGTCCGGTAGACGACGGCGGCGAGGAGCATGGCGTAGGCGGCGCCCATCGCGGCGGCCTCGGTCGGCGTGAAGGCGCCCGAGTAGATGCCGCCGAGCAGCACGACCGGCAGCGACAGCGGCAGAAGCGCGCGCCGGATGACGCCCGGCCACTCGCGCACCGGAACCGCCTCGTCGACGGGAAAGCCGCGCCGCCGCGCGGTGACCCAGACCACGACCATCATCGCGGCGGACATGAGCAGGCCGGGAATCACGCCGCCGAGGAAGAGCGCCGCCACCGACGCGCCGGAGATGAGCGCGTAGAGCACCATCGGGATCGACGGCGGGATGATCGGCCCGACCGTCGCCGAAGCCGCGACCACCGCGGCGGCGAAGCCGCGCGGGTAGCCGGCCTTCTCCATCATCCGGATCGTCATCATGCCGGGCCCGGCCGCGTCGGCGATCGCGCTGCCGCTCATGCTGGCGAAGATGATGCTCACAACGATGTCGACCTGCGCCAGCCCGCCGCGCATGCGGCCGACGAGCACGTGGGCGAACGCGAAGAGACGGTCGCTGATCGTGGCCGCGTTCATTACGTTGGCGGCGAGGATGAACATCGGCACGGCGAGCAGGACGTAGCTCGCGAGGAGACCGTTCAGGATCTGCTCGGCGGCGAGCGCCGGGTCGTGGCCGCCGGCGAAGAGATACGCGATCCCGCCGAGCAGCATGCTGAAGGCCACCGGCACGCCCAGCGCCGCGGCGCCGAAGAAGACCGCGAGCAGGCAGATGAAGGCGAAGCTCACTCGCTTCCCGGCCCGATCCGCTCCCGCCAGCGGGAGCCGAGCAGTGCGGCCACGCGGCAGAGCGCGCGCGCGGCGAGGGCCGCCAGAAAGATCGGAAAGCAGGCGAACACCCAGTCGTAGCGCCAGCCGAGGACCGGCGTGCGCTCGCGGGCCATGAACGCGACGTAATCGAGGGTGGCGGGCAGCGCTGCGGCGAACAGCACCGCGACCAGCGCGGCGCCGACGAGTCCGAACACGCGGCGCGCGTGCGGCGGCGCGGCCTGCGCGAGGAGATCGAAGGAGACGTGCTCGCGCCACGGCACCGCGAACGCGCAGGCCCAGAACACCGCCCAGGGAAACAGCACCAGCGCGAGCTCATCGGTCCACCCGAGCGGATGGCCGACCGCATAGCGGAACACGATCTGCAGCAGGAACGCGCCGAACAGGGCGGCGAAAATCGCCACTCCGACGGCTTCGGCGCTGCGTGTGAGCCGGGTGAGCACGCGGTCGGCGCGGGAGCGGGGACCTAGCGCGTGGCGTTCACGCGCTCGAGCAGGCCCTTCGGCCAGGCCTTCGCGAACTCCGACTCGAGATAGGCGCGCTGGGCGTGCTGGCGGAACGCCTCGACGTTCGGCGTGGTCACCGTCAGGCCCTCCTTGCGGAAGAACTCGACGAGCTCCTGCTCGTCCCGGATGCGGTTCTCGTCGTTGAAGCGGGTCGCCGCGCGCGCCGCCGCCCGCACCTTCTGCCGGTCCTCCGCGGACATCGCGTTCAGCGCCCGGTTCGAGATCGTGAGATGGATGTCGGCGACCAGGTGTCCGGTGAGCACGATCTGCTTCGTCACCTCGTAGAACTTCGCGGCGCGGACCGTGGGCAGCGGATTGTCCTGTGCGTCGATCGTGCCGGTCTTGAGCGCGAGGTACACCTCGTTGAACGCGAGCGGCGTCGGGTTCGCGCCGAGCGCCTGCCCGAGGAACAGCCACTCCTTCGAGCCGGGCATGCGGAGCTTCACGCCCCTGAGGTCGGCCGGCGTCTGGACGCTGCGCGCGTCGCGGAGATTGAGCTGGCGCGTGCCGAGATAGGCGGGACTGAGGATCTGCAGGTCCATGACCGCGGAGATCCTGCCGTTGATCTCCTGGCCGATCGGGCCCTCGTACACCTTGTGCAGGTGGTCGGGGTCGCGGATCAGGTAGCCGGCGGTGAAGAGCGAGAGCTCCGGCACCTGCCGCGCGAAGTCCTGCATCGACAGCAGCGCCAGCTCGAGGTTGCCGCGCTGCATTGCCGCCGGCTCCGCGCCCTGCTTGAAGAGCGTCCCCGAGTGATGGATCTGCACGTCGAAGCGGCCGGGCGCCGACTTCTCTAGCTCGTCCCGGAAGACGTAGAGCATCTTCGTGTGCCAGTCGTCCGGCACCGCCGGGGTGGAGATGCGCAGCGTCTGGCGCGTCTGGGCGTGCGCCGGGGCGGCGAGCAGGACCGAGAGGGCGCCCACGACCAGGGCATGGACGAGACGGCCAGGCAATCCGGGCATCGGCGAACCTCCCTCTGCGGCGAGGCGAGATGTATATCATCCCGCATCCCGGATGCAAGCCGGACGATCATGAGCGCCGTGGCCGCCTTCTTCGCCGCAGATGCATTGCTCGCCTCGGGCTGGGCGCGCGACGTCCGCATCGACGTCGATGCCGACGGCTCGATCGCCGGCGTTACGCCGGCCGCCGCACCGGACGGCGCGGAGCCCCTGCGCGGCCCGGTGCTGCCGGGACTCTGCGACCTGCACTGCCACGCGTTCCAGCGCGCGATGGCGGGTCTCACCGAGCGGCGCGCGCGAAGCGACGACAGCTTCTGGACCTGGCGCGAAGTGATGTATGCGTTCGTCGCGCGGCTCGCCCCGGAAGACGTGGAAGCGATCGCCGCGCAGGTCTACGTCGAGCTGCTCAAGGGCGGGTTCACCTCGGTCTGCGAGTTCCACTACCTTCACAACGCGCCCGACGGGCGGCCGTACGCGAACCCGGCGGAGATGAGCGAGCGGATCCTCGCCGCCGCGGCCCGCGCCGGGATCGGCCTCACGCTACTGCCGGTGCTCTATATGCACTCCGACTTCGGCGGCGCCCCGCCGCAGCCGGCGCAGCGGCGCTTCGTCTCCACGCCGGAGCGCGTCACGGCGCTGATCGAACGACTGGCTCGCGCTCACGCCGGACCCGGCGTCCGGCTCGGACTGGCGCCGCACTCGCTGCGGGCGGTCCCGCCCGAAGCGCTGTCGGATGCGCTGCGTGCGTTGGACGCGTTCGATCCCGACGCGCCGGTCCACATCCACGCCGCGGAGCAAGGCAAGGAGGTGGAGGATTGCCTCGCGTGGAGCGGCAGGCGCCCGGTCGAGTGGCTGCTGGAGCGCTACCGGCTCGCGCCGCGCTGGTGCGTCGTGCACGCGACCCACATGACCGACGCGGAGACCGGCTCGCTCGCGGCGAGCGGTGCGGTCGCGGGCCTGTGCCCGACCACCGAGGCGAATCTCGGCGATGGGCTCTTTCCGCTCGGGCGCTACCTCGAACGGGGCGGCGCATTCGGCGTGGGGTCGGACAGCAACGTCTCGGTGTCAGCGATCGAGGAGCTGCGGCTCCTCGAGTACGGACAGCGCCTCGCCGAGCGGCGCCGGAGCATCGCGGCGAGCGCCGCGTCGCCGTCGGTCGGCGCGACGCTGTTCGGGAAGGCGCTCGCGGGCGGCGCGCAGGCGTCGGGCCGGCCGGTTGCCGGCATAACGCCGGGGCAGCGCGCGGACTTCGTCGTCCTCGACGCCGGAGCCGCGCCGCTCGCGGGGAAGATCGGCGACACGATCCTGGACGCCTTCGTGTTCGCCGCCGATGCGAGCGTGATCCGCGACGTCTTCGTCGGCGGCAGGCAGGTCGTCGCGGACGGCCGCCACGCCGCGGAGGCGGCGGTTCGCGACGAGTACCGGCGTACCGTCACGCGCCTCGCGGCGGGATAGCAGCGCCTGGCGCGCAAAATGCCGCGTGCGGCGCGCCGGCTGCCTTATAATCGCGCGGCATCATGCGCAAGCCCCTCGTGGTCCCTCCCGCCTGCGGCCGCTCTCCGTAGCGCATGCGGATCCTCCTCTCGAACGACGACGGCTACTTCGCTCCGGGGCTCGCGGCCCTCGCCGAGGCGCTCGCGGGGCTCGGGAAGGTGACGGTGGTCGCGCCGGAGCGCGACCGCAGCGGCGCTTCCAACTCGCTCACGCTCGACCGCCCGCTCTCGGTGCGGCAGTCGGCGAACGGTTTCCTCTTCGTCGACGGGACGCCGACCGACTGCGTGCACCTCGCGGTCACCGGCCTCCTCGAGGAGCTGCCCGACATCGTGGTCTCGGGGATCAACCTCGGCGCCAACATGGGCGACGACACGATCTACTCCGGCACCGTCGCCGCGGCGACCGAGGGCTACGTGCTCGGCATCTCCTCGATCGCGGTCTCGCTCACGAGCAAGGAAGGCCGCTACTTCGAGACGGCGGCGCGGACCGCTCGCGACCTCGTCGCGCGGCTGCTGCGCGCACCGCTGCCGCAGCCGGTGCTCCTCAACGTGAACGTTCCGGACATCGCGCCCGCCGCGGTGCAGGGCCTCGAGGTGACCCGGCTCGGCAAGCGCCACAAGGCCGAGGGCATCGTGAAGACCGTGAATCCGCGCGGCCAGACGGTGTACTGGATCGGCGCCGCGGGCGAAGCGCAGGACGCGGGGCCCGGCACCGATTTCTTCGCCGTTGCCTCGGGCCGGGTGTCGGTCACGCCGCTGCAGATGGACCTGACCCATCCGCAGCAGATCTCGATCGTGAAGGAGTGGCTGAACGGAGGCGGCGGGTGAACGGCGCGGTGCGGCCCGGCGTCGGCATGACCTCGCTCCGCACGCGCACCCGCATGGTGGAGCGGCTCCGCACCCAGGGGATCGCCGACGAGTCGGTCCTCGCCGCGCTCGTGGCGGTGCCGCGGCACGCCTTCGTCGAGGAGGCGCTCGCGAGCCGGGCCTACGAGGACACCGCGCTGCCGATCGGCTTCGAGCAGACGATCTCGCGGCCGTTCGCCGTGGCGCGGCTGCTCGAGACGGCGCGCGCCGGGCGGACCCTCGGGCGGGTGCTCGAGATCGGCACCGGCTGCGGCTACCAGGCCGCGGTGTTCGCGCACCTCGCGCGGGAGGTGTACTCGATCGAGCGCATCGCGGCGCTCGGCGAGAAGGCGCGCGACAATCTCCGGCCGCTGCGCATCCCCAACCTGCGCCTGGTGCACGGCGACGGCACCCGCGGGCTGCCGGAGGCGGCGCCGTTCGATGCGATCGTGGTCGCGGCGGCGGCCCCCGCCGTGCCGCGGGCGCTGCTCGGCCAGCTCGGGCGCGGCGGCAGGCTGGTGATGCCCGTGGGCACCGACGACCAGCGGCTGCGCGTCTTCGAGCGCACGCCCGGCGGGGTGAGGGAAACCCGCCTCGACGCGGTCCGGTTCGTGCCGCTGCGCGCCGGCAAAGGATGAGCGATGAACGCTGAACGTTTCTGCATGGTCGGGGCGGCGCTCGTGGCGCTGACCCTGGCGGGCTGCGTGCAGCGCCCGGCGCCGATCGACGACCGGGCACCGCCGCGTGCCGCGACGAAGCCCGCGCCGCCCGCCGCGCCGGCTGCACCGGCGGCGCAGCCCGACACTTATGTAGTGAAGCGCGGGGACACCCTCTACAGCATCGCGCTCGACCAGGGCGTCGACTGGCGGGAGCTCGCGGCGTGGAACCAGCTGACGGATCCGACGAGGCTCTCGGTCGGGCAGGCGCTGCGGGTGCGGCCGCCGCAGCCCGCGGCGGCGGCCGCCGGCGAGGGCGTCGTCGTGAGCCCGGTCGGCGCGAGCCAGCCGATCGTCAGCCGGCCGATCGGCAGCGAGGCGCCGCCCGCCGTTCCGGTCGGGGTGCAGCCGGCCGGGCCAGGGGTGAAAACGGAGCCGAGGGGCGTCCGCCTGCCGTACTCCGAGGAAAATCTCGCTCTCCTGCAGCGAAGCGAGGCGCCTCGCGCCGCCGGCGCACCACCCGCTGCAGTGCCGCCAAAGCCTGAGCCCGCCCCGCAGGCGGCGGCGAAGCCCGCCGAGCCTCCGGTCGCGGCGAAACCCGAGCCCGAGACGGCGGGTGAGCGCGTCGACTGGGCCTGGCCGGCAACCGGGAAAGTCGTCGCGACCTTCGACGGCGCCTCGCGCAAGGGCGTGGACATCGCGGGCCGGGTGGGCGATCCGGTCTACGCCTCGGCCGCGGGCAAGGTCGTCTACAGCGGCGAAGGCATCCCGGCGTACGGGAAGCTCGTCATCATCCGCCACAACCCGACGTACCTTTCGGCTTATGCCCACAACAGCCAGATCCTGGTAAAAGAGGGGCAGAACGTCGCGAAAGGGCAGAAGATCGCGGAAGTGGGTGCGACGGGCGCGGAGCAGGCGAAGCTGCACTTCGAGATCCGCCGCCTCGGCAAGCCCGTCGATCCGCTGACCTATCTGCCGAACCGTCCGAACTAGAGCGCCGCGATGACGCACGTCGATCCGGATCCGCTGCCGCCGGACGAGGTGCTCGAGGCCGAGCCGTCGCCCGAGGAGGCCGGCGACGCGGGCGTCGACTTCCTTCCGGATGCCACGCAGCTCTACCTCCAGGAGATCGGGCTGAACCGCCTGCTCGCGCCGGACGAGGAGCTGCGCTACGCGCGGCTCGTGGCGCGCGGCGACTTCGCGGCGCGGCAGAAGATGATCGAGCACAACCTGCGGCTGGTCGTGAACATCGCCAAGCACTACCTGCACCGCGGGATGCCGCTCGCCGACCTGATCGAGGAGGGCAACCTCGGCCTGATGCACGCGCTCGAGAAGTTCGACCCCGAGCGCGGCTTCCGCTTCTCCACCTACGCGACGTGGTGGATCCGGCAGAACGTCGAGCGCGCGATCATGAACCAGTCGCGCACCATCCGCCTGCCGGTGCACGTGATCAAGGAGATGAACGCGGTGCTGCGCGCGCGCCGCCACCTCGAGGCCTCCGCGGAGCGCGAGCCGAGCGTCGAGGACATCGCGCATCTCCTCGGCCGGGATCCCGACGCGGTGCGCCGGATCCTCGCGCACAACGAGCGCCTCGCCTCGCTCGACGCGCCGCTCGAGGTCGATCCGCTGCTGACGATCGGCGAGTCGATCGCCGACGACTCGGGCGCCTCGCCCGAGGCGAGCCTCGCCTCGACCGAGCTCGAGTCGCTGGTGCGCGAGTGGCTCGGCGAGCTGAACGACAAGCAGCGCACGGTGATCGAGCGCCGCTTCGGCCTCGACGGCCAGGAGGCGGGCACGCTGGAGAGCCTCGCCGAGCGGCTCGGCGTCACGCGCGAGCGCGTGCGGCAGATCCAGCTCGAGGCGCTCGCGCAGCTGCGCCGCGTGCTCGAGCGGGGCGGGCTGTCCCGGGACGCGCTGCTGTAGTCACTCCAGCGCCGCCAGGCGCTCCAGCGCGTCGCCGGTCACGCGGAACAGACGCCACTCGGCCATCTCCACCGCGCCGAGCGACTTGTAGAACCGGATCGCCGGCTCGTTCCAGTCGAGCGCCATCCACTCGAACCGCCCGCAGCCGCGCGCGTGGGCGATGCGCGCTACGTGCAGGAGCAGCGCCCGGCCGTAGCCGCGCTTGCGGTGCTCGAGCCGCACGAAGAGATCCTCGAGGTAGAGGCCGCGGCGGCCGAGGAAGGTCGAGAAGTTCTGGAAATAGACGGCGAATCCGACGGCAGTGCCGCCCGCGAAGGCGAGGACCGCCTCGGCTCGGCTCTGCGGCGCGAACAGCTCCTCCTCGAGGCGGCGCGCGTCCGCCGTGACGAGATGGGTGAGCCGCTCGTACTCGGCGAGCCCGTGGATCAGCTCGAGGAGAACCGGGATGTCCGCGCGCGTCGCGGGGCGGATGTCGGGCGGCGGGGTCATCGCGTCAGGGCGTGGTGTACCCGCTCTTGAGCGCCGCGGCGAGCTCGAGCACCGCCGCGGCGTAGAAGCTCGAGCGGTTGTAGCGCGTGAGGGAGTAGAAGTTGCGGAACGCGACGAGATACGCCGGCGCATCCGGCGACTCGAGCTCGATCAGCACGCAGGCGGTATCGTCGTCCACCTCCTCGGCGAACCGGACGTCGTGCTCGCGGAGCTCCCCGGCGCGGTAGATCGGCTCCACGCCGCCGTCGACGAGGAGGCGCCAGCGCTCGCCCTCGACCTCGGCCGGCACGGCAACCGGTTCGCCGGCGGCCCAGCCGTGCGCCTGCAGGAAGTTCGCGACGCTGCCGATCGCATCGGCGGCGCTCGCGCGCAGGTCGCGCCGCCCGTCGCCGTCGAAGTCCACCGCGTAGCGGCGGATGCTGCCCGGCATGAACTGCGGGATCCCGATCGCGCCGGCGTAGGAGCCGCGGAAGCTCGTCGCGTCGGAGCGCGACTCGCGCGCGAAGAGCAGGAACTGCTCGAGCTCGCCGCGGAAGAACTCGGCCCGGCGCGGATAGTCGAAGGCGAGCGTCGTGAGCGCGTCGAGCACCCGGAACGCACCGGTGTTGCGCCCGTACTCGGTCTCGACGCCGATGATCGCGACGACGATCTCGGGCGGAACGCCGTAGGCCGCCGCGGCGCGGTCGAGCGTGCGCGCGTACCGGCGCCAGAACTGCACGCCGGCCTCGACGCGGCGCGGGTTCACGAAGTTGTCGCGGTAGGTCGGCCACGAGCGCACGGCTCCGGGCAGCGGCGTCATCAGCGTCACGACCGAGTCGAGATAGCGCGCGCCGGCGAAGAGCTGCTCGAGCTCGCGCTGCCCGAAGCCGTGGCGGTCGACCATGACCGTCACGAACTCGCGGACCTCGGGCCGGTTGGCGTACGTCTGGGCCGCGGCCGGGCCGGCGAGAGCGGCGGCCGCCGCAACCGCGGCGAGGCACCGCGCGACCGGGCTCAAGCGCGGAACTCCCGGACGCGCTGCTGGAGCGCGGCGACGAGCGCCGGGTCCGGCGCGGGGCCGTAGCGCAGGCGGACGTAGAGCGTGCTGATCCCCGCGACCGCGTCGGCGACGTGCGGCTGCTCGGACGCAGCGCGCGCGGCGAATGCGCGCGGCCCCTCGCTCGAGCGCCGCGCGGTGCCGCGGCGCGCGAGCTTGGCGCAGAACTTCCGCCACGCCTTGGCGACCGGGTCCTCGTCGTGCGCGCGGCGCAGGATCCAGAGCGAGAATGCCGCGACGACGAGGCCCACCGCCCAGAACAGCGCCATCGCCAGCTTCTCCCACGACGGCGAGGGCATGCCGAGGCGCGAGAAGAGCTCGCGCTGGCGGTCGACGTTGTAGCCGACGACCCACTGGTTCCAGTAGTTGGCGAGCGCCTCCCAGTTGAAGCGCAGCGCGCGCAGCCACGAGAGCTCGGGGCGCACGAGAAACGGCAGCGGGTCGCCGACCGGCACCGCCGACGCGAGCCCGGCCTCGACGCGGTTCGGCACCGCCGCCGCGGTCGGATCCACCCGGACCCAGCCCGAGTTCGGCAGCCACGCCTCCGCCCAGGCGTGTGCGTCCGACTGCCGGACGATCATGTAGCCGTCGACCGGGTTGATCTCGCCGCCCTGGTAGCCGGTCACGATCCGTGCCGGGACGCCGGCGGCGCGCATCAGCACCGCGAACGCCGAGGAGAAGTGCTCGCAGAACCCGCGCTTCGTCTCGAACAGGAACTCGTCGACCGAGTCGCGCCCGAGCGGCGGCGGGGCGAGCGTGTACTCGAGCCCGGCGCGCCGGAACCAGTCGAGCGCGTGCGCGACGATCCGCTCCTCGGACCTGAGCTCGCGCCGCCAGCTCTGGCCGAGCGCGACCGCGCGCGGGTTGTAGCCCTCGGGCAGCTCGCGCGCCGCGGCGAGCTCGCGCTCCGCCGCGCCGCCGGTCGCGCGGTAGTCGAGGAACGAGCTCATCTCGTAGCGCAACCTGGTTCGTACCGGCCGGCGCGACAGGAGCTGGTAGTCGCCGGTGATGAATCCGCCCGGCGGCAGCATACCCGGCATCTCGAGCGCGAAGAGCCACTGCCGCTCGTGCGGCTCGAGCGTGATCGTGTAGTAGATCGGCGCCCCGGCCGGATCGAACTTCGCGAGCTCGGGCAGGCGCAGGTCGCCCGCGCGCCAGGTCCGCCCGTCGAACTGCCAGAACACCGGTCCGCGCCAGTAGAGCGTGCGACGCTCGGGCGGATTGCCCTCGAACTTCGCGCGCAGTGCGACGGCGTCGGACTGGGAGAGCAGGCTGATGTTGCCCGGCGACATCGAATCCGAGAGGCCGGTCGTCGCGCCGAAGGCATCGCTCGGCAGCGCCCACATCGGCCCGGTCACGCGCGGGAAGAGGAAGAAGAGGCACACCATCACCGGGACGCCCTGCGCGAGCAGGACGCCGGCGAGCCGTGCGCTCTCGGCGATCGGCCGCAGCGGGCCGTGCAGCGCGACCAGCCCCGCGGTGAGCGTGAGCACCGTGACGAGCATGAGACCCGCGGTGGCGATCGTCTGGCTGTAGAAGAAGTTCGTGAGCGCGAGGAAGTAGCAGAGGAAGGTCACGATCACCGCGTCGCGGCGGCCCTTCGTCTCCATGAGCTTGAGCGCGAGGAACAGGACGAGCAGCGCTACGCCCGCATCGCGCCCGATGAGCGTCCGGTAGGTGAAGTACACCCCGCCCATGCCGCAGACCACCAGCGCGGTCAGCAGCCAGCGCCGCGGCAGCCGCTCGTGCTTCCACGCCGCCCAGCCGCGCCACGCCAGCATCGCGGCGCCGAGCGCCGTCACCCACCAGGGCAGGCGCGGTGCGTGCGGCGCGGCGGCGAGCAGGACGCCGGCGAGGAGGCAGAGCGCCGCCTGCAGCGGCAGCCGGCTCTCGGGCGCGACCGCGGCGCCTTGCGCCGGCACCGCGCTGAAGAACCAGCGCGCGGCGCGCGGGGGATCAGCCGTGATCGCGGACATCGAACAGCGCCAGTGCCTTCAGGCAGGCGTCGCAGTGGCTCTCGCCGAGATCGGGACCCAGCTCGCGTCCCGGCAGGCGCAGGCCGTACGCGATGCGCGCCTCCTCGGCGAGGAGAACCTGCCGGGTGAGCCGTGAGAGCCGCGCCTCCAGGTCGAGCGCCTGCGGCAGGGCGGCGAAGTCGAGCCACAGCTCGGAAGCGCCGCGGCCGGCGAACACCTTGGTGAGCAGGACATCGTCGCGAGCGACCGACTTCCACGCGATGTGGCGCGGCGAGTCGCCGAGCTGATACGGCCGGAGGGCGGCGAAGTCGTCGCTGCCGGTGCCGGCGTGCGCGGCGTCGCCACGCTCAGGGATGAAGACCGGCAGCGGCAGCGCCGAATCGTCCGGCCGCGGATAGACGAGCGCTTTCATGTCGGGCTGGACGTAGCTCCAGGCGCGAAACAGCCCGACGGGGAACCGGGTCTCCACCGTGACTCGCGGCAGCTGCAACCAGCCGCGGTGCAGCGCGGGGAGGGCGAGCGTCGCCGCAGCGCTCGCGCGCCCCGGCACGTCGAAGGTCTCGGCCGCCGCCGCGAAGCTCGCGGTGACCGCGACCCGGTCGAACTTCCCGGGGTTGTCGAGGTGGAGATGGAAGCGCACCGCGCCGCCGGCGAACGCGGGTTCGACCCGGCCCGCGCTCACCAGCAGGTGCGCGAGGTTGCGGTAGGTGTGCAGGATCGAAACGATCCCCATGCCCGCGAGGAGGAACGTCAGGATGTAGCCGAGCGACAGCTGGTAGTTGATCGACCCGCTCAGCATGAGCAGCAGCGCGCCGGCGAACAGCACGCCGCTGCGGGTCGGCAGGATGTAGACGCGCCGCTGCGTGAGTTCGACCGGCCCGCGCTCGGGCTCCGCCCGGCCGGAGAAGAAGCGCCAGAACTGGTAGAGCTGCGAGCGACGGAGAAACGGCTGGAGGCTCACGAACGATTTACCGGCGGGCCGCGATCACGGGGCAGGCGTACGACACCGTGATTGTGCCTCGAACAGTGCCGCCTCCGCCCGCCGCCCGCTAGGGGATGGGCACTGCCTCGATCAGGCCGACCGCGATGTCGGAGCT
>Ga0233416_10000344_pt1 | contig 14299 bp, 13 predicted proteins | sample Sediment_Towuti__2_FD_188638 | JGI IMG/M metagenome (GOLD analysis project Ga0233416, IMG submission 188638) | Sediment microbial communities from Lake Towuti, South Sulawesi, Indonesia - Sediment_Towuti_2014_0_MG | ecosystem: Environmental > Aquatic > Freshwater > Lake > Sediment | place... | reverse complement strand
CGTCGGTCGGGCTGAAGGGATGACCGTGACCCCCTTGACCATCCAGACGCGACGGAGGTCGTTCGATGGCTGACATCGCCCTTCGGGGCGTGACGAAGATCTTCGCGGATGGGACGGAAGCGGTTCACGATGTGGATCTGGACATCCCGGACGGGAAGCTGATCGTGCTGGTTGGGCCGTCGGGTTGCGGGAAGACCACGATCCTTCGGATGGTGGCCGGCCTGGAGGATCTGACCACGGGCACGATCACGATCGGAGATCAGGTCGTGAACGAGGTACCTCCGGGCGATCGCGACGTGGCGATGGTGTTCCAGAACTACGCGCTGTACCCGCACATGACCGTCTACCAGAACATGGCGCTCAGCCTGAGGATCCGCAAGTTCAAGAAGGAGGAGATGAACCGCCGGGTCCAGGAGGCCGCGAGGGTCTTGCACCTCGAGGAGCTGCTCCAGAAGCGCCCGCGCGAGCTCTCGGGTGGACAGCGCCAGCGCGTTGCGATGGGCCGGGCGATCGTCCGCGAGCCCCAGGCGTTCCTCATGGACGAACCGCTCTCGAACCTGGACGCGAAGCTGCGCGTGCAGATGCGCGCCGAGATCCTGCGGATCCAGCAGGATCTCGCGGTCACGACGGTCTACGTGACGCACGACCAGACCGAGGCGATGACGCTCGGCGACCTGGTGGCGGTGATGAAGAAGGGGGTTCTGCAGCAGGTCGCGTCACCGCAGGACCTGTACGCCGACCCGGGGAACCTGTTCGTCGGCGGGTTCATCGGTTCACCGGCGATGAACCTCGTCGAGGCGACGCTGTCGACCACCGACGGGCAGACGTTCGTCGAGTTCGCCGGGCGGCGTCTCCTCGTCCCGGCACAGGTCGTGACCGCCCGGCCCGCTCTCGCCGCGTTCCGAGATCACATGCTGATCCTCGGCATCCGCCCCGAGCACATGGAAGATGCCGCGCTCGTCCCGGGGTCGGACCCTGACAGCCGCTTCCCTGTCGTCGTCGATCTGCACGAGGGCATGGGCTCGGACGTCTACCTGCACTTCTCGATCGATGCCCCACCGGTATTCACCGAGGACACCAGAGAGCTCGCATCCGACATCGATGAGAAGGCGCTGGAGGAACTGAAGGAGCAGGCGAGCGAGCGTCGGACCACGTTCATCGCACGGGTGGGTCCGGAGTCGAAGGCGCAGGTCGGTGGGTCGCATGAGATCCACGTCGATACGAGGCACCTGTACTTCTTCGACCCGGCCAACGGGCAGTCGATCTACGGGGATCGGGCGGCCGCGCCGAGCGGTGCGGCGTCGAGCCCTGCGACCTGAAAGGGACCACAGACGGAGACATCGGATGGGGAGACGCAAACAGACAGAGTGACATCGTTCTCAGACGCGACCGGCCGGCGAGCCGTGAAGGAGCGGCGGCGAGTGCGCGGATCCGCGTTGAGGGGCCGGTCGCTGATGGAGGAATGGAGGGAGTCGCGATGGCGGTCGACGTGAGGCGAGATCTCGTCGAGCGGGCCATCTCCGACGGGGACGGCATCCTTCGTTTGGAGCCCGCCTGGGTCGGCCGGGACTTCCTGCCCGGCGGTCGGCGTCTGGGACTGCCCGAGGACGGCTACGACCTCGGCGAGCGAGGCGAGATGTGCGAGCGGTGGCTGGGATCCACGACGAAGGCCGACAACCGGATCGGTCCTCCGGACGAGGGCCTCAGCTACCTCGCGATGGATGGAGCGGAGCGGATCACGCTGAAGGAAGCGGTCGAAAGGGCGCCGGTCGCGGTCATGGGAGCCGAGTACGCCGCGACGCACGCGACGCTCGATCGTCTCGCGAAGATATTCGACTACCGCGGCCGGCTGCCGCTCCACCTGCACCAGCGGCAGGAGCACGCCGCGCTCGTCGGTCGTCATTCGAAGGACGAGGCGTACTACTTCCCACCCGGCGTCGACATGGGCGCGCACCCGGAAACGTTCCTCGGCGTGCACCCCTCGATCGCGGAGGACAAGGACCACGAGGTCCTGTTGCCCTACCTGGAGGACTGGGACAGCGACCTGATCCTGCGGCACTCCGTGGGCTACGCGCAGGTGCCCGAGGAGGGGTTCCACGTGCCGTCGGGCGTCCTGCACGGACCGGGCAGCGCGCTCACGATCGAGCTCCAGGAGGACTCGGACGTCTTCGCCATGCTCCAGGCCTTGAACCACGGGATCCTGATCTCGAAGGAGCTGCTCTGGAAGGACGTCCGCGCCGAGGATCGTGAGACGAAGGGCGAGCGATTCATCCTCGAGCTGATCGACTGGGAGGAGAACGGCGACCCGTACTTCTACGAGAACCATCACCTGTCGCCGCAGCTCATCGAGGACTCGCGGACCGAGGGCGGCGAGGAGTACTGGATCTACTACGACACGACGAAGTTCAGCGGGAAGAAGCTCCTCGTGCGCCCCGGCTGCTCGTACACGACGACCGATCGGGGCGTCTACAACATCCTCGTCTGGTCGGGCAGTGGGACCTACGGCGGGGTGGAGGTCGAGGGTGGCAACGCGGAGCGGGACGAGCTCCTCGTGACGCACGACCGTGCGACCGGAGGCGTCGAGGTCCGCAATACCGGCCTCGAGGACCTGTTCGTCATCAAGTTCTTCGGTCCCGACGTGAACCCCGACGTGCCGATGATCGAGCGACGCTGAGCGGGTTCGCTCGGGCGGTGCCGACCGCAGGAGGCGACGGTGGACGAGAAGATCCGCTGGGGGATCCTCGGGACGGGCAAGATCGCGAGGATCATGGCGGCGGCGCTCGGCGAGTCGCAGGACGGCGAGCTCGCCGCGGTCGGGAGCCGTGACGCGGGGCGCGCCGAGGCGTTCGCCGTCGAGTTCGGCGTGCCGCGTTCCTCCGGGAGCTACGAGGGCGTGATCGACGAGGAGGATGTCGATCTCCTCTACGTCGCGACACACCATCCCTCTCATCGCGAGTGGGCAGTTCGGGCTGCCGACGCCGGCAGACACGTGCTGTGTGAGAAGCCCATAGCCGTGACCCACGCGGGCGCAGAGCTGATCGTCGACGCGGCGGGCCGCAACGACGTGTTCCTGCTCGAGGCGTTCGCGTACCGGTGCCACCCGCAGACCCAACGTCTCGTGGAGCTCCTGCGGGCTGGCGCGATCGGCGAGGTGCGGCTGATCGATGCGGTCTTCGGCTACGACGCGGGACCCGAGCCGACGAACTACCTGATGGACCGCGAGCTCGCCGGCGGCAGCATCCTCGACGTCGGCTGCTACACGACGTCGATGGCGCACCTGATCGCTGCGGCCGCGACGGGCCAGGCGGTGGCGCCGACGATCGACGTGGTCGGGGCTGGAAACATCGGGCCGAGCGGTGTGGACCTCTCGACGGCCGCGACCCTGACCTTCGAGGGTGGCCTGGTCGCGAGGGTGGCGTGCTCGATCCAGGCGAACCTCGACAGCTCGGTCCGGATCTACGGGTCCGAGGGCCGGATCACGGTCCCGTCGCCCTGGCTCCCTGGCCGGATCGGCACCGATGCCCGGATCGTCGTGGAGCGGTGGGGGGTCGATCCGGAGGTCATCGCCATCCCGCTCGAGGCGGACGTGTACACGGTGGAGGTGGATGCGGTGAACACGTTCGTCCGCAAGGGCGAGCGGTCGCCGTCCGCGATGACCTGGGACGAGTCGCTCGCCAACATGCGGACGCTGGATCGGTGGCGGGCGTCGATCGGGCTGCGCTATCGGGACGACGAGATCTAGGACCGGGGGCAGAAGTGGCGACGATCGCAGACGTGGCGAGGAAGGCGGGAGTATCGGTTTCGACCGCCGCACGGGTCCTGTCCGGTCGGGGGTACGCGGCCGACGAGACGCGGCGGCAGGTGCTCGAGGCAGCCGAGGAGTTGGGGTATGTCCCGAACCAGATCGCGCGGAGCCTCCGGACCAGGCAGACGCGGCTGGTCGGCCTGCTGATCGGCGACGTCGAGAACTCCTTCTACTCGGCCATCGCGAAGAACGTGGAGTCGGTGGCCAAGGACGCCGGGTATCACGTCGTGCTCTGCAACAGCGATGACGACCCCGAGATCGAACGGGAGTACCTGAAGCTCCTCGATTCGATGCGGGTGGACGCGCTGGTGGTCACGCCGACGTCGAAGAATCGGGGGCACCTCGCCCGGCTGCTCGACAAGGACATCGTGATCGTTCAGGTGGACCGGCGGGTCGAAGGCCTCGCTGCCGACGCGATCCTCGTAGACAACGAGTCCGGCGCGGCGAGCGCCGTCTCGCACCTGGTCGAGGCCGGCCATTCGCAGATCGGCATCCTCACCGGAGAGCTCGCGGTTCCCACCGCGAAGCAGCGGCTGGCGGGCTACGAGCGGGCGTTGAAGGAGCACGGCATCTCCATCCGCGAGGAGCTCGTCAAGAAGGGGTCCTTCCACCGCGAGCATGCGATCGAGGATGCGACGGTCCTGATCCGCGCTCAGCCGGCGCCGACGGCGATCTTCGCCGCGAACAACATCCTGGCTGAGGCGTCCCTCATCGCGCTCGGGCAACACGGGTTGCGCGTGCCTCGCGACGTGTCGGTGGTGGCGTTCGACGACGTGCAGTGGATGAGCATGGTCGAGCCCCCGGTGACGGCGGTTCGGCAACCGGTGGCAGACATGGCACGCAGCGCGGCGGAGCTGGTGTTCCGTCGGCTGCGCGAGGGGCGTGAGGGCTCACCGAGCACCATCGTCTTCCGGACCGAGCTCGTCGAACGGGGCTCGGTCGTGCCACCCCGGAAGGGGAAGGCTGCCGGGGCCGCGGCCTCGTCATGAGGGTTGCGATCGGGGTCGACGTCGGCACGACCGGATCACGGGCGGTGGCCGTCGACGAGCAGGGCGCCGTGATCGCGGCGAGAACGGCCGAGTACCCCCTCCTCACCCCGCGTCCGCAGTGGACCGAGCAGGACCCGGCCGCCTGGTGGCGCGCGACGTGCGACGTGCTCGCGGAGGTCGTGCGAACGAGCGGCGGCGAGGTCGTGGGTGTCGGGCTCACCGGGCAGATGCACGGGTCGGTGTTCTTGGACCGCGACGGCGAGTTGATCAGGCCGGCGCTGCTGTGGAACGACCAACGGACCGGCACCCAGTGCGACGAGATCACGGAGCGAGTGGGCCCGCAGCGGCTCGTCGAGATCACGGGGAACCCGGCACTGACCGGGTTCCAGGCGCCGAAGGTCCTGTGGCTCCGCGACGAGGAGCCGGCGAACTTCGAGCGCGTCACGCGCGTCCTGCTGCCCAAGGACTACGTGCGGTACCGGCTCGCGCACGAGCTGGCGACGGACGCCTCGGATGCTGCCGGAACCCTGTTCCTCGACCTGCATGCGCGGACCTGGTCTCGTGAGGTGTTGGATGCGCTCGACGTGCCGGCCGAATGGCTCCCACCCGTGTTCGAGAGCCCGGAGCCGACGGGCCTTGTAGCGGGCGACGTCGCTGAGGAGCTGGGCCTCCCTTCGGGCATCCCGGTCGCTGCGGGCGGTGGCGACAACGCGGCCGCGGCCATCGGGACGGCGGTCACGGAGGACGGTCTGATGTCGAGCTCCATCGGGACGAGCGGCGTCCTGTTCGCGCACGCCACCGAGTGCGCCGTCGATCCCTCGGGGCGGATCCACGCCTTCGCGCACTCGGTGCCGGGGAACTACTGCCTGCTCGCGGTGACGCTCTCGGCCGGCGGGTCGTTGCGGTGGTGGCGCGATCTCACCGGCCTCGGATACGAGGATCTCGTCGCCGAGGCAGAGGCGATCCCGCCGGGCGCCGAGGGCCTCGTGTTCCTCCCGTACCTCACGGGGGAGCGGACCCCGCACCTGGATCCGCGCGCGACGGGCGGGTTCATCGGCCTCACGGCTCGGCACACGCGAGGGCACATGACGCGCGCGCTCATGGAGGGCGTCCTGTTCAGCCTCCGCGACGGCATCGAGATCATGCGGGGTCTCGACGTCCGTCCCACGCAGATCCGCGCCATCGGCGGGGGAGCATCCTCGGACCTGTGGTTGCAGCTCCAAGCGGACGTCTACGGTGCGACGGTTCACCGGCTCGCGATCGAGGAGGGAGCGGCGTACGGCGCAGCGCTGCTCGGGCACGTGGCGGCCGGGACGTTCGCGGACGTGAGTGAGGCGACCTCCGTGGTCCGAACCCTCGAGCAGGTGACCGAACCCGATCCGAGGCGGATGGAGGTCTACGAGGAGACGTACACGGTCTACCGGTCGTTGTACGGAACGTTGCGAGACGACATGCATCGGCTCACCGAGCTCGCGGGCGAGTAGGAGGGAGACCCGATGCGCGCGGTGGTCCTGAGAGAACCGGGGAAGCCCGAGGTCGTCGAGATGGCGGATCCCTCGCCGGGGCCGGACGACGTCGTCGTTGCCGTCGAGGCGTGCGGGATCTGCGGCACGGACATCCACATCTACGACGGCGAGTTCGCGCCGACCCCCTATCCGATCGTGCCCGGCCACGAGTTCTGCGGGGAGGTCGTCGCCGCCGGTTCCGACGCGAACGTATCCGAAGGAAGGTTCGTGGCGGTCGACCCCTCGCTCTTCTGCGGCCGGTGCCCCGAATGCCGGCGCGGGCGGGGCAACCTGTGCCGGGACTGGGGAGCGATCGGTGTGACGACCGACGGAGCGTTCGCGGCCTCCGTGCGCGTTCCCGCCGCGAGCGTGTACGAGCTGCCGGAGGATGTGCCGAGGGCGTGGGGGACCGTCGTCGAGCCGCTCTCCTGCGCGATCCACGCCATGGATCGGCTGGGCTCGGTGCTGGGGCGCACGTCGTTGGTGTACGGGGCCGGGACGATGGGTCTGCTCCTCGCCCAGCTCGTCCGCGGGGGAGGGGCGGCCCGCGTCGACGTCGTCGACCTGCGCGCGGAACGCCTCGAGATCGCTCGAGGACTCGGCGCCGACGAGGTCGGCGAGCGGGCGGATGCGATGGGCGTCGAGCGCTGGGACCTCGTCGTCGACGCCACGGGCTCGATCTCAGCGATCGAGGACGGTCTCGCTCGTGTGGCGCGCGGCGGGACGTTCCTCGTGTTCGGCGTTGCTCCGGCGGAGGCGACCGCGCGGTTCTCCCCCTTCGCGATCTACAACCAGGAGATCACGGTGATCGGCTCGATGGCCGTGCTGCACAGCTTCGGTCGAGCCGTGGAGGCCCTCGCATCGGGAGCGGTGGACCCCGGGCCGCTCCTCACGCATCGTCTCCCGCTGGATCGCTTCGAGGAGGCGATCGCGATGGTCCGCTCGGGGGCAGGTCTGAAGATCCAGCTCTCGCCCGTGGCCTGAGCGGCCCGGCGGGCGGCTGGCGGAAGGGTGGAGGGATGGACGTCTGCTTGATGATCGAGGGGCAGGAGGGGGTCACCTGGGACCAGTGGGTCGGCCTCGCGCGGGCCTGCGAGGAGCACGGGTTCGAGGGGCTGTTCCGCTCCGACCACTACCTGTCGTTCTACCGCCCGACCGAGGTCGGGGCCCTCGACGCGCTGGGGACGATCACGGGGCTCGGCGCGGTGACCGAGCGGATCCGCCTGGGCTCGATGGTCTCGCCGGTCACGTTCCGGCATCCGGCGATGCTCGCGAAGTCGGTCGTCACGGCCGATCACGTCTCGGGCGGTCGTATCGAGCTCGGGATGGGCGCCGGCTGGTTCGAGCGCGAGCACACGGCGTTCGGCTTCCCGTTCCCGCCCGTGCGCGAGCGGATGGACATGCTCGAGGAGCAGGCCGAGATCGTGCACCGGCTGTGGGGTGGCGACGGCGACGAGGTGACCTTCGAGGGCGCGCACTACCGGCTCGACGCGTGCCCCGCGCTCCCGAGGGGCGTCCAGGACCCGCACCCGTGGCTGATCGTCGGCGGGGGCGCCGGGCCGCGCTCGGCCGCGATCGCCGCGCGCTGGGCCGACGAGTACAACGTCGTGTACGTCGACCCGGCAGGCGCGATGGAGCGGATGGATCACGTCTCGGCCGCGTGCGAGGCGATCGGGCGTGATCCGGCGAGCGTCCGCCGCTCGCTGCTGTCGAAGACGATCGTCGGTGCCGACGAGGGCGAGGTGCGCCGGCGGGCGTCCGAGCTGATGGCGTGGACGAACGACGAGGGCGACGTCGAAGCGTACCTCGACGACCTCAGGGCGACGCACATCGCCGGGACGGTCGAGCAGGTACTCGAACGCCTGGCCGAGTTCGCCGCAGCCGGCATCCAGCGGGTCCTCGTCCACCAGCTCGTGCACGAGGACCTGGAGTCGGTCGAGCTGATCGGCCGCGAGGTCGTCCCGGCGGCAGCGGCGATCTGAGGCAACCGGGATGCGTCTGGAGCTGAACCTGGACTTCGAGGAGCGCTTCGCGCCGGACCGGTTCTTCTTCGGCGTGGCCTACGCGCCCTACTGCGAGGGGGGCGGTCTCAACCATCCGGACGGGCCGAAGAACACCGACTGGACGCGCCAACAGCGGCGAGGGAAGGAAGCGGGGGAGGGGATCCGCTTCTGGACGGACCACGCGCAGCACGTCGAGCTCGCGGCCTCACTCGGCCTGAGCGCGTTCCGCTTCGGCATCGAGTGGGCGCGCTGCCAACCGTCGGCGTCGACGGAGCCGACGGACCCGCCGGCCTGGGACGAGGCGGCGCTCGACCACTACGCCGACATGGTGGAGACGATCATCGACCACGGGATGCAGCCGATCGTCACGCTCCACCACTTCACGCATCCGTTGTGGCTGGGCCTGGACATCTGGCTGGAGGATCGCGGCCCGGACCTGATGATCGACGCTCAGGTCCACATCGTGGACGAGATCAACACGCGCCTGATGGCTCGGGGTGGGAAGGAGATGGCGCACTTCCTCGTCTACAACGAGCCGAACCTGCTCCCGCTCTTCTTCCATCTGATCGGCTGGTTCCCGGTCGAGCGCAGCGGACCGGAGTACCTCCTCCCCGCCTACGACACGATGCTGGCGCACTACATCAAGGCGTACGACGGCATCCACGACCTGTTCGAGGCGAGGGGCTGGGGAACGCCGCACGTCGGGTACACGATCGCGAGCCTCTGCCAGTACGAGTTCGACAAGCAGATGGACGACCTGCTGCGACTGCGGAGCTGGGGCGTGGCGCGCCAGGATGCGGTGGCGAGGATCGCCGAGTGCCGCGAGGCGTGGCGAACGCGTGTCGACGACCTTGCGAGGTCGCAGCTGACGGACGAGGAGTTCGAGCGGTACCTGGAAGCGATCGAGATGACCGCGGCGAACGTGCGACCGGAGGGGTTCACGAAGACCCTGGACGCGCTCTACGCGTCACATCGAGAGAAGAAGCTCGACTACCTCTCGCTGAACGTCTACGAGCCGTTCGGGGCCGCGCGCCTCGGCCAGCGACGCGCCGACGGTGGCGTGCCGTGGGACGTCTACACGATGGACGGCGAGGTGTATCGCACGTTCATCCTCGCGAAGCAGGATCTCAACACCGACCTCCCCGTGTACATGGGTGAGAACTCCTGTGCGAACTTCCAGCCGGTCGGCGAGCCGGCGATCCCGCGCCCCGACGGCTGGACGCGCGAGCGCTACCTGAAGACCTACCTGATGGAGATGATCCGCTGCATGAAGGAGGGCGTCCCGATCGAGGGGTACCTGTACTGGACGCTCGTCGACGACGTGCATCCGGCGCGCCTCGGCCTCTACAACTACGACTTCGAGCACCACCGGATCCTCGACACGGACTGCTACGGGCAGCCCTCGGGCAGGATCTACGGACACCTGGTCGCGGCGCTCCGCAGCGGCGACAAGGCCGCGATCTCCGACGCCTTCGTGAACGCCTATGCGGGCGGCTGACCCGCTGGATCCCGGGGCCCTCGGCCGACCGACTACCGCTGGCTCGGGTCGGGGGCCTCGCCCACGCGCACGACCGGGTTCTCGAGCACGCCGAGACTCTCGATCTCGACGCGCACGACGTCGCCGGGCTGCAGCGTGAAGCTCGCGTCCGGCACGATGCCCGTGCCGGTGAACAGGAAGACGCCCTCTGGGAAGGCGAGCGCCCGCCCGAGATACGAGGCCAGCTCCTCGAACGAGCGCTTCATCTCGGCGGTCGAGGTCTCGCCCTCGAACGCGGCCCGACCGTCGCGCTCGACGACGAGCCGGATGCCGAACGGCGGCGACACGACGCTCGCCGGCACGAGCGCCGGCCCGATCGCGCACGAGCGCTCGTAGATCTTCGCCTGCGGCAGGTACAGGGGGTTCTCGCCCTCGAGGCTCCGCGACGAGACGTCGTTCCCGATCGTGTAGGCGACCACCCGGAGCTCGGCGTCGAGCACGAGCACGAGCTCCGGCTCGGGGACGTTCCAGGTGGAGTCGGCGCGGATGCCGATCGGCTCGCCGGGCCCCGCGACGCGCGACCCCGCTGCCTTGAAGAAGAGCTCGGGACGCTCGGCGTCGTACACGAGGTCGTACGGCGTGCGGTTCGTGGCCTCCTCCCCACGGGCGTCGCGCGAACGCAGGTAGGTGACGCCGGCCGCCCAGATCTCGTGTGAGCCGACCGGCGCGAGGACATGATGGTCCGCGAGTAGCGGATGACCGCTCGAGGAGATCGCCTCGGCGAGATCGCCACCGCGGCGGAGGAGCCGCTCGAGCGACAGCTCGCGCGGGAGGGCTTGGGTCGGGCCGGTGTCCGTGTCCGTGTCACCCGCCGCCCATCCGATCCAGCGGCCCACGCGCACGCGGAACAGCGCTCGGCTCATCCGCGGTCAGCCCTCGAGCGTCCCGTCGTACAACTCCTTGTCTCGGGCGGTGGCCGGGTTCTGCGGGGGATCGCCGCCGAGGACGCGGACGGCGTCGCGGCACGCCTCGGCGAAGCACCGCTCGTGGGCGAACTGTACGTTCCCCGCGATGTGCGGCGTCGGGAGCACGTTCGGGTCGGTGCGGAACCAGGCGTCGGCGGGCGGCGGCTCGGGATCGTAGACGTCGAGCGCGACCCGCAGCTCCCCGGCCTGGACCCGCCGCCAGAGGGCCTCCTGCTCGACGACGGCCATGCGGCTGAGCAGGACGAACAGCGAGCCCGGGACGAGGGCGTCGATCACGGCGGCGTCGATCACCCCGAGCGTGGCCGGCGTCGGCGGGATCGAGACGACGAGGATGTCGCTCGAGCGTGCGAGCTCGACGAGCGAGCCGGTGAGGGTGACCCCGTCGGCCTCAGCCACGTCCTGCTCGACGAAGGGGTCATAGAGCCGGACCTCGCACCCGTACGGCGCGATGAAGCGGCGGTAGTGACGGTTGATCGTTCCGTAGCCGGCCAGCCCGACGCGGCAGTCCGCGAGGTCTTGGAAGACGTATCTGCCCTTCCCCTTGGGAGGCATCCAGTTCCCGCTGCGCACCACGTCGATCGCGGCGGGGATGTCCCGGAGCAGCGCGAGCGTGATCCCCACCCCGAACTCGGCCACCGTCGGGGTCATCGTCCGTGAGGTGTCGACGAGGGTCACGCCGCGACGGCCGGCCTCGTCGAGGTCGATCCACCACAGCCGGAAGTCGAACGTCCCCGCGATCACCCGGAGGGCGGCGGCGCGCGCCAGGCGAGCCTCGTCGAACGTCGTGAGCTCGGGGTCGCCGAGCCCGAGCCACGGTGCCACGACGATCGCGTGGGCCTCGGGAAGCTGCGCGTCGAGTGACTCGGCGCGTTCCTCCGGTGAGGCCTCCGGGTCCCAGTCGAGATGGCGGACCTCGCCGTGGGGTCCGAGGGTCTCGTCGGCGATGTCCCGGTAGTGCTTGCCGCCGTAGAAGTATCGCCGGGCGCCGTGGACGGTCTGCCACTCGTCCTTCGGCGGGGTGACGACGAGGAGCAGCGGGCGAGCGGTCATGACCGCAGGGCCTTGAACCGCCGCACCGTCTCGGTGATGGCGATCTCGGTGGGGAGCCGCTCCATGCTCGACGCCCCGAAGAACCCGGCCACCCCCGTCGTCCGCTCGAGCACGTAGGCGGCGTCCTCGGGTTCGGAGATCGGTCCGCCGTGGCAGAGCACGATGACATCCGGGTTGACCTCGACCGCGGCGTCGCGGATCTCTTGGATCAGCTTCACCGAGTCATCGAGCGTCTTGCCGGTCTCGGCGCCGATGCTGCCGCCGGTGGTCAGGCCCATGTGCGCGACGAGCACGTCCGCTCCCGCCTCCGCCATGGCTCGGGCGTCGTCGGTCGAGAAGACGTACGGCGTGGTCAGCAGGTCGAGCTCGTGCGCCTGTCGGATCGCCTCGACCTCGAGGCCGTAGCCCATCCCGGTCTCCTCGAGGTTCTGACGGAACGTGCCGTCGATCAGCCCGACGGTCGGGAAGTTCTGCACGCCGGCGAACCCGATGTCTCTGAGCTGCCGGAGGAAGACCGGCATGAGGCGGAACGGGTCCGTCCCGCACACGCCCGCGAGCACCGGGGTCTCCTTCACGATCGGCAGGACCTCGGACGCCATCTCGACCACGATGGCGTTCGCGTCGCCGTACGGCATCAGCCCGGCGAGCGATCCTCGCCCGGCCATCCGGTAGCGCCCCGAGTTGTAGATGATGATGATGTCCGCGCCCCCGGCCTCCGCGCACTTCGCGCTCAGGCCGGTCCCGGCGCCGGCCCCGACGATCGGGTTCCCAGCGGCCATCTGTGCGCGCAGTCGTTCGAGCGCTCGCTCCCTCATGTCACGTCTCCTCCCCCAGCATCTCGATGAGTCGGTCCGCCATCGCGAGGGCGAACCCTGGATCGTTGATGTCCGTGTCGAGCTCGTGCAGCTCGACGTTCGGCCCGAGGTTCTCGCGCACCGCCGAGAAGAGCGCGTCGTCGGCCGCCGGATCGTGGAACGGCTGGCCCTCGGTCGCGATCATGGACACGCCCCGGAGCGGGACGAACAGCGCCGTCGGACCCGTCGCCGCGCTGAGCTTGCGGGCGACCCTCCTGCCGAGCTCGGCGCACTCCTCCGGCGTCGTGCGCATCAGGGTCACGGTCGGGTTGTGCACGTACAGCGTGCGCGACCGGAACCTCTCGGGCACGGTGTCGGTCGGGCCGAAGTTCACCATGTCCAACGCCCCGAGCGACACGACCTGTGGCACGCCCATCGAGCCTGCGACCTCGAGCCGCTTCTGGTGCGCGGGGAGCACGCCGCCGACGAGCTCGTCGCAGAGCTCGGTGGTCGTGACGTCGAGCAACCCCTTGATGAAGCCCGCCCGCACGAGCTCCTCCATCGACTGCCCGCCGGTGCCGGTCTGGTGGAACACGAGCACCTCGTACCCGGCCTCCTCGAGCCGCTCGCGGGCCTTCGTCACGCACGGGGTCGTCACGCCGAACATCGACGCGCCGATCAGAGGCCGGCTCTCCACCTGTTCCGGGACCGTCGCCCGCGCCATCCCGGCGACCGCAGCAGCCGCGTTCGCGATGATGCGCGCCGAGATCTGGTTGATCCCGGCCACGTCGACGACCGAGTACATCATCGTGATGTCCACCGCGCCGACGTAGGGGCGCGTGTCGCCCGAGGCCACGGTGGAAACGACCAGCTTCGGCACGCCCACCGGGAGTTGCTGCATCGCGTGGGTGACGAGCGCCGTTCCTCCGGTCCCGCCCATCCCGACGACGGCGTCGAGCCGGCCCTCCTGGTGCAGGCGCTCGACGATCGCGGCGGCGCCCCGGCTCATCGTCTCGACCGCCGCTCCTCGATCACCCGCGGCGACCAGTCGCTCGATCTCGTTCCCGGCCGCCCTCGCGACCTCCTCGCGGGGGATGTCGGGCGTGATGGTCGGCTCCCCGAGGACCCCCGCATCGACGAGGATCACGTCGACCCCGGCCTCCAGGAGGCGCTCGCGCAGGAAGCCGTACTCCGCCCCCTTCGTGTCCAGCGTTCCGATCGCGACGACGGTCGCCATGTCTCCCTCCCCCTGCTCGCTCAGCCCGACGACGCCTCGGACAGGGCCGGGACGTCGTGACCCTTCGCGTCCTCCTCGGTCCGGTGCAGGTGCCCGATGCGGCCGCCGGGCGGCGTCGCGGCCTCGAACCAGAAGGCCTCGAGCGTCTCGGCGACGGCGACGACGTCGTGCTCGGTCCCCGTCGGTGTGCAGACGATGTCGCCGGGCCCGACGATGTAGGTCCGCTCGCCGACGAGCACCTGCGCCCGCCCCGCGAACACGAGCCAGTACTCGTGGCAGTCGTGGTAGTGGCGGTCGAACCGCCCGTTCGGCTCCACGCGGAAGACCCCGGCGCTCGTCACGTCCGACCATGCCGGTCGCCTCTCGGGTGAGATGACCTGGACGATTGTCAGGTCCTCGTCGTGTCGGGTGTCAACCATCGTCGATCACTCCTCCTTCGCCCAGGGGGTGCGG
>Ga0233416_10000343_pt1 | contig 14325 bp, 13 predicted proteins | sample Sediment_Towuti__2_FD_188638 | JGI IMG/M metagenome (GOLD analysis project Ga0233416, IMG submission 188638) | Sediment microbial communities from Lake Towuti, South Sulawesi, Indonesia - Sediment_Towuti_2014_0_MG | ecosystem: Environmental > Aquatic > Freshwater > Lake > Sediment | place... | reverse complement strand
CGGTCTTGGTGATCGAAAGGTCGGCCGAGGTCGCCACGGTCGTCGCCTCGGTGGCCGAGTTGTTGCCGCTCGATGGATCGGTCGTCGTGGTCGAGACCGTGGCGGTGTTCGACAGGTCCGAGGTGCGCGAGGCCGCCACGTGGACGACGAGCGTGACCGTGGCCGAGGCGCCCGAGGCGAGGCTCCCGAGGTTGCAGGTGAGGCTCCCGGAGGAGAACGAGCACGATCCCTGGGAGGCACTCGCGGACACGAAGCTCGTCCCGTTCGGCAGCGCGTCGACGACCTGGACGTTCGCGGCGGTCGAGGGCCCGGCGTTGGAGGCCGTGAGGGTGTAGGTGAGGTCCTGGCCGGCGATCACGGTGTTCGGGGAATCGGTCTTGGTGATCGACACGTCCGCCCTCGGGGTCACCGTCGTGCCCTGGCTGGCCGTGTTGTTGTTCCCCACCGGGTCCGAGGTGCCCGAGGCGATCGAGGCGGTGTTGGTGATCGAGCCCGCCACCCCGGCCGCGGCCGTGGGGGTGACCACGACCGTGATGCTGGCGGTCCCCGACGCCGCGATCGTGCCGAGGTTGCAGGTCACCACACCCCCGGCCTGCGAGCAGGAGCCCTGCGAGGGTGTCGCCGAGCCGAAGGTGACGTTGCCCGGCAGCGTGTCGGTGACCACGACCGAGGTCGCGTCGGAGGGCCCGGCGTTGGAGGCCGTGAGGGTGTAGGTGAGGCTCTCACCGACCCCGACCGGGTCCGGGGAGTCGGTCTTGGTGATCGAAAGGTCGGCCGAGGTCGCCACGGTCGTCGCCTCGGTGGCCGAGTTGTTGCCGCTCGATGGATCGGTCGTCGTGGTCGAGACCGTGGCGGTGTTCGACAGGTCCGAGGTGCGGCTCGAGCGCACCTTCACCACGAGCTGGAAGCTCGTTGAGGCCCCCGAAGCCAGATCGCCGAGGCTCCAGGTCACGTTCCCCGTCCCGGCGTCGTAGGTCCCACCGCCCGTCGCCGACACGAAGTCGGTGCCGGGCGGAAGGGGGTCCGTGACCGTGACCCCTTCCGCCGTGGACGGCCCGGCGTTCGATACCGTCATCGAGTAGGTGAGGTTGTTGCCGGCGGTGACCGGGTCCGGGGAGTCGGTCTTGGTGATCGACAGGTCGGCCGCTTTCGACACGCTGACGGTGAGGACCGTCGAGCCGTAGTCGGCGTTGTAGTGATAGCTGCTCCCCGAGTAGTCGTAGATCAGGCCGGTCAGCGAGACCGTCCCGGTCGCACCCCCACCCGGGACCGCGAGGATCTTCACGCTGTACGTGGTGACGACGGTTCCGCCCACCTTGTTGTTGTTCCCCGGCGCACAGTGGCGGTAGTTGGCGCTGAGCGGGTCGTTGTCCCACGAGCAGGCGTCGTAGTAGATCGTGGAGCCGGTCGTGTTGGGAGGTGCCGTGTACGTCGCGCTCACGGAGAGGATCTGGAACACCGTGTTCGGGAGGTTGATGTACGTGGAGAGCTGCTCGTAGCCCCCGGGTGCGGTGTCGGAGGTGAGGACGAACGTGTAGGTCCCACCGACGTAGACGCTCGTCGGCCCGGTGATGCTGGTGATGCTGTTGCGTGCCTGGCGGATCAGGTGCTCGACGTAGACCTCTCGTGGGGTCGGCGTACTGACGGTGCCGAGACCATCTGCGCTCGCCGTGATGTGATACCGGCGCGAGCTATCGAACGCGTTCGCGTCCCGGGTGATGGCCACGTTGAAGTAGAAGTCGGTGCAGGCGCCGTTCGCGAGGGATGGGACGGAGAGCGTGGACGGCGACCCCGACACCAGGTTGACATACGCGTTCGCCGAGTCCCAGACGTACGTCGCGACCACGTTCGTGGCCGGTGCGTCACCCGTGTTGCACACCCTGGCGCCGGAGGCGAACGTGTTCGGGCCCGTCGCGACGTCGTTGCTCCTGAGCCCCATGACGTTCCACGCGATCGGCGCAATCGACAGCGAAGCCGCCGCGCTCGCCGGGGCGGGAGCGATCGGCAGCGTGAGCGCCACGAGCGTGAGCACGAGTGCAGCGCGCAGCGCATGGCGGGGACCGGACGTCGCGTCCGGCCCCCGATGCACGACTCGAGATCGCATCCGGGCCACGGGGCGGGCGTTCCTCCAACGAGTGCGCTTCTCGCACCCGAAACGGGAATCGGCCCATCGGGGGACGCCCTTGATAGTCGGATGTGACGACTTCCAGGCACGGTCTCAAGTACGACCGGAGGCCCTCGGGGCCTGAAGAGGGTGTGGCTACGGGGTTTCGGCTGAGCGATACGTCGAGGCACCCGCCGACCGCTCGCGCTCCTTGTTGAGGCGCCTCGACAGATGGAGCCCCTCGAGGGCGAACTCGAGCGCGCTCGCCGCAATCCCCGGGCTCTCCTCACGCACGCCGAGGCGTTCGAGCAGTTTCGCGAGCCCCGGCAGGTCGCCGAACTGCGAGAGCAGTTCCGAGGCGGGCATCAGGTCCGAGGTCTCAGCCTCGAAGCCTCCCGCGAAGCGTGCCAGGAGCGGCTGGAAGTCGAAGCCGGACAGGCGCCGACGGAAGACCTCGAGCTCGGCGGTCTTGAGCGCGCGGGAGAGGATCTCCTCCTCGCGCCCCTCCTCGACCGTGTCGAACTCGACTCGGCCGAGGGACGCCTCGACGACGGCGGGCAGATCGCACACGCGGGGGACCGCCTCCGGCTCACCAGCGCGAGCAGCCCGCCGGATCGCAGCCGCCGAGAGCGTCTCGAGGTTGCCGATCGAGTACCGCACCGAGACGCCACTGCGGTGGTTCACGTGCGGCGAACGCCGTAGCTCGGCGGTGAGAGCCGCGAGGATCTCCTTCATGTATCGAGGAACGTGCAGGGGCACGTCGCCCGCGGCCGGCCGGACCTCCTGGTCCATGATCGCGATCTCGTCGGCGAGGGTCTCGGGGTAGTGCGTACGCACCTGCGTCCCGAAGCGGTCCTTGAGCGGCGAGACGATCCGGCCTCGATGCGTGTAGTCGTCGGGGTTGGCCGTCACGACGAGCAGCAGGTCGAGCGGCAACCGGATCCGATAGCCGCGGATCTGCACGTCACGCTCCTCGAGGATGTTGAACAGCGCCACCTGGATCCGCTCGGGCAGATCGGGTAGCTCGTTGATCGCCACGATGCCGCGGTTCGTCCTCGGGATCATGCCGTAGTGGATCGTGAGCTCGTCCGCGAGGTAGCGGCCCTCGGCGACGCGGATCGGGTCGACGTCGCCGATCAGGTCAGCGACGGACGTGTCGGGGGTCGCGAGCTTCTCCGCGTAGCGGTCCTCGCGGTGGATCCAGTGGATCGGCGTGCCCTCGCCCTCATCGATGAGGAGGTGCCGGCAACGCGCGCAGATCGGGCGGAACGGGTGGTCGTTCACCTCGCATCCCGCGATCGCGGGGGCCTCCTCGTCCAGGAGATCCACGATCCGTCGGATGAGCCGCGTCTTCGCCTGCCCGCGCTCGCCGAGCAGGATCAGGTCGTGGCCGGCGAGGATCCCGCGCTCGAGCGCGGGAAGCACCGAGTCGTCGAACCCGACGATCGAGGGGAACAGCGCCTCGCCCCGCCCGAGCTTCGCGAGCAGGTTCGCCCGGAGCTCCTCCTTCACGCTGCGATCTTCGTAGCCCGAAGCGCGGAGCTCCCCGATCGTCGTCGGCCTGGTCATGCCGACCAGCGTACCGGTCCTCGAGCGAAACAGCGGTCCCAGGTGTCAGGCGGGCGGCGCGAAGTCGAGCCTCCGCTCGGCGCGGCGACGGAACACCTCGGTCGCGACCACCACCGCGATCGAGAGCGTCATGACGATCACCGACACGGCGATCAGCTGCGGCAGCAGCACCGGGAAGCGGAGCTGCGCGAACAGGTACACGGGCCAGGTCACGCTCCGCCCCGTGAGGAACGAGGCGATCGCGAACTCGTCGAACGACAGGGTGAACGCGATGAGGAACGACGACACGATCGACGGCATGAGGAGCGGAAGGGTCACGCGCCGGAACGTCTCGGCCGGCCCGGCACCGAGGTCGCGGGACGCCTCCTCGAGGCTGATCTCGAGACCCTCGAGCCGAGGCACGATCGTGAGGATCGTGTACGGGATGGACACGACGACGTGGCCCACCACCACCGCGTGGAGTCCCAGGCCGATGTAGACACCGAGTGTGCTGGTCAGCAACTCGTCCACCGCACTGAAGAGGATCAGCAGGGCGATCCCGAAGACGAGGTACGGGATCACGAGCGGCGAGAGCATGAGGGCGGAGACCGCGGTCTTGCCGACGAACCGCCGCCGTACCAGGAGGAACGAGGCCGCGAGCCCCAGCGCGACGGCGAACACGCTCGAGATCGTCGCGACGATCAGGCTGTTCCGCAGCGCGCCGATGAGCTGCTGGTTCGACAGGAACTGCTCGTACCAACGCAGCGTGAAGCTCTGGAGCGGGAACGCCGGCGTCGGATTGTCGTTGAAGGAGAAGATCGCGAGCAACAGGATCGGCGCGTACAGGAACAGCACCAGCAAGACGTAGAAGACCCGCAGCCCGCCCAGCGCGAGGCGCGAGTTCGCGATATCGCCCGTCATGCCGACACCGACCGGACCTGGATGAACCGCGCGAAGATGGCCATCAGCACGGCCACCACGGCCAGGAGGAACAGGGACAGCACCGAACCCGACTGCCAGTCGAGCCCTTGGTTGAACAGGTCCGAGATGGCGTTCCCGTACAGGTAGCCTCGCGTCCCTCCGACGAGGAGCGGCGTGACGAACTCCCCGATCGTGGGGATGAAGACGAACACGAAGGCCGCGAGGACGCCGGAGAAGCTGAGCGGCACCGTGACGCGCAGGAACGTGCGCCAACGGCTCGCGCCGAGATCGGCCGCCGCCTCGAGCAGGCTGTGGTCCAGGTTCTCGAGGGTGACGAAGATCGGCAGGGCAACGAACGGCACCCAGACGTATGCGAGGACGAGCATCACCGAGAACTGGCTGTAGATCAACCATGCCACGGGATGCTCCGGTTGTCGGAGCCCCGACCAGTAGAGGAAGGAGTTGATCACCCCCGAGTCGCCGAGGACCACCTTCCACGCGAGCACCCGCAGCAGGTAGCTCGTGAGGAACGGGGCGATGATCACGAGCAGGAGCACGTACTTCAGCTTCTTCGCACCGAGCGCGAGGAAGTAGGCCACAGGGTAGGCGAGGATCACGCACGTCACGGACACGATGAGCGAGACCCGCATCGACTTCCAGAACAGGCCCAGGTAGATCGACTGACCTGTCAGCAGTCGCTTCCAGTCGTAGAACGCGGAACTGGTGTCGGTCGGGAACAGCTTCAGGATCCCGACGCTGTAGGCGCCGACGATGATGATCGGCACGACGAAGAACAGCGTCAGCCACAGCAGTGGTCCGGACAGCAGGCCGAGCGTCCCCGGCCAGGTGCGCTGCCGGGCGGGACGGACCGCGAGCGCCTCAGGCGGCGTCAGCTGGAGGTCGTTCGCGTGCTGAGGTTCAGGCAGCCTTCACCTCTTCCCAGAGCTCGTTGTAGACGTCGCGACGCTCGATCGGACGCTCGAAGTGCGTCCTCGGCTCATCCAGGACGGTCGGGTCGTCGAGGCTGAACGTTGCGACCAGGCGAGGATCGAGCTTCGTGAGGTCCACGGTGGTGTTGGTGTGCCCGTACGCGTAGTTCTCGAGCAGCCACTTGGCCGACGACGCGCTCATCCAGGCGTTGACGTACTCGTGCGCGTGGTAGTAGTTCGGCGTGTTGTTGAAGAGTGCGAACCCGCAGTACCAGGACGTCCGCCCCTCCTTCGGCTGCATGTACTCGAGGTTGAGGTTGTTGTAGAACGTCCCGACCGCCCACGAGGCCGGCCACGCGTACGCGATGTAGACGTCGCCCGACTTGAGCGCCTGGTCGATCTCCGAACCGACCCACATGAAGCGCACGAGCGACTTCTTCTCGATGAGGAAGTCCTTCATGTCCTCGAGCTCGGAGTCGGTCATCGCCCACGGGTCCGGCACGCCGTGGTAGTAGGCCGCGACGATGAACATGTTGAGGCTGTCCCACCACGAGATCTTGCCGGCGTACCGGTCGTCCCACAGCAGGCTCCAGCTGTCCTCGAGTGGCTCGACCTTGTCCCGGTTGTACATGGGCGCCGCGAACCCCCAGTCGGCGACGACGAAGTACTGCTTCCCGTCGAACACCCCGGTGGTCTCGAGCTTCGGGTTCAGGACCGGGAAGTTCTGGATGAGCGAGGTGTCCCATGGCTGGAGCACCGGGACGCCGCCGTCCTCGAGCGCCACCCAGTCCGCGAAGCGGTAGCCGCACGGGTGCGCCAGGTCGAACCGCCGCCCCGCCGCCACCTTCGCGTAGCTCGAGTCGTCGTCCTTGAAGACCGTGTACTGGAGGTCCTCGTCCGGGAACATCTCCTTGTACTGCTTCCACAGGAAGGCGTCTCCGTACACGTCGTCGCCGTACCCGGTCCAGTCGTACACCTCGAGGTTGCCCGGCTCCTGATCGACCGTCGGGCGAGAGGCGGTCGATCCGGTCGCCCCGGTCACGGGCTCCGCGGCCTTCTTGCACGCCGCCAGCACACCCGCCCCGGCCACGATGCCCGTGTATCGGAGGAAGTCCCGCCGACCGACGTTGGAACGGAACAGGCGGTCCAGATCCTGCTTCATGTGCCCCCCCACCTCGCGAAAAGTCGCCGTATTATGCGCCGAACCATCAAGAGAGGGAATACCGAACGAGGCGCTTCTTGGATCGCAGGTCCGCGCTCCTCTTGCGCACGATCGCCCTCGTCCTCGTGCTCGCAGCGCCGGTCGCGTGCGGCGCCGAGACGGCCCCCCCTTCCTCGATCCCGAGCGATGCCGTCGCCGCCCTGAAGGCCTCGCCGGTCCGGTCGCTCGCGGCCGACGACGTGGCCGACGACGCCCTCCGCCCTCAAGACCTGGCCGCCATCCTCGACGATGCCGGGTACCGATCGGGCGCCGAACGCGCGTTCACCGGCCGGTTCGACGTCCGCTCGGTGACGGTACGGGTCCTCGCGTTCGATTCGCCCTCGGGCGTCGAGACCTACCTGGGGTGGCTCAGGGACAACGCGAAGGACGTCATCGGATCGATCGACGTCTCGGCGACCATCCCCGTCCGGGGATCGGAGGCCCCCGTGTACGGGCACCTCCCCGGTGGTTGCTGTCCGAAGGACACGCCCGTCTACCTCACGGGCTGGTCCGACGGCTCGAACGCCGTCACCGTGCTCGCGATCGGCCCAGGGGTGGATCAAGCGGTGGTCACGGAGGTGGCCGCCGACATCGATCGAACGATCGGAGGGAAGGCGAGCGATGCTTGAGCGCTTCGAGACGGCTGCCGAGGGACTCGATCACCCTGAGGGCGTGGCATCCGCGCCGGACGGCACCCTGTACGCGGGAGGCGAGGCCGGCCAGATCTACCGGATCGACCTCGACGGGTCGATCACCCAGTACGCCTCCACCGGCGGGTTCATCTACGGCGTCGCCCTCGACGGAGGCGGGAACGTGTACGCCTGCGACTACGGCAACGCCTCGGTCACGCGCATCACGCCCGACGGAGACGTGGGCGTCTACTCGACCGGGACGCGCGAACGTCCGATGCGGGTTCCCAACTTCGCGGCCTTCGACGCCGAGGGCAACCTCTACGTGACCGACTCGGGCGAGTGGGGCGCCGACGACGGGCTCATCTACCGGGTGGCCCGCGACGGAACGACCAGCGTGTGGACCGAGGCCACACCGCGCTTCCCCAACGGCTGCTGCCTCGACGCCGCCGGCGAGGCGCTCCTCGTCGTCGAGTCCCACGGACGTGCGGTCGTCCGCATCCCGATCCTGGACGACGGCAAGGCCGGCGAGCCCCGCCCCGTCGTGGATCTGACCGGATCGCAGCCGGACGGGATCGCGCTCGCCGAGGACGGAACGATGATCGTCGGGTGCTATCGACCCGACCGGATCTGCCGGATCTCGCCGAGCGGCGAGGTCGACATCTTCGCCGAGGACCCCGACGGGGTGATCTTGAACCAGCCGGCGAACGTCGCCTTCGTCGGCGCGCGCTTGGACCGGCTCGTCGTCTCCAGCCTGGGCGGCTGGAGCATCTCGGTCGTGGATGCTGGGATGCGCGGACTTCCGCTCCGCTACCCGAAGCTCTGAGCTCCGCCCTCACGACCCGAGGTCCTCACCGCGCCTCTCGACCATCACGGCCAGGTTCGTGCCGTCCGGGTCTCGGAAGAACGCCATCCACAGCTCGGAGTCCTCGGTTCGGTTCACCAGGTGCGGCTCGTCCCGGAACTCGACCCCCCGCTGCGCGAGTGCGGTGTACGCCTCGTGCACGTCGTCCACGGTGAAGTACAGGACCGGGCTCGAGCGGAACTCGGGCGACTCCGGCACGCCGAGGTACAGCCGGACACCGTCGCAGTCGAAGAACGCCATCGGCTGTCCCGGCACCCGGAACAGGAACGGAACACCGAGCACATCGCGGTAGAAGGCCACCGCCCGGTCGATGTCGGTCACGCTGACGTGGATCTGTCCGATCGCCCCCAGTCCTTCGAACGCCATCCTTCGCCCTCCCCCGGCGCCGATGGCCGATGCTCTCACGTCCTGACCCCACGCTTCACCGTGATCCGCGAGAGCCTCCGCGCGACCCGACAGGGAGGTCGCGTCAGGCGAGGCGCACCACGAGCATCGACGCGGCGAGGAGTGGCATCGCGACGGACAGCCATCGCAAGGCACCCTCGGGCACGGCGCGGAGCGTCGCCGCACGGAGCGGGGTCGTGGACCCATCGGCGTACTCGAGCTCGCCGCGCACGTCGGTGACGTGGCGACGGAGCCTCCGGACCGGCGTCGAGAGCGTCCGCTGCGCCGCTGACATCGCCGCGCACGCAGCCGCGACCAGCACCGCGTCCACACGGATCGTGCCGGTCTGCGCGAAGTACGCCGTGAGCGCAGGGAATGCACCCCACCCGAGCACGAACCACAGGTCCGAATGGAAGGTGCCGCCGAACAGCTCGAGGTCGTACGCGATCACGAGGAAGCCCCCAACCAGGATGTACGCCCACAACCACGGCCGGGCCACGATCGTCCCGTACACGCCGATCGCGACGGCCCCACCGAGGCCGAACGAGGCGATCGCCTTCAGCACGCCGTCGGGGATCCTGGTGCGGAGCGGCCGGCCGTGCAGCTCGTCGAGCGCGTGCGCGGCGAGCCCGATGGCGAGGAAGAACGCCACGATCGTCTCGAGCAACCACGAGACGTTCACACGCGGGGCGAGGCTCGCGCCGATCACGACGTACGAAAGGTGCCACACCGTGTACGGCGGGTGGAGCAGCGTCCAGTAGTCGCGCCACCCACCGGGCGAGAGCGCGTAGAAGGCCGGGCGCTCGTCAGTCATCGAGAAGTGGGCTCCGCTTGATCGCCCAGGTGACGACCGCGGCCCCGTTGCTCATCAGCCTCGTGCGGACCCGCCGCATGCCGGCATCCTGCCACCATCGGACCTGAACCGGGAGCGGGTACCGGCGGACGAACTCGGTCACATCGCGCCCGAGGAACCGACCGGTCCGGTACCAGGCCTGCGAAACGACCCACCCGAGCGCCGGCATCACGACCCGCGTGTGCACGTGCCAGCCGGCGCGCGCCCATATCTCCTCGGGCACGTGGAACTCGAGAGAGGCCATCACTCCTCCCGGCCGGAGCACTCGGGCGAGCTCAACCACGGTCGCCGCTGGGTCGACCACGTAGCGGAGCAGGTAGGTGAACGTGACGGCGTCGAAGGTCTCGTCTGCGAAGGGCAGACGCTCAGCCTGTCCGCCGACGAACGCGATGCGATCGGTCAAGCCCGCCTCCCGGACGGCGACCGCTCCACGTTCGAGCATCGACGGGCTCTGGTCGAGGCCCACGACCCGCCGGTTCCTCCCCGCGAGCTCGCGAGCGACCAGACCGGTACCCGTGGCGGCGTCGAGGACCCATGAACCGGGGATCGCACTCACCCGCGAGACGAGGAACCGCCGCCACCGCGGATCCTGTCCGAGGGAGAGCACCGCACCCATGCACTCGTACTCGGGCGCGATCCCCGCGAACAGCTTCCGAGCGAACCGGGGTCGGTCCGGCTCGTTCAACTCGCCGCCAGCCACCCCGGGAGCTCGGCGATGGAGTCGAGCACGTGATCCGGCGCGCCGGAGGCCCGCTCGAGGTCCCCCGCACGGAACTTCCCGGTACGCACAAGCACGCCGGTGAGCTCCGCTGCCTGCGCGCCGAGCACGTCGTTCGTCACGTCGTCACCGACCATCGCCGCACGCTCGGCCGGCACGCCGAGCTCGCGAAGCGCCGCCTCGAAGAACGCGGACGCCGGCTTGCCGCAGATCGCCGCGGTTCGGCCCGTCGCCTCCTCGAGCCCGGCGATGTACGCGCCGGCGTCGAGCTGCCACCCTTCGTTCGTGCGCCAGTACAGGTTTCGGTGCATCCCGACGAGCGCGGCCCCGTCCATCAGAAGCTGGAACACACGGTTGACCGTCGCGTATGTGAAGTCCCCGCACGCGCCGCCGAGCACCACGATGTCGGCTCCCTCGTGCGGACCGACGAGCTCGACGCCCTCGAGATCCGACCCGGCGTCGCCGTCGGAGAGCAGGAACACCCTCGCGTCCGGGTGATGCGCGCGGAGGTAGGAGGCGGTCGCTACGACCGCCGTCACGATCTCGGTCGGGTCGACCTCGAAGCCCGCGCCGCGCAGGGTCTCAGCCAGGTCTCCCCGCGTGTGCGTCGTCGTGTTGGTGATGAGCCGGAACGGGATGCGCTCGTCCCTGAGCCATCGCAACGTCTCGACGGCGCCCGGGAGCGCCTCCCACGACACGGCGAGGACCCCGTCGATGTCGAGCAAGAGCCCCTCGATCGCTCCCACGGCGGGGAGTCTAGTCGTGGATGCTCTTCGTCCGGTCCAGACGGATCCCCACCGAGCGCCGGACCTCCTCGACTTCGCTCGGTCCCGGTCGACCCCTCTGCCGCAGACGCCACTCCTCGTAGGGAGCGATGTACCGGTACTTGGGAGGGAGGAGGGGACGGAGAAGCCTCATCGCGCCGAAGGTGGCGCCCATCGCCGCGCGTTTCCCGGCTCCGATCCTCACCCCATACATCTCGCGCAGCTCGGGCGGGAGGGCCGCGAAGGCCAGGCGCGAGACGCCCTTCAGGACCGGGCGCCACTCGGCCTCGGCGGGCGGATCGCGGAACAGCTGGGCCACCGTACGGGCGGCGTCGGTCAGGCGCAGCAGCCCGCCGTCGTACACGCCCTGGAGGTACGCCCGGAGCTCGGGAACGGTGGGCGGGATCAGCTCCCGAGGGACGAGCACCATCTCGGCGACGAGCTTCTGCTCATCGTGGAACCGCTGCCGCCCCTCGTCGTCGAGCCTGCCGACCGTGAGCTCCTCGAACAGCAGCGCGCTGTCGACCAGACACGCGTGCACGTAGAGGAGCAGCTCCGGGTCGAGCGCGTCGTACGGCAGCCCGGTCACCTCGTCGACGCCCTTGATCCGGGCGTGGATCTCGTTGATGCGATCCGCGGCCGCCTGCGCCTCCGCCCTCGTCCCGAACGTGATGGCGTACGTCAGGATGAGCGTCCGCTGGAGCCGACGCCACGGGTTCCGCTCGAAGAAGCCAGTCTCGCGAGCGCCAGCGATGACCAGCGGGTGCGCGGCCTGCATGAGCACGGCCCGCGCCCCGCCGAACAGCACCGTGACCTCGCGGTGGACCTGCCAGGAGACGCTATCCGGCCCGAAGTACCCGAGATCCGTTCGCCCGCTCATGGGACCAGCGTAGCGACGCCTCGCGGAGAGACCGGGCGCGAAACCTCCGCGTCTTCAGGGCCCCGTGACGCCGGCCAGGCGCCGGAGCTCCCGCGCGACCTCCTCGTGCGCGAGCACGATGAGCTCGTTCTTCGCCCGAGACGCGCCGACGTACATGTACTGCGCGAGGTCCTCGTGGTGCTTGTCCCCGAGCTCGGCGAGGATCACGACCTTGCGCTCGAGCCCCTTGAAGCCGTGGATGCTCGTCGCGAGGATCGCGCCCGGCTCGAGGTGGTCGGAGAGCCGGAACCCGTCGATGCGCTCGCGCGCACGCAGCCGACTCTTGCTCGCCCCCGACGGCGTGAGGACCACGAGGTCGTCCGGGTGGAGCCCCTCCTCCTCGATGAGGTTCTGCAGGACCACGGCGAGCAGGTGCGCGAGGCCCTCGTCGTCCTCGTAGCCCAGGATCTGGGGCGGGCGTCCCTCGGGCCCGAGGGACGTCGGTCGCTCGTCACCCTCGTAGAACACGCTCACGAACTCGCCGATCGCCTTGGTGGTGCGCACGTTCGCGGTGAGCGGCCCGCAGAGGTCCTGCTCCGAGAGCGGGAGCGTCCCTCCGTAGAGGTTCTGGTTGTCGTCGGCGAACAGGTACAGGGGCCCTTCGTCCGGATCACGCTGCAGTGACAGGAGCGCGGGCCACCACCACTCACGGAAGTCCTGCGCCTCGTCGACCACGATCGCGTCGTACCGAGGGCCGAGCGCCCGCGCGGCCTCCTCCAGCGCCTCGGGAAGCTCGCGCTCGAAGTAGGCGGAGCCAGGCTCGTTCGTCGCCTCAGGAAGGGGGATCCCCGCCTCCCGCGCGAGGCTCGTGCACAGGCCGTGGAAGTGCGCGACCTCGAGGTTCGAGCGCTCACGCACGCAGTCCCGTAGGTGCTCGGCGAGGAGCTTGTTGAAACAGGTGAGGAGCGTCTGACGTCCCTCCTCGGCCAGGCGCTCGGCGATCGAGATGGCGAGGAGCGTCTTCCCCGACCCCGCGGTGCCCATAACCGCGGCCCGCTTGCGGTGCAGGACGAACGAGCGCACCCACGCCTGGTTCTCCGTCAGCTCGACGATCTTGCGGTCCTCCTCGTCGAACTGGAGCTTCAGCGGGGTCCGGATCTCCACCCGGAAGCCGAGGGCTCGAGAGAGCGCGTCCATCCCCTCGGCGCCGAACCGGCGGCCGGGCCGGCGCCAGTAGTGCATGATCTCGGCGACCCGGTCGGCGAGGCGCTCCATGTCTCCGTGATCGATGGCGACGGCCGCCGGCGCTCCCGGGTGAGCGTCCAGGTCGTACGAGCCGTCGGGGAAGGCCACCGCGAACCCGTACGAAGGCATCCATCGATCCCATCCCGGCTGCGCGGACAGGATCTCGACCAGCGAGTGCATCTCATCCTTCGCCTGATGGAACGGGTCCTCGCCGAGCACGTGCCCGCCGGAGCGCCCCGACTGCGTCCATCGCCGCGTTCCGGTGTCGTAGCGAACCGTCCCGCCCTTGGCCTCGAGGGCGAGGATCCCGCCCTCGGGATGCGCGATCACGAAGTCGGTCTCGCCCTCGATCGGACCGTCGCGCTCGGCGAGCACCCAATCGACGCTGTGGTAGACGACGTAGACCTCGTCGAGCTGCTCGAGGAACCCTTCGTAGAGGCGACGCTCGGCCGAGCTCTCGGTGGGAAGCATCGGGAACGGCACCATGCGCGCCATCGGGCCGGATGCTAAACCGTGCCCGGCTGGACGTGCGAAGTCAGCCGTGGGAGCATCCAGCCGCTTCAGATGATCCTCTTCCTCACCGCCATCGTCGTGTCGGTGCTCGCCGGATACGCCTTCGGCGGGCGGCTCAGACGACTCGAGCAGCTCCGCCTGCGCTGGTGGGGTCTGGTCATCGCCGGCCTCGCGCTCCAGTTCGTCCCGCTCCCCGACGGACGAGCCGGTGCCGACCTCACGGTACGGATCGCGGTGCTCTCGTCCTCGTACGCACTCCTGCTCATCTTCGCGGGACTGAACTTCAAGGTCACCGGCATGCCGCTCGTCCTGGTCGGGCTCGCGATGAACGCAGCGGTGATCGCGCCGAACGGTGGGATGCCGGTGAGTGATCGAGCCCTCGTGCGCTCTGGTCAGGCGGACGTGCTCGATCAGCTCCTCAAGGAGGGCGCGGCGAAGCACCACCTGTTGACCGATGACGACGTCCTCACGCCGCTCGCCGACGTGATCCCCCTCGGTGGACCGATCCACCAGGTCGTGAGCGTCGGCGATGTGTTCGTCTACGCCGGGATCATGTGGCTGATCGTGGCGACGATGCGAGGACGGATCCGGCAGCCCTCCCCGTCGCGGACGGCGCGATACCGGGGGAAGCATCGGCCCGGACGGTCGGCTGATCCTCCGGCTCCGGTCCCTCCACCTGCAGCCACGAGGTCGGGATCCTCACCTTGACGGTCGAACCCTGACCGGGCGCGCTGACGAGCTCGAGGGTGCCACCCACGACGAGGGCCCGCTCGCGCATCATCGTGAGGCCGT